>Ga0065711_1031810_pt1 | contig 28684 bp, 15 predicted proteins | sample Hoacrofraction12_FD_59098 | JGI IMG/M metagenome (GOLD analysis project Ga0065711, IMG submission 59098) | Hoatzin crop microbial communities from Cojedes, Venezuela - Epithelial fraction 12 v2 (version 2) | ecosystem: Host-associated > Birds > Digestive system > Esophagus > Crop | place... | reverse complement strand
CTGGAGCACCTCTCCTATGAGGACAGGCTGAGAGAGTTGGGCTTGTTCAGCCTGGAGAAGAGAAGGCTGCGGGGAGACCTGATTGCAGCCTTTCAGTACTTAAAGGGAGCCTATAGGAAAGATGGGGACACTCTTTTTAGTAGAGACAGCAGTGACAGGACGAGGGGTAATGGTTTTAAACTAAAACAGGGTAGGTTTAGGCTGGATATAAGGAAGAAATTCTTTACAATTAGGGTTGTGAAACACTGGAACGGGTTGCCCACAGAGGTAGTGGAGGCCCCATCCCTGGAAACATTCAAGACCAGGTTGGACAGGGCTCTGAGCAACCTGATCTAGTTAGTGGTGTCCCTGCTTGCTGCAGGGGGGTTGGACTAGATGACCTCTAGGGGTCCTTTCCGACCCAAAACTTTCTATGATTCTACGATTCAGGTCTTTTTAACTGTTCCTGCTAAAAGCAAAAATTCACATGTAAATGTGATAGTTTGTATAGGTAACAAATATAGCAAATACATATATAGTAAATATAAAATATTTGTACAATTAAATATAATGCACTGGCAGTTATGAGTTTTCTTCCTGAACCTGTGATTTTTGGCATATTTCATTGTCATAGTGGTTTTCCTAACTCTTGAGAGTTTCCCCTCTTGTTTCCCAACTCCTGTTAGAGAGGAGGTGAGCTTTATTTTTGCAAAGATCAAATATCTAATTTTCCGTGCAAGGTAATTTCAAGCTTCCTTTGCAATTACACAATTCATCTACTAGTCTTTCCTGCCAAACCCATAGCAGTAAATGCAAGCAGAAGAAGCACGGAATATATGAAGAGTATTTTCTATTATGTTTATGGAGCAAAGTATGTTAGGGTATCCTGTGGCTGTGAGCAGAATGTGCTTGGAAAATAATAGGTTATCAGTAAGTTTGCAATTAATTTTGAAATGGATTTCTTTTCCTTCCTGCTGTCACGTACTGGGGACACTTGGGGACAGGCTGCAACCATGATTGAATAGAGCCTAGAAATTTTCTAGCACATTTTTTTTCCAGAAGCTCTCTAAATGCATGTACTTGCAAGGTAACAATACCGGTTATCCATCTGTCTGTGTCCTTCTAACATGTTCCATCATGTTGGGCTCCAGACGCAATGTAGATGTTAGAAAATGAGTATTGTAATACATTTTCATGTAGAATTTTAAACCCACAATGAATACTGTTTTCTAATCGCCTGAAATTTGAATGTATACCTCCACAAGACCCCTTGCTCTTAAAGTAAGGTTGACATCTGAGATTTGTAATGCAAGGATTCTACCTAAAGGAACTGAGGGAAAGTAATGGTGAAGAGGACCTATGGTTTTGTACATCAGCTGGCTGCAAAAGCACCTCAAAAGTACATGTTCTCCACCACAGGGCACACTACCAGAAGTTTCCAACTTGGATGCATTAGGCATGTGCATATTTGAAAATTAATTCTATGTGTATTTAACGTACCCTGATGAGCAATTAATAGGAGGAGACTAATACTTCTGTCTTACATTTTCTATTTACATATAGCAAAGCAAAAGAGGCTTTGCTAAAAATGCAGAAAGAACGTGACTTCCATCGGATGCATCACAAACGAGTGGTCCAGGAGAAAAATAGGCTTATCTGTGACATTAAAAGGTAAAAAAAAGATTTTGATTACCATACGTGTAACATTAAAGATCACATCTTCAGTTGTTGCCTGGTAATGAGATAACATTGTGGAATTTAAAGTGCTAAAGTAAAGCTAGTGGCATTTAGTTAGTGTCCTGGTATATAGCAGTTCCATCTGACCATTCTGCCATGTTGCTTAAACAATGTCTAATGATTTTTTTTTTAATATATATTTTCTATGGTATGTTGTGACATTAATAAATACATAGCATTTCTGACAGTACAAAGTGTAAATGAGAATTTCTTTTACCCAGACCTTTCTTCATAGACATGTAGTGATTTCTGGGCTTAGATTCTTTGTCCATTTAGAGGGTAGCTGGTATCACACTGAGTTCCAAACCTCTGCATTCGTGATTCCCATAGCTAGTATTTTCTATCCTTTTACATCTTGAACTTCCTATATGAAATCTGCTATGTTGCTTTGGTTGCAAATAAGCCCAAACTAGTCCATTGGTACTAAGTTATAGTAGTTTATTTTATAATATTTAATTCTGTAATTTTGTCATTCTGGAGTTCTGTAAGTTTTCTTTTAATGGTTATGCTTCTTTCCCTCCACGAGTAGAACCTTTATACTGTTTCTCTGAAGATCACTGGGCCGGGTGAAAGAGTTGAGTTTAGAATCTCTTCTTTGCACGTGTTCGTACCAGCAGTTGTTTTAAAATAACATTGGAGAGTGGTTTATGTCTGCAGCTCTAAACAAGTCGCAGAAATTTGGCTTGTCAATATTATTATCAATAAACACATGTAATAGCAACTACCTGTTCCACATCTTTAACCTTGAAATCCATACATTCTAATGCAAGAGAGCACTATTCACTGGCTTGCCCTCTGTGTCAGCTTTTTTTAAAATGCAGTATTTTCGAAGCTTAGTGTCCTGTGTTTCTTTTGAGAGATGATATATCTAACTTTTAGTTGTTCTGAAGAATTGAAGTGGTTAAGTGTTCTAAATAATGTGCAGTGAAGAAAGAAATAGTAATCGCATTATGACTGTTTTATCTAAATTAGGATCTAGCTGGTAGTCAGATAATAGCTGTGGTGCTCTTTCTTCCAATGAAATATCATCCATCTGCAAGAAAACAGAAATTAACAAAAATTATTGTGAACATGTGTATGAGGAATTAAGAACAGGTGAAAACTGGATGGATTATTTTAAAAGATATGACTAAACAAACTGAAATCTCTTATTGATCGGACTTCTTTTTTTGTGTTTTTTCTTGTGGTATTCCAGTTGGGTGGTTACGTACTAGATACTTTTGTCTCCACTGTGTTGACCTTTTGGCACTTTTATTCTTTTATTTGGGGAGGAAGAAAGTTGCATGGAGATAAATCTCTGATTTAACTGGTCTTTGAGGAATTGTTTGTCCTCCTCTTGTTTGCAGGCTGAAGGCACATTATGCATCATATGAACCAGTGCTGAAGCAATTGACTGAAAAATACCAGACTACACTGAGACAGAAAATGTTAACTAGTTTGGAGAGAGACAGAGCAGTTGGACAGGTAAAACTGTGGTGAACACTACTTGCAAAGCTGTAAGGAATGCTTTTGGTTTTTATGTTGGTAAATACATAGGATATTTCTGTTTGAAGCAGAATGTTTTAGTGGGTTTCATGTTATTTCGTGAAATGTTGATATTGAAAGTATGTGAAACTTTGTGCCACAAGGTTGTAGTTTAGGAAAAAGTACATTATGACGTCAGACAGTTTTTCTGTCTTGTGAATGGAATAATAGCGTAATATTTTATTCTTATAATCTTATCTGATGTATAGGTCGGTATACATGATATTCTGCCACTTTAGCAGGAACTACTATAAGCATAGATAGGATGGATGAAGAACAGAGAATTCTTGTATGTGTTTAACTGAAAGGTTGTCTGGTCAAAAGGAATGGGGGGGGGAAGAAGAGGAGATCCCAAAATGCATTGCATTTCAGCAGTAGCATCAACTATATGTGGGTAACATAGAAGAGAGTGCAAGCATGGTAAATTCCATTTAATAGTCTGCATTTCTAGTTTCCTCTATTTCTCTGTCTCTAATTTTTCCCAGCTCACCTGAGGACTTACTGTTAAAAGGCTGTGGATTATATGTTTGAAATTTCAATAAGAAAATGTCCTAGAGAAAAAGAAAGGTTGCTGTCCATATACAGTTATGTGGAATTGGGAGTGCAAAACATAGAACAGTTCCAATGCTATGAAATTTCAGGAACATATGTAAGACCTATCTGGTTATGAACTGTAAGCGTTCTGGAGTGATGGCTTTTTTGTAACGCAGAACACCATATTTTGTGGAATTTTCTTGTGACAAAGCTGTACGTCATATTGTGTCTTTAACTTAAAGATCAGTGCGGTGACAGTAGTGGTTAAAAGTTGATGGAGTAAGATCCCTAGTATTCTATATGTCTGTGTTGTTTTAATACAGCTGTAAAAATATTTTGAGATGTTCTGAATAGCTTGTATTTTATTGCGCTGTTTCACTGGGCCTTTCCAAAATGTCAAATTAGGAGTAAGGTTTATAACTTAGAGGCAATAATCAGAAAAGTAAAAAATTATAAATGGAATTTATTACTTAAATAGGCAGACATAAATGCTCTGTGTTGTGAACAGACGGTTCAAAAGCAATGTTTTAATATTATCTCTTCTTGTTCTCTCCTCTTTTTAAAATTAGGTTACAGGTTTGCAAGCCACATTACAAAATTTAGAGTCTGGATGTGCTATTCAGCTTCCTGTGACAAAAGGTGAAATATTCCCATCACCAAGCTCAGACTGGTTATGGGATTTTTGTTGTGTTGCATTTCAAAATCTGGTGTAACAGTAAATCAAAAATACTTGCACTGTAAACATTTTATCAGCTGTCTTGGTGATAGAGCAGCAATTTTATCATTTGAATATTTATTTCAAAATGTATCCACTAAGGACAGCGAGACTGCTCATGGCAGTATGGAATATGTGAGTAACTGTGGAAGGACTTAGTCCTACAAGTCTACTTTGTGTCTGATTTTATTTTATCCACTAACACTTTTTTTCATGCCAGTGTTCTTGTTCAACTCACTACAAGAAGGTATAGATAGTCATCTAGAAACATTTTGAAAGTACTGGTGTTATGAAATCCAGCCTCTTATTTCAGCATGTCTCATTTTTACAGGAGATTGCTAAGGTTATATAATACCTGCTGGAATAATATCTTTATCTGTATGGTACTACACTACTTCCCTGGTGTTTTGAATAAATGCATAATCATTAAATTATTTTTCTAACTCCACCAGAAAAAAACCTAGCACCTCTGGTTTCCTAAGTAAATGAAGCCCATGCTAGCACATTCTTTTATCACACTTGAGCAGCTCTCCCACTAATAATTTTGAACCTATTTTCCAATTTCACTTACATTTGATAGTCTCAAATAAACCAGGTTTCTAAAAGACTCTTGAAAATAGTTGAAATGGTGAAAAAGGGAAACAGTGAGCTCTACCTCCTTTGACAACAGAGTATTCACATGAGAAGGGGATGTTGCATCTACCTTAGTCATGAGCAAAACTCCAATCAGAGATTGCAGTTTATTTGACCTTGGAGAACCCCGAATTTCTCAGCCACATAGCTGACCAGGTATCACATATTATGCAACTTCCAGGTGAAGCATTTGTTGTGATTAGGACTTTTTTTTTTTTAAATCTGTTTCTTTTGTGCTTTTTTTTTTTTTTCTCCAGTGTGTTAAAGGATTGAACTTCCTTTTTCACTGGTAATATACCCCAGGTAGAAAGCCACTGAGTTACCCCAGCTGCTGACAATCAAACTTCATTAGTTCCCACACTCATGGAGTTAATTTCCGTAGAAAGGTTAAGGCTGAGAAGAATAGTAGCTGCATAAACTTTTTTGTTTCTTTTTGGATTTGTAGTTGAGTGAAGAGGATAACAAGCATTTCCTTGACTATTAAGATGGTGTATTTACTATTAATGTAGACATTTCAACTACTGTCCAGATCTTTGCTACTGCCTGCCTATTATGAGCGTAGCACATTCGGTTTAGGTTTTTTCCTTCAAATTCTGTCTAATGTAGGTTGAAGCAGTTGGTCTCCTAAATTGTCTTGAATTTCTGTGAGCACTGGACTGAGATCTAATTATCTGAAAGATGCCCCTCATCCTACTTCAGGTCTTGGTTCTATGAAGATGTGGGAGGCTTATATACCTGGGGAGTCCCTTGGAGCACACAGTACTCCTTTTCTAAACTACTATTTAGTTAAGAGAGTAGCTGCTTTCATTTCTGGAGTTACCAGGAAGGGTTCTATAGTCTTACCCAGTATAAACTAAGCTATGTTTTTAATTCTGTATACAAGCAAATAGCTTGTATACTAAACTAATAGATTCTGTAAATAAAGAATTCAGATGTGTTAATACAGTGGAATAGTGAAGTACTGGCAGTAAGCCTCTTCAGTGTTCACAGTATCTTTGTGGTTTTGGGTTCTGATGCCTTTTTTGTATGAATTAGTGTTGTATTCCTCACCAAGGTACATTTCAGGCCCCCAAAATACTGTTCTGTGGCTGTACATACTGGATATGCTCTGCCGTAGTCTTAAAGTCTTGTTACAACTCAAAGTATAAGCCTTTGCCCCACTGAAGAGCACAGAGCTCATTCTCATCCCACTTCATATAGGGAGGTAGAGAACAGCTTTTCATTTTATGTTAGTGTAGGGCATATAGCATTCAACTTCTCAAGTCTGAGCACAATGAAATATAATGTGGGTTCTTCCCCCATGCTAGTGTTTTACAGTGTAGATGCCCCATCTGTCTCTTTTTCATATTTCACATACTTTCATTTGTTGTTTGAGCGATTCTAAAAACCACTTTCCGGCTGTTCACAGTACTTGTTTATTCTCAGAAAATCTTGAGAGCAATTTATAATACCAAAAAGTGACAAGCAGGGAAGCACTTTATAAATAATAATATTAAAAAAAAAAGTCTCCAACACAAATTATTAAGCTCATCAGCCACCCACGTGCCTGTACAAGCCTTAATTTGCTTCATACCCTGTGCATCATAAATTAAACAATATTTCAGTTCATTTCTTTACAGTGCTTTGTCCTTTAATACTACGTAATTTTTATTGCCCTCTGTAGGTCATACCCGTGTCTCAGTGGGTGATATTGTCTCCTTTCAGATACTTTCTGCTATGTCTTGAAAGATGGTCATGTTCTTTTGCCTCTTGAATTCTTACTCATGAGACAGTATAATCAAAATCTTGAGAAGTAAGCAGTGCATAGATACTGGAGAAAGGTTTGCTGCATTTTTCTCTAAATTTAAGTTCTTAGTTTGGAAGGAACCAGCTCTGCTGGACTTGCGAATCTCTGCTGTAAGGACACCTACAGCTACGTTTTTTTCTGTTGCTGTCTCTTCAGGGCTGACTTTTATGCTTTATTACATTGTAATTATAAGATACTCAGCATTCATATTGGCAAGTTATCATTTGCCAAGGTAAGATGCCTTTTCCGGACAGCTGACTGCTTTCACTGCAGTGCACAGCGTGAAGGAACAAGAATGGCTCTCGCCAGCAGCAGGAGATTGCTGGTCACTGCTCCTGATGCTGCTTCTGTCCCACAATCTGACTTGACCGCAGTACACCTGGAATGCTGGCTTTGGCTAGAGGGCACTGAGAATGGCTTTTGATTAGTTTTGGGTTTGCCAAAGTGTTTGAAGTTTTGAGTAGTGTCAGTGAGGTCCTGTACATCCAGTCCACTGTGGATTTGGGTTTTTTGTTTGGTTTTTTTTTTTTTTTTTGAGGGTGTCATACAGTGCATAATAAAAGAACAAAGGGAAACTTTGTAGCATGCACAATGAGTTTGCATTGTAAATTTGTATCTGGTGCCTATGTAGAGAAAAAATTAAGTGGCTAATGTTAATTTTAGGACAACGATTCTGGACTTACTACTTAGGCATTCGATGTAGCAGCTTTCAGCCTGATGCATTTCAAACAATTGAAGAGGATAGCAGCCACAGTATAGAGCATGTAATTTATTGACTCTGTTTTTTTGATGTCCCACTGCCAGACTGCTGTTTAGCTTTGTGAACAGTGCTTTGTAGACAAAACCTTCAAGAGAAAATTCATTTTAAGTGTCTTAAAATTTATTAGAAGTTTAAGTATTTATTCCCTATTTAATTACCTGTTGAAAGTTGATATGAAGGACATTTAATATTTGGAGAGTAACTAGTTAACAGTTAGGATTAGGACTCAGTCATCTTGTAGACTCTTTCTCTGTCCCAGCTATGCTCACTCAAAAGCCAGCTCTGAAAGAAAAGTTGTATTTTGAGTTCAGGTTATTTTTAAAAAGGATTAGATGTTTTGTGCAAGAAGATTTGCACTAAAAACTTTTTGGTTTTGTTTTAAATCTGGTCTTTCCTGATGTGGTAGCAAAATCATACATATAGGGATCTAATTATCACTGATTTTTTTATTTAGATTATTGGTGTATTTTAACAGAGTGCTCGAACCCTTACTTACGGATCAAAACACAGTGTTAAGTGGTGCTCTGAAAAAAGGCCACTTTTGTGTGAAGGAATTAAGCTATGTTGATTGTGACTTGCTTATAAACCTAAGTGAACACTGCTGTAACAGCTGGTTCTAAAAACATGTTATAAAACCATTACTTGCTCAATAGGTTTCTTGTATTTTCTAAAAACAACAGCTGCTTATTTATTACCCAATTATATTCAAAGTTGAACTCAAGGAGTTTCTTTTCTCATGGTTGAATTAACTCATTGCTAAGACTGTTAACTGTGCTTTTCCTTTATCTGATGTAATTGCTGTTAGAAGGTCATGCAAAAATAAATTTAAAATGCACCAGTTGAAGTACTTAAACTTGCTTGTCCCCATTCCATCTACAATGCAATCAGAATAGAAAATCTCTAAACACAAGCTATTGACTTCTTAGTGCATTTGCAACAGTTCTTAGAATTTGTTCTTCCTTTTTTTTTTTTTAACGGATACTGGCATTTTAAGCACTTTGACTGTCATAACTCTGTTGGTTTATCAGTCTGTGTATTTCAAAAGCACCAACAAACCAAATACTCTGTGAGCAACATGCTAGTGGGTAGCAGTTAGTGAGCTGAGTAGAAAGTGTTTGACACACAAACTGATTTTCCCAAATACTGTTCCTCAGAGAAAGTTGTTATTCAGCGTATCTGTGACAGTAGCTTTAACTTTTAAAGCAGTGAGGATGCAGACATTTTGTTAGATCAAACACAGTTCTTTTTATCAGTTACAGTTTTACTCAGGTTGGGTATACAGGAAGGTTTTGTGTTTACTTGGTCTGCTTTTTTTGCCTCAAGAGTGGAGAGGGTGGTTCTTTTGCCCTTTAAGTCAGAAAGTTTGCATTTTGTTGTCAAGGCCTTAATAAAACTATGTTACAAGAGCAAGCATTTAGAAATGCATAGTGTGCAGTACATCTGTTTCAGTCTGGATTTTAGCTGTATAATGTGATTTTCAAACAGATTTTTTCCAAAGAACTGAGGGAATGTAGGTACCCAAATTCTGCTGGAATTCAGTATTCCATTCTTTTTTGTGTGGACCCACGTGCATACTACAGAGCATTGCAACAAGGTACAGGTATCACAAGGGACTGTATTCGGTTATGTGTGAGCTGCCGATGCAAAGACTGTCAGGCAGTAGTATCCTGTCTGCCAGGTCATGGCAGATGTGCTGTACCGTAGTCCCCATGTGTTATACTGTTCCTCATATTCCTTTCAGCCTATTCTGATGATTTACAGCTATGCTACCTGCTTAGGATTTCTTTGAGTCACCTATTCATAAGTAATTCCTTGTTTGAAAGGTGGGTTGGGAGGAAGCGCAGGAAAGCAAAAGGGAATGCAGGCTGTAAATCAGAATAATGCATTGGTGGTAGATATTGGATAGGATGCGGTGAGATGATGTTTCTTCTGGCTCTGAGGGAAAAGACAACTTGCATCCGTTTTACTGTGACTATCCTGTGCTGCAAGATTCAAAATCATTGTTGCGTTTTGGAGGCAAAATCTAGGGTACCATAAGCTGAGCTGAAACAGATCATGCCAAAATAATTTGTGGAGCAGAGTTACGTGTAGTCTTTATATGGATGACACAGTAACCCGAGTATCTTTTTATTAAAGTGGTGCTGCTTTTAGAATTTCACATGTCTAGCTAATATGAAGTTGAGATACTCTTCTGGAAGAGTAAGTGGAAAATGCATTCTGATGATATTTTTGTTGGTTTTATTTTATAGCCAGCCATGGATGTCAAAGGAAGAACAGGTTCGAAGGCCCCACCCAGAAGGCTCTTCAGGAAGCCAGGCAGCAAAACATCCTGGGTGCTGAAAGCTCTTCATACGATCCAGTCAAAGATGCAGAGAAGAAGATAGGCAGGAGGTATCCAAAGGTATGCAGCATTCTTTCCAGTTGCTCAGTATCTAATTCAAAGCACACTTGAAGCTTTTACTAAGCTGTGGTGGAATATACTTGTCCAACATGACTGAAGGAAGTCTGTTTTGTAGTGACAAATGCTTAGTAAAAGTATATAGGACAGGTAGGTAACAGGTATTTTATTTGTAATAAGAGTTTCTATTGCAACTAATTTTTCAGGGAACAGTAGGACCTCTGATTAGTTGAAGCTAGCAAGCTACTTTTCAAGAGCCTGATGTAATCACCCTGTAGACAAGGAGCACTGGCTGTAAATGCTATGTTTCTTTTGTAACTGGAGAAATCATGACCTATTCCATAGCGCTTGCTACCTTTTCAGGCATTTCAACCTGCCTCTGTCAGCTGTGTCTAAAACATATAACATCTGGAAGACTAAGGGCAAAAAATTGGTGATTTCTTAATAGCCAATGAATGTGTCTAAACTTGAGTATACCAAAGGTGTGTTGCTGTTTCAGTCTGCAGGTTGTGCAAAATCAGAATTAATTCCCGATTGAGGTATTTTATTGTTAAAAGGAATTTTTTTTTTAACTCACTTTAATCTACTTGGTTCATTTATTGAGGTTGCATTTTGAGACTGTATAACAGTGCTTTTTGTTTTTCCAAATCAAGGTAAACATCCTAATATCTAAACTTTCTTAAGCTCTTAAAACTGTTACACTGGCCTATTTTTGTTCGAGAATCACAGAGTTTAAACTGTGTTTTTTTTGAGAAGAATAAAATGCTTTAGTTTTCATTGATGTAGTCAGAATCAGCTTCTGTCTTGCCTTTCCCTATGTCCACAAGAATACATCCATGGTAATTTATTTTTTGTATGTTTCTTTCTGTTTTTGCAAGGGCATTTCTTCTGTCTGACACTGGCAGTGCACCTCTCCTCTGACATACATTTTTTTCTGTTTCATTCTCCAAATAAACAAAAGTTACTTTCTGAAACAGTTCTCACCACATATTGGAAATAATTCTCTGTACTGTCTCACCACCTCTGACTATCGAACTATTACTGAGGCACCTGCCAGTAAGGCTGTCACCACTTTCCCTGTTCTTCATTCAGTGGTTAAAAACTTCCATCTTGGACTCTTGTAGGTATCTCTTCTTTTAATTTTGACTTGTGAACGGAAAAGTATTTCTTGGCTTATGATATCTTATTTTTTGTTCCTATGTCTGCTGAAGTCATCAAGATTTTTATAGTAAACTTCAGTGGAGTGATGTTTCACCCCCAGAATACATAAACTCTACATAGGTAGTATGCCTGTCTGGCTCTTTCATGTTCTTTGAAATTCATGAGCTCTGTTAGTTGACTGGTTCTGGCAAGCATCTGTGTTTCTGCAGATCTTATGTTTCCCAGATGAGTCCTACCAGAGGCTCTGATGTCTTTATTTAATCAATGGATTAGAAAACTGGAGTAGCTCCAGAAATAAGACGTCAGAGAATATAGGTATGTTTAAACATACTAGATTTTACCATGGCTAAGCGATACTCTAAAACTTTAGGTGTGAAACTAACATCTCTTCCAACAATGGAACAATACCTTTTTTCACTTCAAATTTCCTGGATCTATGATTCCTAAATATTTCCTTTCCTCTAACAAAGGATACTACCTTAGATACCGCGTGTGAATTGTCTTATTTCTTAGGCTGTTAGAAATAAGCGGCATAGGGAATGATGAGTCTGTAGGGGGCGAAAGGGTGAGTTAAAATTGTGTTTAAAACAAAGATACTCTCAGAACTCTGTCCTGTAGTGCACATTATTGAACTACAGTTCTAATCTATTTTTTTTTTCAATAGTACATTCTTACTCAACAGTTTAGTTTTCTGAATATTTGTTCCAATCAAAAGGTTTAGGTATAAAGGAGTGCCTTGCCTTCCTCAGATCATTTTGTGATATTTGAAATCAAACTTCTGTGTGGTGCCTCATCTGTTTTGACCTATATCAAAAGGTCTCTTACATTCTGCCATGTCTTATGTGACTTGTATTGTTTCTTACAATGATTCAACATGGTAATGTCTTTATTGAAGAGTGGACCCTAAATAATAGTCTTGTTCTCATTTACAATAATCAAAATAACACTTTAAATGTTTTTGCGGAGGTAGAATTGACTTACCCGTATTCAGATTAAGACTACAGTTCATTTAAGTTCTTTTTATACCACGAAGGAAGAAAAAATCAGAGTATAAATTAGTTGGTTCCATGGAGTTCAGGTGAGGAATATATAGAAGAAATAAAGGCAATTAAAAATCATGTATTCAAACATAGTGTTTATGACAAAATAGAGAAAAAGAAAACAGAAAGCATGGGAAATCTAGGTAAAATTCACTGTCAAATATTGTTTAGCTCTTTTCTTGAAATGTAAGTGAACATCTAAAGCTTACAAAAGTTCAGAGTGAACAGTTTACCCAATTTTATAATTCAGGTGTTTGGATTATATCACGTTCATAAAGCAAATATATTGTCATGAAATTGTATCCTTGAGATAAAATTATAAATGTTTGTATTAACTGTACTGTTACAGAGGAGTGAAGTATGGAGATGAAAATGATTTAAAAATCTGATGTCTTGTAGCTAAATAGTGAGGTAACTAGTGTCTTTATTTTGAAGTAGATGCAAATATGACTCATAGCTGAGCCAGAACATTTACTTCAAGGACAGACATATATTGTGGCATTGTAATATCCTGTAAAAGCAGACACGTAATTTAAAACCTCAGGTCCCTTTGATATGAAGTTTATCACTGAAACAGTGGAAAAGCAACTGGAATTTTTGAGAGAGATTGTATTCTCCTGATTTTAAAATCTTTGTTGCAAGACTTGATTAAATTATACAGTAACAGGCAATTAGGCTAAACTGTTTACATATCTAGCCCTTAATAAGCCGGTATCAATAGCATAAATATTCTTAGATGAAGAATTTACATAAAGTACTGCTTTAAACATTTAAATTAATTAAAATGCACTCACAGGTCACTAAAATTGTAGAGAACCTTTGATAATGTGGTTTTGATTATCCTGTTGAAATATACTTTAAGTATTTTTATATTTTTATTCTCTCAGGTTCCTCAGAGTACATTCTATGTTTGATTGCTTTTATTAGTTATTAGCAGGGTAATTGCAGCTTCTTTGTTTGGTAAATTCTATTTCCACATATATATTACAGAGTAATTTCATTTTCTGAAGTTTTATTTGGTGCAAAACTTTCTCAAAAGGTGCATTGGACATTTCTGGAGTTGACACATCTGTTTCTGTGGAACGAATTTTGAAATTATGGTCAATGGTATACTAAAAAAAACACAAAAGTAAAATCCAATGGTCATACACACTTAACGGATTTTGTAATTAGTAAGACTTTGGGTTGAAATATCACATGTATACATGTATAAAAGTTTCTTCTCAGTTATATGGAAGAAAGCGTACAAAATTTAGAAGAACTACGGGTTCTGTGCTCTCACAGAATGGGAGCTAAAGCCAAATGATTACTTAATCAGAGTATTGAGCTTGAATATAAATGAGCACAGGCATATTGGGACAGAATTGGAAAGATGAGTTCCCAAAATAGTTAGGAAGTGTTGTAAATGAAATAGGCAATCATTCTGTGTGTGTTATAGGGTTACTAAGAAAGCACTGATGAGACATTCAGTAGAGAGACAATGACGGACAGATAATACTTGGAATATTTATTTCTGCAGCACTTCACTGGTATAGTAAAACTCCAGACAGATAGCTGAGAAAATTAATACCAGTTACAAAGATATAAGACCGCAGTCTAGAGAAGAGAAGAAAATACACTGTCTGTATTTCAAATGAGGTAAAAAGTGAAAGCTAAAAAATTACAGATTAGACAGTGTAACTTAAATTCCGAAAGACATTTGTAATGAATAAATGAAATTTTACTGAACATCTGGAAGAAACCAGGAAAAGTAGTAACAGTTAAAATCTATTTCCAAGGAAAAAATGTTTTAATCCAGTCTAAATTGCATATATAACAGGACAAAGCATCTCATGGATAGAAGAGGAGCAGTAAATGTTGTAGCTTTATCTTATTCTTAAGAGCTCTTATGTTTTTAATAAGTCTTTGGATACTGTCTCACAGATCTTTCCGATCAGCAGCTGTGGAAATATGGCGTGACAGAAACTTTCCTAAATTAGCGGAAAACAGATTGGAAATTTGCAAATATATTGAATAGGCTTTTTCCATGATATGTTGTCATTAATGATCTGGAAAATGAAACAGAAAACACGCTGACTAAACTTGCAGACCAAGTGAACTGGGTTTGGTGGGGGTGGAACTGCAAGCACAATTAAGAACAGGAGTACAATCCAAAACTTGACCTATTGGCAAATTGATCTGAAGAAATAACATGCAGTGTAAGAAAAGGTACAAAACTCTACCTTTAAAAAAATTATCAAATGAACAAATACAGAACAAGAAGATAAGAAACAGTTGATCAAATAGCTTTTATTTAGAATAGGCTCTAAGGTTTGTTGTATAAAATAAGCTTAGCATGAGTTAACAATGACATGATATTGCAGAACAGCTGGACACCGTACTGCAGTGTAAACCTGGAGTATTTTATGGAGGATGTGGAATATTCCTCTTGCTTTGCTCAACTGGCATGTAGCTTTGGCTGTGGTATTATGCTCAGTTTGATCGTAGTTCTTCAGGAGACGCATGGAGCATCTACAATAGAGCAAGAACAATGATTAAAAGGCTATGAAACATAACTGTCAAAGAAAAGGTGAAAACTGAAATTGCGTGGTCTACAGATAAGGACACTAAGGGCAGACAGGATACATCCTTAAAATCTAAAAGAATTCTGTTTAAAAAAACCCCAATGAAACAACCTGTTAGAAAATGAAGTAATAAAGCGTAAATCCAATAAAAAAGATTCAGATTACATATTAAACAAAATCTATGGTAATAAATATAGTGAAGCACTGGAATAGATTGCATAGGGAGTTTGTGTCACTGGAATAGGATAGGAAGATTTTTCTGAGGAATAACATGGGTGTAGTATCCCCTTGGGAAAAGGGGATCTACTGATTGACCGGCAGAGATCTGTTTAGCTATCTAACTGTCATTATTAGTTTGATTCCGCCCCCAAATTGTGCTTAAGGGAAGAAGCTTTCTGCCTTGCCCTGAAATAGCAGGCCACTTTTAACTTTCTGCGAAAGAACAGTGATCTGAAAAAGTCTCCGTAATTCCTGTTAGACCTGATGACGGAGGAAAGGGGAGAGACTCACAGTAGTGCCTGCAGATGGGAGAGCCTTCAGCAGATTTGCCAGCCAGCAAATGTGTACTTGTGAACTGATGAGCATGACGGTAGCTGTAGAAAAAGTACAGCATGCACAGCGGCTTGTCCAGTGGGACTGTCATCAGATACACAGTGGGAGCTGGCGTTGTTGCGGTGATAGTGGGTATTAAGCAGCAAAGAATATGTATCTTTAGAATATGTTGCCTCTTTATGTCTACTTATGGAATTAATGTTCTGTGACTCAAATGTTAAGAATATGATCTGAGATTAACTGGATGTAAGCTAAAAAGTGTTCTCTAGTGGATTTTGATGGAATTTAATTTAAAAGAAATACATATTTTATTAGGCAGTACTTTATTTTGTAAAAACTGCTATGGACTTGAAAATGGTAAAATGGAAAAGCTTCTTTTTAAATTAAATCCTTGCTTTTCTTTTAATTCATGTATGATATTCTGTATGTAATAGATCATGTGCTGATGGCTTTAGTTTTAGGCTTTGCCTGAACATATGTTTTTAAATGCCAGACCTACATGGAGAAATAAGAAAATGTTTAAGAATGTTAGCTACAAATAAAGCTGTATATAAAAAAAAAAAATCATGCATCTGTAAGAAAAATTTGTAGAATACAACATGGATATAGTTTTCCATCCATCACTGCAGCTTTGTTAAATCAAGACACCCAACACCATGCATTTCTACAAATAGATCGTTTGGTATTTGAAGCCATTAGCCCTTGATAAAATTACCTTGCAGAGCATCCAAAGGGTATCTGTGTGCTGAAGAACATTTCCTGTTTTGAGTCATTACATGCTGCTAAGAATAATAAAATAACAGGCCCCTGAGACAGCACAGGAGAATGTTGGAAAGGAAGATGCATTTGATCCTGATTGTAATTGTAGAAATGCTTTGCATATTCATATGTTTCTTTCTGTAGCTGAGTGTAAATAGTGACAGATTTTAGAATAATAGCCTCTCTTCTGTGAGACTGTGAATCTCACTCTTGCTATAATCATTTACAAAAACTGCTGATAATAAACTTGCTAACTCTTATATGTAAATGCTTTAATTTCCTGGAAAAGGGACCTGCTGAAATCGTATTTTATTCAAGAGAAAACCTTTGAGTGTTGCTGAGAAAATGTAAAAAATATAAAGGATCTGTATAAATTTAAAAAAAATAAATACTTTTAAATGTTTGTTTTTCTCTATTTTTAGTGTTAGCTGTTGCCATTGCTATCTTCCTCAGGACAGACAGCCCTGTCACAGTTGGGAATTGTTGTGCATAAGGGTTTTCTTTGTTCCACAGACGTTCCTGCAATCCTTTCCCTCGTTCACTGGGGGCTTTATGACAGGATTTTCCTTTGCATGATTAAAGAAGGAACTTGACAACAGAACAAGAGGCCCCAGACAAAGCGCACAGCAGGTGGCAGAATGATGCTTGTGCAGCTATCAGCAACGTCATCATTGTTTGGCATTCAAGACCATAATGGAGTAATTTCATTAACTCTGGAAGAATGCTTTATTCTGCCTTTAATTAGTGTCAAGACCTTAAAACTTCTGTTGGAAATCATTTGGGAGTTTTGGAGGGGCCAAGGAGGAGAATGGTCCAGTTCCTTCACTAACAAATGTACGCAGTGCTTGCAGCACATCTTCTTGAAACATGCTCAGGTGAAATACCACCAGTACAACTTCTCTCTGTAGCTGTGCAATTGTAATGCTCTTTTGGATGGTTAGCTTTTTCTAAGGTTCTTTTAAAGAAAAGAGAAATCACTACGTAGCATTACAATGCACTGCACAAGACACATAGCAGTGCACACTTCTTGGGTACCTTGGTTATGATGATATTGATGCAAAGTTCATTACACTTGAAAAATGTCGATTGTTTTTAAGAAGGGATTTTTTTTTTGAGTGAAGGGAAAAACTAAATTCCACAGAAGTCTCTTTCCAATTATAATTCTTCTGTTATTTAAGGTCAGTTTCATAATAAAAATTTTATAATGCAGGAGTCGGAAAGAGTTATGTAATAACTTTGTAACCCTAGGTATAGTTTTAGTTTCCAGTACAGCGAAGCAATGATCTGGTTTGGTATTTTTAGTTATTGATAAAATACATATAAACTGTTAATTAGTTAATTGTAATTGGTACAGAATTGCAAGTAAAAGTATTCGCAATGGTAAATCTATTTGAATTGAATGAATTATCACCACTGTATTTTTAAAGAAATGTCCTTCCAGAAGGAACACTTGCAGTATAAAATTCAATAGTTAACTTGCATTAGTGTTCAGGGACCTGGTTAAAAGGAAGGGCAATATGTGAACTACCGCATGATATACTTACACAAAAAGTGTAGATTGAATGAGGCCAAAGTTAACAATGCTAATTGTTTTTTGTTTTTCCTTTTTAATATAGTTCAGCTTAAATTACTCATGCGTAACACTGGATCCCTTTCAAGTTACTGAAATGTGATTGAAATATGAAATAAGCACTCAGACCACTAAAATCTGGAAGAAATGGCTCAGGTGCTCACTAATTGTGGCATTTATATTTTAAATTAACTATCCTGTACTAAGTTATGGATTTGGGTGTTTCAATCTTTTTTCCCAATATTTAAACAAAGCCTTTGCATAGGTAAACATCACTTTAAGGAAAATGAAATTCAACATTAGCATTTAGTTTTCATGGTAATGAATCTCTCTAACATTACCATAAGTATTCTGGCAGGAACATGCACTGCTCATCATGTTCAGCATTGTTTGTCTTGTATATTCAAACAGTACTTCTGGGAGTAGAAAGTAAAGTCTTAATTGTTTTTGTTTTGAATACAATGAAATGAAATAAAATGCTAAGGCTGTATTACAAACAGTTTATGAATTAATAATCAGACTATTTCCTCCAGAAAATCTAATTTGTCACATACTATGAAGATAATGTTAATGGGTCACAGGAGTTTTCATAAGTGGATTTCCAGTTCAAATCTGCACCTGACAGATTTGATCATGATTACAACTCGTTGTATAATCATGGATTTGTTGATCTTATCTTCTCTTAGATGCAGTAACCAAAGTGACATCTCTCTGTCAGCAGGGAGACTGAGGCCTGACAACATTCCCATATACTCAGTGGATAATTTCAGTTTACGTCTCTTGTATGCTTTGTAACATTTTTCTGTATTTATTTTTACAAGTATTTATCATCTCGTGTATATACAGTTCAGATAATGTGCTATATATTGTAAATCATCCAAAGCAGATCAGCCAATCAGACATTTAATTTACTACACATCTGAAGCTGCTTTTATTTTTGCAGGAATGCTTCACTTATGGTAGAAAGCAAACTGGCCTAGTGTTTCTGTAGCACCTGCGAAGAAATTGTTCTCTTGAAGCAATACAGCAAAAACAGATTGCTTGCTGTGATTTAAATCTGTCAAGAGCAGTTTCCACAAATTTTTATAGGTTAAAAAATAAAAGAACAAATAAACAAGAAAAAAATCACTATACATAGTGTTTTTAAAAATTTATTCACGTGTACCAGTGGTATTTTTTAATGTGAGAATTCTTTGTGTATACTATATTTCTACAGTTCTGATGTATACTGATTTTTTTTTTTAATTTTGTTTAGAATACTCTTGTAGCTAATTTAGGAACAATGTGTATAGCTGTGACGTCTCTCAGCTGTTTATATGTACATTTTTTTATGCCCATAGCCTAAGAAAATGGCCATGAAAGGATGTTCGTAGTAGTAAAAAATCTGCAAGTCTCCTTCACGCTTAAAGTAAAAATTGTTGCTATGCTATATTGTGTCTATGCTCTGGCTTGTGCTCAACATAAAATAATCAGAAAAAGCAGCACATATCCATGTCAGTGTAATACTTAGGGAGAATACCCCAATAATGTGTTTCAGCATAGATCACAGGGTTGGTTAATGTGAAGATATTGTCCTTGGTTTTGCATTATTGCAAATTAAAAAAAAAGAGTAGTGAAGATGGCGATGAAATAGGAGCTATTTTTACTTTCAAAGATTATCCTTTGGAAAAAAAAAAATCGTCATTTTGAGTGTATTGTACTTTGAATTTTTGATATTCAGTCAGCTGTTATGTGATTGTTTTTGTCCAAACATAATAGTAATTTAAGAGATGTTCTCTAGAGTTCCAGCATATAAGGCTTTGGCAGCTTTTTCTTCTGGTGCTCCTGTTCTTTTGTTGACTAAACTTGTTCTTGTTCTGATCTTGCCTATACAGCTTCCCTTCTGTTTTGGAACAGACAGGCTATTATGTACTAATTCAGTATATTAGAAACAGTAAACATAAAAAGAAGGAGAGGGAAAGGCTGATAATATTTCGAACACATTTAAGGTTAATTGGACATGTCCTGTGTTGTATTCCATAACTCCTGTATTCTTTCTAAAGCACAACCAAACCAACCAATATACTCGCACATATTCTTAACCTTGGTGCTAACTTAACTGATTTTTGGTCTGAGAATCATAGCAAGGAGCTCTTTACAATCTGTGTTTAGTTTATTCCCATTTTTGTCAGTTTACACACACAGTAAGCTTCTAGTCACCATCTGGTGATCTGTATGAGTAGACAGCCTCAGTGGCAGTAAAACAGGCTGTAGGTACCACAGCTGTGGTTGGGAGCTTAGTCAGAGCATGCCAACACCTGTGCAGGAGACTTTTCTTATTCAGCTGTGTCAGCTACTCAGTGATGCTTTAGATCGTCTTAGATTTTATACCTTTTGAAACAATCCTTTTCGGTTTCTTTGGAATAAAAACAATTTCTTGAATAATTTATGAATATCAGGAAAGGAGATTTAGAACTATAAGTATTGTTCCTAATATTACAAATCCTTTTTTTATTATTTAAAAAAATCTTTTGCTCATTGAATTCATTCATCACGTATTTCATGTCAGAAATAAGTTACAGTACTAAAAGTAAGGATAGTAAACAAGAAAAGGGTAACCTTTTTGTTTTTCTTTCCAGCCAAGTGTATTTGAATATCATTTTAGTATGTCATTGGATTGTTCTAGTCAATGTGCTAATGACACAGCTGAGGTTTTATTTTATTAATGCTATCTTTTTGGTGAGTCCGCATCAACTCTAATTTGGCTACTATTTTTAGCTACATGAGTACATGCCTGTGTTTAGGAATGAGAGGTTGATCTAATTGGATTTATATCCTCTTAATGTACTTCAGCTGCACACCCAAGTAAGCCATTTACTGATGGGTTTTAAGGTTTTCAGTTTTTCTTCTCAAAGTAGTGTCTACACATTTAGCAGCAGTTACTGTCTAAAGTTCAGCAAAGGTATTGAGGTTCCCTGTTGTAAAAGTTATTAGGAGTAGATGCCTAAATGCTTTTGAGAATTTAAGGCTTATATGCTGAGATGGGATTGAATTGTCTAATAAATTTTCTAAGCATGCTAAAGAGAGTCAAATATCCAGTTTCTGTTTAAAGTCAGCTATCGTTATATAATACGGAACTGCAAAGGTTAATTTTCTGGTGATCTAGTGTCTTAATCAGTTTAAACAGATCTAATGGCTTGTTGCCACTGTCAAGGTTCCAATTTTCTGCCTCTATTTTCTTTTCTCCTTTATGCTTTCATTCTTTGTAGAGAAGAATCCGTTTTTCTGATGGTGGTTGTTTTCTCACGATTTAGTTAGGTGAGCAGAATCACCATGGGATCGAAGTAATGCCTAGTGCAAGGGAAGGTGAAGCTGCGTTAGCATGTGTGAGGGCACAGGATTATCTCTATGGCTGCTGCCTGTTAGATTAGTATGTGACATGACATCTCATTTTCTTTTCCTATTCATTGTATAGCAGGTGATAGTTTCTGGGGTGGAGTTACAAGTTTGTGATGATTCATACAGAATCCTAAAAGCCTTTCTAGATCTGAGACAGAATTCTGTTGAAGTTGAGGAATGTGTAAGCTGATTGAACCAGTGATGAGAGTTCATCTAGTTGTAAAAAGGACTTCATACCTGTACGTTTCTTCTACAGTTTTCTTCTGAACATTACACATCTGAAAGTTCTGTCTGGCCCTGTTCAAAGAATATGGTAAGGCATGCCTTGTTTGGGGTTTTTTGGTTTGAGAATGTTGAAATTCTAGTGTTATGATAAAGACTTACTGCTGTATGAATCACTACATTTTACCTTTCTGTTGAAGTGTGCATATGTGCTACAAATACGGTGCCCTTATATATATCAGTGCAAAACCCATATTGGTTATATATTGACACCTTCTGTTCAGTGTCTTTTCCGTAGATATTTGAACTGTTGCTCTCAGCTGTTACTCTGAAGGCTGCTTTTTGAGGTTGTTTCTCCCCCTCTCTCTCCCCTAAATGTCCAGGTAATTCTGTACTGTTTTATCCCCATGTGCTTTTTGCAGTATTATAAATTAAAATTTTTAATTTTTACATTAACAAAAAAAATCTGAAGTTTTGTTACTCTCTGAGTTTTTACTCTTTGAGTTTGTGTGTTACTCTTTTGAGTTTTTGTGATGATAATTTATCTTCTGCTTTGTTCTTTACATTCTCTTTAGATTCTGAGTCAGCAGAGGAAATTTTTGGAGAAAATATACTCATGAATTTTATAGAAGTCTCCAAAAAATGTGATTAAGACAGTATTAAGGTCACAGCCACAGACAAATAGCGTGAGCTTGTATTAGCACTAAAACCTTGGATGCCAAAATCCCACATAGCTTAATTTAGGCGTGGAAATGTGGAGTTAGGGTCCTGCTTGTCAAATATGCTTAGGTAACCTGTTTTAATTATGCTCTTGCCGCATATGTTTTCTCCCTCTTTTCATGAAAATGTGGTTGTATGTCATAGGAGGCTTTTTCCCATAGAAGGTGTCGTCACTGTGTATACCGTACATTGATGACAATACTGAAATACTTCAGGAATCAACTTGAACTTTCACTTCACTAGCAAGAAGGAAAAAAGAGTACTATGACCTGACTCAAAAGATGAGGTGTCAAAACACTTTTTCTATAGGGTCCCCTCAGTGTAGTAATGTGTCTAACTTTCAGTAGGAAACTTGGCACCGATGGAAGGACTAGAAGTATTTTAGACTTGCCGGTCTTTCTGGATGGTGTATTGATAATTGAACATCGAGTAGGTGTTTGTGTAGGAAGTTTCTTAAGTTTAAGATGTGTTTTCTTTCAAACGTTTTTGTTCTGAATATAGAAGATACTGTTTTAAGAAGCTATTGGTCTGAAGATAATCCTGAGAGAGAACAGAATTGGAGATGAAGTTCATCACCTGTATATATTTAACATGAGGTTTTTTTCAACTCTAGAAATAGGATAAGTATGTGTTTAATTGTGGAAATGATAGAAATGGAAGGAGGAATGATGTTTGATATGTTTTAGTGAGCATTACTTTATGTAGTTGAACTGCAGTCCTGAATGTGTCCTTTGTTTTTCTCCATAGCACAAAAAAGCGATCTCTATAATAGCTAAAATTTGCCAGTGTGATTCCACTAAATTTCTGGGTCTGATCTGGAGGCAGAGTATTACAGAATTTTTCATCAGTTAGGGGCTGGAAGTTGGAGGTTTTATTAGAATTTCCTTCAGGGCAAATACAAAGAGGGTCCTGAGGTACAGCTTATGGCTGGAACGTTACAGGCCTTTTAGTAGATGTGCAGCAATGGCTGTGATCCCATAGACAAGATCTTTAAAAACATATCAAATGCCTTTAGTAGCTGCACTTCCTTTGAGCCAAAACTGTGTTGTTTTTTTCCGGTTTTACTGTGTGGAAGCTCTTGCCAAATATTGCCTTCAGTGCCTGCAGATTGAAGGCAGAAGCACAACAAAAAAAGAAACTATTTAAGGTGTTGGTGTGACAGCTGAGTGTAGAAATGAAAGATAGAAGACTGAAATGACAGGTGAGGAAGACAAGGCGGCTCTGTGAGTAAGATGACTGGATCTTTGGGGAGCATGAAATAAAATGGCAATTTGCAACATAATGCAGAAATTAATGTAAGCTTGGGGAAGCACAGAAGGGAACAGGTGATTGTGATTCTTGTGTTGCAGGTGAAAAGTGAGCTGTACCAATTCTATGTTTGCTTGAATACTAACGAGTGTAAATTTGTAATCATGCACTCTAGATCAGAAATCAGAAACAGAAGACGACCTGCCAGCAGAAATAGATTTTATACCCAGATCAAAAAGGCACTTTCCATAAATGTTATTTTTTTAAAACTACTCCTGTCCTTATGTTGTTTTCACTGTAAGAACACTTTGAAATGCATGCCAATTGGAGTAGCACTTAAAATGGGAAAGGTGGCAGTGCAGGTCTCTCTCTTTCTGCATAACTGGAATAATTATGTTCCACATAGTTTTTTCCACATACCATGTAAGTACCTAGGAATAGAAAAAGCATAACAGAGTGACAGGTTGGTAAAAACATGGTAGGTGACTATGAACTGCAAGTAAACAAGGAATGAGGCATGATACAGATTATAGATAATAAAAAAATAAGGGGATACAAGATTATTATGATTTAGAATTTCAGAGGACAAAAGTTGGGCAAAAAAGCTACAGTTAAATTTGTGTGGAAGTAGTGGAATTTTTGTGTTGTGAAATGAATAGAGAATGAGAGAGGACTTCTGATACAGATAGAGTATTGGCAAAGGAAATCTCATTTGCCTACTCCTGTCCACTTGGGTTTACTGTAAAGAGGACTGTGTTAAGGTGACTTCCTATCCTGAAGCTTTTACTGAAGAGAAGCTCTACTTTTCAGAGGGAAAGATGCCAAGAAGATGAGGTAGAAGATGGACATCTATTAAAACAAGTTATTTCATAATACAAGTGGGAGTGAAATTCAAATTTAGAATTGTTAATTACATTTTTGTATGGGTTATGACTGTGGATGAGGGAGAGTCATACCTGCTCAGGCATGTTCAAAGGGCAGTTAGACATAATTTTATGACCAGTGAATCAGGGCCCAAGGGAGGCTTTGAACCACTGTAGATTCTCTAGAATTGGGAAAGTTACAAGAAAAAGCCTTTACTAGAGGAGTAGGTGGAGGAAACAAAGGCAATAATTTAAGATAAAAGGATAGTCAGAATAATAACTTGAGAGGGTACTTTCTTAAAAAGCTGGGCGATATTCCCTGTTGGCACAATTTAATTTATTTTTCTCTGAATTAATTTTGTATGCTGCTAGGTTCTGTATGCTTTAAGGCAGAATTCTCTGGAGTGTCTACTTCTCAGCTTGTTTTTTCCCTACTAGTGTCTTGCTCCTCTTTGTGTTTTTAGTTTTTCTAAAACTTTTTCTTTTATTCTGAGTTGGTCTCTAGAAATGTCCTGTGAATTAGAACAGGCTGGTGCAACCTGTGATCAGATAAATTTTTAATTTTTCTGGGTAGTGTTGAGTTTTCTCTCTTTGTTCTAGATTTCTGGTATTGTCTCTTTAAGCATTAGACTCAGAACTGTGGTCAGTGAATTCTGTGGGGTTTTACCCACTTATATCTTATAACTGGCTGGACCATTACTCTCTGAGCACACTCTGAAAAATTAATAAAGCTAATGCCCATGTTCTTCATACTCATCTTGTGTTGCTACTGATGAATGGAATTTGACATCTCCAGTAAAAGTTTTGAAACTGTTAAGGCAGTGCCCAAGTGCCTAGATTTAGAATGAAACTGGAAGTTGTTTTGGTTCTGTCTGTGAATGAGCAGTTGTGGAGAATTGGTTTCAGATATTCCCTCTAACTTTGTCGGAGTGGACGGAACAGATAACTGCTGTGTATGAAAGGGTATTGTATGTTTTGAAGAGGGAGACCAGAAAGGACAAATGGAACCTAATTCCATTTCAAAACTGAATTGGTTTTGAGGGGCTAATGGAAATAAAAATAAATACAAGCTGTTACTTGTATTCTTACCTAAGGATATATGATTTTGAATACAAAAAAAGGACAGAGCTCTTGGGTAGACCATTGTTGTATTTCAGAATAAAACTCGTTTTAGTTCTTCATGCCATCTGTCCTAACCCATGTAATCAAATTACTTTTCTATTGAGGGTACATGGACTAGGTTTCAAGAATTGAATAAAATCTTGCAGTTTTTGATATCCCACATGAAATCTCAGTGTTTCAGTTTTGTGGCTTAGGAGTCAGGTGGTAATAAACTAATTCCATTCTTTCATCTCCTTCTGTACTAAGAAATTGTCTCAGTGAGATTGTGCTAACAATCTGTGGGTACTTCCAAAACTATCTTTAAGATGTAAAAAGTGACTCATGGAGAACTAGAACACAGAGAACTAAAAAGTGTATATGATTAAATTAATACAAATGATCCCATGACTGTAGAAGATAGATCTATCCACATTAAGCAGTTGTACAAAATCAACATAAATAATGTTACTAATAAGGTAAAGTCTGACATGGAGCCTTAAATGGAGAATCATTAAATGTTTTCTGAGATTTTTTTTTCCCCTATAAACCATTTAGCATTTTTATATGTCATTTGGAACAAAAGACTCAAATCTGATTAGGATTTGATTTCAGATAAAGTTAGCAGGACACACTGGAGAAGTCTTATTTCATTAAGAGAGCAGGTAAATGAGGCGGCAAAGTCTGGATCACTTGGTAAACTAAATAGAAATAAAAATCTAATTTTTTACTACAATGACTGTTAAAGTTATCTACAAACACTTATATAGAGCAGATGTCATCACTGGAAAGGGGTGATAACAAATGAATATTGTAAATGGTTGAACAAGAGGTCCATACGCAGTGCTCTGCTAAAGATGGATGCAGTGCTAACAGGCCTAAGGCAAGGAATATTGAGGAAAGGTAGGAAAATTATGTTATTTCTGTATATGATGGTGGTGTGATTAGGGTAGACAATATGAGGCTAGAGCAAAAATTGAAAAATATGTCCAGTTATGCAGTCTGTTTAGTTTCAGAAATTTAATTAAGGATTTCTTCTTCATCCACTGTGACAAAGGGAACAAAATGTATTCCAAATATGACTATTTACTTAGCAGACAAAAGTAGAATAGGATTTAGTAGGTCAAAATGGAATCTAAGGACATTCTCGATTAGAAATGAAGTGTTGCTTTTTAACAGAGAATGTACTTAGGCATTTCACAAATGTACTGGCAGTTACTGGCAGTCTTGAGAAAATGGACAGTTTCTAAATAATGGCTTTTTTCTAAGCTATGTCTAGCTCAAGTGGAAATTAATTCAAGAAAGTGCAATGGCCTGGGTTTTATGTGGTCCAAAATCAATTACAGACGTTGTCTGGTCTGGCTTTATAATCTATGTCTTGAATTTAGAACAGACTGACTTCCTTGCACCTAAAGGCAGTTTTTCGCAGTTTCAGTTTCAGTGCAGGCATGTTTGTGAAGTCAGTCTGGCAGCAACTCACATACATACTCAGTAGTATCCACTTGCTGCAGCGCTGAAAATATTTATACTGAGTTACAATGATAGATAATCAGCATTATCACTAGTTGATATAGTACTTATTGCTAACAGCTATAGTAATTAATTAGGTTTTTATTATAAAGAATCTATTACTCTCCAGTATTGGCAAGTTGAGTGCTTTGTACCTGCATGTCAGAGTACTCTTACAGCTTTGTTTTCATTATTTATCATTATGTGGAGCTTGGAATAATGGTTACTACCTGTTCTGAAACAGAATCAGTATGATTAAATGCAAAGGGGAGTAATATGGACAGCATCTGTAAAGGATAATTGCAGATAAATCAATAACTAATGGTCCCTGAATGTGTTTACTAGTTCATTGTAGTGATATATGGACCTTTGTAAACCCTATGTGCCTTATAACAGTTACTGTGATGATTACAATGTATACTTTAGTCATGTGGAATAATTAGTGTATGCTAGAGTCTGAGAATATAAATGCAATTTTTGATGTTCCTGACAATGCCTTAGAAGTAGAGTATTAATCTGAGGAAAAATGAAACTTGTTTGTTAATATTTGCAAAGTCAATAGAAGAATGGAAAAATTTAAAATTTATTTGAACCTCTAGCATCAATATTCGGACATTACTAGTGGTAGGAGAAGATACATTTTCCTCTTATTAGAAGAGCAAGATAGGATCATGTCGAACTAAATCAAAAAAATACTAGAGTTTTTTCCACACTTTTTTACAGTGGATATGTTAGGAATAAAATCAAAATTGATTCGGATGAGTTGTACATTGGAACATGCGTAAATGAATGTATGATCTTGTACTAGCTTCTAGGGAATTTTATCCTTTGTTTTGGCGCTGCTGTTTCCATAAAGTTTTCCACTTGCCTTCACGTGGCATTTTGGGGGGAGGTTTGCTAGTCCTTTTTCATCATCCCTTATTTTGCACAGAATTTGTAGGGACAGTGCTTACAGTTCTGGGACTCTAACCATTAATGTGTAACTGCTGCTGCTTAGCTTAAATAGAGAATCTATGTAAAAAATCTCCCTAAAATTGCTGGTAACTCTGGGAGAACTGCATATGAAGTAGAAGAATGTAGCAATTCTTGTTTGGACGGGGTTTGTGTTTCATGGCAAATCTGTCCGATAGCTTATGTGTGAAGAAAATTGTTCTGATGAAGATCTTACTGTTGTTTCAGAGCTCTAAGGCTTGTGATTTTGCTGTCTTGGTCAATGGGAAGATACTTCTTGCAGAAGACATACCATGTGCTGGAGAAAAGAATGAGTGAAGACACATTTGGTAGTATATTGTAGCATCAAAACATTTTGATAGCTGATAGAACTGATGCTCATTTTAATTGTGATCTTTTGGACTAAACTTCATAATGACTTAATAAGCCTCTGTTGTGAAAATATTATAAATTAATTTTAATAATAAATCAGTATTTGACATACCAGCCTTAAGCATGACAGTGCCTGTGTGGGTAGGAGTCTTTTCATTTTCTATTTCTTTTAATCAGTGCTGATGTCAGGTAGCAACATTTGGTTTTTCAAAGAATAATTATTTTTGATTTTCTAATTTGAAGCAAAACAGCATCAACTATATGTAGTAATATTTAAACCTGGCAAATTCCGATTCTTCCTCTTGCTTCAGGTCTTGCATACTGGTTTCATATATGTATAGGTACATGTGTGTACAAAATTTATATATTCTGTACATATGCAATACGTGTAGTCTTCATATGTAATAGCTGTTGTATGATTAAAACATTTATTTATTATGGAGCAATGCATTAGTCCTACTGTTACAACAAATAAGCCTATTTCTATAAACTGTATTCACAGAATCACAGAATAGTAGGGGTTGGAAGGGACCTCTGTGGGTCATCTAGTCCAACCCCCCTGCCGAAGCAGGGTCACCTACAGCAGGCTGCACAGGATCTTGTCCAGGCGG
>Ga0065711_1031809_pt1 | contig 28685 bp, 16 predicted proteins | sample Hoacrofraction12_FD_59098 | JGI IMG/M metagenome (GOLD analysis project Ga0065711, IMG submission 59098) | Hoatzin crop microbial communities from Cojedes, Venezuela - Epithelial fraction 12 v2 (version 2) | ecosystem: Host-associated > Birds > Digestive system > Esophagus > Crop | place... | reverse complement strand
GGCGGGGGGGAGCGGCGGCGGCGGGGTCTGGGGGGGAGCAGTCGGAGGGTGAAACGTCCTTCGGAATTCTGCTGCCGCCTGTTCCAAGCCCCGTCTGTTGAGAAAGTGCAAGCAAATCTTCTCTGGGCTGTGTTCTCAAATGCAGTAACAGTAGCTTTAAGTGATGGCTCTCATTTATTCTGATGCTTTGAATGGTGAAAATGGCATTTTTGACAAGGACAAAAAAATTGGAATTGTGGCCAAAATGTGCAGTGGAAGAGCTTCTTTTTTTCTCGTTTAGACATGCTGTTAATGAAATCACACTGGATCTCAGGCAGTTAATGAAGCCAGTATTTTGGGTTTCTTGGGAGGTTTTTTTCTTGTTTGTTTTTTTTTTTCTTGACAGATAGAATGGTAGATGTCACCTGTGCAACTATAACAAATCAGCTGTGTACAGCCTCTGCTCCCAGCAAACTTTGTTTCCCTTTTTATCACCAGTAGCTGCCGAGAGCATCAGTGGCTAAGGAGCCCCCGCTGCGCTGCGTGCTGCTGGACTAAAACTCCTCCCTGCCCCCAGAGACCACTAAAGAGCAGTTGCTCTCTAATTAGTAAAGTAGCTACAATCACTTTTATTTTTGTACATATTCAGGCAGCTGTTCTATCTGAAAGCTAGCTTAGGTATTAATTAGTCATATTAAAGTAAATATAACATTCACTGAATGTTTCGTGTTCATTCATCTTTCTGAAACGAAAACCACATTAACAGCAGTAAGACCACAAGACAAACACTTATTTTGGAATTTTATTTTTTTTTAACTTAAGAATCAGGAGAGCTGTTTTTCTTCACATTAACTGAAGTAAGCAATGCCACTTGCACAGGAGTAAACCAAGAGAAACAGTATCAGGTGAAAGGAAGCAGAGCTGGGTTTTTGAGAACACTTCAGTCAGTGAGACAAAGTGTATTTCTAAGTAAATTCTGCAAGCCTGTGCTATGCCTTGAGAAAGGAAACAAACCAGTGGAAAGTGTCAGCTGAAAACAGCTATAGAAAACCACAATCTATAAGAAAAAGTTTACATACAATACTTGCTTATTTAGTCCTCTGTACATTTGTTCTTTATATGATGCTAGATTGTGTGATTGTGTGTGGGAGAGGAGCAGTCTAATGCATGAGCCGCATAACATACCTCTGTGTGGCTTCTGGGCAAGTGTCTTTACAATAAAATTTCATTTCTGTAGAAATTTTGATTCTTCCAGATCAGTAACACTGCAGTTGTGATAAGGTGACCATACCTCAGTACGGTTGTAGCAGTGTTCGTTCCATGTGTAACAGGCAGCATAGCCTTTAAAACATTAAGATTCCCTTAAAAGTAAGCTATAAGTAAATCAGGGAGTGGAGACTCGGCAGTATTGACAGTCCTCCTAGATAGCAGTGCTTTGCTTCTTTCTAACCGAATTGGTTTTATTGCTATTTCTTAGAGCTACGTGCTCCTTTTGATACTCCTACAGTCTGAACTTCAAAAAAGTCTTCTCTTTAAACAGATTCTGCACGAACAGCAAGTAACAAACTACTGGGAAACTTCAATCTGCAATCAATTTTGAGTCCTGAAGTGGAGCAGCTGCAGAGCAGCAGCCCGTTTCTTGGATGGGAGACGTTTAAGGACTTGTATAGTTTAAATGACTATAATGAGTATGTACCTGTGGCAGATGACTTCAAAGAACTTGTTCGTCAGGTAGAGGAAGCTGTTCAGAAGGACAGGGGAGGAACAGGAATTGCAGACCCCATGGGATCAAACAGTTATCTTTGGGCCAGGTATCCCAGAACAAAACGAGAGTCTCTGGGTTTGGCTGGGATGTGTTGCAAATGGGGCTGTACAAAAGCTGAAATTAGTACTATATGCAGAGTTTAAAATCCTCTCTGCACTAATGCATGAAATCAATGTTCTTTGCAGTGCTACTTGATTGAATGCTGTATGGAGGAAGAAAACTCACCGTATTTTATTTTGTCAGTATATGCCAGTCGATACTGCTGGTTTTCTTTAAAAAACAAAAAAGTATCCACAAGTGTAACTGTAATGACTTTGTTTTGCTGCAGTAACTTTTAATCTATATTTTTTACTAAGTCTTTTCATTTTAATGTCAAGCGTTTACACTTATATTACCAATGTATTATATCTTTGTAACACTTTAGGAAGAACTTCAATGTTTCATTAAAGTGTAATTATACGAAGTGTTACCAAATTGTTCTTTCTCTGTCGACAGAATATCAGCGGTGTTCTTGAAAAGAGATTCATGGTACAAAGCTGTACAGAAAGGATGTTTTGCCAGTTGAACCTCCACTCAACACTGATTTAGCTGGTCAACTATTTTGAACACACTTTCTCCATTTCCTTGTAATTGCAGAATTATTTTATGTAATATTGTGTTTCTAAAACTTCGCCACAATACAACACTTGCAGCCTGAATATTTCTTCATATTTGCAGATGCCCTTAAGTAGTCAGTGGGTGAAGTATTAATACTTTAATTATTCCTTGTTTACCTACTTCCCCTTTTTTTTCCCCCCTACTACTGCTAAGTGAGAGTGTCAGATGTGGTCCAAGTAACTTATTCTACACTCAGACATCTTCCTGTGTGTTCTTTTTGTGTGCTGGTCTATGCTGCTTTAGATTTATATCGAAGCTGCTAATTACTACTGTATGTACAAATAGCTAATTTAGTCTTTGTGGTTTCTAAGCTTTTTGCCTTCCTGGCTGTTTTTCTCAGCTGTAAAAAGTTGTATTTCTAGCTATGCTGTTGATGACTTGAGGTTTTTGGATTTTTCTCCTGATCATTATGATGCTCATGGTAACTTAGCTTTGTAGAAGTAATTTACTCAGAGTGTAGTTCATAGCCTAGATGGCACAGTTGTTACCTTTGGCTTCATTCTTCAAATAGTCTTTTGAAAAGTGTTCTTTGACTGAACTACTGCTTAGTGAAATTATTGCATCACTTCTTTATCCCTTTTCGTAAGATGTTATTGTTATTCTGGCAATTAGGCATCTATCAATCCTTTTTATTTTTTCAAACCATGTCAATTTTATTCAGTAGAGACTGGGCAGAATGGGTATTCTCTACGAATCCTGCTATCTTCCAGCTGAAAAGCACCATCTCTTCCATCATTGTTACAGTAATGTTTAGCAAGAAATGAGCTATCTTCTTCCACATCATTGTTGTAGGGACTGTAAGATGCTTTTTGTTGCTCTGAGAGAAGGTTAACTGTAAAGTTCTGCTATAGCTTTCTTTGCAACAGGCTAGGTAAACTCACATAGCTCAGCTTCCAGCAACTTCACCTCACAAAAGAGTTTTGGGTTTGGAGACTCCTAGTTTAGATCAGAATTTCCTAGAAGAATGCAGAGGGGGCGTGAGGGGAAGTATTCCTTATTTTTGAGTAGGATCCAGGGCTTTAGGACTTAAGATTCCTTAGTAAGGTAAAGACTAAATGGTACATAAAATCCCTATGGAAAGGGAAAATACCATGCTTGATGAAACTGAAAATTAGCCTGTATGCACTGTTCATTCTGCTAGAAAACTTTCTGCCAAGCTTTTAAAAAGGAATATTGGGAAAGGTCAACATGGTGTTTATTCTGCTTGCTTGCTCCAGTAGCACTGGTCTGTCTGGGTACACAGCCTGCATATATAGTGAGCAGGCTTTCTTTTATCCTGAGTGAAACAAAGATATACTTAAAATCTCAAATTTGTGAGCTTAGTGTTGAACAGAACAATCAGGAGTTTTAACTTGCCAGGTTAGATGTAACCCATTGGTAAAACTATAAAAGTTTATGTGGAAATCAGTGTTCAAGATGAACTGTTTTATGCTGAGATAGAACTGTAAACAGAGAAGTCAGTCTTTATCTCACATGAACAGGCATTTTTCACAGGTATGAGTCAAGATATGTCAGTATGCATAACCCAGAGAAATGGTGAAATTTTTGGTTTCATCTGGTTTCGTAACAGACCCGGTCATAGCCTGTAATGGCTTTAGCAGGTCAGCTGTGACACAGACACATGGCACAGACTGAAATTCAATCTGTGTTTCAGAGCAAGGAAGTATTTGACTCTATGTATACACAGGAGTGTGCAAAAGTTTTCTTTTTTTAAAGCAAATTTTTGAAGACCTCTAAGGTTTTCTGTGTGGGTAGGCCATATTTTTACAATGGCTTCTTTGCAATGTAGCCAAAGGTGACAATTAGATGTCCCTCGATTGCAGCAGGTCTAGAGGATGCAATCCGCTCCTGCTCATGTGACTTGATGTCCAAACACACGTTTAAGACCAGAAGCAAATGTTTTACTTAAAAATGTGCCTGAGTTACATGGGGGAAGCAAACAGGTTTCGGAGCCGACAGCTCAAAATGTAACATAATTCCTGAGTTGGTGTATTGATCCAAATTGCAGACCAAACGGACGTTGTCTCTGCCGAAAGCTCCTCTGGGAGTATGTATACACCAGCACAAACACGAGCACAGCTGTTCAAAGCAATGCACTGTGCTTATCACAACTGTTCAGAAACATACACTTTTTCACAAGAAATAAGCTTTTTTTCCTACCCATTTCATTCACAGAGCAATTAGCTATTGAGAAAAGCTTTGTTTTAGCAGCTTGCTACTTAGAGAAATGGCAGTCCCACTGATGTAGTCTTAGTTATTTTGAGTTTGTGAGTAGAAAATGATACATCAGCTCGTCCCCTTATGAGCGCTGGTATTTGCGTCTGCAAGAGTTTATTATTCTGGATGGTTTGGGGATTTTTTTTCCACTGTGAGTGTAGTCTGATTCAGGTCTGACTATGAACTCTTTGAATAATGCCCAAAGACGTGGGAATAATCCACAGCAGTATATACAACAGGTCTTCCAGCTCTATTCCCTGCTGTTGCCTTGTTTAAAACCTGACAGAACTCTTCACGTAAAGCATTAAGCAGTGTGAAGATTGTGGTATAGCTAGAGCCAGGTACCTCAGATGATGGTAAGGTGTAAGTTTGACCATATGTAGGATGCTGAAAGTGCTACAGAGAGCTATCTAAAGATCCCAGAGACCTAGAGGACACAGCTCCCTTCTATATTTACTCCTATTTAGTCAGTTGCTTAGTTTGCTGGTTGTTTAAATCATACTGGAAAAAAATCTAGATTTCTGAGTTATTGGAGTATATGTGCTATCCTTTTTTCTTTTTTTTTTTACCTCCACTGATAAGCAGGAAAAAAGTTAACATTTATTCTACATTGTGGCAAAGCCAGAGACAGACCCAGAGTTAGCACTCTTGAGTTTTTGGAAGACTTGCTGAGACTACCGTCTTTCTTCCTGAGCAGGCAGCAGAGACTCAACAGAAAATGCAAACTCCTTTCCTACTCAGCAGCACAGAACCTGGGTGGATTTGTATCGCACCTGCTGCTCAACAGTATCAGCAGGTAGCTGAAGGAGGGTCCTTTTCTCATTTGTGCCGCGTTGCCATCACAGGCAGAATGAATTTTCTCATCGCACAGCGTTTGTCTATCTTGGGAACAGCCACCCGCGCTGTTAGCTCCTTTCGCTGCATTTTGGCTCCAACGGAGTTACTCGGCTGTTACTCTGACCGCTTTGTGCCACACACTTTGTGATCAGGTCTTGGAATCAAATGCAGCACTGTTGCAGTGTGCTTCTCCAGTACTATCTTCTGACCCACATGTTCTGGAGAACGAGCATTAACTAGAAGGAAAGCAAACTCACTGGTTGGTGTGTCAGCCTCTTTTCCTCCACCTAACGTTCTCCGCTCTCTCCTTTTTTCCTGGAACCTTCCTATGCCTGGTTTGCAATGCCGGAAGTCCCTCACGTGCAGCCTGCTCTTATGTTTTAACCTTAAACTGTGTAAAGCCAGATGTGTGTCTGCGACTCTTCAAGAGCTCATCCCTGTCAACACACTGAGTGAGGCAGTGCATCTCTCACACAGAGAAACTCAGGTGAGAGCCAAAACCCGGCTGCTTTGAAATCATCTGGGTGCTGCCCTTCAGAGCAGGGCAGCCAAACATGCCCCAGCACCATGTGCCTCTCTGCCTTCTCTGGACCGTACTCTCTGACCTGAGGCTCTCCGGGTCCTTGCAGTTCCCGTGAAATCACCGCCAGCACGTGACCTGTCCCTTCTGGCACTGAGGACTGCTGCTCTGGGAACTGCTCTGTCCAGACGAGCTGAAAGTGCTGTCAGATCGCACATTCTGCCTCTGCACCAGAACGGGGTCATTTCAGCTCTCCTGGTGTCATTCCCCAGTGACTCATTGAATGCGAGCGTGAAGATATTCCCTGTGTCCGCAACCGGGTAGAAAGAGTTGGCTCGTGACTGCGTGCTTCTCGCACGGCAGAAGTTACTGATCTTAGCAGCGACCAGTCTTGGCACCAAAGGCCACTGTTGAACTGGTTCTCTGTCTCTGCTGTTTGGCATCTTTTTTGTCCCTGTGCCAAGAGATACCATTTCCCCCAGTGTTTCCCGTGCAGCAGCACAGTGTGACAATGCGCTTTCTCCTCCCGGTCTTTATTCGTTTGAGCTCACAACACTGGGCTCAGAGCTCCGGTGCGGTGCCACGCTGATCCCAGCAGTCCTGTGCCCTCTGTGCAGCGCTCCCGAAAGGCAGAGGCTTCAGCAGGCAGGCCAGTGTTCCTGTTCTGCCAAAATGTGATCGCCGCTGGTCTGGGAGTCTTTCAGCAACATAAATAAGGGGCTGGTGTGCTCTGCGATGGGCTGATGACGGCTAGGACAGCCTGCTGGTTTGATGGGCGGGAAGGTTCCTTCTGCGGGTCCTTCCAGCCCCGATGCAAGTAACAATGTGAGCCAAGTTACCTCAACAACTAGGCAGCTTTTCAGAACCTCTTCAGGTTTGCAGCAGTATTGCTGCACTTCCACTTCAGAGGAAAGTCCGCTACGTCTCACACCTTCTCAGATTTCCTGCATTGCCAACATTCACCTGAAGGCTCTCAGCACTAGGTCTCTTGGGTCTCTACTACTCTAGTTAAGTGCTGTATGAGAGAGAGAGAACCACATGTCCACGTGTGTGTATCTGAATTAGAAGGCTCAGAAACTGAATAGGTCATGGAAGAAGACATTGTCTTCTGCGTTGGTCCAGTAGCCCAGCAACCAGCCAGACTTTGCTTGCCAGGTGTGACTCTAATTTTGTTAAACTTTTAACCTTGGTTTAGCTTTTCCAGGCTCATCCACCTGATGTGACGCATCCTTCAGCATCACTTTTGGAAACGTAGATGGCTTCCAGCCCAGCACTGAAGACTGTGCAGATACACTTTCCTGTTTGCCCCCTCTGCCGTTTGTCTGCGTTGCCTCTTAGAGGTGCGGAGTGCAGGTATAGCCAAAGAGATACACCCACCTTGGAGAGGACTTTTTACTCCTTGGAACTGCATCCTTTAAGGTCCACACGTTCTCTTGTCAAGTATTTTTAGACTACCCTGCTATTCCTGGGAGTCTTTCCAAAATTTATATGAGGAAGCACACCTTCCAATTTCTTGCCGTCCCCCTCAGACTCTCCTTTTGGCAGACCCTCAGCAATTACAGCTTTGCCAATCAACATTCAAGCACACACAAGCTTTTTCTCTTATTGTGGTTCCGAGCTTGCCCAAAACTTTACTCAGGCAACAGCGCCCATCTCAAAATTTGTCAGTGAGCTGGGTTTGAGCTTGCATAAGGTCCCAGGCCACACAGAAAGGCTGTGTTGGAAGCTAAAAATCATTATCAATCAGTCAGGAGAGAGTCTGTTAAAAAAATAGACTCCAGTGGTGATCAGAGCTGTGTACCCATTCTAACGTCAAGCCTCATCAAATCACAGTGACTTGGGCTCCAAAACGCACCTGTGCTTTTGCATGGAAGAGTATGTAAGTGAACTAAGCTCCTAACTTGATGTAACTGTTCTCTTTCAGACTTGCAGCATCCAATAATCTCTTAAATTTTTCCTTTGAGCCTAAATTTAACCATAAACTTAGATTACAGCTGAACTAAATTAGTTGCCTTGAATAGGTAATTAGAGGATCCAAAAAACCCCACCTATGACACAGCCCCCAGGTACCTGTGAAGTGGTCATCAAGGAGCAAGGCTTTTCGCAGCAGTACGTGGCAAGAGGATGACACAACGGTGACAACAGGAAGCACCAGCGGCTCGGGCGGGAGATGAGAAGGAGCGTTTTGCCCTCCAGGACAGACCTGGAGCGGGTCCAGGATGCAGGGACGTTGTGCTGCCTCCAGCTTTGGGGGGTTTTCGAGCCACCGCCGGGTAACACCTTGATGAGCCTAGTTTGACCCCACAGCTGAGCCTGCTGTGGGCAGGGTGTGGGACACCGAGGTCCCACCAACCTGCGTTCCCCTGGGATTTCCCCTGTGGGGGTGCAGCCGGAACCAGCTGCAGAAAGGCTACGAACGAAGGAGTCACATACAAGATAGCAATCGGTATAAAGACTTAGATGTGGAAGGAAGTATTTTCCTGATATGGTACTGAGAGAGATAAGCAGAAACACTGTAGTTCCTTATATACAAAAATATATTGATTATGTACTATTGTACGCTATATACTGATACATAAGTAGCATTTATACATAACTACATTGTTTTTTGAATTTTTTATTTCATTAGTGTATTATGTAGTAATGCAAGAGGATAGGGAACAGGAATGGCTAGATGTCTTAATTCATATTCAAAATTGTGTCTTAATTGTCATGATAGAGATTTGGTTGGGTAGTTCATAGGAAGAAGTATGGTCTGTTCAGGAAAGATAGCTAAGACTAAAAGGCTATTTCAAGGCTGTGTATGCTTATTCTATAGTCCAGAAGGGCTAGTGCACGCTAGAGTGACTAAATATTTCTCAGTAAAAGCAATATTGCTGTCATGTAGTGGACTACAGTAGGCTGTAACTAAAGAAGATAATGGAAATGAGACTTTGTCTGGGTGACCAAAGGACTTATCAAAAGCGTAAAAACTTCATAATAATAGGAAATTTCAATTACAATTTTGATGAGAACACAGTACAGAAGGACACAGACTACCCAGAAAATTCTGGAAAGGTGTTGAATCACTTGGCAGAAAATGGAGAGAACAACTGGAGGGGAATGTGCTATTTAATTACAACCACTACAAAAGATCTGGCCTAGAATGTGGACACGGTGGGTGTCGTAAGAAAGAATGACCGTCATATAGTCATCATGTTTAGAAAAGGAAGGAACATTAAAACAAATCATGACATAGAGAAGAAAAACCCCGTGCTGCAGTGTTACTGAAACTACCAAGTGCAGTTAACTAGTGCAACTGCACCAGTGACCTGAGAATTGAGACTAAGCTCACGTCGTGGATGAGTGGAATGCAACTCACCTTATTAATTGCTGCTTGGAAGAAACATACAAAGGAAAATAGAGTTAGAATGATTCACACAGAGACAGGAGATGCGAAGAGTAGGGACGGCCCTCTTGCTAAATCATGAGGTTCAGTGGCCCCCTTGCTTTCTGAACTTCTTAGGGAGCCTAGGTGCAGCTAGGTCCAATCTCCAGTCTCAGACTTGGACAACAGTTTATGTCTGAAGGCATTGCCTATACAACATTTATACTAATATTGAGTAGCTACATGGAATAGTAATGTTTCATGAGTTTTAATTCAGCACGCTATCAGTCAGTTACTGAGGATCTCTCACGGGAGAGGGATGTCTCTGCCTCGGGTAGGGAAGGGTTTCCTGGTCTCAGGTAAGGAGTCTCAGACCTTGAGAGGACAGAGAATTATTGATCTCTCAGTCTGACTGTAGTTCAAGGGGCAAGAGGAAATATAGCAAACAGTCAGATAAACAATATGCAGGTACTTAGAAGATGATGAAGTACAATCATCACGGAGTTAAAAAAAAATTATATCTTGGCATCAAAAATTGACAATCCTTGCAAACAATCCAGGGTAATACAAACTGAACTGGACTATTAATAAGAGGAGTAGAGTCAGACCTTCTTACTACGGTGTTCCAGCCAATTGCCAAAGGTGTGCTGTCAAACAGGAGAGACAAAACAAACTGAGTCAAGAGTAACTTCAATATGGCAGGAGAGGTAGAGCTGCAAAGATATAAGAAGACCTAGTCCATTTCACAGGATCTTGTAATAATAACTTCATTATAAATAGCAGAAAATTATGAATTCTGGGTACTTAGTCAGTGGTATGTGATACAATAAAAGGATTTGATAGTGATCACTCGGTTCAAACTCCCTGTCTGTTAGTCTAAACTATGCATTTATACTGAAAAGATACTGACCTTAGTTCCTTTAAAATCCACTTGACAGTCCTCACATCTAAGGAATTTGGTATTCTCTCAACTTGGGAACTCTGCTGTGATTTCTGAAAGATTTGCCAAACTCTTCTCTCCTCTCCCCCGTCGCGGTTCACCCTGTCAGCTGGCAGCTAGGACCACGCCGGCGCTCACTTGCTGCTCTGCCCCTCAGTGGGATGGGGAGGAGAATCAAAAACAGTACAGCTCATGAGTTAAGACAGTTTTATAAGACAACAAAGGAAATAGTAATGCTAATAATACTACTACTACTAATGAATATGCAAAGCAAGCTATGCACAATACAGTCTTCCTGACCGCCTGACGACCAATTGTGTAGCCAGTCCTGAGAAGTGACCACGGAACCTGTGGGTTCCCCAAAGCTCATGAATTTCGCAGATTTTGCAGAACTGGCGAATTTCGCAGAACTTGCCAGACTCATGGAAAAGAGAGGATCCCTGCCCCCCCTGGCCAACCTCCATCCATACACTGAGCATTATGTCCACGGTATCGAGTACTTCTGCTGGCCAGTCTGGGCTGGCTGCCCGGCTGTGCTCCCTCCTGGCTCCTGCAGGTCTGCTCGTTAGCTGAACATGGGAGACTGGATGAAGTCCTTGATTTCACAGCAACAACTGAAAACATCAGTGTTATCAACATTATTTTGGTATTAAATCCAAAACACAGCAGCTACTGGGAGGAAAATTAACTCTATCCTAGCCGAAAACAGGACACCCCCATTTAGGGATTCCAACCTGTTTGGTCATCAGTGGAGAAGTTCTTTTAGCCTTTGGAAACTTTTTTTTTCATTTGCTATAAAAACATCCTTTTAATAGCAATATCTTTGGTTATGGGAATAGAGGGATTTATGTCCTCATGTCAGATACTCTTCTGTTGAAGGCTGAAGCGAAGCTTAGGTTTAACCTTAAATTTTATTCAAGGCCTTTTCAGAAGTAAGAACCTGTATGTGCTTTTTTGTAAGCTCCACACTTGCCATGCAGAAGCAGCTGTACATGGACTGGACGTTAAGTCTGATTTACCTTTTTAATTGATAGATCAGTATTTCTGAGGAGAAGCCACTTCTAATAGTAACCTGACTGAGAGTTTTAAATGACATAGTTAGAAAAGCCCATTAATCTGATTAGACCTCAATCAGCTGTAGCGCAGGCAACCTATCTAGTATCCACACTTTATAGCCGTTCTTGTCAACTTCTCTTGATGTAATTGTTGAGCTATATACTCAGTTATATTTACCTGATTTAAATATCTGATTTGATAATATTTATTTTCTTAATAAAGTTTTACAAAAGCTGCTTAAATATTGCTGTATATATAAAGACTAAAGTTAAAACGAGTTGTCTAAGTTCAGTAAAACAGTAGACAAGATTAAGGCGGTAAAGCAAAATCACTAATAGCTATATCACAGTTGTAGTTTTTTTTTTTTTTTTAGAAATCAGTAATATGATGGCAGCTGCATTACAGAGGGAATGAAACACAATGTTAATTTTCTCCCACCATGCAGCATTCAATCACACACCACTCAGTTAAAATTGATTGCATGTACCCTAAACATATACTGATCACACACTTTGAACTCAGACAGTATTTTTTTTTTTTATATTCTTGTTTAGACAGTCTGACTCGCAGCAATTCTTATACAACTCTGCAATGATGTCCTTTTTCTGTTCTGGCATCCTTAATCCAGCTTTTGGTTTGCCTCATATTTCCAGTTCTTCTGAGAGTCTTCTACAATGTGGTAGGTGTAGTTATTGAAGCAAACTGACATAATAACATTCTTATTATTGCTTATTATTACAAAAACACAAATTCTTTGACATCTCTTATCTATATAATCTGATTTACCGCCATAAATACACCACTGCAAGACTCAAGATTAACTGAAAATTTTAAGTTTTCCATTCCATCTTTCGTGATGCAAGCAGAGTAGGTTTGATGTCTTCCTCTCTGTTCAACCATATGATCTGAAGATTTGAAAATACAGACAAAAGAAAGCAAGGGAAATATGATAATTTGAAAAAAAAAGGTGTTTTGGAAAGATCCAAAAGTTTTGTCTGTGTACCTAAGGGAAAGATAATTGAAAAGATTAGAGTTTTCATTCTAAACGTAAAAACCTTAAAACTCTTTCCTAGTTGAATCATAATTTTAAAGCCATCTCAGTTTCATAGACATTCTTATTTCTTAAGTGTCTATGCACTTCTGTGGTTTTTGTTGGTGCCCCAAAGACTTTTATTAGTGAGTGGCTCGGTGGCTGTTTCAGATGGCAAAGCCCAGTTCAGTGCCAGGAAAGTGTTTGTTTTCCTACATGACACCTGATGGGTCTGCCTTAGTAGGTCCTCAGTCTGGTGGATGAGGCTGGTCATGGAAAACGTGCTGAAATCACAGTACACTTCATGTGGGGGTAGGTAGCATCGAACCATTTGACATTGCTAAGCTTAGTGTATTCAGCAAACCAAGCATGGGACAGGCTTTTCCCTCACTCCTCTCACACACCTGTATCCAATCACCTGAGGCCGGCCCCAGTTACCACCCTTCTGCAGAGCTAAGCCCAGGGGACCATCTCACTCCTTCCCACCTGCCTCACTCTCGGGTTTTAAGCTGCAGCTCAGATCCAACATGGAGCAGCTCCACCTTGGCCACATCCTGACTGTGCAGCGCTGGGCTTCCATGCTCCCTGCCGTGTGCCTCTGTGCTGGATCACAGCAGAGCGTGCTCACTGCTTCTCTCCCACCCTCGAGAAAGGCTTTGCCTTTGCCAGCACGCTCATGACGCTGGTGCGCCTGCTCTGAATCTCTGTACGCTCACCAACCGAGCACAGCAGTGGCAGATGCTGACTGGCGAGCTGAGGAGCCACAGGTCCCCAGGGGCCCACCAGTCCGCATACAGGAGGCTAAAGCTCCTCTAGGGCAGCCTTTTTTCCACATCATATTGTTCCTGCAGCAGCATGGCTCCCAGACTCTTGCAACATGTGGCGTCCCAAAGGCCTTTGCAAAGAGGCTGTCATACCCCCACATCAACTTCCTTGTAGCCTTTTGAGTTATACACCTTACAGCCAAGTAACAAAATATTGCTTAGTGCTGAGAAATGAAGGGCATATCCAGTACCTTGCTGATGTGCAAGTATTCTTTATAGGGATCTTCTCCACAGATTTGAAATTTAAGTTGCATCTCATAAAGACCTGTCAATATTTGATACCATTCTGCTTGCCATTTGTCATTCATTTCTTCTGCTAAGAAAAGAATGTTAGTCAAGAGCGAGGATGCAAAAAGTAGGTAAGCTCAATTCCAGCCACCCATGCATCAAACTATGTGCTCACATCCTAAATACAACCTCGCAGTCCTGAACTCTAGTTCATGCTCCAGTAACCTAGAGTTTTGGGTTAGAAGCTCAGATATGCTTTCTATAGATTTTGCCGATGTTCACTAGAAGTGCAGTTTAGCTTAATTATTTTTTTTTTAATGATGGCATTACAATAAATGAAATATCTATGCCACAATCTTCACCACAGCCATGGTGCGAAAGGATGCACTCCGGAAGGGTGAGCCCCAGACTCGCACAGGCCCCACAGAGAGGACCCCTACCCAAACGCTTGGCTGTCACACAGCGGCTGGGGGGCTCAGGGATCCTCCTCCGCTCGCACCCCCAGCTGCGTGCGGCACAGCGCGCAAGCCTTGCTCCCAGCGCTCCGTGTCTGACCTGCCTTGGGATCCGCGCCTGCACCGACCCGACGGCAACAGCCGCAGCCCAGAGCCGCCAGGCACGTGAACGCCCTCCGCGACCCCTCGAAGCGTGCAGCTCCTGCCTGCGCCCGCAACCAGCGTCTCCGCAGTCACTGGGGGTCCCCACGCCACACGTCCCCCCGGCTCTCGCGCAGCAGCTCGGGCACAAGGCGGCAGCGCCAGCACGCACCCAACTGCCCAGACATCCCGTGTCCAACTTCCCATTTCCTCTCCTCAGTACGGTAAAGCTTCCGAGTTAGCGTGGCTTCAAAAGTAGCTCAGATGCTTTTTTGAAGGCATTTAAGTAGCACTGCAGTTTTACAGATACTCTGGGAAGGAGTTGTTAAAAAAATGACCTGGATTACCACTGGGTCTTGTCTTTCAGGTCTTAACTGCTTATCGCAACATTTTACAAATTTAACTGTCTCAGTCCCATTTCTTTTGACCTGTTTGCATCAGCAGTATTTGGCTCCGTGAATTGCATGCATGGGGTTATCATGCACCTGGATTTCCCCAAGTTTTACCTTTCAGTTTGATTTTGTTTGGCTTTAATACGAGAATTTTTGCTTTCTAGGCTACTGTTTGCCTTCAAATTCCTATTTTCTAGACTTAATACTGTGAAATGTATCACACACTTCACAGGCGTGCAAGTCAGATGTGCAGTGCAGTCACGAAGGGGTTGTGCAGCTTTCTGAGAGCAGCTACCTCCTGTACAAACACAGGAATTAACACAAACAGACATCACACTTGCCCCGTAGCACCAAGCTTGTTACTGATGTCCCACGCAGTCCCTTTATACATTTCAGATGAGAAACTCCGGAAAAAAGACGGCAACTCCATGTGTGCACGCACTTACCTGCTCAAACCAAAACCTCCATATGGTTTAACTCCAGAATAGGACGTAATACCACACACAGTTTCAAATCTGCCAGGGTGCTCAGCATTTTTTCACAGTCTCAAAGCAAACTTGACAAATGCAATAAAGTTACATTCACTGAAGAATGCCACCGAGTTAAATCTTCCCCTACAGAAATAGTGTCATTCAGAGGAGAGTTAGGTTGCTTAATCAAAATAAAAAAAAAACCCCAAGTCTCAGGCAAGACTTGAGCACAACGCAAATGTCAAAACTGGATCCTAAAATAATGGCTCTGTTACCACCCAGACTTTCAGTGGTGATCTTTCTTTGCTGTAGAGATCACTATTGAGTTTTTAAAGTAAGCTTACACGTACGTGAGCTTCTTTTTTTATAAGCTTCACATCTTTATAACAGGAAAGGGAAAAATACTTAGAGGAAACGTAAGTGATGCACAGTTGTTTACATACACAAGTTGCTTTGGGTTTTTTTGACTGATATTCTTCAGTGAGCTGAAGCTTTATGGCACAGCTCCATATGGAAAATGCAGCTGAATACACAGAAAAACAGATACATAGCAAATTAGCTATTGCAGGTCTTGCAGAAGTGTAAAGTAGTAATTCAGTTTAGTATGTTTGTTCCTCAGACTTTCTCATTCCCTGCAAAAAACAAAACCAAACCCAACATAATACAGTTAATCATAATTCAATACTTGCTGTGCTGCAGTATTAATTGAGCTAAAAGTCTTGAATTCTTTCCACTCATGGATGTTTCTGCATTGCTCAAAATAATTAGTCACATAAAACTTGAGGCATTTTAAGCTTTACCTTGTTCTTCTGCTTTTTAGTATTACTTCACTATAACCTTAATATTTAATGTTTCTGCACTTGCTCCTAGTGATTGGCTTTGTATCTATCCCATCTGTCTGCATTTCTAGTGCGGACTCAGCTGTGTCAGTACGCTGTAACAGACAAATACCTGAACTAGTATCTGCTGCCTTGGTTGTTTTATACAATCAACATAATTAGTTTCTATTTGTTTTTCCTTTTAAATGCTTTCCTGAATCCTTCCTGAAATGATGACATAATATTTTGGGCTAATCTTTGCAGATACTAGACATTCGTTCCTTGCCACTATCCACACTTCATTTCACTTAATCTGAGTACAGTTTGAAAGGTTTCTAAACTTCACAATTCATTAAAACCACTATGAATATTTATCACAAATTACAAGCAGAACATCATGCTATTGCGTAACATGGACATGAAGTGAAAGCTATATTGCCCCATTCTGTATGTATTGCATCTCCTACAATATTTTCTTCTTCAAACTTTTTCATTTTCTCAGAAACTTTTTCTCCAGAACAATTAAAGATCCCCAGTTATGTCAGTAGGTGTTGGGAGGAACAGCAGGAACGATACCTATAATAACCTCTAAACTTCATAGGGACAGTACTTTGTCACATAAAAGCAAATAAAATCTTCAGGCAATCTGCTCTGAGAGTAAGCTGCCTTTTGTGTGTGGGAAGGGGCAACTGAACTAGCTTAATTTTTACTTCCACCACAGTAGAGTAGCTTAAGTATACAACTGCATACTTGTATTTATATAAGCATTTTCTGGTTTGCCATTATACTTTTCAAAACTTAACAACAGTATTCAACTCTGTTCAAGGTAAGTGGTGGCAATTTTCCTGTAAAGTGACAGGAAAGTTGTATGAAAAAACAACAAAGTAATGTCAACCAAGAAGTGGTTTCGCAAGAGTTTGTTTCAGAAATTCTGATGAACTTGTTAGAAATTCCAAAGAGCTGTATTCCGGGAACAGGCAAGCTGTTAGTGGTCCATTCCTTACAGCCTTACTCTCAATGTCTAGAGAGAAGCAAAGGGAAGGAAGGGATTCTTCACCCTAAAAGAATCAGCTTAATGAAAACTTAAAAAAAAAAAATAAAAAAAAATCCCAGTCTTATTGTTTGGGAGCACCCCATACACCACCCTTTACTCTGGCACATGTAAGTTCCTTCCAAAAGGTAAACACTACAGGTGGCTGTTCTGGGAAGGCCGCAAAGTTGTACGTGCTGTGTTCTACTCTCTTAAACAGACCAGCTCTCTTCAGTAGCGATTTAAACACCAGTAACTAATTTTAGGTATTATATAAAAGAAAATCTTGGCAGGCATGTGCCATTAATTGTATTTAGTTATTTTATTTTCACTATCCAAACTCAAAAGAAATGCACAGTTAAGTTTCAGGTATGGATACAGAGTTTTCTAAAAAATATCCCTTTCACGTTCTTATCAGTAAACCATGAGTTCAAATGTTTGCCATCTGACAACAAGTTGCAGGTGTTTTCTCCCCACTCCTAAGGGACGACTTCTACTTTAATATAAAGTACTGTAAAACTCTTATTCAAAAAGCATTATTCAGAAAAAGCTTCTTAGCCAAACACCTTTTCAAAATTGCTGTCTGGCATGGCACAATCTTAAGCAGTTTCTTTTGGTATAGTAATTCTTGTATTTTTCAGTCAGGTTAGGTCTCTGAATATTTTAGTTTTAAGGCAGACAGTACACAGTTTAGAAACATATTAGCACATGTTTGTTATGGTACGGCATTTTCAGTAGACATCAGTTTTTAATAAATCATTGTGCATTTCACATTTCAGAAAGCTTCTTCAGTGTTGAACATCAACCTTTTTCCATCAGTCTTGTTCTTCTACGCTTCTACTTTTGGTCTCAGGACTCTATCCTCCAGGTCTGTGATCACACACTCCTGAAAAGCTTGCTTTCTGTACACAGCAGTTACATCTCTTCATACTTCATACAGAAACATCTTTTCCCACACATTTGAAGGCAGTCGGTCAACACCTCAACTAAATGCAACAATTAAACACTTAATTTCTGGAAAAAAAAATATTTTTAACATATCTTTTTACAGTTATATTCATCTGTACATTTAGTAATAATTATCTCAACTATGGAATCTTTTAATCAATACTAGGACTTGACAAGCATAAGGGTTTCTTTTCCCGAAAATTAATTCCTCCTCTGGCTTATTACATGACTGTCGCAAGGTTGTGGAATATATTTAAAAACTAATTTTGAAACTTAACATACTTATACTGATAGACAAGAAATCAATATCACACTAGACAATACTCGTTTGCAGAGGTTCTATAAGATTTATTGTGCACTTACAGAAAAATTCTTTGACTTCAAATATAAGTGCAAAGCAGTAGTTAATATTTTAATTCTACACCATAGCAGCAGTCATGTATGCATAAACCAGCACTTTTTCCACAAAAAATCACAGCATTTCGGATAGCATAATGATTACACTAAGGTATAACATATGAAATGCCAACTGAAGAATGTTTGTAAAACAAAGGACTGAGTCTGTTAATGTAAAGGCTATATAAAAATACGGCATTATACAATGCTACTGTAGATTTGAGAGCTTTTGAAATGCAGTGGGTTTTTTGTTTGTTTTTTTAAAAAGGTTACTACAATTGGCAGTATCAAATTCAGCAACATCACTGCATTTACATCCTCAACAGCTTTTTGAGAAAACCATTTGGTCTGCTCCAGGACCTAAACATTGTCGCTGCAGATGATCACATATCCCCTGAGAGTCGAAAGCACTACTTGGTCCTATACACCCAGCTAAGAATGCTCCTCCTGAATGATCAAGCCTTTTGCAGACAGACAGACTTGTTACAAAAGACTGTATGTCCCTGACCAACAGCACAAAATTATACTGCAGTGTAAAGATATGGCTTTCTCTCAAAATTATAAAGTATTGAAGTAAAAAAAAAATTCCACAAGACACTTCAAAATTATCCTTGAGTTCAATACTATATTTATGCAATCAAATAGACTATGTAATCAGTCATACTGTAGTAGGACAAGAAAAAGACTTTTTATTCACTTGGAAAAATAGCAGACTGGAAGATCTCTTCATTGCATTACACAAACTTCCCTGAGAATTTTACTTAAATTATGTTTAGTCTACTATATATTGGAAACCAGTTAGCTACTGAGTGTCATACACTGCAAATTTTACACAATTCCTGTATATGTTATCCCAGCTAAATTGCTGTTTCAAAGCTTTAAAGCTTTGTCTTTTTTACAAAAGTACGTACACACAACCGAGACCACAAATGCAAAGACATCTTTTGCACTAAATTTAAGATCTTCAAAGCAATGTACAGAAGTAGAAAAAACAGATGTTAAGTTGAACAAAGCACTTTAAAGTTCTTTGCAGCTTATAAACTAATTGTGGAATTAGTTTTAAGAATTATCCAATGCAAGTGCTTGGTGGCAAGAAAACAACAGAAATATTATTAAATGCAATGGGCAGAAAGAGGACTGATGCTGTCCTCCCTATTTAGCAATCCCCAGTATTTTAAAAATCATAAATTTGTATGAGTGATTGTGGGAGAGAAACATCACAGTGGTACAAAACATTGCTATACTGGCACTATCTTACACTAAGTAAGGGTTTTTTTAATTTTTTATTTTTTATTTTAAAGTTGAGGTACTTAAAACTTCTGATAAGATGGATGTAGTTAACTACAAATCTTAAGCACGCTCCACTGTGAAAGTAACTCTTCTGTTTCACTGAGTCACTGCCACAAATTCTGACAACAAACACTTCATTTTAAATACAAATCTGGCTGTCAGGTCAGTTTGCCAAGCTGTATATCCCCTTAATTGAACTTCTCTCAGTAGAAGTCCAAGAAGAAAAAGCACTGTACTTTGCAAACAATAATGCTTCAGTAAAAACAAACAAAAAAGATTATTTGAACTAATAATAAACAAAACCTGCAACTTTACTGTTTTGATATATGAGATTATCCCCAAGTTTTATGCCCGGAGGCAAAACCGAAGAGTTGTCTTGTCCATAAATTTTTGTTCGACTTCTTTCAAAAGCCGAATTACACAGCATAAGCAATCTGTTCAGGTAGCTCTCATCTCCTTCCAGTTCTCAGTAACTGGAATTGTGTCATTGTCCCCCGCTGAGTGTGGAGCAATTGCACTTGTAATTCCTCCTTCCGAATAGTCTTATGTTGGGTATTACCACAGGAAGAAATAGGAGGTAACTTGGGCCACGTCATTACAAAACAGACTTGATGTGGTTGTGACAGGCTGTATCAGACACTGGGCCATGAGCATTCTGTTTTGTGTACTGGAAGGAAGGTATAAGGTGATCATCTTAACACCAAGTGAGGGACTGTGAAATGGAGGGCATTTTCTAGATTTTTAATTCTGCTTTAAAAAGTTCCCAATTTATAGATACACTTACGACTGCATGAAAATTGCAAAGATGGAAAGAATAAAAGAGCAGCATTTAAAAGCAGTATGTTTAGCTTTTTCATATTCAGAAACAAACTGAAGACACTGCCTTGTATAAAATGGCTTCATTTCTACTCATTGTCACTGTATCTTCAATTATATAAAAGGGAATCTAACACTCAGAGGAAAAGAAGAGTAAGAAAAACTGGATGATATATTTGCTTTTTCATTATAAATTAAAATTTTCAGAGGCACAAGTAGTTTTTCTGTCTCTCCAAATTAGAGAACAATTTGCTCCCTTTCCGTCAAAATACCTACAGTACATCACACAGCCTACTGTACCTCTTTGCATATATTGCTGGCTGATAACTGATTCAGACAGGCACATTAAAAGTTTCTGGGTTACATAACCACGTCTGTTTTTGTTATACAGAGAAGCCATTTCTGCATCAAGAATGAAAAAACTATAAAACTGTATTAACAAACACAAGCCCTTGTGCAACACACAAAATAGGGTGCCAAGTCACTATATACTCAGTGTGAAAAGACTAGAAGTCTCTTCTGTGCATCTCCATTTCAATAAGGAAACACACTGTCTTTTCATCTTTTGTTCTCACCACATTTTAACTCACCTCTTTTTTTGCATTGCCAAGTAAGGCAAATAATGGTGTTGTAGACTGACCATATATTAGATTATTTTATTTAGAAAAATAATTTCTCTCCCTATTGAAAATTTCAACATGTTCTCATAGTAACAAATATATCCTGATAAAGAAAACCAGCAGGATTCCTCAGTATGCAGATTGAGATAGGATATTTGCCACATAGATTTTACTTCCAGCAAAGGTAAGATGCACATGTGTACATATGTCAACTATACACAGCAGACCAAGTACATTTTGTTCTGCATTCCAACACATCCTCTGAAGGAGGGACAGTTTTCTCATCCACCCTTGCTGTCCCTTATATGATCCACTCGCTGAGCAAGATCCCTAAAGGTGGGGCGCTGGGTAACGTTATTGTTCCAGCATTCTTTCATGATAGCATAAATCTAGAGAAGAAATAAAGAAAATTGGTATTAGGTAAACAGATGCTACAAACAGTTAATAGTTAAGTTAATTTGAACTGGTCCAAAGAACATCCAACTTAACTTCATGCTTCCAAGCAACAGCGGCACAGGAGTGTGCCTGAAGTCCTGCTATACCAATCAATTTATCTGCTTGATTCCAATGACAGCAAGAAGTGAGGTTAGCTAGCTCTGTAAACGTCCTTATAAAAGGAGACTTGTTTTCTTTTTTAGTTAGTGTGGAAATTCACTGAGCTAGTTTTTGGAACTTTTAAGAGATGTTCTTTTGCTAAGTTTTTATCTACTTGCTTGCTCTTAATTTCTGGAAAGCTCAAAAATGTTAAAAACAACAAATGCTTCAGAACTCTGACCAAGAATCAGATTTACAAAGACAGCAACTGTAAACTAAGCTTCCCCTGCAATGTTAACATACACTTCTCCATATCTGTATATTAAATTAACTATCATTTGTATATAATCAGAAATAAGCCAGAAAAGTTACTGTGCAAACTGAAGCCATGTTCAGTAGAAGTAGATTTATGTGATTTTTGGAAGAGATTTCCATTACAATAGGCATTTGGCAACAGTTTTCTGTTTTCCCAAACATGTACCTGATACCCAGTCACAAAACAACTTGCCAAGCTCTTCACCTGTACTCTTCTCACTAATCTAACCCAGATCATCTATTATCAACTTTTCATACTTTCAACAATTTTCTACATATTGCTTAAGAACTATCTTCACAGCTCCCAGGAAAAAAAAGTAACATCAGTTCCTTATTTTTCAGCAAATCTGAAACTCCTGCATTGACCAAGCTGCTTTAGACCCAAGTCTCAAGCAGCTTGTAGACTATAGACGTCTGGAAGATTTAGTATCTGTGATGACTGGCCTTTCAGGATCAGAACAGGAAGAGCACAGTTTCTGACAAGAGAGAGACATTTCCATCTTGCTTTGATACCTGAAGAAATGTCAGACACTGAAACCTTTGCATTAGTTTTGATACAGTTTCAGTAGAACAGATTATGTATTATCTTATACATATGACATTCAGGCTATCTACAAAAAGCCAAACCGTTGCAATCCAACAATTGCTGTACTCATACATACAATGCAAGAAAGGTTATTTCAGAGACTTCTCTTTTGATTCTCTATAGACTGTTTCTTCCCCCATGGCTTCCCTGCCCCACCTGTACCATTCTTTCTCTTCTCTGCTAGACCACTTGACCCTGATCCCTCCCCTGTCTCCAGCTTTGAATGGATTATTTCTTGACTTACTGCCCAATGTGCTTGATTTTAAAGGAATGCAGCAACTGATATGAGCTAAAAATTATACATGTTAAAAAGCGTAACTTTTTTACTTACATTCTTTCCCTTCCTGACTCACCTACCCAGCAGCCCTACTAGTTCAACTCAAGATGAATTGCACCCTGCTCTGAAGAACAGAGAGCTACACGACTTTGAAGTAGTATGGAAGCATTTTTTAAAACATCTGTAGCATTAGCAAAAAACAAAGGAACGCTGAATTAATTTGCGTGCTCTGTGGATGGCTTTACATACATACGCACTTCAGTATCTATGAAGAATGTGAATACAAATCTGAAGACCCTGAACATACAAAATCTGATTCATATACTTAACTGTGCCTACAGTCTGCAGGTAGCTCTTGGATGAGAATGCTTGACAAGTGAATAATATACTTGATAAACACGGGTATTTCTACGCTTGAGGAGGGAACAGCAAGAGAAGGAAAATAATCTTTAAATCTTGGAATTAAATATGAAAAACCTTACGTAGATATTAAGATACTTCTGCTAAATGTTACAGACTTCAAGAGAACCCACAGTTCACAGCTTTTAACAAGAATCTCTATATGGGACTTCCATGGAACAAGTTTATATACTGATCTCACTAGCTTAGTAAATTTATATTTTTTTAAATAGAAGCCTGAGTGCCCCAATACAGCAGTCAGTCATCATAGGAAAGGCTACATTCTAGACTCCTGAGGGAATGCAATCTAAAGAATCAGACAAGAAATATGATTATACTCATCATGCAACTGATAGAACAACACCACAGCCATTCCGCTTGTATAAACACTTTGGTAATCCAAGCAAAACGAAACACAAGGTTTGCACTGACCAGGTACTCACCCTGACTGAACACCTTTCAGACCATAGCAACATATTAATACAATACTTCACCTCATCAGGACATCCATCTGGTCTTGGTAGTCGTCCATTATTCTTCAAAAGCTCTATCAAATGAAACACAATCATCTGCCCTTGTTTATCATTGCCAATCATGCGCATGAATTCCTGAAATAGAAGGCCGACTGTGATAAATAAATTTTTAAAAACAAAGATGCTGCAATATTCTTACCAAAGGAAAATACTTTATAAGAAGAATAAATAATAACTAGTATATAGCAATGATAAAAATAGGATATACATACACAACTTAATAAGTGAAAAATCTTAAAACCTGTTGATCACCGCCTGATGATTAACTAGTTTTAAAAGCAAAAACCTTACAGCTAAGTCTAAAGAGCTACCCAAAACCTTATACATGATCTTGATGCTTTGAAAAATACACGTCAAATAGAAAACAGATAAAATGATACTGATGGAAGAAGAAGAAGAAAAAAAATTAACTACAGGTCAGAAACAGCAGCATAATTAAAGCCAACAAAAATGGCTTAGCTAAATCTTGCTATCCAAAAATGAGTATAATCCAAAATGTAGATTAAAATCTCATTCAGATTGCCAGAGATGAAAAGCAAGTGAGGAAGTACTATTAACCGAAAATAATTTTGAAGCACAACATAAAGGAATTATTTTCTTCCAATGCTACAGAAATTTCTTTAATGACCCTTGACATAAAAATGTGAAATAACTATTTGTAGAATGTGCAAATGGCTAGAGCTGGGGAAACAATACATAATTATAAAGACTACGACAGTTAAACAGACCGCTTTGGCTAATTGATAAAACTAATTTTTCTTGATACATACCAATAGGATAACCCACCTGATGAAGCAGTGAATGCACACGCAGAGTTGATTTATTCAAAGCATATTCCACCTGAGCCCATGACTTGCTCTACCCCTTTCATAATCCTTCTGAAGAACTCCAGGTGTCTGCAGTGTTTATGTCATTACACAGCAAGAGCTGCCCCTGCCTTAAGAGCTCTTCCTTCATAGCTTAGTTACTGTACCAAAGTACTAAGAGATCCACTGAAGTCAACACAAAGATCTTCCAAGTGAATTTTTGCCTATCGTCTTTGCTCAGCTCTGAAAACTACATTTGCCAGGACTGAGATGCTGGCAAAGGGTGAGAACAGCTCCAGTAAATATGTAAGGCTCAAGTCTCCTCTTTTATGCCTGCAGAGCACAGCTAGACATAATTAAGATCGTGATCGGTGCCTGCCAACAGTCTGCAAAAAGCCCCTCCCTTCCTTTCTTGAACATCAATAACTTACTAATTTAGGTTCTGCTAACGAAACAAAATAACTTTGAGTTACCTTATTCAAATTAACTTACTGTTAACGTATTTGTTTGGCTTAGCCTTAGATTTAGAATGACATTTAAAAAATACATGTCATGGTGCAGTGAAACAGTTGCATCTGGCATTACTCTCCACAGAGGACAAGAAAGAACAATCCATAATGAGAGATCCTAAAATCTTTTTCAAACGGTTAGGAGTTGCAGGATGGATATGATCTGCACAAACTATCAAGTAATTTTCAGCTCTCCATTCCTCCTTATGGCTTGATATTACTACTTTTTACTGTGTTTGTTCTTCTGACTGGATGCTGCCTCTTAAACACTAAGGTATCTCCAGAAAGGAATCAGTAAATATCAACCTATTTATGTATAGGAACAAGCTATATATTTTTGAAAATTTAAATAAACAAACAAAAAAACCTCTGAGAACTATTAACTATGTACTTACAGCTGGTGGACTTTTGCTCTTGTCAATATATGTGAAGAGTTCATACAAGACCACACCAAAACTCCACACATCTGAGGCCACAGAAAACTTGCTTTCTGTCAGAGATTCTGGAGCATACCTGCAACACATGGTAAAAGGAATATTCTTCTGTGTGATGTGTCTTTTTGGTCTTGAAGATATTTCTTTTAATGACACTGATTTTTTTCCATGAATAAGTGGTTTTTGTTCATAGACATTAGCACATTCTCATTTCCTTCCACTGCCTGCACTAACAACTATTCTTTTAGTAATAGTTAATTGGCATTGAAAACACAAACCACTTTAAACAAACACAGTTAGTCATAACTATATCCAAGTTTGTTTTTTCCCCAACAAAGTTGTAGATATTTTTCTTGTCTGTAGTGCTAGCAGAGAAGACTTTGATGCGATAAAGCCTGAAAAGAAAGACAATTATAGCCATTAAGCATCCTTCCATCACTTTCAGGAAGCCTTGAACTGTATCCCAAGTATTCCAGGACTTAAATTTTACAGCTCCCAATAACATCTACTAAGATGCCATTTTGTATCACTTATCCTTTAAATATGACTTCTTTACAGTGCTAAAGCAGACTAAAAATATAGACTAAAATCACACGTATGGAACAGCATTTTCTTTTGCTATCAGAACATAAAATATTTTTTATCACAGTTATCTGCCAGCGTATTTTCTAAAGGTAATTCTATGTCTTTATAGAACAGAACTGAAGTATGTATTTTGTATTCTGAATACAGTCTACCAATATCCACTTCACAATCCTTCAGTCTCCCACAGTCTATACAGAGTGCTCTTTTCCTTTCCAAGCTAAGTGCACCTCGTTGGAGCATTACTCTGTTTTGTTGTAACTTAAGCCCAAATACAGACATTCACCTGAATATTCAGCCCAGCACTTCATCCTTGCTAATTACAGTCTGTGGGATTTAATTCCCCTTGGTCTACAGAGAGTCTGTCCAACAGATCTCAGCTAGAAGATGTGAATGACCAGTGTTTAGGGAACTGAAAGGTCCAAACCTTTGAAAGCACCCTGGGAAACGAGTCCTTTTACATTTCCTTTATCTTCGATTATCTTTCCCGTTGCATTCTATTTCTTTTAAATATTTTGGTAATATTTAGTTGTTTGGTGTTTTTTTTTTTAGTATGTTTAAAAGTCCACAGTTACACACTGTTCTGTAAAGTCAAACATTATGCATGTGACTTTAACAATGCTGGGCAACTGACTTGGAGTTTGCACTTAAAAATTCCACAGTATGCTAAACAATTGTCAGAAACTGCAAAAACTGAAAACATATAATGATTTCATACACCAAGAGAAGACTTACCAAAATATAGGGCTTTCACCAGGTTCTTTTACTTTGTAGTATTCCTTGTCTTGTGGCAAGACTTTCGTCAATCCAAAATCTCCAATTTTAACTCTGTTCTCATTCTCCACTAAGATATTTCTGGTTGCTAAATCCCGGTGAACATATCTTTTTGTACCCAGATACTCCATGCCCTAGATGAAAAGTTCACAAACACAACAGGAAAAAAGTTACTTTTACCATTAAGCAGCTGCACTTTCCCTAAAGTGATGAATTAATCTCAAAGTTAAAACCAAACACACACTGTTACCAAAACTGGTATGCTTAAACATTTGTCTTCTCTGAGGAGTTACCTCTTCCAAGTGCAACAACTTCCCTTAACTGAAGCAAGATGAGACTGAGCACCTCTCAGAGCCAAGTGGTTTTTGATGACATAGCTGGATAGCTGTTACAGCTCCTTTCTGTGGCCAAATGCAGTTTGCCAGTGACAGACAGAAGGAAAATAAAATCTGGGCTAAGCTACACAGTCCAGGGCAGATAAGACGACCATCCTATCTATCCATTTCGCTTAAGCTTTTTACATCTGCTTTCCCGTTTGCTTTATGAAACTTTATGATTCCTTGAATTTGACAACTCTGACTGTACTCCCACCTGCGTGTCTTGTTTCTCTTCTATGGATCATTACTCACCAACACAGTTCTGCTTATTACTGTATTTTCACGGGTTGCTGTAACAAAGTGTTGGTCCAAAGCCATGTCGTCTTTTGCTAGTGCGGATGTCTCCTTATCAACACACCTAATTCTTCTTGCTAACGATGAAACGTGGAAGAAGCCAGCGTGGGTAGTGGCATTACTAAAAGAAGGTCTTGCTTATACAGCAATAAATGATGGATGGACAGAAGCTGACACTGCACCATGTCAAGAGACACCTGATACACACGGAATGAAGCACAAAGCAAGCCGCCAGTTTCAGAGCTGCGTAAGAAAGCGTCGTGTTCCTTCAACACGATGGGTACGCAACAAACTACGCCGGGAGCATCGCCGACTCAAAGGCTGTGACCATTAGTGTCACACGATCAATGCCAGAAGACCTCTTCCTCCCGTTCTCTGTTTGTCCAGGCAAGCACCCCCAGCAGCACAGCAACTCTGGAGCCCAGCCGCCCTCCAGCTCCCAGCACCACCCCCACGTCGCCCCAAGCACACCCTGTGCCCACGGCCACCCTCAGAAACACCAAACCGGGCGTCTTCCAAGGGAGACTCCCAGGTTTCTGACACAACCTACGCTATAACTTTTTATTACCACTACATACTGTAACGAAAACAGTCCCGAAGTCTCTCTGGTGCCAGTAATTTTTCTGTTAGAACAGGCATTTTCCAGGCTGAGATACTTGCATCTACAGAAACATCATCACTCGCAAATGCCATCGCTGAAAATGCTGCTTTTCACAGACGAGATATGCACAGAAAAATCATCCTTTAAGTCAGGAACGCTTTCCCATTATAGCAGCAAGGAACCAAAACACAGCAAGCATGCAAACACACTCATCTTAACCCCCAGTTATGGGCGTGCCTTCACTTCTCTCTCACACATTTGAGAGAAGAGCAGCAAAGCAGAGGGAGAAAGATTTTTGATTAAAAAAACCCAAAACAACAGTGACAGAAACGCAAAACAGAGAGATGTGAGATGCTGAAAGAGCAAACATTGCAAGATAAGCAAAAACAGCTATAGGAAAGGGGGAAATGTGATCAGCTAAAAGAAAAAGGAAAAGCATTCACATTCCATTTTCGTACTATTAGGTACTCATTATGTCTGCAACTAGGTTGTTTTGAAGTAATGATGCAGATTAGAGTGAAATCTTAAAGTGATCAGTATAGCCTCTGCTTTGCACGCTGCACAGCAACAACAGTGCAAAGTAAGACACAGACACTGTAATTCTTAGGTTTTGCTTCCCTTAGAAGTGAAGATAGTTCTTTAAGAGGAAGTCCTATATGTTGATAGAGGGGATTGTAAGAAATGTGAAACTATAACAAAAAGCCTTAATATTTTCTAGTTTTTAGTAGTCTTTAGTAGTGTAACTTGTATTTCTGCATGCATAGTGATCTAACGATGTAACTGTTACACTAATCCCTGTTTTCTCATTAAGGAATGTAGTGGAAGCACATGGGCACAAGCTATCACTTAGTCGTTAGACAAAATAATT
>Ga0065711_1003303_pt1 | contig 28685 bp, 22 predicted proteins | sample Hoacrofraction12_FD_59098 | JGI IMG/M metagenome (GOLD analysis project Ga0065711, IMG submission 59098) | Hoatzin crop microbial communities from Cojedes, Venezuela - Epithelial fraction 12 v2 (version 2) | ecosystem: Host-associated > Birds > Digestive system > Esophagus > Crop | place... | reverse complement strand
TGTCGCGGTGCGGGTCGGTGGCGGCGGGTTTAATCCCGGCATTGTTCTGTGGGCCGGGGGGAGGCCGTTGGCCCACGGGTTGCGGCTTTTCTGCTGCGATTTTTGTTCAGTGAGGTAAACTGGGGTAAGGGGCTTAGGCTCGTGCTGCAGGCCGGTCTTTGGAAAGAAAAGGGGGCCGCAAAGCCCTAGACGCACACGCGAAGCTGAGGAGTGACCTGGAGCGTGCGGGAGGAGGTGACAGGAGCTTTAATACCTTTGGAATCTGCCCACCGGTCAGGAAAGAAAATCTATTGTATCGTTTCTCTTCTCATTAAAACAGAGGTTGTTATTGTGGAGCCGCAAGTATGCGGACGCAGCGTTTGTCTAACAGAGATTTGGCTCGCGTTGAAGTAAGGCTTTTGAATTAAAACACGTCTGCCCGTATCGAGCGTGCCGTGCTGCGTCGCGTAGCTCCCGTGGTGACAAGCCGCTGCCCGGGACTCGCAGGCCTCGCAACATGTCCGCGCCGGCGTCGGGGCGAGCGGGGGTGTTCCGAGTGAACGCGGGATGTTTATGCGGAAGATTTTTGTCTTGGGTCATGTATGTGAAAGTAGTGATTTATACTGGGGGAGTAAACTGCCTTTTGAGTGAGGTAAGGAGAGTTGAAAGGAACAGTCAGAATGCATTCTGGCGATTCCGTATGAATACGCTATTTCCTCCAGCTTGTCTTCTGGATGTGGAGAAGGGTGTGGAGAAAGGTGTTGCCATCCTGAACCGGTGTGGAGGCATATGCAGCGTTCCCAGTGATGGTGTTCTGTCTCAGTTTGGCCTGATCTTGGTTGGTGGAAGTGCACGTTATGACTGGTTTAGGATTCGCAAAGAAGATAAAATGGGGGATAGATAGCTTGCCTTTGCTTAATTTTGTGGATGTTTAACTATAGTTACTTAATGATATACATTCATTTCAGGAGAGGTGGTTGGCATATTTGGCTTGTTACTCAGGTCCATGTTGTTTCTGTATTTTCCTGATTTTTTTTCTTGTGGTGGTGCTAGAGGCTTCTCCCAAGTTTTCAAAAGTATCTCAAATTTACTGAATGGGACCAATATGTATTACCCAGAGAAGGAATTCAGAGATCCACTTCTGCAGTCAGTAATGCAGAGCTTGTACTGCTTTGCAGAGTCCTCCCACGTGAAGTGTCGGCAGCGGTAAGATTGGGGTCCGGCTGTGGCATCACTTTGGACCAGATGGTATGCGGTGACTTGAGGGAGAACAGGGGAGAAGCTGACCCGTAGAAGGCATTGGGGAAAACTATTTCGAGTGCCTGTGTGAAAGGTTTTTGCATTCATCAGCATCAGTGCAAACCAAGAGTTCTGACACGCTTGTGGAGGCATAAACATGGTGTGCTAGAGACCAAGAGGGGTGAATGTTCTGCTGCTCATACTCAACAGTGTATGTGTTTACTTGGGTAATGAAACAGCTACAGAGATTGTTGCTGTGCACGTATTTTTGCTCTTTTGCTTTGTCAGGCTCTGTCGTATGTTTGACTGAAAGTGTGTGTGCATGTGCAGATGTTTGGATTAACACGTAATGATCTCATCTTGTAAAACGCAGTGTAGTGGTGAACCACTGTTGGAGTTGTGGGACTGGGTAGAGATTCAAGTTTAGATTTATAAACAAATTTTGAGGAAAATTTTTTGATTAGTGGGCTTCTTTTAGGCATCTGAACTCTTATTTTTTTTTGAGTCACTCTCAGTGCTTCCCCAGCATTGGCAGCTCTGTTATAAAGTTGGTGTTGTTTGTGTGGATCATTCACATGGTTATGAGACATAAAAAAACATTTTAGAAAATAAAAGCAGCTGTTAGAAAGGATGAGGCTGGTAGCACTAAAACCACCTGAAATTGCTTAAAGTCATCTCCTTTTTTAAAAATTGAATTAGACCCTAACTGTCCTGTTACATGTCTTTCACCTTAAAAATGTAAATTGTGTTGCTTAATTTTATTTTATGTAAACATAGGCAAATGTGTTTTTGTAGTCATTTTTTTTCCAGAAGTGCCAACTACTCAGTCCCACTTGGAGAAGTATTGTGGGACTTAAAAGCCTAAGTAGGGTTAAAGGTTTTGGAATATGGGACTGAGGCGTATCCTTTGGCTCATAAAGGAGAGTGCTAGCACAGCTTAAGCTGAGCCATGTTAGTTGACCATGCATGTTCTTCAGACTTGGTGCAAGTGAAAGGTGTTGCTAACTCAAAAGGTTGCTAGGCACAAATAAGTGTGTCTCTGCCAGATTGTTTTCTTATACTTGTTTAAAAATTATATGTAAGTACATACAAATGCACATATGTAGCAAACATAGAAAAAAAAATTAACATTTTTGGATCAGAAGAGGTTTTTCCCCCTTAACTTGTGGAAAATAACAGTGCGTCGTTGCAAAGTGAGTTAGTTTCCTCCTAACTGTTACTGCATGACACACACACACGTACATGGTGCTTGGTACACCCTTCTTGTGTATTAATGATGATATCTTTTCACTTTTCATGTCATCAAAGAGATTAAAATGCGAAGTCATTTGTGGAAAACTTTTATTGAATGAGAAGATTATTTTTAAGTAGTAGTTTAAAAATACACCCTCTCTGTGATTAAATATTAAAATACTGCTTTTAGGTACTTTATTTTACATCATTGCTTAATTTTTGGAACAGGTTAGAACAGGATAAAGCATTTTTTTTTCACTGTTCTAATGCTGAAAGGCCAAAATTCAGAATTAGATGCTGAAGCATGTTACATAGTAGTAGTTCAGCTAGGACAACTTAAGGAACTTTGGAACAAATTCAGTCTTCGACTGAATTTGGTTTTAATCTTGTATATTTTCCAAATTCTGCTGGATTTCATTACCACTGAGCACTTTGTAAAACCCTATGATTGTTCTCCAGAGCTTAACAGTTGTTAATATCCGTCCAGTGTTTGCTGTAAAAACACTTACATTGTGTTTATAATTGGAAAAAAAAAAGAGGTGTTTTAATGTTTTATATTGTTATATGCCAAACAAAATGTACAGTGTTCTGCATGCTTGTATTTTAAGCATGTATGTACATATTTATTGTTAAGTGGTAAGAGCCACGTGCTCTAGCTCCTATGTACACCACTGTGCCTCTCATCCATAGAAACTTTGCATGGTCTCAGAAAGCAGCATGTGGGCCTGGGTGATAGATTGTGGCTGTAAACCTTGAATCCTGGACGTCCTCTGCCGGTACACTCTATATATTTATATTATACACTATTTTCTCAGGGGGAAAAGCTTTGGGTATTAAAGAAAATAATGTGGCATTTAGTATCTTGCTAGCTGTCTAGCTGTGCTTACCTATGTATAAACCTTCACCAGGTTAAGCACTGGAGGTCTGTGACAGTGTTTGCGATTTTGTGGTGTATTTGCTGGTATTGTGTCATGTGCAGAACATGTTTTTTTTAAGGGGGTGATGTTTTGACGTTTGAGATAGCAGCTGTGTCAGTGAAGAGAATTGCCTGATATGAGTGTTACCAAAGGAAACAGGTGGAAGATAAGCCATTTGCATGAGTGTGAAAGGCAACCAGTCTTATGTGGAAAGATGCTTTTGAACATAAGGTGAATATCCAGCAAGCATGTGGGGTATATATGCATTTATTTTCTTATACCTGTGTCAGCTGAATTAAAGATTTACATGCAGAACTTCGTGAATTAGGAAAGAGTTAGACTTTCTGTAGATAAGTTGAAGAGGAAGTGGGTCCATTAAGCCAACAATGGAGTACGCTGGTTTTATATAACTTTGTTTTCAGCTAGAGAGAAAAGCAGGCTCCCATATTTTTTCCTGTAACCTGTATTTGCATCGGTCTGTCCTACTCGCACTGAACACTTTCAAATAATTTCAAGTTGTTACCACAGTATATATTTACAACAGTAAAATGAACAAATAGTTAATGTACATCGTGATATGTGTTGTAACTAGACTAGTAAATCTCTCTTATTTAGCAGAAGCTGTTTCTAAGGAAATATGATTTCATTCTGGATGCAAAATACCTTGATATATTCATGCATAGACATGTATGTCCATATATAAGAATATCTGAATATCAGTGTGGTAATATATGAAGGACATACACTTAGGACATGTTGAAGAACATACTTATTTTTAATGCATCATGAAGGGATATTTTGTTTGCAGCTGTTAAAAAGGATTTGTTGCTGTTTTGACTTCTTTAGAAGTGATCTGCACCCACTGAAGTAATAGGAGCTAGCTGAGGGCCTGAATAGTCAAAGAATGCTGAGTTTTGTTCATATGTCAAAGAGCCAAGTGACCCCAAATTTGTATCTTACATTGATGAACAATATTGAATTAGTGCAGGAGGGAAAAATATATGCTGAGCAGAAGAATCTCTTGGGAATGGATATTTGAGTCTATGCTGCAAAGTTAAGAAATAATAATTCGTCTCTTTTAGCTGTCTCAAATTATTTTTGTTGGTGTATAATGGCACTGGCAATTTCAGTTTCATAGGGGAGAGCATTTCTTTTGAAATAATACGACCATCTTTGCAAAATTAATCCCAGGAAGGTGTGAAATAACATTATAAGGTAGATGTGTGATTAATGGTAATTAGCTTTGTTGCAGTAGTGGAATGCTATGAACACCGAGCATTTATTCTTGCCCTGCTGAATGGTATAAGGCTCGGGGAAAAAGCTCTTCTTGCACTCCAGTGCTACTATGTATGAACAGCTGTTATTAATAACATTATGTCAGTTTTTCAGTGTTCACCTTTTATTTACTCTAACTATAAAACCTCTGACCGTCCAGAATGAAAAGTGGGAAAGCAGTACAAAACCAAGGATGAATTAGGAAGTCATATACGCGGTGTTCTTAGCAGCAAAGAAGGAAGAGTGCAGCAGGCTTTAAGTATTGTTAACTCTGTGCAATGAAGTTAGATACATTAACACTGGAGGGCACGAGTCTAAGAGAGACCACAGTTTCAGAAGTTAAAAGTTTTGAAAGTTACTGGGCGAGTTCCAGGAACAGCACAAACGTTTTCTCAAGCTAAATTAAAGATTAAATCTTAAATGTTCCGAAAGCACATTGTTGCCCCAATAAGTAATGCTGGTACAAAGGCTAAACTGAAGGGTGATTACAGATTTTTGTCCTTTGTGGGTTTTCAAAGAACCAATGCCCTGCAATAATCAAACTACTTCCATTTGCGTGCTGTCCTTAGTGTTCAACAGGACTACAGAGTTTTATCCCAGGACCCCTGTGCAGATGCAGTTGACGACAGAAAAGTGCTGTTGCTGATTTCGTTCTGCATTGGAGAAGGTGATGTGGCTATTCCAGAAACAAAAATAAAACTTGCCAAACAAGATTCCTCCTTTGTCGATCTGTTCAGGCAGAATCATCCACCAAACCACTAATAGGAACGGTATGGTTTAGGCAAGCCCCACCATGGTGGTTCAGCTTTGTGTTTCTCAGAAGACGAGGTGGTGTGCAGTATGTGCATAGCTTGAATAAAGCAACAGAACATCAGGAAGTTTCTGAAAGTGGAAACCCCTGGTGATTCAGTAAATGGAAACGGTACAGGTGTTGTCATTGTTGTCTGAGCACAGCTGAGCTGTGCATGGACACCTTCATTTCAGAGCTTCGTTGTTTGTAAGTTAGGTTGACCTGCGCTGCACATGGAAGTAACATCTGTTAGGAATGGGACTAGGCAGTCTAGTTCCTAGGTCTGGGTCTGCTTTTGTCTCGGAGCAAATAGATGGATTAAATGTTTACCCAAGGTCCTGTCCTCGTTGATTGTCTATGCCTTTTGTTTTGTATCTAGGATTATGCCATGGTGGTCCCTGTCGAAATGCTTTGGGACTCAGCTTCATCTGTCAAAAGTCTGTTGAAGGAGGATTTGTTTTTCCCTGAGGAAAATTGTGGAAAGAGCAGTCAACATTTGAAATATGTTATATTCTTCCCTATCCCCCCCCGCCCCTATCCTGAAATAGTCTCTTCTCTGAAGAGATCAATGCAATTGGGTCCTTAACTCTTTTGAATTTAACTGAAAATACAATTCTGATATTCTTATCACCAAATGTGGGTCCGAAGGGTTGTTTTTTTTTTTCCGGAAGGAGCTAGCCACCGCCAAGAGGAGAGCTCCGGTTTACTCTTTTGTAGGAAGTTGGTGTAACTGGATGTGATGGAAACCCAACCTGTTAAGAGACTGTTTCAGTAAACAGGAATCAAGAGTTTAAAAATTATTAGTTTAGTTATGCCATAGCCATGAAATCATCTAAAAGAAATCCCCTTCTTGATCATAGTTTTATAAACTGAGGTACTGTGTAGTGAACATGTCTTAGGTATGTGTTGCAATTCTCCGTAAGGAAAAAATGTTTTCGATTTCACAGTATTTGCTCTTATGGCACAGGATGTACATTACTACCTTGTCTTGTTAGTAGGTCTGTCACTGGACTCAAGCTATATACTCACTTGCTGCTAGCATGCTACTTCTTGGTCCTTGACTAGTTGATTGCTCTAGCAGCTGCAAACGCAAAAGAAACAAGATGATCTTTGACAAGAATGCTTGTACTGGGTGAGAACATTTCTGTAAGTTAAGGAACGTTGCTTTGCTCTCCTTGTTCTATAAACCCATCACAGGAGAGTTTTCAACTCTGAAGACTTCAATGTTAATTATCCTGCTCATATTGGAGAGCATTGGAAAATAATGCTGAAAGCTATTCCAGTCCACACTTCTGGGTGAATAGAATCAGCCAGAACGTCAAACAGAAGGTTTCTGTAGCAGGAATTGCTAACTTACAAGGCCAGAAAAACTCAAAATGCATGAAAGTTGGGAAAGGTGCCATCATTCCTTGTGCTTTTGAACTGTTCAGGATTGGGAAATTGAGGATCGAGTATGGAACTTTTATTTTACTCTGATACTGGATTTACTAAACACTATCTCTGTCACTTCATGTCATAGACCAGAGCAGTAAAAGCAATGGAAATTAAATACTGAAAACTAATGGCATTGTTCATGTATCTTCAGTAGGTTCTTATGTAGCCATCCAGGTACTTTGATGGTTTGATGTTTGCCCTTTTGGATTGTGTTGTCTACATGGTGTTGAAATCAGCATTCTATGTTGATAGTGAAAACCTTTCAAAGGTAGTTTACAAAAAGGAACAGTGTTTAAAAAAAACCAACAACAAACAAACACCAAACCAAAAATACTCCTTTGTTACAAGCATAATTTGCCTTAACTCTGTTGATCTTACAGGAGAGAAAAGAATGATTCTTAACAATACTTCTCACTTCTACTTCTTTTTTTGTTTATTTTTGAACAGGAAATAATAGTAGCCTGGAAACTGAGACACTGGTTGTGGCAGGGTAAAAAAGTCTGAAGAACAAAACACATGGTTTTACACATATATTTGAATAGCTCAAGTTAAATTCTCTTTTGCTCTGTTTCATTTGATGTTTGTATGTTGATTGAACCTGACACTTAGAAGGATTTTCAGAAAGAGACAACCATCATGCCAATGTAATATCTCCTGTCCTGAGGCTCTCGGTTTTTATTAGGTGTGGTTATGATGTGTGCACGTGGTCATTGTTAAAAGTGATGAGATAGTAGCTTTTCTCGGGAGTGTAGGCCACCAAGCAACTGTCTGACTGACTTTTGAACACTGCTGACCTGGTTTATTATTGAAACAAATTTAGAGATCAAAGTTCCTTAATCTCATTACCGTTCCCCTGATCCATCAAGTCTCCTTTTAAATTAATTTTTGTGGTGGGGTTTCATCTGGGAAGTTACAGGTGTTGCACATTGTGCCAAAAGGATTTAGTGTAAATCACTCATGAGAAACACTTCTAATGTGTGAAACTTTTTTAATCCCCCAGGATGGAGAAATATCTTTGGCAATGATAAAACTCAAGCCAAAACACAGGCTATAACTTAGCCATAAGATCATGGAACAGTTCCAATTGGAAGATATGTGGGAACGTATGGAAGACAAGGAGGTGTTGAGAGCGAGCCATCTTGTCTTCACAAAGGGCAAATTGTGCCTGACTAATCTAGTGGCCACCTATCATGGAGTAACTGCATTGGTGGACAAAGAAGGAGGTATGATGTCATCTATCTAGGCTTCTGTAAGACCTTTGACACAGTCTCGCACAAGATCCCTCTAAATTGGAGAGATACAGATTTGATGGATGGACTGTTAGATGGATAAGGAATTGACGTGCTGGCTGCAGCCAAAGAGCCAATGGCTCAGTGTCCAAGTGGAAACAGTAATGAGTGGTGTCCCTGTTTAATATCATCATTAAGACATAGACGGTGGGATGGAGTTGCACCCTCAGCAGATTTCCAGATGACACCGAGTGGTATGGTTGGTACACTTGAGGGAAGGGACGCTAGGATCCCATCCAGAGGGACCTTGACAGGATGAGGAGTGGACCTGTATGAACCTCATGAAGTCCAACAAGGCCAAGTGCAAGGTCCTGGGTGCATTGCCCCTGCATTGGGGCATTCCCCTACATCAGTACAGGCTGGGGGATGAACAGATTGAGAGAAGCCCTGTGGAGAAGGATTTGGGGGGTACTGGGGGATGAAAAACTGGACTTGAGACGGCAGTGTGCACTTGCAGACAAGAAGACCAACTGTATCCTGAGCTGCATCAAAAAGAAGGTCAAGGGAGGTGATTCTCCTCCTTGACTCTGCTCTCACAGGACCCCAGCTGGAGTCCTGCATCCAGCTCTGGAGCCCTCAGCACAGGAAAGACATGGACCTGCTGGAGCTGGTCCAGAGGAGGGCCACAAAAATGATCCGAGGACTGGAGCACCTCTCTGTGAGGAAAGGCTGAGAGAATTGGGGCTGTTCAGCCTGGAGAAGAGAAGGCTGCAGGGAGACCTTACTGCAGCCTTTCAACACACAAAGGGGGTGTGGTGTGTAAGAAAGACAAGAGAGACTTTTTACGAGGTTCTGTGGTGACAGGACGTGGAGCAGTTGTGTTAAACTGAAAGAGGGTAGATTTGGATTGGACATAGAGAAGAAGTTTTTTATCATGTGGGTGGTGAGACACTGGAACAGGTTGCCCAGATAAACTATGGATGCTTCATCCCTGGAAGTGTTCCAGGCCAGGTTGGTCGGGGCTCTGAGCAGCCTCATAGAGTGAAGGATGTCTCTACATGTGGCAAGGGTATTGGACTGGATGATCTTTGAAGATCCCTTCCCACCCAGACTGGTCTGTGATTCTGTGATTAGTATGCTTTGGTAATAAGTAATTTCCTGGAATTAAACATGTTATACTTCTTCCCAACCTGATAGCTGGATGGAACAATGCTTTATTTTTGTGCCCCCCCCCTCCCCCCCCGAAAATGCACCTAATCATACTTTTGTTTTTCTTAGTGGGAAGAGAATGTTGAGAAGAAATAGCATGAGACTTGTACTGTGTTTTCCTCATGGTCTCTGTTTGTGTCAACATTGAAACGATAAATAAACTGAAGGAGATAATAAACATTTACTCTGATCCATGAAAAGATGGATTTCACTTAGATTACTGTTTTTCCTGGTTTAGCAGCTGATTTCATAGAAGGGCAGAACGGACAATTTAGGAATAAATTTGCTTTCATCAAAATGTAAAATGGAGTATTTTGTACGAACAGAACTGAGATTCATTGGATTTGAGTAAATTAGCTAATAGTGTATTTGATCTAATTCTGATGGTAGCGTCAGTAATTTACTTTTAAAGATGGTTTCACTTCTAATTATTTAAACTTGGCTGTTAATACCATCTGTGATCACAGGAATCTAGAAACATTCTTTGTCCAGAACAATTTTTGTTCTCTTAGGGTTTATTTACTTGATTCCATTCGTTCTTGCTTCTTATCTGCAAGACATGGTAATAATGAATTCTGATTCACTGTGGTTTTGTTCTGTGTTTGACTGTACAACAGTAATACACTGCTATTAATTATTAAATCTAGTTAGGGTTAAGAACTAGATTTGTGATAATCTCTGAAGATTTTGAACCAAAATCAGATAAACAATATGAACAGAATTTGCTAATAGCTCAACTGGGGCAGAACTCCCACTGACAAATGCAAACCTCTGGCACTGAACAGTGAAGTTAATATGTATGCTTTTAAGTTGTTTCCCTTGGAGAAATTTCTGACACAAGCATTCTCTGGGTAATGGCATTCTTGTGCCTAGGGTTTTTGGGGTTTTTTTGTTTTTGGTTTTTTTTTTGTTTTGTTTTTTCAATTTTTTTTATTTTACAACAGGTTAGTTTTGTTAGTGCAGTTTTCATTTGGTTACTCTCAGAGAATACTTTGGCTGAATCTTTTGATTTACAGACATTCTGGTCTACAATTTCATGTAGTAAAGTGAGGAGCATAGTACTTAAATTTTTACATTGCATTTTTTTTGTCTGTGGAGTTTTCCCATTAAATGATACAATGCCAGTAAAGCAGGAGGAGGTACATGGCTTTTGTTTTTTTAAAAGGCAAAATAACATGTTTTTTTATTGGCAGTTATGCAAAGTTAATGTATATATGACATGTCAAGCCGTTAGGGCACATTCTTATGTTAGAATAGCTTAAAAAAAAAAAAGTAAAATAAAGCCACTGTGACAGTACTTTGTAATGTCTTTGCTTTATATTTTAGTTGTTTCCATCTCCAAGGTGTGATGATTTTTTTCTGGCATAATCTCTGCCTGGGGAAATAGGTCATCCCCTTTGGTGCCTGTGTGTTTTAGTTGTTCTGTTTACATGATACCAAGCTACTTATGTATAGTGACATGCAATTCGCTAATACCTTCTCATTTCTTTGCAAGTTTTTTTTATGTGCACAGAGAGCCAAAACTCCGAGAAGTGGTCAGAACAGAGCCACAAGTAAGACAGGTGTTTACTTGTTGGTTTAGTATATCTGTTTTCTTTAATATTTCAACCTATGAATCTAGACTGTAGTTGGGGTATAGTGACATTAATTGTATGTATCACTGTGTTCAGCAGCTCTCAGGCTGCCTTGTATATTGCTTTTTTTTTTCTTGTTGGGTTTCTTTTTTGAGGGTGGGGTGTTTTTTGAAACAAAATACATGGCTGTTCCACAAAATATCAGCAACCTGTCTGATAACCTGTTTGTTTATTGTAGAATCTATTTTTTGAAATTAGATGAAGTATAAGAAATAAAATAACTACATTACTCAGGTTTTAAATTCATTATCTTCTTGAATGTTACATTTGGTAACAACTTCAAGAACAAAAAGAAAGTATTCCAGTATCCCCTGTTCATGGTTCAGTCTGGATGGTTCATGGTTCAGTCCTAACGCTGTAACTGTAGGGTGGATTTTCTAATCCCTTAGTCATTGTCGTAGCTGTCTTCCAACTCCTTTCCAACCTCTTCAACCTCATCACTGAACTACAGATGATCAGAATTGAACACTGATATGTATATATATTTTTATTACAAGTACAGGAGTAAAATTTTTCTTCTGCTAGTTGGGATACCACTGTTGAGGTGTGTTCAAGGAGTGCAACAGACTTCCAAGCCATGACATTAAACTACTTGTGTTTAGATGACTATCTGCAGTAACTCAAATACTCTTCTAAATAATTGCTTTTCAGAGTGGGTTCATTTGTTGTTTGACAGGCTTACATTTAACAGTATTCAGATGCACAGTCTTTGACAGTTTCTGGTTTACAGGTTCTTCTGATTACTTTTCAGCATAATTTCCTCCTCTTAGTTTACCAGTCCACGGCTTTTGTGTCACCTGCAAATACTGTCATAGTAATTCTATGTTTTTATTCTATCTAGTGGGTAAAAATATTTAAGTTTCTGACCCCAATCTTAATATTGCTGGGATCCTGTTTGGAAGACAGCTGTCTGTTGAGGACATTCACCTCTGTAATTTAATACTTACTGTTTAAACAACTATTACTTAATGCATACTATGTTGGTTTGTTGTATGATCAGTTGCTTAGCAGATGCCTAGCTCCTCAAAACCTCTGACTTTGTACAGCAAACCATCTGAAATGTTGCAACTGCATAGCTCTTGGTATGCGCTCTCTTAATCTCACCTCTTTCCCATCCTTTGGGAACTCTTTGATAAGGGGTGTGCGGACCTGCTGAGTGACAATGTTCTAACTTCAGAAGATCCTCCATAACACTTAACCTTCAGTGGGTGCTACAGTGGAAGTCATTGCAAATGTAGTCTGAGTTTCTGTTAAAAAAAAAAAAAAACAAACAAAACCAAAAAAACACAGAGGTAAATATTTGCAAATTAAGTATGTTTTTTTTTCCTTGTTAATAAATATCAAGTGTTCGACTGTGGCAGTTTAGTGAGGGACCAATGTGGTTGCAAGTGTTTTGTGATTCAAAAAAAAAAAATAAAGTGAGGTCTCACGTGGAGCACCAGAGATCTTCATTTGACTCCTTCTATTACAAATTTGTGAAATTTCCCAAATTTTTGTCTTGCCTATTCCAGTTTTCCGCTTTTGTCTCCCCTCCTGTCCTGGCTGCTGTTATGTTAATTTTTTTTTTTCCTCCTTGTGTGGAATTGAGGCTGTCTGGGCTATTTCATAAAATGTTCTTAAATGACTCCCAGTTGTTCCTGTTTTCAATCTAAATGCAGTTATTTACACTTGTAATTCTGTCAGCTTTTGCTAAAACAGCTCTCGTGAAACACGGTGTACCTATAGCATACCTCTACTACTGGTGTTGGACTTCTTTTGTTTACACATAGCAAATGGTACTAGCTCGTAATCACATGCTCCTGCAGTTACTTTTCACTGTAGTTCTGCCATGTGTTATTTTTCTTAAGCAGTATTTCTGTGTGGTGCTTTTGTGGTTTAGAAATCACAATTTGTAAACTTGTAGAAATACAAAGGTAATTTGCTTGAGATCTTTAGCATTGGTTAGATGGCCCTGGGAGGTTATACCTACCTCCCTTTTCATTGAAGTGTTTTAAGGAGCCCCACTTGGTTATCTGTCACATTAACTGTGACTTAGTCATCTGCCAAAGCACCAGCTTTTGTGTCAATTTTTCTGTATTAGAATTTAAACTGAAAACACTGAAGAAGCTATTCACGAACTTTCACTTGTGTAAATTTTTGTTTCAGTTATACCTCCCTCTTGAAGTCTGCCTCTCTGTAGGAACAATTATTTGGGTTTATCACCTAAGTGTCTAGAACAGTTGTACAAACAGTTTAAATGAATAATCAGATTAAATGGAGAAGTTAATTTTAATCTCACTTTGATTTTTCTGCCTAAAAAGTGCACCTCTCCCCACCCTCTTCCTCCCCTTTCACTTTCAATATTGCAACAATACTCAGACTTTTCTGGCCAGCCTGCCTTTTTGAATGTTTTTCTTCGTTTTCTAACAGTGAAAACTGTCCAAACTCTACAACTCCATCTTCCACAGAAATCCAGTGGCTGGTCCCCAAAATGAAACTCTCTGTCACGTGTTCTTTGGCAGTCTAGGATTTCACCTCTAGGTTGTTCTGTTTTCTTCTGGTATGGCATACCAATGTTGTAGAGTCTGGGTGTCCGTATAATAAGTGTGGGATGTTTAGATATTAATAGTTTGCAGGATTCAGAGTAATCTGTCTCATGGAGTGTACGTCAGGCACATGTGCAATTTTGCTGTTACTGTGTCTGTTAAATACAGTTGAGCAAGCCCCTTGACCTGTTCGCAGGGGCCTGCTTGCATCTGAATGGAATGCACTCTAATGCAATAACTATCCCGGCTGTCTGTGCCTGGGCCTCCGGGTACCTGCAGGCTTCTCCTGCCTGCTGCAGGCACAGTGGTCATAGCTCATCCACCTTACGAGCACTGTATGACTGTATGCCAGTGCTTTTGTGTATGGGTCAGTGCTTAGTGAATGCTGGCAGCAGCTGTTCAGCACTTCTGTGAAATACGAAAACAGCTTCAGGTTGCACCTTGGGAAATGCTGGCTTTAGAGGCTGGCTGTAAGGAGTTCTGCATCTTCCGCAGAGGGACCCTGTCTATCCTTAGGAGCTGAGTACTTCTTGTTATAAGGGAGGAAGTGGATGTTCCAGGACTTAACTGCAGTTGGGAGAGTCTGGGATGCTTACAGGATTCCTCATCATATTTATTGTCTAGGTTTCAGATTTTGATGGGCAGACTTGATCTTACCAAGATGAGGGTGTGAGAGGCCCATGGGGCTACTAGTTACTTGTGGGACTGCGTTCTCTTAGGTAACAGTCAAGCAGATTTTTGCAAGATTTTCAGATGCGCATTAACAGAGCTGAAGCATGGTTGGGACTTGACTCTGCACTGACAGGGACGCAGCCTGAGTTCCTGTCTGCTCTGGAAAGAATGTTTCTTCATATAGTTAGAGCATTTAGACTTCCTCTTATTCTGCTTGGTGGGCAGTGAGTTTGAGGTTAGGCTTCCCAGTACAAGAGGGCAAGGCATGAAGCTTCTGGAGAGAGTCCAGCAAAATGTGCCCAAGGTGATGAAGGGACTGGAACATCCCTTCCATGAAGAAAGCCTGAGAGAGCTGGGACTGTTCAATCTGGAGAGGAGAAGGCTTGCGGGTGGATCTTCTCCGTTTATATAAACACCTGAAAGGAGGCTGCAAAGAGGATAGAGCCAGGTTATGGTGACAGGGCAAGAGGCAGTGAGCACATGCTGAAATGCAGGAGGTTCCTCCCAAACATCAGGAAACACTTTTTTATTGTGAGGGTGGCTGAGCGCTGGCACAGGTTGCCCAGGGAGGTCATGGAGTTTCCCTACTTAAGAGATACTACAAAAAAAATCTAGACACAGTCCTGGGCGGTTTGTTGTAGGTGGCCCTGCTTGAGCAGGGGCTTGGACCTGATGACCTCCAGAGGTCCCTTCCAGCCTGAACTGTTCTGCGAAATACAGTGATTGTGCTGCAGTGTCTGCTTGCAGATACAGATCAGCTGTGTCACCAGTTTACCCCCATCTTTAGTTAGTGTGGGGGGCAACCCATTGGATTCACATTTCACTATGCTGCCACTCACTTAGTAGTTGCTTGTGGATGTGCAAAAAAGACGTTTTGTACACATGCCTGGGCCACTGTGACCAGGTGCCTGAGAGGAAATAGTGAAAACCTTCATTCTGCAGTTCAGAGGTGTTCCAGTGCCAGCATGCTTCTTTTGGAGTAACCACCTTTGCTTGTCTGGTGGGGAGGACAGCAGGGTAGCTTGTTGTGCTGGGTAGTGGGCTGTGTTGGGTAGTATAGGGCTGTCTGTCAGCTGGTCCCTGAACATCTGCAGGACTGAGGGGGACTGTAGCTTTAAGCAGGTGATTGTAGGCTAAGATGCCTCCAGGCATGATCCAGTGTCAGTACCCTCAGCGATGCTCAGTTCTGGTTTCAGAGGTCAGGCAAATCATTGTAAACCGAGTAGACACAGCAGGATTCATACCATCCAACTTGAGTACACACACTCTGGCAATGCTCTAACGCCATGAGTGAAGTATGTGCCTGATGCTAGGTGTGCATGTAAGCCCAGACCAGTACCAAAACATCCTGATAAGTGACACTTGGGTGTGGTCACAAACTCAGCTGTTTTGCCCAGTGCTCAGAGGTGCCCTGTGTGGTGCCAGAAAATTCCCTTTGCACAACACAAATCATTTATAGATTGAAAAAAAAGTAGCAGTAGGAAGAAATACTGTCTGCTCCTCCCCACTCAACAGTCATCACTAAAAGAAGTGTGCTGCAAAATCAGGGGATTATTTGCAGAAGTGAGGGTTAATCCTCACTGCCTGCATTCACAAAAGAGAGAGTTGTGAAAGTCTGGTGGCTCTCTGCAAAGGTACCGTGCATCAACTACGTATATACAAATGACTTCTTAAAACAGCCTGTCTGTACAGTCGAGGTTACTCTGAGGTCAGGTGAAAAGCGTGGGGAGCGAGGAAGACGACTGCCGGTCTGTAGCCCTGCCATGCTCAGGCAAGTGCTGGAGCAGCAGAGCAGCCGGCTGCTGCCTTGGCTCCTGGGAGAGACTAAAGCTGGCAGGACTTTAGCCTGGAGTGAGCGGCTGCCTGCTAGAGAGCCTGGTGGCTTCTCTCAGGGCACTTGTAGGTATGGTGAGGAGGGACACACACTCAGGTGCAGGCGGGCACCCACTGCCAAAGCAACAGGTAATCCTGTTCCCAGTGCTTTGTTGCTTTCTTCAGGACCCCCCCCTCCTAGCTAGTATTTGAAGGTGAACCCGTACCCTACAGCTGCCTGCTGTGCACCATGTCTCCAATGATCTAATGTCCCATCTCCAGTACCCTACAGCATCTGCTGCTGTAGTGTCTGCTGATGGCTGTGATGTCTGGGAGAGCAAAGCATGAGGCTCTGGTGCACATCTTAGCTCTGTCTGCATTTGCTGTGCTGCAGGGAAGGATGAAGGTATTGGTGTGGTCTTATGGTGAAACATCTCATGCCATGCAGTTTGGGAGAAATGGAACATTTGTCAGGCTGCACTGGAATGGCAACCTTGGCCTGTCAGCAGGCCTCTATTTTAATGTAAAAATGCTGCTTGGTGCTCCTGTGGTAATTGGGCAGTGAAATCCTTGAGGAGAGCTAGGCCTCAGCAAGAGAGAGCCCTCAGGTAGTCATGCTTGGCTCTTCACCATTATTTTCTGAAGATGGACTTGTGTTTTTTAATTTTTTCATAAATCTCCATGGGGTTTTTTGAGGGGGGATTTTGTGGTGGGTTTTTTTGAGGTTTTGTTTTTGTTTTTAAAGTAGTCTTCTGAGCCGTCATTTGTAGAATGTCTTTGTGTCTTGACCTGAAAAAGCAAATAATGGCAAGTTGTTTCCCAAGCTCTCCTTAGATTAGTCCAGTGATGGCTATTAGGACAGTCAGCTGTTTGAGGCTATACTATTTTCTTTCTTTTTGAAAAACCAATAAATGACAGGAAGGCAAAAGCCATTTGAATGCTGGATTGTCTTTTTGTCTGTCCTTTTACTTTTAGTAGCCTGCTCTAGATATCTTCATAGGAAGCAAAGGCCTGAATATTTGTCTTTTGGTTTTACCCCTCCCCTGCAGAAAAAGGTATGCTTTAAAAAAAAACAGAAACCCAAAACAAAAATTAAAAAAGCCCCAGGAAACAAAACCCCTTCCGTGTTATGGAATAGAAGTGGAGAAAACCTTAGAGCTCTTGGTGTGCACTCTGCTGCAGCCGAGTATAGTGAGCTTGTTAGTCTTCCAGTGTATCTTGCTCTGTGGTGAAGTACCTTGGAATATCTCAGGTTTCCTTCACTGGGAAGACTGTAATGAGAAAGTCCAGAACTGAATTTTTATGTTTAGGTTTGCAGTTGTAAATGAAAGTTTTACCTTCCTGCCATTCTCCCTGCTAACTCAATTGCCTTAATAGTTAATCCCTTTTCACAGAGAGGGAGAATTATTCTCTCCCCAAGTCTTTTTGAAGTAGACCTCCTTGAGCAATTGATAATGCAAATTTTGAAGTTTATTGCTTTCACAGTGATCTTGTTCTGAATTTCAGGCAGCCGTTTAGGTCCATCAGCGGGCAAGGTAGATTGTTTTTGTGATAATGCAGATTATTGCTCTTCTGTGTTGTGACATAGATGTCACCTAGGAGTATTTCCTCTTTTTCATAAGCTAATGGTATCTCTGTAAGAAGTATTGTGAGCCTTCTTTTCTCCCCAGTAATCTCATTGTAATTATAGTTCTGTGAGTTACATTTTGGAATAATGCTGGAAACGACACTAGGCTTTGTTTGTGGATCAGTTAATGAATCCATCCTCACCATCATTTCTCAAACAAAATGATGATTCAGGCTGATCTGGGTTTGGGTGGGTTTTGTGTGGGGTGGTGTCTTTTTGGTTTTTTTTCTATTTGTTTTGTAGTGCTTTTGATGCTGTAAATTACCAGGGAATGACTGCATCTCTCCAACTTTGCTATTTTTCTGTGATCAGCTTAAAATAATCATTACAGTTTGGATTCTGCTGCATGATTCAGTTTCTAAATGGTAAGGAGTTTGCCTTCGACTGAGGACTTTGTGGATCATTATCTTACCTTCATACAACAGCTTTTCTGTTTGGAAAAGTGTCATACTGGAACTCAATTTTCAAGTAGGGGAAGGAGAGAGGCAGGAGATGTTACTCTCGTAGATGATGCTGTTCCTTCTTTAGCACGTCACCCAGTTGATAGACTGAGATGGGAAAGAGACTGAGGTGCCAAAGAGGCAGGTTTTCATTTACGTTGGACTAAAATGCTTGCCTAGGACGAGTAAGATTTTCATGTCTTACCCAATACTCCACTAAATATCTGAACTAAGCTTCACATTTAAATATCTTGGGAACATCCACTTGTTACAATACCATAGAAAGGTGGCTATTTATAGAAGTTCCTTTTCGTTCTTTTCTGTTGCATACAGTCAGGTACTGATACTTTTGGTGGCGCCAGTAGTTCACTTGTTCCGAAAAAAGCTTATTGTGAGATGTCATTGAATGTGCTGTTATATTTGGTCTAAACTATGCAGTCATACTAGTATTTGGATGTAATTTTGACTAATATTTTTTAATGTATATATGTATGAAAGATCCTGTCACTTTCTCCTCTAAATGTCTAAATGCCTCTGAAATGCAATCGTTTATTTGCAGTACATCTGGCTTCTTTAGTTATTGGTTTCTCACACTGCAGCTCTCAGCAGGCTTGCTCACCCAACTGCATATGTTCATCCTCATCATGCCACCCCATGTAGGTGTAGAATTTGTTTGTAGAGGTTGCAGGATTCCCAGAGAGAACTGGGTCCTCAGCCAGCAAGCACTTCAGTGCCTAGCTTAATTTGCCCACGGAGCTGATTTAGAAGCCCAGTCAGAATAAGGTGAGTGAGTAAGCGCATGTGTAAACAGGCAGAACTTGCAGGATCAGAAGCGGAGACTCTACTTTTTGACCAAGGGTGAGAACGTGGTTGGTTTTGTTCCCTTTGTCTAATGATACTTCCTACTTTTCAATGCGTGGATGGAAGATACATGATGGTGTAGGCTGGCAGTAAGTTATCTTTCTTGAGAGGCTGAAGTTGGGAGTTTGAACTGAATCGGCCAAACAAGAGAAATTAATTGAAGCTTTCCCCTTCCTGCATTGATTTGCCAAACAGTAAGCGGTTTTAAGTAGAAGGTGTTAATTTCCCTCTCTGGTTGTATTTTGAATGAGAGACAATGTCCTCACGCTTTGTGCTAGGCTTGCTCTGGTAGACTGGAGTTAAGGAGACGTTTATTTTACAGACTCCTGTCAACGCTTACAAATTGTGGCAACCACTGCTTGGTTTTGCCAATGGCAGGGTGCTTTTGGGTAGGTCAGAAGCAAAATCCTAAACAGCTGGGGAACTTAAATGTCAAAAACTGAAGTAGTACAGATTTTGCTCAGTAGAAATACAGAGCAGCAGAGCGCAGATATAAAATCTCTGCAGTTGTGGAGCTGGGCCTGAATTCCAAGTAATTCTTTCTTCTCTTGTGGATATGAGGGGAACATCTATCACAGCCATCGACGAAAGCCCTGCGGAGGGTGATTAGTGGTATTTCCAAGAGCAGTGAAGCACATGTCGGTAGCCTGACTTAAAGCTATAGTTCAGAGCCTAGTTTCCAGATAGAAGGTATGTTCTCATGGCATATTAACGGTTGAGCTTTTGTAATAGCATGTACGTTCTCCTGTCATCATCTGCCTAAGCTTCAGGAGTCGTAGAATCATAGAATGTTTTGGGTTGGAAAGGAGCTTATGGATCACCTAGTTCCAACCCCCTGCCATGGGCAGGAACACCTTCCACTAGACCAGGTTGCTCAAAGCCACATCCAGCCTGGCCTTGAACACTGCCAGGGAGGGGGCATCCACAGCTTCTCTGGACAACCTGTGCCAGTGCCTCACCACCCTCCTAGTGAAGAATTTCTTCCTTATATCTAATCTAAATCTACCGTCTTTCAGTTTAAAGGCATTACCCCTTGTTCTATCACTACATGCCCTTGTAAAAAGTTTCTCTCCAGCTTTCTTATAGGCCTTTTTCGGGTACTGGAAGTCCAGAAATTTGAATTCACAATATGTACTGCCAAGCCTGATAGATAAGGGACTCTGGAAGCTTAAATACAGTGCCAAAAAGATACATTGAAGGTAGTAATTAACAGAATGGCTGTCTCAAAAGTAAATAGCCATGAATTCTGTACATTATCTTTAGTTCTGTTAAGCAAGGATAAAGAAGTAGGTGGTGCACAAAAACACTGACAGGTACTTGCTGCTGCTATTGTGCATAGCAGTGACAATGAGGATTCAGTTAATTTTTTGTAGGGTTTTTTTGGATCCTGATTGACAAATATTGAAAAACCTTTTAAGGCCTAGAAAAGCTTCTGCTATACAAAAGGGTAGACTTCTGCTTTAATATAACAGCATCCTAACTAAAATCAATATATGTACCTTGAGGGGGCATGTCAGATTGTTAACTTTTATGAAATAAACCTGCTATGGTCAGAGGGGCTTAATAAACTGGAGCAAAGTTCTACTGTAGAGAAACCAGGGATGTTCTGGAGTGATTGTTGTTTTCACGCTGCTTTGTGGATGATAACAGTACAAGAGTATTTGTAATAAGAGGGAACAGTTACGTAGCACTGCACATTTTCAGAGTGCTACACACCCACTAGCTGATCAGTCACTCTGTCACCTCCACAAGGGAGGAAGTAGTTAATTATTATTATATCTGTGATCGTAGGTGGGGGAGTGGAGACAAAGGCTATGTCTAAGTTAGCAAATAGTGTGAACAGGAGAGTGGGTCTGTAGGGCAAAAACAGTAGGTGCTGAGAACCTGATATACTTTAAACCAGGTCTAGTCTGATCCCAGGGCCAAATGCCTGGTTGTGGCTAGAATGCATTAGGTGTGGTTCTTCACTTCCGTTTTTACTGGTTTCATCCAGCTCCTCACTTGGAGACGTTTCGATGATTGTGGAGGAGAGTGTTTCATTTCAAAAGTGTTCTCCTGAACCTAGCTTAAAGGCAAGAGTATGTCTACCCAGATGGATACTCTAGCAAGTGTTTTCAGGTGAGAGTTTTGCATGCCTACAGGTTAAGAAAGCCAAGTCTTCATTTTCAGAGCTGCTAAGCACAGCTAAATTGGAAAGAGGTTTATGTTTGCAGGCATCTCCAGTGAGCATTTTATGTACATGGAACAGAAACTTGGCCCTGGTGGTTGGCTACGGCTTTGCACGGAAGTCGTGGAACTGGCATTTCACCTCAGGAGTTTTCCTTGCATGTTAGCTCTGAGAGATAATGAAATATTAATCCTTTGAAATAGGTTGATGTAGGTTTAGAAACATCTTTTAATTAAGTCTGATTTTCGTGAAGAACGTGAGCTACTTACTCTCTTTTTCTGTATGGTGGTGCCAGTAGTAATTCAAAGTCGTTAGTCCATGACATGAAAAAACTTTGAATATATTGTCTTCTTTATGTTGATTTTTATTTTGTCTGAACCATTAATGCTATTTTGCTTGTCCTTTGCTTTGCTTCCCATGTTGGGCCCTGCAGAAAGTTTATATTGTAACTTAATTCATTAGAGAAGTGTTTATTCTTTGATCAAGCATTGTCAAAACTCTTTGGTTGTTATTTGTCTTTGTTAACATCTAAATTACCAGTCTTTTTTTGTTTGATTTGACTTTTTCTTTCAGTTAGTGGTTAGAGCTGCTGTTAATTCACATCAATGTTCTTCAAAGGAAGTGTCAGAAAAACTGGAGATAATGATAACAAATGTTTCTGATCTTAAGGAATTAAGCTGGGAAAAATACAAACGACCTCTCAGGCTGTCCTTTTGTGAGGAGGAAATCAAAGACAGCTCCCGTTCTGCCTCCCTTTGCATGCGCAAGTATATTCATACAACCTTTAAAATAACTTTGGCCTACACAGTGTGTGTAGCTTCACAACAATGTTGTTAGAATGAGAGATTTGATGCTGGCTTTCCCAAATGTCAGTTCTATGTCTACCAAAATGACCCTGACTTCTGAATTTTTTCATGCTTAAAGGGAGCCAGATGCCTTTAACGTGATGTACAGTTATCTTGTACACATTGCGCAGTAGGATTTTGGCCACTAATAAAAATGGAAAATTGTAATGTAGTGGAGATGGGAAACTTTTGCTCAGTTGGTTGATAAAAGTATGTTTAAAGTGTTGGAGAAGTATGTCTCAGAAATTATCCTGCACTAACTAGGAGGAAAAAATGGGTATTGGTCTATCGTTGAGTTTATAAGGGAGCAGGCTTTTATACTGTAAAGTTGCAGGAGTCAAATACTGCCCTAATTGTGACCATATGTGATACTGAAAGCAGAAAGCTCCTGACCTTATCTAGGCTATAGTTCACCACCATGGACGTTGTGTTATTCTTGGTAAGAAGAAAAATAGTTGTTTATTAAGTAAGATGAAGACGAGAAAGCAAAACATGTTAAAAACTCTTGAGACAGGATTGGACTTGGAGCTGGATAGCCTCACCGCCTTGTGGAAAATTAATAAATATCTCATAAATTTGATTAGAAAGATGATTAGTTCAAGTAAAGAAATCATAGTGCAATTACGTGGTGCATTGGCTTCTAGCTAACATTGCCCGTAAAATACGTAAAAAACCCACATCTATTCATGTAGCATTATGTTAGCAATCCTTTCTTGCAAAAGCTAAGACAATGTTTTTGTTTAATGACAGTCTGTTTTGTGATTGTCCAGTCTTAAGTCAAACCATGTGTACAGTATTGCTGGTAGGATGCATGTGAACCAACTGCCCCACACCAGTAGTTGCCATAAAGGAATTGCCTCTTTGCCCTAGGAGGTCGTGTTGCTGATTTAGTAGCTGTCAGTAATGAATGCCTGTTGCAGTGTGAAAATACCCAGTGCTATAGGTGCTTTAGGCAGGATCTCTGTGATGGCCGTAAAAGCGAGTTTATTGTGATGTATCAGTGCGTTATGCACTTAGGCTCATTGGTACTGAGGTTCTAAGGAGTTCCCAGCTGGAATGGTTAAACCATTTGCTTTTCTGTAGAGGGCTGGGTTGGTAAGTTTTTAAAATGCTTTACATGAGGTTTTTTGTTGCATGAAATAGTGCAATAAAGGCAGGGAAACTGAAACAAAGATTGTGTTTGGCAAAACCTACTTACCAAGTCAAAAAAGGTGCCAGAAGTAGAACATATTACCTGGATCCTAGTCTGGTTCCTTTTCCAGCAAGCCTTTGTGGTTCACAAGTCAGAGAAAATGGTTTATGGCTAGTTAGCGAACTGCAGGCTTTGTGCTTCATCCTAGCTGCAAGTTTCACAGGCCCTGGCTACAGCAAGGCTTCAGGGCATCTGCTTCCGTACAGACTTGATCTAGATGGCATTTCCCATCATGAGAGGCACATTACTGTTTAGCAGTCCACAAGCAGAACCTTAGGAAGCCACTGTCCCTTCTGCTTTGCTTTAACCTGTGGAGCTTTGATAGCGATCAATGTTTGTGCTCGTCTTGTTATGCTTACTCAGAATACGAGCACGTTTCAGCAGTGGTATGGTTCGACCCAGGATTATGTCTGTAAAAAGCCCTTGGGTGAAGGCCAGCACCAAAAAGCAACCTCATTATTTTCTCACTGGTAATTCATAATAGTTCGGCCTGGAATAGCCCAAAGCGAACACAGCTTAGGACAGTTCAGTGTGTGCTGAATATAAATTTTGTACTTTTCAAAGTGTAGGTACTTCCACCCATTAAGGTGTATTAATCTGGACTCTTGCAGAGGCTGCCCAGAAACAATCAGTGGGCCAGTTAATTGTTGTGCAAGTGGTTGCAGCCCGTGAATGTTCTTGCAGGGCACACTAACATGCTCAGAGTGAAAGTAGTGTACACACATGCTGTAGTCTCTGTGCACATGCTGAGTAAAGCCAGTGCTTTCTGGGAGCGCCAGCCTGACTGCGTGCATGTCAGCAGTGCGGTTGATTGTGGTTGTGAAGAAAGCCCAGTGGTTTTATGTATGTGTCAGGCATGTGGGCTTTGTGCAGACACAGTAAATGGCAGCCTTTGGAAAGTACTGCTTTTACTGCTTGTTTGCCATAGGTCCTTCCCTGCAGCAGGGAACACCATGGTCGGCAACCCTGTACCGCAAGATAGTAGATAGCCTTCCAACATGGAGTTCGTCTGCTGTTCATCCACAGAAATAGGGATGGTTGGATTTCAGTCTTGTCAATTCAAGAAATATCTGTGCAAGGGAAGAGAAGAATGTAAGAGTGTTATCTGAGGCTTTCGACCACTGTATGTAGGCCTATAAAAGTGTAGAACTTTTTTTCAAATTTCACATACCTTCCAGAGTTAATCAAATATTAGATTGCCTTCAGTCATCTGTTCTTTGAGAGACAAAGTGTTTGTGTACTTGGAAGCTGGTGTACAGTAGAGAGTACAGATCACTGCATCTGTGCTTACTTTGTCCAAGATTGCTGTCACAGTGTTTGTGTTTTACTGGAGACAGCTAATGCGCCTTCTAGTGTAGGGTATATATATATGTGTGTGTGTGTGTGTGTATAGATACATGGAATATGTAAGGTCATGGAGTGTCAGTAAGCAGAGTTTTAAATAAATCCAAATGGCATATGTGGAGATGCAGCTTGTCTGTCCGGAGGCTGTTCTTGATACTTACTTCTGTTTTTAAAAACATCATGAAGATGCAAAACAACAATATAGGTAACGTTTTATTAACTGTGGTTTGAAACTGATAGCTCAGGTAGAAAAATGTTGTGTGGGTGGGTGTTTTGGGTTTTTTTTTGTTTTGTTTTGTTTTTAATCTAAATAAAATCTAGCATACAATTGAGATTTATAGAAAAAAAACCAAGAAAAACAGCCTTGAAATTGGTTCTAATTGGTACTTACATATTCCTTAAGTACCAGTAGCCTTTAAAAGTAATGCAGGAAAATGTCATTGATACCTTTTCTTTTTGATTGTTTAGTTGTAAGTAAACAGTTTTCTGTAATGAAAATTATCTGCAATAACATAAACACAGCAATGAGGAACTGTTCTGAGAACTGGGAAATCACATACAACGGGTATAACCACAGTGGGCTTAAATGTGTTCTCGTTCAGCTAAACATATGTTTCACGTCTGCGTTGAGAAGGAATGGGATCATGACCTGTACACCTAGTTTTGTGATGCAACAAAATACCTTGCAAAGAACTGTTTCTTAAATAGAAGTTAAAAAGCATTAGAACAGGTTAATAATAAACTTGTAACAATAGAGCTGCACTAGGTGAAATATAGGGAATTATCAGAAAATGAAGTGTTCTGCTCCTTTCATTTGATAGTTTAGTTTAAAAATATAATGGTTATTAGATAATTAGAGTGAACTCTTTAAATGAATTTGCCTTTATTAGTATGCTGTAACATAGATGAGGTCACTTTTAGGACAGTGTTTTAACATGTTTAATCTTCTCATTAACTACTGAGTCCAGCTGGATTAACTGAAATAAAATAGAAGTAATAAATTAGTTTTACAAAGCTTGACGTTTGCACATAATTGAAGCTACTCATGCTAAAATCACTGAAACAACTGATGTGTGGTAACTGTTCACACCATGATAACTCTGTTCTTAGACTTCTCTCTCCAATGTTAAAACTATGTAGGTTACTAAATTATGGACAGGATTTTTGACGGCATCTAACACTCCTTATTCCTTAGTTTTCAAGAATGCCTCTAAAATTATTAATATACATGTTGCAGTGTGCTCTCGTAATGTCTACTCTCCATTTTTCATCCTCATGCATATTAATAAGGGCATAGTTTGCAGTAATCTGTTGGGACTACTTAAAGAGTAAGGATGGCAGAACAAGATCCTTAATAAGGATCACAGAAAAAAGAGTTTGATGATTAACCTTTGCTGAGGTCACTACCACTTTTCTTGAATTTCTTTTTCCAAGTTGCTCTGTAACTTAATTTTTTTGAAGTGTGACTATGTCTTTTCTTTACTACTGATACCAATAGAATTTGTATAGGAAGGGATAACAATTACGAAGTTGTGGGGTGTATTTTTTCTTCACACACACCCACCCCCTGAAAATGGCCTGAATATACCTTGGGTCTGCTTAGCTGCAACAAGGTTTACAATTTAGTGTATTACTGGTAGTGAAACTTCACACTATGCAGCTTAGGGTCAAAATACTAAAAATGCATATTTTTATGCAAATAGTGTGAGTTTCCTCTCATTTTCCCTTGCAAACTCAGATTGCAGAAAGAACTTAGCACTCAAGACTCGGAAGTTTATCTTTCCAGGATATTTACGTTTTGGAAGTTCCTTTTATTAAAGAGTCAGAAACATTTTCACTCTTACATTCTGACTTTCCAAGTTACTTTGGGGGAAAAGAGGTACTTGCCAAGTTGAAGTGAAGCTGTATAATACCTAACAAAAGTGCTAGTCCTTGAAAACTTGGCAGAAGCTTCTTAAAGAAGATGTTTTTTCTTCATCTTTAGAAAACAGATGAAACTCTGAAGTACAGAAGGCAATGAAGATAGCATGAGAAAACTTGAGCATCAGCTTTTAAAGCCGATCTCGATGACGATCGGAAAGGGTTGATAGTTATCTGAATAGAAACTGATTTTAAATTTTATATCAGGGAATAACATGAGGCATCTACGATTCATTCATCTGTTGTAGTCTTTTAACACGGTTTATTGCTTGTGTGCCACAGAGAGAAAGAAGTCTGTGACTGCATAGCTTGGTCCACTAGGTTGCTTTACCAGAATTGATAAACCTACTGTTATTTACTAGATAACATTTTTCCTAAGCAGCTACAAACTGAAGACCATCCTCAAAACATTGCAGTTGTCTTTATGAGACCGTTCCCATGCTCCAGGGGTTAGAGGATCAACCTCTATCCTCTGGCTGTAAATGTCAGGATGATTACACGTTTTTGTAGATCGTGTTAAAAGAGAAAAAATCAACTGCAGCTTCTTCATGGCAAACATTTATGAAGAGGTAACTGCTAATTAGCATGAGGTGTTGATTATACTGGATATGCATGCATGATTCAGCAGCTTCTGCGTACTTAACTGGGAGGGTGCAGTGGTTAATTTTTTACTAATGCGCGAAGACTTTCAGTGGTATTCGGGTCTGTAGGGCAATAGTGTTGGAGCAGCTGGGCTTTTCTTCCATTCCTTCTGTGACAGATGAGACAGCTGGGGTCAGCAAAGTGTCCCAAAAACTGGCAGCCGACCAGAGGAAAAAGGATAGGTCAGAACTACCTGGCAATTGCATCGTCTTCTGCTTCTCATCTTCTTAAAACAGAAATGTTGCAAAGCATGGAGTAGGATTGCCCACCACTGCTGCCGAGGGTGACATCGCAGTCCTCCTTCAGTCAACTCTCGCTCACCAATGTGATGGCAGCCAAGTAGCTCCGTGTTGCTTACACTTGACTGCTTGAGAGAGAGCTTAAAATGCTCTGGAAATAAATTCTGTGCCATTAGCTTCTTAGGGAACTGCCTTACATGCTTCTGGTCTGTGAGTGGGAGAGGGGCTCCTTCCTTGCAGTCCCTCACCAAGAGCCAAGTCGTACCAGTGCCAGGGGTGGCTGGCTGGCAGCTGGCACCACAGAGTCGCAGGCAGAGGTGGTTGCTTCCATGCGCACCTCTCCTCTCGGGCCTTACATGGTGCAGAGACCTGCAGGGAGAGGCTGGGCAGCTGCTGGTGGGCTCATGAGAAGAAGTCCTGTCTGAATGGTGTGCACAGTCACTGGTGGCAGTGCCTCGGTCTTTGGTGGTGGTTTCACAGATTCTGCAGAATGATACCGAATGCTGTGTGGAGGGGTCTGTTGGTCAGAAATTGTGAAATTAGTGAAAGAAACAGTGTTTGTCACAATACTTTTCTTGTGTTTAAAAACGTTAGCATTTTCAACATTTGTACTTTCCATAAAATGAACTTTTACTATATTAGATAGAAGGCTTTTAGGGAAATAGTGGTGTAATGGTGGGGTTTTTTTATACATCTGAAAGATCTAGGCTATTTTTTAATCATTGTGAACTACTATCTGTAACTTCCCTTCCCCCCTTAAGCCTGAGAATGAAGATGACATTTTGTGCAACTTCTGTTGTACTTCCCAGAGTTTTTCATGATACATTGCAGACAGTCCAGTCCTATGTAAAAGGGAATTAGAGACCACAATTTATCGAAAAAGGTCTTTTAATTTTTAGGTTGAAAATTGATGGAATTTCAGATTAGACGTTTCCTCCAAATGTTCATGCACAGGAGCCTCCTTACAGTTCTAGGCCTGGTGTAACTTACAATAAGCTAGCTTTTTTTCTTTGTTACTGTGTTTTTACTGCAAGGGTATAAAAAGAGCAATGCAGAAGTAGAAGTAAATACAGAGGTGCCAAACATAATCACCTTTCAGCATCATGCCATTGTGGTTGTTGGAGGTAAATTGTTGTTTAGCTTTGGGCAGTTAACTCTGTGGTTTGTGCTGACAGCTGGATGTGTGCTTGGTTGGTTGGCTTTTTTTTTTAGCTGAACGGAAATTATAATACAAAAAATTAATGAAGAATGTTTACTTGTGTGGATAACATTTTAATAGCCTAAAACATAAAACAAAAATTTGGACTGAATCACATTTCATTTGGCTATTGTCCAGAGGAATGACGTGTAAAATAAATGTTTACTTCCTGGAAGTAAAATTTCCTCTAGAAAGAAAAAAAATGGCTAACAGAAACTAGAAGTTGTCCGTCCCCCCCCTCCCCGTCCGCGTGTCCCCCCCC
>Ga0065711_1031808_pt1 | contig 28688 bp, 16 predicted proteins | sample Hoacrofraction12_FD_59098 | JGI IMG/M metagenome (GOLD analysis project Ga0065711, IMG submission 59098) | Hoatzin crop microbial communities from Cojedes, Venezuela - Epithelial fraction 12 v2 (version 2) | ecosystem: Host-associated > Birds > Digestive system > Esophagus > Crop | place... | reverse complement strand
CAAGACCCTCCTGGACAAGGTCCTCTACAACCTACTGTAGGTCACCCTGCTTCGGCAGGAGGGTTGGACTAGATGACCCACAGAGGTCCCTTCCAACCCCTACCATTCTGTGATTCTGTGATTCTGTGATCTGTGAAAGACAAATTCATTGTAACAGAACACTGCAAACCCAAGGAACCTAATGAAGATGTGAGGACAATGAAATGGGAATCAGAAGCATTAAGAGATGGAAGACAAAAGAAAACACAGATCCTATCTCATCTTTGTGCAACACATCTTATTAATACGAAGAAAGAACTCATGACAAATCACCCCTCATTTATTTTCATAGTACATATTGAATGCCTAGTGTATTGGGTCACTGATCCTTTGCACTAGTGAAGCAATACAGGAATATACAGTCATGAGGGTGAATATAATGGCAGGAACACTTTGAGTCTCTTTCTCCAAACTGAAGAAATCTGTGCTATTCGCAAAAGAAAGAAAAATTTTATATCTGTGTGTTGTAAAATTTAAGCATGTGACAGGAAGCAATACCTACATTTTAACATTTTTTCCTTGCACTGCTCCTGATTTGCTGTGATACTTTGGTCATGCCTTCCATGCATTTTTTACCCATAGATGAAGTGAGTTTCCAAAGGATACATCAAGCTTTGTGAGTACCGGTTGCTTGAACTGTCTGGATCACGTGTTTAGTTCTGTTTTTCTTTCCTCTCTAGCTGATACTGTATGAGTACAGCAGCAATTGAGGGAGAAGGTAGAGCCTCATCACCTTCACCATTTGTTCACTCTCCAGGAGAGAGCAGAAAGAGGTGAAGGAACCGTGGGGCAGAATTTTACAAGAGCTACGTTGAGTCTAAGCTGAATGTGCCGTGCTAAAGTCTGTTTTTTCCACCTAGAATACCCAGAAGCAGGAGAGGAAGCAAAGGCAGGAAAGTGTCACAGTTACTGATGAAGATTGTGTGTTCTTCTTTTACGTGATCCAGTTCATGGGAGCCAAAATGATGACAAGACACTTCCTCATGAAAAGAAGGCTCAATGTAATAGTAACACTTGATACTGTTTAGAGAGGAATGCTGAGGTAAAATGAGATCTTAACCTGTGATGATATTAAAAATGCCTCATCTTTACTAGAATAATATCTTTTGTAGGTCCTTCTGCAAGGTGTCCATCCCTCTTTGGACAAGATTTATTCCAGGACTGGTGCAGCTTAATATTAACCATGTACATGGGGCCCAATGGCACCGTTTAGCTTGCAGATTTTACATTTTTAAAGCATGCTAATATCTTCTGACTGTAGAGTGTCTCTCATAGCAACATGCAAAGTATCTGAGATTTTGTTTAATCTCAAGTGTGAACAAAAGGGGAAAAAGCATGGCTGTAGGGTGTTCCCTTTCGTCTTAGGATGCTCTGTTGTTGCACGATTTAGCTATAGTAGAAAGTTTTCTGGTGCTACAGTAAGCACAGAATCCTGTGATGTAAAGGAAAAAAAAAAAACTGTCATAACATTTAGTTCAGGTGCAATCATGTAACTCCCAATATACTCTGGAGACTCTGTGTTTCAATTTGCAGCATGTAAAGTCCAATCACAATCTTGGTAATCAGCAGCAAGTGAACTCGCCATACCCAAGATGTGAGGCAAGGGATATGTTTTCCACGAGTAGCATCGCTTGGGACACCAAATCAGAAAGAACAAATTAGAGTGGCTTCTCACCACCAGCGCTTGCATTAAACCAAGCTGTACAAGAGAGAGCTTGCAGCTATATTTTATCGTGCATAATCAACAGTCCTGACAGGCCCAGAAGTATTTGTCCAAATGAGAGGATAATATACCATAAAAAGGTCCAGGAGGAGGCAAGAGAGAGGGAAGGAGGGAGGAACATACTGCTAACACCATTTTTGGGTGCTACTCCAGTACCTACATTAGCAACTGAGACTTGCTGTTGACAGAGACATAGAAATACCTAGAGGGTGGGCAATGTCCCCCCTCCGTAGGGTACCAGCTCTGCCGTGACTTTGCTTGTCTCATATTGTTTGTGTCACAGTAACTTCAGGACACCCTGAAGGGGACTGGGGCCCCACTGAGTGAAGTAGCATGCACAAAGAAAGTCTTCAACAGGCCACTCATCCAGAGGCTGCCAGACACAAAAAAGCCATCTTGGTTTCCACTAGTTCCCCAGTAGCCATGACAGATGCCACAGCCATGGCAACATCTGGAGAGACAGACGACGCAGGCTGATGTGCAACTGTGCGCTCACTGCAGAAGGGCTGCCCAGCTTCGTATGCTGCAGCTGTTGAGGAGAGCTGGGCTCCTTGCTCCGCTGCATAATTTGTTATTGCTTTCTCACTCTGGGAGAAAAAGATAAAAAGCTGGTGTTTTTCCACTTAAAAAGACACAGCACAGGAAGAGTTAAAATAAGAAAGCCTGAATGTTTAATCTGCCAGAAACATATGAGAAGAGCAATCAAATCTGGGATAAGTAGCTCCAAATGAGGTATGCCTGATTGCTTTAGGCCATGCTGTTTGTCAGTCTTTTAAAATTCAAGTCATTACCAGATGCTGATCTGCTATAATATTGTGATATTTTATCTGATTACACTTATCTGATTGTGCCATATCTGCTATTTGCCTTCCCATTTTTCCATGTATATTAAATGCAGGTGGTTTTATTATTCAGAGAGCTAGAAAGTGTTGACTGCTCTGAATATAAATGGGGATATTATATCATTACCTTGCTCTGAAAGCAGAGCCATTCAGTGCATAAATCATATGCAAGGTACCTAGTGGAGACACAATAAACCATAATGTCTTGAGAGAGAAAGCAATGAGGAAGGGATAAGGAGATAAAAATTTAAGGCATTGTTAAAGAAGGATAATCTTCCTAATCCTATTTAGTTCTTTCAAACCAACGTTTGTGGATAATATAACCTTTATATTCAAAACTTTTTTTAAGTTCATTAAGTATCTCTTGGTGAAGTTACTGCCACACGTAACACTATCAATAATGGGACTGAATAAAAAACAAGATCACCAGCCAACCAAGCATTTTAGCTGCTTTCAAAAGGATGCAGAAGGGACGCACACATTTCTGCAAAAGCTCTGTGAATACTTCCTCTCCTCACCACAAGGCTTACTGTGGGTACAGGGCTAAAGGATTCCCTGGAGAAATGTGCAGGAATCACTTACAGCACATCTGAACAGCAGATCAGGGTAGCAGGGCAAGGGGACTTCATCCGAGATCAATATGCAGATACAATAAATTTAATCTGGGAACCTCCTTTTTTTTGTAAGCAAAATTCCTTGATGATTTCACCGTGATAAATTGAGACATGATAAAACCTCCTGTAAGGATGCTTAGAAATGTTACTAAATCACAGAAAGGCTGAGACTGGAGGCACATCTGGAGATCACCTAGCCCAACTCCCTTGCTGAGCTAGAGCACGTTGCTCAGGACATTGTGCAGTTGGGTTTTGGATATCTCCAGTGATGGAGACTCAATAACTTCTCTGGGAAACCTGTTCCTGTGCTCAAAAACCCACACAGAAAAAAAGTGCTTTCTTATGTCTAAATGGACTTTTCTGTCTTTCAGTTTGTGCTCATTTCCTCTTTTCTTGTCACCTGGGCACCTCCAAGCACAGTTTGCCTCCATCTTCTTTACTTCCCCCATAAGGTATTTATACACATTGATAAGGTGTTATGGTCCAGGAAGACCCGAACCGTAGAGATTCGTTATTATTCCCAGAGTGAGATTAAGACACAAATGAGGTCAAATGCCGCCAATCAAATAGATTTATTGATCACTTATTGAAATGAAGGCACGAGGAAACAGTGACAGGAATGAGAGGAAAAGACAGGAAAGAAAGAAACTTATCAAGCAGTCAGGATGGAGTTGCAAGACGTAGTCATCACCATGGATCCAGTGGCGTCTTGTCAATCCGTAGCTCCTGTGTGCATCAGTGGTGGGAGTCCCCTCGTCATTTGGTTGCATGGTCTTTTATAAGGCATTCGGGGAGATTGTTCCATAGGCAGTGGCACGTACCCCACGTTCCCCCAGTTCCATGCGTGTGTTTTTCTCTCAGCCCCTGTCTCCGGCTGGACAGGGAGGGGGTCAGTGTCTAGACACTTATTCCACAACCACATACCCATCTACCTGCCCTCGAACTCCCTTTGAGGCTGGTTTCGTGTGGTTGTTTATTCCTTGTCTGGTTTGTGTTTGGCTGGCCTGCCAGGGGGTCCTGCAGCGAGCTGAGGTGCAAACAAACTTTTCTGGCCCACTAGGAGGTCCTGCAGCAAACTTTGCAAACAAGCTTTGAGGCAATTGTCTTAAGATATGGTCTCAGACATAGGGTCACACCTGAGCCTTCTCTTCTCCAGGCTGAACAGTCCCAGCTCTCTCAGCCTCTCCTCAGAGGAGAGATGCTCCAGTCCTTTCAACATCTTTGTGGCTCTGCTCTGGACTCACTCCAGTATGTCAATGTCTCTCTTTTACTGCGTAGCCCATGACTGGGCACAGCATTCCAGATGTGGTCACCTCTAGATGTTATTCCTCTCCTTTGGCTCTCTTAGTGTAATGCCTTGTGATCCCACTCGACCTCCAACAGTCCTGACTTGACAAATGCAGGTAAATGCTCAACAAACAAGTAAAAGCATAAAATAGCTAATGTCTCCCCATGTTCGCTCCCACCAGTTCTGCTTGCAACAGTCAGAGGGACACCAGGGATGTCAAGGTCCCCAAACAGGCTACAGCACAAAGCAACCCTGCCACATCTCCATTTACAGGAATGGTTTCACAGAGCATGACAAGGAGTCCAGAGGGAGGTGGTGTTGGTCAAGTTGAAAATAACTCTAAGTAAAGCAAGATAACCTCATGTAGACACTGGTAGGAGGTGGAGAGGAGCAGGGTGTGCAGAAGGCAGCAGGGGGAAACCTATATAATTAAAACATAGCAGGCACTGACTTCTCTGAACAAGAAGAATGAGAAAAGAAAATAAAAAAAAGGATAGGAAGGGGCAGTCAACACAAGTGCCATGGACGAACTGCTCAGAGACCCACAAGTTCAAGAAAAAGAAGTAAATAAAAAAAACAAACACAGAAGAAAGACTCACATCTATCAAAGGTTAGTTTAAGCTTGCAGGGAAAAGCATAAGGTCAACGAAACCAAAGCAAAGACCTGTGTAAGGTGACAGAATTAAGAGTAAAGGTGGTTTGAAATCTGAACTGAGGAAAGGGTACATTATTGCCCTGGGACCACAAGGCACAGTGTCAAGCTCTTAAGTGCATCTTTCATACAAGTGCACAGGCAGTCCAGCTAGGTAAAAGTAGGTAAAAGTAGCAGAAACGCTCTCCTCTCTGTAAAATGCACCTTCAGCAGACAGAAACAAATCTGTGGAAAGGACAAAAAAAAGGCAGACATAGGTCTTAAAGTAATGTTAAGAGCCAGACGGACAAACCACTGCCTAGAGTCCCTCTCTCCTGAATCTTCAATGATTTTGTCTGCCCAGACGATTTTCAGCACAGAGCAACAGCCTAACTGTGTTGATACACAAGTCTGGACACTAAGGGAATTAGCTGCCAAGCTTGCTGTAATATGTGTAATTTTATCATGAATATCACAAAACACATTGTTCTTAAAGCCTCTGCTCCCAGAGCCATGTGACACAGGAAAACTATTGGTTTGTGTTCATATTCCAAACTTGAGCTTTTCACCTTCCCTTCTGTGGAGAAAAGACTGAAGATGTCAGTCCAAGCTTAAAAGAGCAAAAAGCAACTAAAAAGAAATTCATGTTTAAAAAACATATTTTTAAATATTTTAAAGAATGTCACTTTCAAGATTTTGGAAATCTTGATTCATCATGCTTGAGCTCATTTTCACTCCTTTTTCAAATCTCTTGGACAGAAAAGCTAACAAGTGCCATACTGCTTTTCCAGGATAAAAGCTGTTCTTCCAATCACCATCTCTCACCTATAAATCTCATCAAAGGAAAAAAAAACAAAACAAAACAAAACACCCAACAAATAACAGAGCAAAAGAATTATGCAGAAAATTCCAAAACTTCAAGCACTGATAGTTAAAAAGCAAGGTCTTGGTTCATGGTATAGAGGCTTCTGTGTGCAAAACACTTGTCGGTAGTGCTGAATTAGGGATTTCTAGACCTTTTTGTTTGCTTGGAGTAGCAGTTCTTCAGAGAAGGGGCACTGGGTTTGCTCTGCTTTCAGATAGCAACTGGTTGCACTAGCACAGAGGTTCATATCCATGTCTTCTTGGTTCTAGCACCAGATAGAGGATTTAAAGATCAAATACAATCAAAAAACTGAACCGTTTTTTCCTGTTATTTCACTTCTAATAGTAGGGAATAAAGGGAATGTTGGACTAGATGAACTGTATTTGGATGCTGGTACGGCTTTCAGCAATCTTGTGAAAACATCTCAAAATTCACTCAGATTTGTTTGGATAAAAGACAAACTTTTACAGAGACTGAATGGCAGAGTCAAAGTGAAAGACAGTGGTGTAAATTTTGAAAGGCATGCAGATATTCAGGGAAAAGGAACTGTGTCTGGCTTGGTTTTATCTAAAGCCTCTCTCGTATAGTTTTTCAGAGGGAATAAATACTACATTTGTGAAAGCTGCAAATCTTACTAAATGTAGAGAACCTGCAGACACCAGTTAAAGCAGAATAAAGCCAAACCTCTTTAAGAGATTAGAAACACAAATTGGTAAAAATAAAGGAATGAAGCCATTTTCTCAAGAGATCCATCTAGTACAAAGCTCCTTGTACGCCATATTTCTGTAAGGCAGAGCACGCAGGGTCACAGGCTTTCCTGGGCTGCAGATGTGCCACAACAAAGATCTAAGAAGCTGCCTCAGTTAATCTAGTAATGGGTGGACTGATATCAGGCTTATTGGTGTGAAGAAGACATTTGACTCTTGGGACTTTCAGATCCCACTCTCAACAATTATTTGCCTTAAAGTATAAGGAGATGGGAAGAGGAAGCTTGACATTGCTCAAAGGACTGTGACGGGCACAGAATGGTTTGTTGATTCTTATTTGATTTAATATGTAACATTGCTGGGGATGGGGCTGGGAGAGGCTGGGCTGGGACATCAGCCTTGGGGTAAGGGTCAGGATAAGGTGGTGATGGACCCAGGTTCAGACACAGCTCCGGGACTGAAGATTGAAGTCAATTCATTTGCGAAAATGATATCAGAAGCAAAACAGCTTGCTCAGTATTTGTCTTTATCCTGCATTTGTTTATATGCTAATTCCTGTAATACTTCCGCTAAAAATACAACTTTGATTGTTAATGCTTAAGAAGCATCAGTGCAAATAGAGCCTGCAAAGTCATTCAGTGCATACTGCAGCAGTACTATAGAGCCCCTCATGCATGCGTTGCAAGGCCTGGAAGGGCTCCCAGCCAAAGTATGTGCATGTTTTCGAGCTACACACAGTGAATTGCCTAAATCCTTTGTTGGGCTGCCTTCATCAGGGGTGACTCACAGCTGCCTAACACACTAATGGGACTGGCCAGCATGGTTATAACACCACTGTAGGCAGTTCTACATCTGTGGGTCCCAGCCACCCACCTGTTCTTCTCCCCGTTTTTCTCTTCCTGTTGCTACTTCCGTTTCCATTGCTGCCATATGTTTGTTGATGAGAAAGCTTGGTCATTTCCTTCAAGAGACACCTTCAGACTGCTATGCAAATTTTATCAAGACTTGACTTGATTAACGCATGGCCAGGAGCATCATTTTCCAAAGACCTCAATGACCTCAGTTTTCACAAAAGTGACTGCATGGCTTTTATCACTCGGGTCACTCTAGCAAGGAATTACTTCGGGAACTTTACTTGTAATTTAGCAGCTTGCTATGTTACAGAAATGATATGTGCAAGAAATGGACTAACAATTCCTCCATTAAAAGCTGTAATCAGGTAAGACAGATGCATGTACATATTGAAGTACCTGTGTATTAATGGAGCTTTACACATGTTAGGACACAGCGTTGTGTCCCAGAGGATATTTCAGTTTGAGTTCCTGCACCAGATGTTCAGTCTTCTTCTTCCCCCTGTGCTGTCCCTCAGTTACACTGACACAACTGTTCAGTAAGGCTGTACAGTGAGCAGCGCCTGGGTTAAAAGCAGCCCTGTAAAAAGGGAAAATCTTGTGTACCTCTAAACCGCCTGAGCTCACTGATGAGTTTAACACACTTGCTGTATTGTGCTGAGCCTGGTTTTTCAGGTGGGAGGATGCTTCAGAGAAGCAGAAGGGCTTCAGCCACTGCTGTGCCCAGGGAGATGTTACCTGGATCTCTGCTAGAGGATTATACTAACCTAGGTCTCTGCTCCAGGAGAGAAATTCATCTTCTCTAGAAGGCTTCAGCACTGTTTTAAACTTTCATGAGCTTTTAAAAATTTAGGCATGGATTTGTGTGGCATAGAATTACTTTATTACTAAAGCAACAGATCCTTCTTTGCACATGTCCACCCATCAAAAACAAAGTTTATTCCTGCCCTTACTTAGAAATTTTTCATTTACAAATGGAGAAATTAAAATGTCCACCAACACCTTTATAATGCCTTGTCTATTCTTCCCTCTCACCCCATTACTACAGCTACACAGAGACTCTTATTAAGCAGATAGCAAAGAAACAGACTTTGGCACGGAATCTACAATGCCCACCAACTCCCTGACCAAAAGGCAGGGATTCAGAAGAGAACCTAATTTCCTAAGAAGACTGTAGTTCAGGCACACTCACTGAATGAGTGCCTTCCTGTACACTGGCAGTGGTTTTTCATGGAATGAAAATATTTAGTCCAGTAAAACACTGACAGCCATTTATTTCATCAGTACTTGCCATGATTTATCGGTGATTTTCCTTCCAAGATTTTTTGTGCAAAAACCTCATCCATCCGGTCTCCCATATTGTCTTCCAGTCCTTTCCAAGGATGGCCTTTGTTACCTCCATCTGCTGGTAGAAAAAGAAAGAGAGGCTTCTTATTTATGTACATACATACATATATGCTGCTCATATATGCACACACAGGAAATAGCAGCAGGGTGTTTTTACTTCTCTTTGTTCACGTGGAAACAGCCTACTATACATGGTAAAACCTTTGCAAGCCAACAGTTTTGCTGCATTTCTGAGTCAAAAAAACTTGCAGCCCTGCAAAAACAGCAGGCCTAAAACTTGACAAAAAAATTCACTCCTTAGTTAAATTTTGCAGTATTACTAGTATACAAATTTAGGCACTCTAATAAACTATTTACAGAGCTGTTCCTGATTCTTTGCAGATGGCCCGTGCAAATTGTATCCAGATATGACAGCAGTGCATTCATTGATAGTATTGGCAAAATAAATATTTTCAATAACAAAAATATATCAAATTAAAAAGAAATATTGAGTCAGAGCATCATACAGTATCAATAGGCACAACAGTGTTCGGGCAATTCTTTTACTCTTATTTAATCTGTAAATGCACATTATGCATGAAGGATGGAGAATGATAGGCTAGTCATTCGGAAATATTTGGTCTCACATGGAATATGAGGACATGATGCAGTGGGTGACAGTACAAAGGCTCTAATGTGGAGCATGCAGTTCTTCAAAAAGAGTGCAGAGCTGCTGTAAACACTTCCTTACTTTTCCATTCTTTACTAGTAGTAACGTAAACCCTTCAATAATTAAGAGATTTTTAATGTTATTCATAACTTATGCACTTCATGATCAGCTTTTCTCTTAGCTTGGAACTTTGCACCATCTGGGTACTGAAACATATTTTGAACACTGTTGAGTCAGATATCTGCTGCAGAAAAACTTTCTATACTTGATTTTGAGAAAAGCTCTACTGACATAAAAATTTATGAAAATATATTTTGCCAAAGGTAAATGCATATTGGATTTTGTCAGTTTTGTTTTAAGGACAATGTTATATTGAAACGCCAAGAAATTTGATTACCAGCTTCATTGGATTTAATAACCTAGGTCACAAAACCAACCAATTCTCTGTATAAAATAATACATACTGCCTCTTTCTTTTCATTATATATACAAAGCACCTGTTCAATACTTTTTTCCCCACAGACCAAAAAGTATGTTAACAACCTCTAGCTGCTGCCAATAAAACACTTGTTGGGCGTGATCAACACAAATCCTTTCTGTGCTCATTAACTGAGGGAAAGGTTGGGCTCATTAAAGCTAGTCTGCACTTCACAAGCAGAGAAGGAGGAGGGATAGGATATGCAAGGGACAGGTCAGGAAAAGTGTGTGGCAGGTAAGAATGCAATTTCTAGTTGTTTTCCTCCTTATAAGCCTCAGGATTACCCCAAGAACTGGTTGCATTTTAAAGACAATAGAGAAATTTCTAGTTATCTGGGAAGGCACATGGGGTGGTCCAAGACAGTAAAACACTGCTAGCAGAAACCTTCACAGGGAGACTGTCACAACCTAGAATCACAGAGACAGGAGCAAGGAGATATGAGGAACAGGTGCGGAAAGTGTGAAAAAAGAAGAACTAACTTGAACACAAGTGCAGAGACAACCACCCTGTGAAGGTGCACCGGTTCTGTCCTTATGAAAAACCTCATTAGTATTTACTGTAACTGCACAACAGCTCTGGCGTTGGAGGTAAATCTGCAGGACCCAAATTAATGTGCTGAACCAAGAACTTGTATAGATTATCAGAGTTCACCCAGAAAAGAGTGTCAGTTTTGTCCCATAGATATGCAATATGTCCCTCTACCACTACCAAACGTTAGACTGAGAGCAGAGCAAGAGATCACACAGGGACCAATGAAGAGGATGCCTGATGCCCATTTTGTTAGGAAAATAAAGAGTAAGAAGGGAAACTTAAGCCTAACTCAGAGCAGCAGCTAAAAGAGACAGTCACTCTAATAGTCAGTGTGACAATGCTCAAGCAGCTTTGTGGACTGAACTTCAAATCTCTGTGCCTCAGTTGCCCACCTCAGCAAAGCAGATCATAGGATTGCCCTGCTCCACAGATTCTCATTCATCTTAAATGAAGAGACTGAAATTAGGTAGAGTTTTTTCACCATGGGGAACCAAAAGTAAGATAAAAGGCCTGACAAAAAATGCTGGGGATGCCACATCCAGAAGAGCTGCACTTCAGAATGTGAGTTCCTGATGCAGGAGGAGGTGCCTGAGTACTAAAATCACAAAATTCAGAATGTGAATTCCTGTTGCAGGAGGAGGTGCCTGAATACTAAAAATCACAAAATTGTCAAGAAGTGGAGAAAGGATCAAGAAGTGGAGAAAGGATATATACTCTCTAGTCGGCATGAGTGTTAATGATAATAAAATAATCTTTCTAGTCCTGGTGTCCCTCCCAGAGGAACCAGGATTGTCAGGAAGAAGGGGCTGGCAGGATTCCCATGCCCTTGGGGCAGGAGCACTGTGCAGCCCTGCCCTGTGCAGGCAGAGCCCCGGCAGCGATGCTGGTGGGGCCAGGGGCAGCCCTGGTGAGAAGGTCCTGGGCCCTGGTGGGCACCAATATGAGCAGGGCCAGACAGGTTGGAGATTAAGGAAAGCCTTTCCCCCATGAGGACAGCTGGGCAGTGGGACCAGGGCTGAGGCAAGTGTTGTCATCTCCCTCCTCTGAGGGTTTCCAGCTCCCACATGATAACGCCCCGAGCCCTGGTCTGACTCCATGGCTGAGCCTGCTAGGGGAAGGGGGGTGCTCTGGAGACCTCCTGAGTTCCCTGCTGGCCTGAAGTATCTTATGATGATCCAATGTTCTTGACTCAAGGAGGACATCAGAATGCTGGAGAGGATTCCTGGAAGACCTAATTGAGGATGAATTAAGTACCTGGAAAAGGTGCAGTGCAGAGGAAGATTTTAAGGTTCTCAATCTTGTTACCTCATTAGAAGGATGTTAGTGGATGCATTGATTACTGTCCTTAAGTACCACTTAAGAAGCACAAACCTGAAAACAGAGGGCTTTTCAGTCTGTCAGGAGAAGGTATAACAAGATCCAATGACTGAGACAAAGAAAGTCACAGAAAGAAAAAACATGGACATTATTTAAAATGAACATAGTTAAGTATTTAATTTGTGGAAATCCTCTAGTATCAACAGAATGTAAGTAGGCTCAATTAGAGTTGGCATTCGGGCCTTTTACTCTGAGAACCCTGAGCACTGAATAACATTTTTTTTACAAAAAGGATCAACACAGGATAGAGCTTTTTCTGACCAAAGAAATGAAAGATGCATATCAGCCATTGACTGAGAAGATGCAAAAATAAAGTGTAGGAGAAGAGTCCACGGAGCAAAAGAAACCTAAGTCCAAAGGAAACAATAGTATGGAGCTGCATAGTCATAACTATAAGCTGACATTATATGGAAGATTGAAAAAAGAGAGACTTGTACTAATTCAATTCATTCTGGCTTTCTTGTGATAGCTCTGCAGGGTTAACAAAAACACAGATCATCAGCAAATGAGGCTTTAGGTCTATAACTTTCCAGCGCATAACAAGAAGGAAATTTATGTGGGGCAGGAACCATCCTTCTGTGTCAAAAAGATGTTATGTCGCTTGTATTGCCACTGGCCGGTACCATTAGACAAGTACAATTTACAATCATTGTAAAGGCATAACAGCAGCATACATGACACTGGATGCACATGCAGAGCAGTCCTTTATTGCACCCCGGACTTAAACCGATGCTGTGCAGGGCAGAACCGTCCTTTACAGTTCAATGACAACCGGATGGAGAGGTGAATCAGAAGGTTAGATAAATGACAGAGACACATAACAGCCTGTACATGGTTAATATTTATTTCTAAGTAGTACAAAAACAACAGAAGAGACCAATAATTAGCTGAAAATGCACTAACAATACTTGAAGGTATAAAGCACAGGCATTTGGAATAAATGGCATAATTAATAAGGAATTTCAATACTACTTGCAGGTCTGGTGCTGAGCTAGAAGCAGAAGCTACAGTCAGCACCTGTCCTAATACCATAGTGGCATCAAGAATATATTACAAACAGTGATTTTTCAGTGTGATCAGGTGTGTACTTCCTGATCAAGTCAGATTCACTTTTTTAAAAGACACAGAAAATAACTAGCAAACATTTCTCTTTGTACTATAGCCTGTACTGGACGTTGCTTCAGTTACATCAGCAGGTGTTAATATGGTGAGTGGAGAAGAGTGGTCTGACAGAGGAAACTGCAGAGCTGATCCAAAAAAATAAATTCATAGCAGGTGTGGTTCCTGGTGCGAAAAAGTTTGAGGATGCCTTCCAGGCACTGAAAATGCCTTTCGTAACACTTAAGCAGCTGAGTGGCAAGATTCATTATACCTAAAAAGCCTAGTACATTTTAATTCCCTCCTTGTCATGAATGTTTCCTGTTTCCTAAGCTTTGCATGGGTACCTAATGGCGGAGGCTGAGCGGTCATGGACACCAGGCAGTACCATGTCAGTCTCGTACCATACCATGCAGATGGTCAGGGCAAGGTTCCTAACAAGGAACCATGCAACAAGGACCTGGCCATAAGAGCAACTCTTGAACTGCCACCATCTCCTCTATAAGCATATTCTCCCAGCTGCCCCAGTTATCTTTGGTGACAAATGGTCTTTTGACCATCTAGGCCCTTCAGACCCCAAGTTCTGAAAGGAATTCTGTGGAAGAAACAAGCTGAGTATCAGTACAACAAATAAAGTGACTTTCTTAGTCTGAGTTACATGCGCAAGTTACAGCAGCCCCCTAAATTTCACTCTGGTAGTATAGCTCCAAGACTATCAACCTGCTGTTGGACTATGTGATGCGAAAGTCAGAAAAGCTGACTTTCAGTTTTACTGTTTAGTTTCTTGTTTCCCAGTTTCCATAACAATGACCCCATGTAAGGTTAGTAAAACCACATGATACATTAAGATACTAGAAAAAATTCCAAATGGTGCACACTTAAAGAACAGACTAATCTGTTTCCTAAGTGGGTATAGGTCTGACAGCAAAGAATTTTTGCAAGAACGCGGTCTGTATTTATGCTGTTGTTGAATGATGAGTGCCTTGCAGAAGCCTACTAAGATCAGGGACTTTATCCATGATTCAATACCAACAATACTTTTTCTGCAAAAGTGTAAGAACCTTGCCTATCAGCAGTGTCTCCTTCCTGCAAAGTGCACTGAATCACTGCAAGATGCTTTCTTGATAACTGATTCTGCAGGGATTTCTTTTTTCTGTAAGTCAATAAGCAGTCCAAGTTTTGTTCAATTGCTGCATTTTTATTTATACTTATTCAATGCATTTAAAAGGCTGCTGTGGCTGGAATGGAAAGGAGGTTGTTACACATCAAATATTTCTCCTGTGGGCTGACAAAAAGAAGCTGTGTCTTAACCTGATGGCAATGAAAGACAGCGAATGAATCATTGCTTGAGGAAACCAATTTATTTAGTCACTCTGTGTCACTGTTATTTATTACTTGTCAGCACATGCTGTTAGTTCAATAAAATATAAAAACCTGAAGTTCTCTTCCAGCCCTCCCCCCACCCCAATTTTTAAAAACACACAACAAACAAGAAAAATGACATGAATCCGCCGTACTAAAGCAGAACCCTTTGGGTTTATTGTGCTTCTCTTGTTTTAATTAAGCTTTGTTTATTAAACTTCTGCAGCTAAAGTATGGGATTATTAATCTTTTTCAGTAGCTGAAGATAAAAGTTAGCAGAGAGAGGACATTATAAAAGCACAGTTTAGAGTTCCCCACTGAGATATGCATAAAAAAAATGAAATGAAGTGGTGAGATAAAGTGATGATTACATTTTATCAATAAAAATACAGGGAGCAGTAAACAGCAAACATTTTCTCCCTGTTGCATACAAAGGAATAAGGAATGAAAACTCCTGATTTTTATATATAGGCATGTATGTCATTTATAACATTAATAGTAAATGTACATGACGTCTCACAATATAATTACACATACAAAAAATGTCACATACATTTCAGTACTGCCTGTCCTCCTGCATCCCTGTCCCTTGTTTAAGATATGATGAGGGTAGATAACAGAATTTTTGTTCCTCATGAGAGGATTCACTGTTCTTTGCTTAAAGATACAATCAACATGGAAAGGCTTCCTTACAAATATAAATCATAAAACAAATAATATGAATACAGAATCTACTGGTCCATAGAAATTTGGCATTTGGAGATTTGCTTAACATGTGTTGTTGCTAAAGTAACAATAAAGCTACTCTGCTCAAGACCGTTTTCCAACATTAAAGCAATAGTCTGAATTGCAGTTCCAAGCAGGTTTATATGTCGACTGTGCCAAACACTGACCGCTGATTCCTGACTGATTCCAGTTGTCAATGATAAGCATGCATTATACCCCAATAGCTTTAGGAGCTGCCATTCTTCTCTGACTATAGCTTCAACTTCAGTTAAGTTCATTCCCTTTTGTCTGTTGGTATTTAGCAAACAATACTGGCAACACTGCCTTCTTCTGTAGCAAGTGGAGGTGTAATTAGGAGCCCAGGGGCTGCCTGTTATCCCCCTCTCTTGTTTAGGTCTTGGCTTCCAATATAAATTTCAGTGTTAATTTAGGGCTGTGGCAGGGAAGTAACATATTTTCAAAAACTGGTCCACTAAAAAGTGTTTCAGTCCTTCACATCTTTGACATGTCATGTTTTTCACGAGACAATCTTAATTTTGCTTGGAATATACAGCAGACAGCTGCCCAGAAAGATAGTTTAAGGAGTGCCTGTATTTGTAACAAAGCAATTCTACAACCTGTAGTGATACAGGAACTGCTGCAGCCAAAGAAACGGTACACTAAAGCAGAAGCACTGGGATCTGCAGTGTATACAAATTCCCCCAATATGGAGGAGAAAATGCTATGGCTGCTAAATATTGATGAAGAGCAACCTACCTGTCCCCAGCTCCAGCAAACCAGGTTATGCATCCTAGGTCAGGGGTGCCCCGTTAGGACTGAAATAGCCAGGGTGCTGGTCTCAGCCTTTCCACCCATTTCAAGACAATGAGTACATGTCTTCATCCTTAAATGTCAACGATTCATCTAGGTATACCTATAACAACATTTCCTTGCCCCTGCCTTGTATTTGTCTAAATTGCAAGTCCTTCTCCTTCACTGGTCTGCTTCCATCCCCTTTTTTATGTACGGAAAAGCAGTGCTTACAACTTGTTTCTACAGTTTGGGTTCTGCTCTTAGTGTCCAGCGCTTTGAAACGGACATTGTTAAAGCAACACAGCCCCCTAGTGTGGATGCAATCCAAAAGTTAAATATCCACACAACTATGAGACACTAACTTTAACCAGACTACTCATGGTAACAATTGCAGTGACCTGCCTTAAACAAACATACCGATAATCATAAGTATGCAGATTGGCAAGTTTAATAGCTAAAATAGTTTAAATTTGGAGCTGTCCAGCTACCATTTCTGAATGAAGCTCTGTATCACTTCAGCAAGACTGAATGAAGGCATGGACCTTAATTCTGATGCCTTCTATCTCAAGGACTGGAAGAACCCGGGGTACCAGTTGTGTAAGACAATCCAGCACCATCTTCAGCAGATACTCAATGCTATTCTGTTGTGCCAACACAGCAAATTCAATCAGGATGCAGACCCAGGTGGGGAGGAGAAAACAGACAGCATTCCCTGCTCAAATGAGCTTCCTGACGTGGTTCTCTGCACACCCATGTAAACACTAGCTGCAAAACCGTGGTGTGGGAGTGAGGAGACAAGGAGGCAGCCTGGGAGCAAGTAACCTAACAAAAATGTATCCATAGTTCCTCACCAGTATTCATATTAAGCTTAAATGTCTTTCCCAGTACTCTATTTCTGCCAGTCTTTAAAAGTGAGTTTCGACACGTTTAGACTGAACATGCTTTTCCAGTCATGTCTCCTGTCTTCTGTTCCTCTGGTGACCTTAGAGGTCTTTGTCTGCATTTGTTCCACTCCCAATACATACGTCTTCAATACAGAACAGCACACAGTATTCCAGGGAAGTAAAGCTCAGATTTTGTAACTAAAGACTGACTGGAGTCAGAAAATGGAAGATAGGATGCAAGATCATAGAAACAACAATTCATGGTGTAAAATACTCATCCAGAACAACTTTGCAGAACCATTAGATACAAAGATGAAAATCCAGTTTTGAGCCTGACATCAAGATGGATCCCTTGAAAACAGATTACATTTTCCCATGTGCTCAGGAAAGCAATGATGCACTGAATGAACATGTTTTGGGTTTTTTTAACATAGATGAATACCTGAGCTCTACAATTTAATAACCACACAATACTTACATATATGGTTTTGGGGTCTTTCCCTGTCTGAATACAGAGTCTGTCTGACTAACTGGTATGTGGCTAAGCCTTTTTACAAGCTTCAGCTTTTTCTTCAGCTTTTATGTATGTTGTTTACGTATTTCAGTATTAATGCCAAGAAAGGCCCATGAAACACAAGACTTGACAAAAAGAGTCCAGTATTTTAACATTTAAATTTGGCCATAAATAAGGTGAACAAATATTTTTTTATCTCCATATATTGCAGATTGACTCAGCGATAAACATGAAGGCTTACATGACTGCGACTAAATTGCAGGACTTCATAATCTGTTTTTAATTTGGTGTGCATGCTCCTGAAGTCAAGCTGTTGTTTTCTATGCTTCTGCATCAATTAACCACCTCATCTCCTTCCCGGACTAAAGGACCTATTTCACAATTAGTGTTTAATTATCTGCCATGAAAAGAGCATGTTTGCCAGCATCAGTGATCTCATGCAGCTAAAGCAGTGTTGATAATTTTAAGATGGGCACGTAAAATAACACGTAACAACTTACTACACATTCTCGTGCACAAAACTTTTTTCAGTTACTGCTTTTTAGAAAACCCTTGACGTGCTTTATCCACAGAGGAAAACGAAGTAATTTTAGTTAAGACAACTGCTTTTACAGACTAGTATTTATAAAAGAATACTAATAGCCAAGCAACAATTTACGACCTTTAAAGCTCTGACCGTGTAAGGAATCAGATGGTGAAAAGACGTTTTGTCCCATTACAGGGTTCCCCCACAGCGGCTGCCGTTTGTGACACCACACTCCCTCAAACACAGACAACGCTGCCAGAGAGCGCTACGCAGCTGCCTCGCTCGGCGACAGTCACAACGCAGTGCCATGCTGCTCCTATCCAGTGTGGTTTTTCAACAACGTTCAGTTAGAACAGCAGCATCTTAAATCACCTACACAGATGACTTGGATTTTCTGTGTGCTACATTTCTATCTACTTAGCAGCAACCTGAAGTGAGTGCTCACAACTTGCATTAACTGCAATTAATAATTACAATAATTTTAAACAGCAAAGAGTATTTTTTATTACACACCTTTTAAAAAAAAAGTTACACAAAACACTAAATCTCTTTGGCAAAATTCTTTTGAAAGCAAATACTGTAATGAAGAGTGTCACAGACAGAACCAATTCTTTTCTGAGGAAATGCCTGTGATTTGTCTCTCAAAAGTGGCATCTTGAAGCCTAATTATTATTTTCTGTGAAATCACCATAAAAATAACATTAAACCCTCTAAACACAAATAACAGATACTTTTGGCTCTCTGGGGAGTCACGTCTTTTTATTTAACTAATACAAACATAATCAACCCTCCTCCTCAAAAAAGCACTGTGCTTCATCTACAAGGGCAGCCAAAATTCACTAGAAACTATTTCTGTTGCTGTCCAGAATATAATCAGGATCCTTTTCCTCATGGTGACCAACAGCCAGTTTGTAGTATTTCTTCCCAACAAAGTGGTTGATCAAAAAACAGTAAAATTATTTTAAGGTTTCATAAATAATGCATGACTGCATTTTACATACAAATTGCCTCTTCCTCCAAGTGAAATATTAAATTATTTTTCAAGGAAAAAGTCAAAAGAGATATTTAAAAGTGAACAACAAGAACAGCTGTATAACAAATATTCTAAATACACTGGACTTCTTGAACTGTGCAGTGATACAAATCAATGCAGGAACCCATATAATTTAGCTGATCTGTTTTTAACACAAGCAGCAGTAGTACAATACCCTAAAAACGAATTATCACTTGTGTAACCAATCCCATGAAGTCTCTCTTACGATACACATGTATTTTATTTTATTTTTGTAAACAGCTTGATTTAATTTTCTTGGAATCCTTCTAATTTCAAATTTAATTAGGCTGTAATTACAAACCATCTCTTTCTTATGCATAGTAAACCCATTTCATCTTTGTCATATTAAAGTTAGCACATGCAACTTCTTGATACAGACCTTGACATAATAACCTTTGACAGTTCAATACACTACAAAATGAACTTCCAAAGGTGACCTGGAAACCAAATAGGAAAATCAAGCTTAGTTCAGAAACAAATGCCATATACCTCCAATAAGCAGGCAGTAGAAGTGAACTACGTTCTAGTTTGTCATTACATCATTACTTCCACATCAGTATTTCCTTCTTGCCGAACAACTGCAAACATCCTGTTCTGCAGCACCCCTGAATGGACTTTGTACATTTGACCGTATCAGTTCTTCTGCTGGCACAGGAAATATATTTCTAATTAAACCTGATTTACATTCCGCTTTCCTAAGACACCTTAAGTTATGCCTTTCCAAGGCATGGCTTTTGCATGAAGTAAGCTTTTACTGCTCCATGGTTGGCAGGAACACATGGGAGCCACAGAAGGCTATGCACTCCGCAAGGAACCACGTCTGCGGGCAACAAAACCACGGGAGCTGGGAGTACCAGTAAAAACAGAAAGATATAGGTCTGTCAACATTTGTCCTATCAATCATCTACTACTGTATTGTAAATGTTTCTTCAATATTACAGACTGACTTCTATTTATTCACATTCATTGGCATTTTGCCAGTCTCATCAATGCTATGGCAGACTGTAGAACTGGCATATGAACCTTGACACGAAAGAAGAGAGGCAAACAGTAAGGAACAAGTTTTCGTACTGGTTGAGATATACAGGGTTGCACAGGACGAGGAAGCAAATGGCCTTGCAGGCGAACTTTTTCGTTTCCACAGCAGGCAAAGCGAGGTATTTATTGCCTCCAGGATCTAAGTATATCAGCAGTAAAACTTATTTTTACAGTCTGACAGCTTTCCACTAGCCTATGACTTTACAAATAACAAGGCAGCACACCTAGGTTTTGCCAACTGTCTTTCTCTCATTACCTGCTTTTGTTTCTCTGTACTCAAATAAATCACAAGTTCGCCAAACAGCCAAATGAAATTAATTGAAGACAACACACACATATTCTGAGACTGTTCTGAGACCTTTTGAATTGGATATACATATTCCAGCTTACACCCTCCATTTGCAAAAAAATAATAGAGAAATGCTGTTGCTGTGGGTAACTGATTACAGTCAGGCGAAATTTACTCAGGTCACTGCCATCATTTAGTGAATGCACACTGTAATTTTCTCAGCTGTATTTAATGAAGGTTTTAGTTTATAAGCAAATTTACTCTGCACTACTTTGCTACTATTTTACTGACAATACTGTTGACTCTATCAATCATATTTTAAGAAATATACAAGAAGCTTGCTACTAAAGACAATGCACTTGACTACCACTACAGAAAGGCGAAAAGGTAGGAAAGGGGTTAAAAGGAAAGGGGGGGAAAAGTAAGGGAAAAAACAGTATAAAGGGGAAAAAAGAAAGGAAAAAAAAGGAAGGAGAAAAAGAAAATGACAAACCTTGCAAGAGAATTCAAGACATAATATTTGAATAGAACAAGGTCTGCAGTAACATTACAAAATAGCATGTGGAAATTACTATGCTACTGTTGTAAATTATCTAATTTGCTTTCTAAGTAACAACCAATGGAAAATCAAGAGTAACAATATATAATACATCACTTTACTTAACAAGGACCACATTCATAAACATCATACCTTAAAAAAAATATCAGTTTGTGGGTGTGTGTGTAAACAAACACACACATCAATAGTTTAATATGCATTTGATTAGCAGCCAAGTACAAAAGCATCACTAATTCTAAATAAAATCAGAATTATTTTAATTGTTGTAAGAAATCATAGCAGGAAAATTTATCCTCTAACACAATTTACTTACAAAGAAATACCCTTGAATTATTATTTTAAAATCTTTTCTAACAAATAAATTAAATGCCTTTTCTAAAAAATACTTATATGGACATTAGGAGGATTTTCCTATTTAGAGAGGACACAAAATGTCCTAACATCAGTGAAATGTTAAAAACTCAGGGTCTTCTGAGTAGTCTGATTTGCTGCACTGCCCTAAATATGATGCCAAATATTCAACAAAAATGCTTCACAGTCAAGAAAAAACTCTGTTTTCTTTATTTCATTATGACACAGAAAATAAACAGCAGAGTGACAAAATTACATGACCAGCAGTATAAAAACTCTTGTTTTTGGAACTTTCAGGCACTTTCATAACTCTGAAAATAACATAGTTCAACTGTTTATTCTAAAGGAAAAAATCTATCCCTTCCGGAATTCAATTTTCTAAAAATTAAGTATGTTTTTAAGTGAATCACCATTCATTTTAACTAGAATAGCTACATTATGATGAGCTGGGCCCCAAGGAGAAATAAGCAATCTCAAATCCCATCACAGACTGCTGAAGGCAGTCACATGACAAAAGACCTCTTCAAAATGGTATTTTTAATGAAGTACATATAAATCAAGTTTTCCAAGTAATTTAAAAACTTGCTAATAAATAAATAAAATCGCTGGTAATTTCCAACAATGGGGTTATAAAGAACTTGATTTTCCTGATCTTTCTGGAAGGCACCAGGTTCCTGGCATAGCTCTATACATTGTGTGACTCCTAGAGGAGATAACCCAGCACAAAGAGACCTGATCTCAGCGAAGCCTCAAACCCCTCTGTGTATGTCACAGAAGCAGCACATTAAAGGCAAGGAAACCAACTGTCAACACCTTAAGCCACAGGTCAGGATACACAACCAGGTTTGAATGAGGAATGTCATACCCAGCCCAGCACTGAAGAGAACAGACGTCACACCCTTCAACAACAAATACTGAAAAATAAATCTAAACAATCTCAGGGCTGTTTTTTCACATCACCAGCTTTCATCAGAGCTTTAATAGCTCTGGCCCTCATCTCAAGCTCCAGAAGCTCCAGCTGTTGTGCTGATGGCTGAACATCTTCTGATGGAGGAACAGCTAAGGTTGCTGCTTTGGGCTCCTTTGGGCTGGACTCTGCCAACCCCAGTATCTCATTCACGCTTTTCTCAATGTCCTTCTGGAGGTCATCTATCTGACTGGCTCCACTTCTGACAGGGTTTTCTTGCACATCTGGGCCATCTTCTTCATTGCATGGGCCTTCTATGTCACTATCATACGCATCTGCATTTATGCTGAGGACATCACTATCTTCTCCCTTGCCTGTAACAGAAATGTAACAATCACACAGTTGCCTAACAGAACCATGTTTCTTTCAAGTTACAAAATTACTTTTGCTTAAAGTGTTTCTCTGCACATTAAGAGAGTAGCAAAGAGATCCATGAATTTAAGACAACTAATTCATCTCTTTCTCCTCCAACTTTTAAGGCTGATCTAATTTAGACAAGTGTTCATGCATTTTTATGCCAATTTAGGAGAACATGCAGTATAACAAAGCAGCAGTACCAGGAAAATTTATTCCATCCTATGGAGTTACATAATCTGTTTTCCTAATTAAAATGTCATAAGGTTTTATTTCACAAGGAAGCCTCTGCAGTGCAAAACTGATTATTGTTTATTATCTTTAAAGCAAACTTAGTTTTCAAAATACTATTTTAAAAATGACACTTTAAAACTATTTTATGTATTTTAAAAAGAGTAGGACACTATAGTCAGGCACAGTACTAAAAAGTAACAGAAACTCCACTTACTGTACAACTATTCAGAATCTCTCACAAGTATTTCAGACGTATTTAACTCAGTAAGAACATGGAGAAAGTTATGGCACTGGCTTTTAATGCTGGCTAAAAGTTAGTTTGTTAAAAAAAATAATTAGAAGAGACAGTGCAATAAAACAAAAGCACTCTAACAGAACCTTGAGCAACTGTTCTCACAATTTGGTTACAGAGAGACTATTGCTTTTGACACCTTGGCCTGAGAAATAATCAGTCCTTCACCAACCTTATTATCTACGGAAACTTACAATAGGATTGCTTCCTACTTAAAATGAGCAATTTATAGTCAGATGATGGTAAAGTTACTGATTCTAAAGGCTTTATAATTGCTTTTGGTAGTACCACTATCCAAAGGTACGGCTGTATTCCCTGTTAATTAATAATGAGGGTTCAGATCTAAAGATCTATGTTTTTGAAATACATATATTTCTTACCTTTAAGATGGAAAGAAAGTTTATATTCCTGTGTAAGCTACATTAGATTATAACAATCCTCCAAATATCAGAAATATTCTTTATTTAATATATATTCAGAGAGTATTGCAAACCTGTTTAAGTTTTCTTTAATTCTCCTTTAAAATACAGGAGAACACCAAGAGAAGGGAGAAAAAATGTTCGCAGTACTGCAATACTAGGCAGGACTAGTGGCAGCGGGCAAAAATTAAAACACAGGAAATCCCATCCAAACACATGTAAAAAGTTTTTTTTTATTGTGAGGATGGTCAAACACTGAAGCAGGTTTCCAGAGGGGTTGTGGAGTCTCTGTACTTCAGATATTCAAAACTCAACAGCACTTGGTTCTGAGCAACCTGCTGTAGCTGACCTACTTGAGCAGGTGTATCAGGTTCGATAATCTCAAAACAGTCTTTCTAACCTGAACAATTCTGCGACTCTCTGATTCTTAAAAATAGTATGTTGACATATAGCTTTAAAAGGTTCCATTTCATGAAACGGGTTTTTTTTTTTTTTTAACTGCTGGTTTCATCCACCCATACCTTTGGTTCCTGAATCTCAAATCTGCAGGGCTGTAAGTACAGACTTGCAAGGATTGCTCATCAACAACAGAAGAATCAATCTACTGGAAGCAAGTACTTCCTCTGTGAAATGCTGTTTTTTTAATATCAAGCAATCAGAATCTTACTGACATTCAAACTGTATAAAAAAAATTGATAATGCAATCTACCACAGCAGGGACCTATGATTTTAACACCTTTAACTAATGATCTTCCTCTCACTGGCTTTTTTTGCTCAAGATGCTCACATTTAATGTTTTACTGTTGGAAAACTTCTGGAAATATTTTTTTTTAAATTCTTCTGAAGAACGTTACTTTGACAGGGGTTTCAGATCCAATACAAACAATTCTCTACTCTTCGAAAAAAAGAGTAAAGCATCTTTGAAATGACATTTTCAGCAGTCTTTGTTTTACACTATTAGTGCCACAGCATCTTTTATTAAACAGGAAATATTTTAAGATGCAACAAAAAGAATGTGAGACTGTTCTTGAAAACACAAGTGCAAAGCGTAAAAAGCTCCCCATCCACACAGAGATTTTGTATTTTCTTCTCGAGTTTTTGTGCAAACCCCTCACACTAGCTGGAAGCTCTGTACAAAGACTAGCAGTAACGTACAGATTAGAAAAATTCAATTGTACCTTGTTCAAAATCAGTTTAATCAACAAACCTTAAAAGAGACTAGTTTTACTCTCAAAGGAAAAACAAATAAGGCTTTAGAAAAAACAATATTCTTTTTTGAAAATGTTTTGAAAAAACTTTTGGTACATGCATAGGGAATCAGTATGAACCAGGAAGCTGGGCTAACCTGCCTTGGGTTGTGGTAAGAATTTGAAGCCTCCAAAACTGTATAATACAGTGTTCATACGAGCTCATTGGTGTACAAATTTTTAATTAGCTTATGGGTTTTATTTCCGTCTTCTGCAGTTGTCATTTTACCCAGTTACAAAGATTATGGTTGGCATTTCTCATTATCTTTTTCATTTTGCTAACTTACTTTTTCCTTCAGCTATTGTTGCAAAGTTCATTTTAGCACACTTCATTCAATTTTTTTAATTTTATTTTATCCACTTTTATTTATCCTCTCATTCTCTCTTTTTTTCTGATAGCATCACAGGCTGCAGCTCAGCAGAATGATTAGAGTTATATTTTTAAATTTATATTGATATTCTCAAAAGCTCTTTAAAGCTAACATCTTGAGTGGAGCCACTGTTATAGCCCAAAGCCATCATGATACTCTGGTTGATTAAGTCATAAAAAACAACAATGAAGCATCACCTGCAACAGTCATCAATTCCCTCTAACACAAAAGTGGAAGAGATCTGCAGATAATCTGTCAGTTCTAAGGTCACTCCATATAGTACAAAAAGCAACATTTAAAGCACTCTTCACAAAGCCATAACAATCCGCTCCTAAAACTTTTGATGCTTTTAATACGACTGTTTCCTTCCCCGTTTAATTCCCTTCACTGATCACTTCAGAAAAAAAACGTTTCACAAAGTTATTCCAACAGACATCTTTTAGACAACATTCTGAATTGTGAAACAGGATTTGCAGGAAGCAAATAATGTTAGATCTTCGCAGAAGAGAAATACAGCTTATAAGAACTAGCAGCGTTCTTTGATTGGAAAAGCAATTTCTGATGTTACTGCATACAGCCAGTTCAAATGAAAATAAACAGACTGAGATAGAAACACTTACAATTTTAGTGCTTCATGCACAAAATAATACTGGTAGTTGTTATATGGTGCTGATTTAATGCTGGAATAATACAAACACTGCTGCAGGTTAAGAAAACTGCTTCCCTACACAGCAGGTACTCATTATCTGCTTTTGCATTTTCTATTCTGCCAGTCACTGTAGTACCTGAACTACACTTTTGCATTGAAAATGAGAAAACATACAAGACAAAACGTTCATCCTCAGAGAGTCAAAGATTTGAGTGTGTACTTCCACTGACACTGACTTCAAGTAAAATATGTCAGTTATCAGGAGTGGTGGGTGTTAAGCACCATTCCATTGGACCTCAGCCCTGCATAATCAAACAAGGCAAGGTAATTATTAAACTACAAGCAGTCCTTTAGCAAACACATATTGTAATGGATTTCTATGAATGTCAAAACAGAGTACTGTAGACTCTTATGATCATCTCAACAAAGTAAAACTAACTCTTGAAGAATTCAGCAAATGGTAATAGCAGTATTAGCCATCAGCTATATACCAAGAAATTGAGATGACTGAAGTTCCTCTTCAGCCGCAAAAATAGATATGAAGAGCCCAATGAGCCTCGCAAGAGCTTCAGTCATGTTCCAGGAGCTAAACTAGCACATTTTGAAGAGCTGCAATTTGCTTCTAACCACAGAAAACTCTCCAATGTCACAGAATTAAGAAGCCAAAGTTCCTACAACGACTTGTTCCATGTTCCCCTCTACTTTTCTGGAATTGGGCCCAAGGGAGAGGTTGCATCCCTACACCAGGTGATTTCTAAAAGATGCTTCTCTGTGATTGCAGCTACTGTTCAAAAGAGACCTATCAGTTATCTGGAATTAGTCACTGCTGAACGTCAAGAAAACAAAATTTCAGGTTTCTCCACTACATACCTTGTTTTGATTCCTGACCTTCCAGCTTGTTGTCTTCTCTGACAGAAGAGGTAGAGTCTATACTGTTGTCCTGTCTGGAAACAATTGAGAAGACATTTTAATCTACTACTTTTACAATTAAAGAGAACTTTTCTCTTTAAGAAAGAGAAACTTTTGCTTTAATTAAAGAAATTACGTGGTAGTAGGCCAATAGGCCAGCAACAGTACGAATAAAGGCAAAAGCTACGTATGGAGTGGTAATGTAAGCACTTGAGAATGAGGTGTTTTTGCTTTCCCTAGTAATACAAAAGGATAAAGTAATTACTTCCACTACACCCTAGCCTTTCAGAATAACAATCCTCACTGGTAGCCTCTCCCTAATATTAGGAGCTTTTCTCTAAAACTCTAAATAGCCACACAGTTAAATGATTTGGAAAAACTATCGTTTCAGTTGCATTCAAATATTACTTACTGTTTTCTTTTGAAACTAGGAAGCTATTTTTATGAAGTTACCATCACCCCACCACCATCCGCCTCTCCTACATTACAATCTCAGTCTCACAAAAGCACACGCAATGCAACTCAACTGCTAAATTGTATTCAGTATCTGCACTTCTGTCTTTCTTCTATTCAAAGGTTTCTACCCTTGACCTGTCAGGTTTCAACCGCTTTATACAAACGATAAGGAAGAGAAAGTTCTGTGAAATGTTCATGTTCTTCACACATTGCACATGTACTAGTTACACAAACTGTGGCAATACTGTGAAATATACAGAAAAAAGGCAGGCAGAAGGACACAGAATCACAGCAAGAGTTCAACTGCCATGTTTAGCGAGCATTTGAACAGTAGAATCGCAAATTTCCTACCCCGAATGTCGGTGTGGCACTGGTTTCATACATATGAATATGGAATCAATGCAACTATCCTGCCTGTGGGAGCTAAACAGCACTATAAAAAGGACTGCAGTATGCTGGTATCACAGATGTAAATATAATGACTTTAACAACTTGTTTTTCAGTAAGGGCCTGGAGGCTCTTCCTAAAACTGAACACAGATTTGTGTTACCCATGCTCTCAAAGATATATTTTTTTCAAGTGTCCAATGGCTATGACAGGAGGGAGAACACCATAATACTTCTACTCATCTTGGTCTGAAAGGCAGAGTTATTTTGACTGCTGTTTCCTTTTCTGTAGTAGCAAATCTTACAGATCAATAGACTATTCTGTTTCTCCCACTTTTTGTACCCATTGCAACACAAATGCGTATGGTAGCATGCAGTAATTAAGGAGAACATGTAGCCATTCTCACATGCACACAGCACCTGAAAAAAAGATTTTTCAGTGTTCTGCATGTTAAGGAAAAAGAAATGTAATGCCCAATGCAAGTTCTCAGTTCAAGGTGAAGTTAAGAGGGGGGGCAGCAAAACCACCACCATGGACTTTCGGAGGGCAGACTTTGGCCTGTTCAGGATGCTGGTTGAGAGGGTCCTTGGCAGAGAGTGCTGAAAGGCAAAGGGGTCCAGGCAGGCTGGACATTCTTCAAGGAGGATGTCTTAAAGGCACAGGAGCAGGCTGTCCCCATGTGCCGCAAGATGAACCGGCAGGGAAGACGATCGGCCTGGCTGAACAGGGAGCTCTTGCTGGGACTCAGGAAAAAAAGGAGGTTCTACCACCTATGGAAGAAAGGGCAGGCGACTCAGTGGGAGTGCAGGGGTCTCGTTAGGTCACGCAGAGAGGAAATTAGAAAGACAAAAGCCCAGCTAGAACCCAGGCTGGCCACTGTTATAAGGGATAACAAAAAATGATTTTACAAATACATTAAAAACAAAAAGATGGCCAAGAAGAGTTTCCATTCCTTATTGGATGTGAGGGGGAACATTGCCAACAAGGACGAGGAAAAGGTTGAGGTACTTAATGCCTTCTTTGCCTCAGTCTTTAACAGTCAGACTGGTTATTCCCAGGGTAGTCAGCCCCCAGTGCTGGAAGATAGGGAAGGAGAGCAGAACAAACCTCCCATAACCCAGGAGGAAGCAGTTAACGACCTGCTATGCCCCTGGTCACTTGCAAGTCTATGGGGCCACATGGGATCCACCCAAGAGTGCTGAGGGAACTGGCAGAGGAGCTGGCCAAGCCACTCTCCATCATCTATCAGCAGTCCTGGCTAACAGGGG
>Ga0065711_1003302_pt1 | contig 28688 bp, 19 predicted proteins | sample Hoacrofraction12_FD_59098 | JGI IMG/M metagenome (GOLD analysis project Ga0065711, IMG submission 59098) | Hoatzin crop microbial communities from Cojedes, Venezuela - Epithelial fraction 12 v2 (version 2) | ecosystem: Host-associated > Birds > Digestive system > Esophagus > Crop | place... | reverse complement strand
GGAAGAACTTCTTCCCTCTGAGGGTGACGGAGCACTGGAACAGGCTGCCCAGGGAGGCTGTGGAGTCTCCTTCTCTGGAGATATTCAAGACCCGCCTGGACAAGGTCCTGAGCAGCCTGCTGTAGGTGACCCTGCTTCGGCAGGGGGGTTGGACTAGATGACCCACAGAGGGCCCTTCCAACCCCCTACTATTCTGTGATTCTGTGATTTCACACAGACACTTTGCAAAGAAGCTCGCCTTAGTCACAACTTGAGACACAAAGCACACCATTAGTAATAAAGTTTCCAAAGGCAGCTCTATGCACGGAAACGCTCCTTCCGCTCCGACTGGTCAATTCACCACCTTGCCTGACCACGAGATCTCCTCCTGCAGACACGCTTCTTCCATTCATATTTCTAAATGTGACTCTAACTTAGCTTCACACCTTCCTTGGATAAACAACCCATGTTTTTTAAAGCTGTGAGCTTTCAGTACAAGGACTGTCTCCTTTTGTACAGGTCCCAGCACTTTGCTGTAATGAAATACACAAAAAAAAGGAAAGGATGAATAATTAAATGATATGTTAACAAATGAAGAACAAAGACTCACCGACGTCACACCACTTCAGGAAGAGCGATAGACTCAATTTCTCATTTTCATCTCGATACACAACAACATACCGCCCTTGCACTGCCAGAGCCAAGTAAGAAGCAATCGAAGTGCCAAAATGTGTGAAGTGCTAAATCCCACAAAGTAAGAGTTGCTACACTTAGCAGTTCTCCAAAGCTGCGGTGCTGCTCCATATTTACTATGGGAAGAGGAGGACAGTGCCAAATTAAGCAGAGAACGTGATTTCCCCTTTCTCTAAAAGTAATTAACAGCACATTTTACTCTGGAAAATCTACCAGTTTTACTTCTTGTATCATACAGATCGAAGTGAAGAAATTTAATTTAAACCTTGAGGAACCCAAATGAGGTTCACTGAAAGGTTTGCTAGTGCCACAAACCTTTGGAGCCTAAACACAGCTTTAACTACTCCAGCCTGGACTCAAAGCTGAGTAATGACTTTCTCTCATGGCTTAGCACAAGGTTACTGGAACTCGGGGGCTAAGGATAAGCCGCACAGAAAAAGGACCCCTGGAGAACCGCTGGTGAACACCTAAACCGTTCAGCCGGCCAGGGTCCCTCACCCAGCCAGGACAGCAGAAGTGAGGCGAGGGTAGCCCACCTGCGGGCAGGGAAGGTGCGGCCGCTCCGACGCTGGCAGACAGTTCCCAAGTTCACTAGAGAACTCGGGTACGTTCCTCTGTTTCTAGCTTACGCTGGAGTCCTCGACACCACACTATCACCCGTACGTTACCTGCTGGGAAGCAGCACCAGGACTGTCTTCTCAAACAGCAAACGCATCCCTGACTACCACGTAGAAGCAGCCTAAGAACTGCACAGCGAGTTATTTCGCATTGCTTCCACCTTCTGAAATTGCAACTGAAAGGGTGATGCCGCCTTTAAAACTCCCCGTATGCTTCTGGTTTAACTCCAACTTATTGATCATTTCCTTTACAAAAGCCTACTGTGTTCCAACACTCCACCACACAGGCTTTTCTGGGAACGGACAAAATAGAGGTTGGATTTCTATGAAGGTTAACATTCCAGAGGAAGAACTGGTGGCCTGTATTCTGCAAGGCTTTTGACAACGAAAAGAGCTATTTTTCAAACCCTGAGCTTTTCGTGGGATTTTCTTTTCCTCCTTTTTTTTTTTTAAGTGTGGATGATAAAATACTGTTTCAGAAGCTGGTATTCATGGATGTCTCTCGAAGACGAAAAGAAAATATTTATTTCCTTTTTCTGCTTGTGAATCAGAATGTTCTATTTAAAGAAAGTGCCCTCTGCCGGATTGCTCATGAGTTATTACCCCTTATGGAAATAAAGGAGAAATATCAGGAGGTATTCTTAGTCATTCCCTTCCCCTGTCTCTTCTTTTTTTCCTTAATTCCTTATATACCCATGTTTTAGAGAAGTGCCTAAGATAGAGCAAGATATCTTGGCATTCTTGGCCTTAAAAAAGACTTACTCTTTTAACCCTGACATTGAAGCATTTGGTGAAACATAAAAAAAATGGTACAAATTTCAGTCATTTCACTTGGATGTCATAAGGTGCATTTTTCCTTTCTATCCAGTGTTGAAATTAATACATTAACTCCTCCCCAGCAGATTCAGTTGTGGAATATGGGATTTTGCCTTTGATACAACAAGCAGTTCCCCCACACCCCTCCCCGCTTCTTCTTTGTTGCCTCTCTTTCTGAATCAAAAGCCAGCAGCATGTGCCTACTGGCATGTTTTTAATACCAGGCATAGGAAGCTGCCTAACAATTGACAGGACCTGGAAGCTGCCTCTTCCCCTTCCTCACGATGGTCTCCTAACACCAGAACAAAGGCCATACACTGCAGAGAAAATCAAAGGACCGATGTTCTCACCACAGTTGTTCCCTGGAAAGGGGACAGTATCTAGCACATACAAAGTTGAGCAACTTTATTGGCCCCAAATCACACAGTTTTTGGAGTATTTAGAGTTCAGTAAGTTCTTTTTCCTCCTTGAGATTAATTTTTTTCACTGAGGTGCCAGGTTTCAGTCTAAAGCAAAAGTTTATCTGCAGTTTTATAGGGGATGGATATGAGCATTCTACCTACGAATGCCTGTTAGCAACTGCCAGCGGCTAAGGGCATACCTGGGAAGTCCCAGAGTGCTCTTACACTCTGATTACCTTAGGGACCCATAGATTCTCTCTTCTACAGAACTATTTTAGCCAAACACAGCTTTTGGGAGAAATTGTGAAGTAACCCTGCATGGGAAGTGTTTCCTGCGTGGGTAGCACACCCCATCTAAGGAATGGCCATGCACACCATTCTTCATGACTTCCAGGACTGCTCACTCCCTGCTAGAGCATGAGATGTGGTTTTGAAAACAGCAATTCATAAGCTCTTTCTCCCTGAGCGATAGAAGCTGTTATAGTAACATTATTCTCAAGCCAAAGGAAAAGGCAGAGGCCAGAGAAAATGAATGAATCAGAAGACACATGAAGAAAAACTACAAGGAAATGTCATCACATCCTTTCAGTCTAAAAGCTGAAAGAACGTTAGCAAGAGATGAGTGCAAACAGGTTTGGGGATTTCTTTGCTCGTTTAAGGACTCATACTGCTTTTAGCATCTTTTGTTAAGAAACAGCACAGAGAAAAACATGCTGCACTTGAACAAAACATATCAACTTCTAAAGTGAAATGAGGGAATTTGGTCTGTGTGTTCTATTAACCGGGAAGCATGGCAAAACCACCACAGTTAAAAAAGTGCTTAGAGTCTCCTTCCTATTTTAATATTTTTAACACTCAAGGAAATATAGTATAATTCTCCTCTCAGCAAACCAAGGCCAGCCATGTGAAGTAAATTTTCCTTGGCCCTAATAAGTATTTCTTAAAAACAAACAAACAAACAAACAAGACCATCACATCAAAATTTCAATATTCTGTTTTGTGGGAACAGGGACGCTGAACTGCTCCGAATCACTGACGCTACAAAGCATGTTCAGAAAACAGCAGAGCTTTCCACTGGTACAGATGTGAAGCCAAGAATGCCTGCTGCATCCTTAGCTGCCGGCTCTTATTTTTTCCACGGTTATTTGTCTTTCATGGGACAGCTTCCATCCTCACCCTAAAGTATTAAATGAAAGTACTTATTTTTCACATGTAAAGAAGTCTGCCTCTTACATTTTAGTGTAACAGAAGTTCTCTTGTGCTTCAGCAAATAATCTCTCTCAAAATGTGAATTGAAACAAATGAACTAATAACTATATTTCATTAATGGTATTTACCCTGTGAAGCAGACTGAGCTAAAAGCATATCTGATTGCTTCCAAATTCCCTAGAATTCAGTCTCTAAATTTCCCTCCGGGATGTGATTCCCATTCTTCTCTCAATTAGCAAAATAAACAGTGCTATGATAAATATCATTATTTACTCAAAGTGATCAAAATCATTACGCATTTTTTTGTGGGTTTTTTTTTTTTTTTCTTTTTTAGGTCCCAGAGGCAATAAAGTGAAAACACGCTGTGATTTATTTGGGGTACTCTGAATGGTATGTTCTGTGTCAGCAGGCAAGGAAGTAATAGGATCAGGAGAGCAGAGCAGAAATGCAATCACGTCACACTAAATAATCACAAGGCTTTTAGTTTGGGTGGTGTCTTTTAAGGAGAAAAAGGTAGATAAACATGCTCAGCACAGTAGTGTCAGGGAACGAGGCACAGAGGGAAAACACACAGCACACCATCCTATACAAGCACTTCTTGAATCATCTCTACGAGGGGGTGGGGGCCGGAAGACCGACACATCTCATTTATTTTTATGAAATGAGCATGAATCACTCACTGCCATCCCATGTTAAAAAAGCCCTTGAATAGTAGGTGCGGTTTAATTTAAAGAATATTTTTAAAAACATATTCCACAAAGCAAATATTCCCTCCAGTCTGGCTGAGAGGAAAAACTTCTATAATAAAAAAAATTACATATCTTTTTTTCAAGATATGGCAAGTAAGACACAGCAGAATGCACTCCTGTTCCCTACAAGGTTGTAGGCTATTAGGCGAAATAATGAGTAAAGCTGAAAGTTTCAGCAAATAGCATTCTTCTTTTACCTCCTGGAGCTAGATGTTTTACATCAGAGCCAGGTCTGGATCAAACAGTTTAGATGAAAAAAGAGCTGGCCCCGACCTCCAAACAGGAGCCCGTGTTTCTTGAGGACTTTGAAAAAATACAGTTAACTGTTTTGTTTCATTTTAATTTTCACAAATCTGTCTTACTGAAGTTTGAAGAGAGAAAGCTATTTCTGCAGTGTTTATGTCTTGGGTAGAAGAGAGAGATCCATTTTCAAATGAAAGCCCTTAATGCCCCTCAAAATGGACTTTTTTAATTACAGAAATCAGGAAAAACAGATCTTAACTGTCAAGTACAAACTCAAGCATTTTATTTTTTTTTAAATGTATTGTATTTTAATATGCTGAATTAGCATGCTTAACCTTTAACTAACAAAATCCATGGAATAACAATAAAAACATGCCTTCCTACATGCCTACACACAAAGACTCTACCTCGACATCTGCCAGCACTGCCCAACCCTTCGTGCTGTCTCCAGCAGGCCGGGGCTCCTTGCAGACGGGCACAAGTCCAAAGATAGGAGGAAACCTGCAGCGTGACCATGTTCAGAGGCCAGATACGCATTTCTAAGCACAAAGATGCGCCCTATACAACATAAACATCAGTTCCTAAGAACCAAGATGTTGCTAACGAATGCCCACTTCAAAACGAGATGTAAAGCACTCTTAGATACTACCACCTCTAGTGGCACTCTCGCATTCAAAGTCTGACAACAAATTTCCTGTGATGAAGGGCGAGAACTTTTTGTGCAAAAGGAAGAAACATTACCAAAATTAAGGAACCGATTATCACTAAAAACACACAAAAGACCAGTTTTTCAGGATCTGGGGGGGGTTGGCGTTCACAGAAGTGGTGTCATAGAGTATAAACTATAGGATATGAACTGAGAAATATGAATAGAGAAGAAGGCTGCGTGTGAAGAACAGGTATCTATCCTGAAGTAAAAGTACTACTATATCTATCAGAGCAGGCCACTGCAGTATAACAGTAATATCTCAATCAGCCAGTGATAAGCAGTTAGGGGTAGGAAGCCTTACAACAGCATTCAGCTTTCAAGTCACTGCAAGTCAAAACTTCAAGTTACAGAGAAGTACTGCCACAAAATGTCAGACTACATGAGGAACACTTCTCATGGTACACTACTTGTACTAAGTACACCTAGACTTGTTAGATCCATCACTACTGTAAGAAACAACACACAGAGCCCAAAGTCTAGTCAACAAGTTACAGGATGGCAAAAAACTCTTCTTTTTTTCTCTTGCTGCCAGTTGTCTGCCTGCTCAATTGTATTAACAGAGGGTGGACACACATCCCCAGTCACAATTTGCTGGCACAAGTGACATCACGTAAAGCTGCCTAGAACACCTCTTTCAGGCTTTTCCAACCTTACACTCAAAGGAAACGGCTCAGAACCCAACACGCAGGCAGAGAGAGCATTTATTTCATGAATTCCTGTTTAGCCCATGACAGTATTTGCGTGTGTTGTTCCCAAGTGAAATGATGAAGGTACTGAGTGACTAAAACCAGATTTCTTAACTTTCTTTAAACATACTGGGAAGTGGAAAACTTCAAGAGGTATCTGCAAGTACAAGCAAGGTCAAAAGAGATAGTGTCAGGGTGGGTCTAAGACAGTGTTTGAGGACATCTGATGGAGGACAAATAGTCCTCCCTCTCAGGTATGAAACGTACCTGCCAAACCAGAGAATAAAAGAATGCCGCTGAAATGTGAGACGTACCACAGAGAAAGAAAGTTTGTTCAATTACACTACAAAAATAAATAGTATCGCAAAGTCAACGTAGACTGAAGTTAATAGAGACGGCTTATATCAGGCCTGGCATTCAGTGCAGAATGGACATAGGGAACATTTCTTAAAAACATGAATGTAAACACAAACTTTTATCAGAAATATAAAACACAAGGACAAAGTTTTGCCAAGGTCATAGAGAAAACGATTTGCATTACTCAGATTTGGTCTGACTTCCAGCAGCCAAGGAGAATAGCACTTTGTTCCAAAAAAACCATTGTCTTTAAAAAAATGAAACCAAATGCCACCTATAAATACTGGGCTTAGCACAACAGAATTCACCTTTCTGTAGGAGCCACTTCCACACTGCAGCATACAAATAATCAATACTGCATATTCCTGGAGGAAAATTGTGCTTTGTTTCCGACAGCCCTTCATGTGACCAGTACATTTGGTAATCTCAAGCTGCCTCATACCTATAGCCTCCTTGAAACAGAGAAGTATTGCCCAGATATTAACAGATTCCTCCCCTCCCCACCAAAAAAAATCAGGTTTTGAAGCCAATACAGTAATACTAAGCAAATACTCTGCATGATATTCACGAGAAAGGCAGCTAACAAAGACGGACTTCTGAGGAACGCCATCGGCAGGGGGAGAGGGAATCAAAACTCTCAGCTGAATTTCCCTTCTTTCCCTGCATTAGGAGAGAGAAAAGGAAACTCTCGACGCATTCAACCAAACTTTGATTTTAGCTCTTCAGACATTTCCTGCTGCAGAACAACAAAACAGGACTGAGTTTTGTTTTCATAGCAAGTGTTTTTTGCTTTTTCCTGCACTTTTGACACATTAAAAAAGTAAATAAAAACATCTGGACATACAGAATCTAACTATTCGCTGATTTTTCAGACTTGACAATTGAGAGCGTAAATGTAATCAGACACCATTTACAATGTTAATGCTTAAGTCTGGCCTTTTTGATCTCATTTTCTAAGAAAACGGGCTTCTGTGATTGCACTGTTGGCATGTCCACTTGGTAATTCTGACCATTTTATCCCTTAATTGCTTCCCACCTCTGTACTCCAACAGTTTTTAAACCACGGCTTCACGTCAGTTAGTGGCCAACGGAGAAAACAGGCCAGGTTCCTGCTTCACTCAGGGCAAAAGGGAGGTAAAATTCAGCTTCCCCATATTTTGAGGGACGGGGCTAGCCTGTCAAACAGCACGTGAGTCCCCGAGCCAGCTGCCCCAGCGCAGCCTCTTCCGCAGGACAAAAGACAGCAGATGGGATCGACGCGCAGCAGGGGCATTGCGCTGCCGGGGTGGATGTTCGGGCTACCACAGAGAAGCAATTATCTATTGTATAATGGACACGGGATGCACTGGGATGGGACTGCGGACGCAGAGCATAAATCCTAGGCTACATTTCACTGTTCACAGAATCCCTACAATTTATGAGAATTCTTAGGGGCACGGATACTTTCAAATCAAGAATGTAGGAGCAGAAGAGAATAAGATGGTTTCTGAGAGAACCCCAGAAACACAGGGAGAAAGATATGAGTTCTGGGATAGCAGTGTTTTTCCTATTGAAGATTGAGTTTCGGTTAGCTCTTACGGGGAAAATGACTTTCACATTTCTTTATCTTTGCTGCAGAACAAGAACTCAAGAACATCTAGGGTGTTAATGGGTACATGCTATTTTTCTACGACCAGTTAATAATGCCTGCACAGCTGACATGGACTGGAAGTCAAAGGTAACACACCCAACTACAAAACATGATGCGACTAATCATATTTCTTCCATTGTGACAAGTTCTGAACACAGTTTGAAAATGACAAGCGCTTTAAGAAGTGACCCAACATCATTTAAAACCAACCTTCTAAAAATGGTGCTAGAGCAGTATTTGTAGCCCAAGAAGCTATCTTAAAAAGGATTTCTGCTGCTTTTTAAATACTGCACGTAATCAGGAATGCAAAACAACGCAGGGGAACACAGCATTAGCAAAGTCACTACTTCTGTCCCCCGGCCAGTCAGGACTCAATCTAGCTTTACGAACAGTTTGCACAGAAGACAAATGAATGTGATCATCACATTCAGCATGCTTACCTCCCATCCAAAGTTTGTCTCCTTTAATGTGCTCCTCTGTACTGTCATATAGGGTCCAAATCTCTCCCCAACTTCAATCTTCTTTTTGGCCCAAATCCCTAGCCCTGCCCCTGGAATCGAAGATTCTCTGAGTTCAAAATCTGGTGGGATTGGAATGTCATCAGGAATGTAGACGGGAGCTTCATAAGGTGAGCCCTCCTTGGGAGTGAAGTCCTCACTGGTGGGAAAGGGTGATGGAGGTCCGACAGGAATGGGGGACATAATACTGTCCTCTGTTTCCTCCTCTGCACTTTCGCCAGCAAGGAGATCAGGGTCGGTCTCGTACATATTATTTACAATCTCGCTGTCACCTAAAAGGGGAAACAGCAGAACAAAACACACTGAAATACTCACGTGAACATTAGTTAATCTCTTCTTGGGACAAAGTTTCAGAACGGCTGGTTTGCATGCTTTAAGGACAGAAGTAGTGGCAGAAAAAGAGATAATCCTCACCTACAGAACTCGGGTAGAACTGAGGTAAGAATACTCATACTGGCTGCACAATATTCAGTGCTACTGAAGGATGAGGTGGAAGCTACCTGCAGGCCTGTCACGTTATACGGGATCAGGGTTACTGGAGCGGTTGTCTTCAATAACGGAAAGAGGGAAGAAAACCCAGAAGAGGTGCTTGAGGCTCCCTCTGACCATTTATTAACTGGCTCAGTATATTTTGTAGAGGAAATAAAAGAGAAATTAAGGTAAAAGCCGACCTAAGTTTGGCAGGAACTGCTTGCCTAGTCTTTGGGCTTCTTGGGTTCAATGCGCCACACAACGGAAGCCATGGCTGACGGGACCTTCCAGCTCCATCTCAGCATTGTACCTCTTCAGGTGTAACAACAGCATCACCAGTTTGTAACACTACCTTAAGACTAGTGGGTCCTACATCCTTAACTAGTGAGCATTTTAAGCTACGCGCTCAACCACAGCACAGCTTTCGTTCCACTGAACTCCACGGGACGGGGAGCTGGTTTGCAATAGTGCTACAATGGTCAGAGAAAAGCAGGGAAAAGCTGTACACGTTCTTCTGCTCCACACAACATCTCATAAACCAGACAGAGTAACCCAAGTAGTATTATAGCGTTATTCTTTAAAAAGAAACCCAAGCACTTAAAAAACACAGGCCTAAAATGCTTATTTAATTTCATACTATTCAGGATGTAAGAATTCTGAAGGCGAGTCACGATTTCTTTTTCCTTTTATAAAATAATGATTTATGCGGCCTTTCCACAAAAGCATCAGCAGAACTGCAGCTGTTTTTCCTATGCCTCAACTTCTTCAGTTGTATAAGGTAGTAGGAAAAAAACCCACAAACACCTAAGAAGATTTGAATGGGATCTATGTAGAATAAAGGCAAAATTTTAAGTAGGAGGAGTTAAAGTTACTAGCCAGAACTGGTAACTGCATCCAGTTAGAAATATCATGTCACATCTTTCAGGCTTAGCATCTTCAGTATAATCACAGCACTGTTCAGCTCAGTGCCTACAAAAGACTGGGAATCAAATTAGTCTGGAGGATAGGAAGGGAGCATGAGTGCGTGCGTGTGTGTTTGGGGAAAACAAACAGCCTCTCCACCCCCCCAGTAAATACCCTTAATCCTGCAAGGATTTTTAAGCTTCATTTTCCAGCAACAAATTATTACACTTCAGAGAATTACAAGTCAATTCCATTATTAAACCTGTAACAACACGCATCCATTTTCTGGTTTGATATTGGCTTGTACAAGCTAAAAATATTCTTCAAACACCCCCTCCTCTTCCATCACTTGCCAAAAACAAATAATCTGAGACATGTTTACCAGAATGCACTGAAAGAAAACTAAATAAGAAAAAAGGCTGTGAGCACAGAAAGAACTTCACTAAAAAGTTTTCAGAAAAACACTTTCAACCGGAAAATGTTAGTCTGCTGAATCCAAAATGCTCCATTCAGACACGCATTTCAGGGATTTCACGGCAGAACTCTGCTAGCTGGCTGCAGCTCTGCTAAGGAACTGCCGCATTTCCTCCAAATTCATTGCTGGATCAGCCGAAGAGGCCCGTCTCCCAAGGCAGCCTCGCCGTAAGGACTCGCAGGGCTTCCCCCAGCTACCCCCTGCTGCGCAGATGGGGGTCTACAAGCCCCCCTGACCTGCAGTTCTAGCAGAGACTCGGCCACATTTCCACACCAGGAGCCCAGGCAACACAGCTGGAGCTCCTGTGACGCTTCCCTCTCCATCATGGGGCCAGTAAATGCAGGGGGTCATAGCTGAGCGCATGGCAGATCTCAGCACCCAAGGACACATTTCATTTTTCTATTTTCAGAACCAAACACCCCAATCATTTCAAATTAATTGTCCCCTTTCCTCCTTTGCTTTCCTGATCATATAAAATTTTGAAATTTAACTCTTTTGATTATAAAATTAATATGATTTTCAAATTTTTTTTTTTTTTTTTTTTTACAAAATTCCTCAAAGACAGAAAACTCTGGGTTTTGACCAACTTCCCCTTGGACTTGTATACAGTGAAATACCCACAGTCAAACCACATTCTGAGGTACTTGTGTCTGGAATACGTTTATCCTTATGAAATGCAGTTACGACTGTGATACCAGTGCTGGAAGCTCCTGTTCGGTCTGATTAACCAGCCCCTTCTTTAAAGGCCTTACAAAGAGACAGAAGGGGGAATGGTTTAGAGAGTCTTACAGATGAGAGACAGCCACAGAGAGAATAAACAGGTTGCTACAGAGCTGGAAAATGAACCCTGGGTCTCAGCCGATGACCTTCACACGGAAAGCATCCTCCTCCTCTCTCCAAAGGTGGAACAGAAAGGAAAGAGCCTTCAGTCTGCAGGATTGCCACCGCCGTTCCTGTCTGAAGCAAGGACCTTCACCAGAACTCGAACCTCACTAACACCAATACTAACTAGCAATGGAGGTGATTTTTTTTTTTTTTCCACTAAGTGTACAAACCCGGGGCAGGGTAATTTGCAGCAGCATCGCCACAGTTCGCAGTCCAAACACGGGCCAACAGTCACTGCTAACCAGGCTTCAGTTACAACAGAAGTGCTTCCAGTCACTCTCCCCTAGCTTGCTGGAGGGTCAAGAACTGGAGTTCTGCTTAAGACTCAAAAAATACGCTACACAATAGTACTTTTTTTTTCCATTTATAAAATCTTTAAATTCTTTGGGTTTTTAAGGCTTGATGTTACAGGCTTATAATTGTAGCAATCATTCTGAAATGTTCTCTGGGCAGCCAAAACAAGCAGTTTAGGGGTGAACAGAAAAAAATACGCAAGCTGCTGTCTTAAACAGAAACCAAAACCCACGTCACCAGTTTCTGTTATCCACTGCAGCACCTGCATTCTGATGATAAAACCTTGACGACTGATTTCCTGAGCCGAGCTGGTCTGCTGCGCTAGAGAGCTGCTACGCCGCGATGCAGAGGTGCATCGTAAACCAACCAACAGATCCGCCAAGACATACCTCACTGACAGATTTTAAGGACAGGAGAGAGGATTTGTGCTAATTCCATAAGACCTCCTCCATTACTTAAGACCACAGGACTCCTCTGAATTATTTCCATCTTCAAGATCACAAGGTGGTGCACAGCTTCTCTTTTAGGCTGAACCCCCCCACTTTAAGATTTTCCAGCAATGGCCAGCAAGCCGTGGTACGCTGCTCCGCTTCTGCCCGGTGCCGATGACTGTCCAGGGAACAGGGCTGGCACAGCAGCCCCCACGCACACACAAAGCCCACGGCTCGCCAGCAAGCGCTAATGGGGGAATTATAAACCCCTTTGTCTCCTCTCCCCCGGCAAGCCGTCTGCCTCCTTTCTACCTTCCGCATTCAACATCTCTCCCTTTTCAATTTTTGAGGATGTCACCTCTTAACCTCTTGAATGAGCTACAGAGGATAGAATATCTTTCACTGAAATGTGTGTTTTCAACCCTTTAAAGACTCCTGACTGAACCATCTGTGGTTTTTCAACAACTTTTTTGAACTATCTATATTAGAACTGGCTAGAGGATCCCAGGATCATCCAAGTGAGTGCTAAATCCAGAGAGAAATTTTCCAAAGGAACTCCACGCCAGACAACAGACTTAAACTTTGGGATGCTTTTACCTCTTCAGATTGTTAGTGCTACACTGGGCCTTGTTCAGATTTTACGATCTTCGTCATATAAAGTATAATACTTTAACTTCATATGCTGTACTTAAACGAACACTTATTCAAGCATCATAAACCTCTTAAACAGAGCTATTAGATTTGGGCTCTTGTATCTTATACTTCCCATACCTGAAACACAATATACCTACAGACTGTAGTTCCAGCTTCCCAGTGCACAAAGACCACTAATGAAATTTCCCCCTAACTAAAAATGAGCATTTTCACTCCAACAGTTTGAGATTAAGAAGAAAGTAAGTTTCAGACATCTTCCCTGAAAGCTATTAGGAAACAAAAAAAATAATTACTATGTATCTTCAAAGTTTTTGCCACATTAATTGGAGTGCTCGTTAGCATATTAGAATACCCTATTTGAATTGAATGTGATGAACGGATGTTCACAGGCCTCGTATCAGACTGAAACAGAATTTATATTACTTCCAAATATAGAGGGTTTAGCTAACAAAAAACCCTGTAGTTTTAACAAAGTTGGGTAAAATGTTAAAGTAATATTCCAGTACCAGTGAGTAAGCAAATTATGATTGTGTAAAGCAAAAATAGCTCACATAAAATTACATTTAAAGTTAGTTGTAGCTACACCATAATAAATCCGTAGTTATTAATCACAAATTAATCCTGAATTAACAAAAAAACAAGTATTCCAATCAGCTTTGTAGCATACAATTTCAGCCATTAATTGGAACTCAGCGTGAATTATTACTTCCTTCCAGTTCTGTATTTCATAGAGCAAAAAGGGATGTTTGTCAGTGCCCAATTTTTCCAACACTAAACAGAAGATACCCTATCTGTCGCGATGGAAAGCATCTCAGGGAATTGCAAACACTGCTTACTTATGCACCAAAGTATTATTCTAACAGGGCAGCCTCAGAGCAGAGCCTCTAAAAGAGGCACACTGAAACGCAGCATCAGATTTAATAGCGGGAACAGTGCAAAAGAAGTGGCAAGCAACCGAGACAGATAAATAAACGGACTTGGAAACAGGCAAGCTTTGAGCAGCTGAGCAGCACTAACTGAAAAATCAGCTGATCTTTCCAGTTCTGATTCTGGAAACTCTACCTGATAGGAATAAATTGCTATGGAGATGGTCTAATTCATTAATTTAATGTTAAATAATTTTCACCAATCAGATAAGTATGCAGAGACTGAGAAACTGCTCCTGATCGAAAAAAATGCGCAATACCCGAAGTAATTCCCGAGCCCTGCCATCAGAGGAGTGGTGACTGTCTGGAAGCACCTCTCGGTAGGCTCCAGCATTTCAGAACACGAACTCTTACTACAAAGAGGCAGCAGAGCTACGGCAGGTAAGGAAAGAGTCGTGGTATCTCAGCCGAGAACCAGGCTTCTGGACTCCCCCATGCTAACAGAAATACCGAGCGTGGCTGGGGCCTGTCTGACCCTCCAGAGGCTACAGGCGTCCCTGCTGACCCGGCCCTACGAGCACACCCCTACACCGCCGCCGAACGTCAGTACGAACACGAAATAAGCTTCAGAAGCAAATCACACAACCACTTCTGAACATCCTAAAGAAAAGAAAAACGGAGGAAAAAAATCCCCCAAGTCTCAGGGAGCCTGAAATACCCAAGAGAGGGGAAGCTTAAGAGTGAAAACGGTAGACTTGGAGGGTAATAAAGTTTAGGGGTTTTTCCAAGACGAGTCAATTGCTAAGCTACAACATTCACATGTAACGAAAATGGAGCTTTTTTTTTTCATCTGAAAAGGAAAAAAGGGGGGGAGGGAAACAGATGAAGGGGAAAAGAAAAACACATTTGTCATACAATACAAGTAGTTGAAGTATTTTGGGAACAGATTTGCCATCTCTCAATTAAACATGAGGCAGCATGACTGTGCTTTCATTGCACAGTAGTTTCCACTATGATAACAAGTCCAACAACCGCCGCATTGTGGGCCACGCCGAAACGAGAGGGACTCCCACAGTGCATATTAATGACTGACCTCTGATGTCATCGGGGGGAAACAGCACCCAACAAAAATTACAGTTTTCACTGCAGCATGGAAGACAGTTCTTGCTGCCAAATAGAAACCATCAGGGAAGAATAGCTGAAAAAGCAAGGCTCGACTAAGGTACACATACTGCAGCTCTTCTGTACCCTCAGAATACACCTTCTGTGTGAAAGATATCTCCTCCTCCATTTTTTTTTTTTATGCCTAATAAAGATTTTCCTGAGTTCATGCCTAAGAAACCTGGTGGCAGACTTTACTAAAGAAGAGGATTTTGATTCCTTTGCCAACATTTTTTTGCTCCAGCTTTTGAGAAATACAGAGAACTGCCTGCTACAGCTTACAAATGTTTCCTCTGCTGAAAGTGCAACCCTCCTTACTCAAACATGTCGCCAGAAACAAGCTTTCATAAGTATGATATACTCCATAATCCTGAAAATACTTGTGGTTGCTGTAAATGTTTTCTCTCCTAGTATTAGCAAGTCAAATTATTTTCTACTCTATGATTAGCCTCTTTTGCACTTAAGAAACAGGAATTCCAACCGAGTTGAAAAGCAAAACTAGGTTTATTGGAGCACGACCTGTAAAAATTTTCAAATGCTACAAGTATAAAGACACCTCGCTGCTGAACACTGTTAATTGAATTTCTTCTGTGGGACAATAAGGCCAGTTCTGATTAAATTTCAATTTAAGCTGAAGTTGAACCCACATCTGACTAACCTCATATTTCAAGAGAAAAAACATGAAACACAGGCAATCTTTTCCTTCTCCCTTTCTGGTTGCTAAAATCAGTTATTGGGGACTGGCAACAGGCATGAAATGACAACGAAACAGCCCATTTTCAGGTCGTGATAGTCCTGACACAAGAGATACCGTATGGCACCTGGCTGAGCAGAATCACCCAACAGGTGTTTATGTATGCACGTCGGGTTTGTCACCACAGCCAAATACTTGGATCAACAGCTTTTACATCGTATTTATTAACAGCCGGGGCTGTCAGAGGGAAGGGAGCCGTTCCTGTACCTGTCGCTGCTTTTGTGCGCTGCCAGGCAGAGCCGTTCGGTCAGAACGGGCTCCTGGCCTGTGCCTGCCCGGGATCCGCACGGCTCCTGCTCTGCCCTTCCCACCAGCTGGACCTGCCTCGCCAGAACATCACCTGGGCAGAACCCCAGGCTGCGAGCCCCCGAGCGCACCTCTAACGCGGCAAGTCCTGCTGCGCAGGAGCTTCCAGAGGCAGCAGGCAGGTTTCACTAAAACATGCAGATGTGCTAGCAGATCTTTTCCACAGGGCGTTTATTCCAGGGATTTTAGGGAAATTCAGCAGCTGGGGTTTAGTTTTGATTAGAGTTGAAGCATCTGTGACAAGTCCATCTATTCACACTATTTCTTCAGTACTAAGCCTCCTTCATTTCTGGTTGTTGCACTGCTGATAGGCCTATAATCACTGCACGGCAGAATCCTCTAGATTGCTCTTACGGCATACTGTACCACTTATCAACTTCAGTGCTCCTCTCAGCATTACTCTAGATGTCACACAACTGGTTAAAAAAAAAAAAGCAGCAGAGAGCATCTTGTTGTTTAGGAACAATCTTCAGTTCTGCTGAGCTTCATCGCAAATCAGCTGGCTGCTATTCGAGAGCGGCATGTGGGATGTGGCCGTTCACTGATGACAACCACGCTGTCCTACATCTGCCCCTCTTCTAATGGCAAGTATTTCAAGGCTCTGGAATGTCTGGTTATGTGAAAAGCAGTACAGAAATACAACTTGACCTTATTGTTATTGTCATGAAACTAAAATTAGCCCCTCAAAGCTCACTAGCAAAATTACTCAATAAAAAGACCCATTGAAAGGTTGTTTCCACAGATAATCAGATATGGGCACAGGCTTAAAATCTGTGTGACACCAATGAGGTTCTTCCAACAAAGAGAGTGAAGCTTTAGCATTGGTAGAGACCTCATGAATAATCTATTTAGCAGCTGTAATGACAGAAAAAGAAAGTCTGACATTAAAGGAAATGGTGGTAAAAGAAACAACGCGTTAGACTTCGGGTGGGTTTTTCTGTAGGTTTTGTATTAGGTTTTTGATAGGTTTATTAATATTATTGTTGTTATTTAAAATTCTGCTAAGGAAATATCTACTTATCTGAAAAGACCGAGCATCTTCTACATTCACAGACACTGCAAAGAACATCTCTGACTCCTTCGCTAGGGACACTTACAGAACACACCAAGAATGAATTAATATTGGGCAACCAACATCTGATCAGTAAGCACAATCTGCCTTGAATTTCACTGACCTTGAAAATAAATATAAAACTGGGCCCAATCCCACATTCCTTCTGTTCTCAGAACTCCCATCACGAGCAACAGGAATCTTCAGAGCAGAGAGAACACGGGACTGAGCCCATCACACTTTGGTCATACGCCATGGCACTGTGCTGCTGGCTGACCCAGGGTGACGTTCCAAGCTCCAGTTTGGCAGACAGCTCCAGAACGGGATGTTCACAGAAAACAGCTCCTTTGGACTTGTGCATGAAACAACAACAGGCTGAAGTCCACAATGCTGCCCGGTCAGAGGATGCTCTTGTCAAATTGGTCTGTATTAATACAACATATGTGCAAAAGACAGGTATTTTCATTTTTTAAATAACAACGAGAAGAACTGCAGGCACCCACTGAACTCATGCTTTGCCTCAGAAGCTAACCTGGAATTGCAGGCCCAAAAAAAGAACAGAAAATACAAATATGCACACATAATTAAGACTTCATACTTAAGACTGAAACGACACAGTGATAGATTGACAGACTCTTTTTCTTTAGGGATTAATTAGTTGCTGAAAGTTTTTTTTTACTTAATTATTCAAACTTTGCAACTCCTTCCTAGCTGTAAGTTCAGAAGCGCATACAGGTATTAAAACTATAGTATTGTCTAGAACTGTTTGCTTTTGGGCTATTATAAAATCACAGAATCACAGAACAGTTTGGGTTGGAAGCGACCTTGAAGATCACCCAGTTCAAACCCCCCTGCCACCAGCATAAAGTCAGTAAAACACCCACTAGGTCAGAACTTCCCTGGGATTCATTTCCATTTTTCTAGCTCTAGGGGAAGAGCAGTGGGTGACCTCAAACATCTTTCCCAACCCGAAGAGGGACCGTTGCCACCACCTTTACAACTCCACGGAATGTATCGAGGCTCCTGCACTGTGTGGATTTTCCTTTAGAAACATTCCTCAAGGAAGAAAACAAAACAATCAAAAAATTCCAGGTATAGTGTTCCTTTAGAAAGAAGGCATGGAATATTTCACACATCCAGAAAACAAAGTCACCTACATTTTTAACTCTGGGGCGACAGGATTCTGTCTCTATTTGCTGTACTGTCAGTATGTTTCATGAGCAAAAATAGTCATTTTTATGACCAATCTGTAGACCAGCAGAGCTGGAAGGAATTGTCAACATTACAGCCTAATTCAGCCAAGAGTGCAAATACTTACATTAAGCAAGTATGTGCTTAACTGCTGCCAACAACTGACAGGGTTCATTACCTCTGAATATTGTGCTGCCCATCTATAATTTAGTTCAGGTAAATTCTAGCAAGTACCTCTCCTCTGCCCTGCCTTCTTCCATTCGACATTCTGCATGAACCTTGCTCCCTGCTCTCGCTTCATCCTGAACAGGGCGGAAAGCTGACAGCCAGGCGCAGACCACAACTCAGAAGACACATCCATAAATTCCAAAGGACACTCAAAAGCATCAAACAGCACCCACCCAAACAGTGGCTTCAGAACAGTGAATGATCTTAGTGATCAGATTGCCACCTGATGGCCACAGCTGAAATACAATAGAAAATCAGAAACCTAGTCCCTACTTGGACTGAGTCTGCCTGGCCTTGGTTACAAAGCCCGATTTCCACAAATTTCAAGCATTTTGCAGCACCAGGAACTGCCATCCCATCTCACACAGGCTCACGTTCTCTAGGACGCAGGTCTTCTGCAGCATGCTTTGCAAACGGCAGCATCTAAACAAAAACATCAAGGTATTGACACAATCCTCAACAAGACTCCATTATTCAGGTCATCTAGGAATGGCTTCCCAGTCGCCCTGCTGGGGAAGGTAACCAGCTGCCCACTGCTGGCAAGACCGTTCACCTACAAAGGCGCATTTCCCACAACACGCTGGGAACCTTCGGACTAAAGAAAAGAACAGCTGGTATTAGGAACGCTTGAAAGAGCTTGCATACGCAAGCCAAAGACCTAAAATTCAATGCAAGACCATCTCTGGAAGCTAGTCTAGAATATCTGGGTCTCCTGCTGCCAGAAAGGATGCAAATTAGTGCCAAAACTGTGGTGACAAGAATTAGTCCTCTTTCGTTAAGGATGTGGACTGAAGCATTAAAGTGCTTCATGGCCGTACGAAAATGGCTTTCCTTCCATCCACAGACAATATTCATTTAATTTTAATGGTGGCAAAGAAAGGACAATAAAGAATAAGTTAGGTAAGATTCTTGAGCCTGTCATGCAATTTCTTCCTTCCATTCACTGCAAGAGCCTTTCTCCTCCATCTGAGCCGTACCGGTGCCTACAGCATTTGCTAGTGGATGCTGGTCAGAAAGCAACACATCCAGCAACCAAAACAGAAACTGCCGCAGAGCAAGCCCCTGCGCACACCTGCATGGCTCTCGGACTACGGGGCCATGCTCCAAAAGGTTTTCTATACGGCTCTTGACTGCCGCAGCAGGAAAAGTTCATTCTGCTTTAAACGAACATTTAGAAATGGCTTTTTTCTCTGTCATTCATTCATGAAAACCCCTCATCTTCATAAGTTTTACAGCTGAAAAAAAGACTTGGGCAATAAATGTGCAGGGAGTGAAGTGGACGCAAGTGGGAAGTGGTTTTGCCACCATGCCACTGTGCCAAAGGAGTGCNACACCATCTGTTTTGACCTTTGAGCAATTATGCTGCTAATACAATCCTCCATTTGATTTTTTTAGTTTAATGGGCATTTCTGCTATAACTTGCTCTGATTTTTGCTTATTTTTTCTTCCATAGATGCTGAACATATCCAGAAATATCCAGCTTTAAATAGTATTTTCCTTCCCTTCAGTTATCTCTTGATTTTTTTCCAGCCCCTAAATCCTGGGCCTTGAATAAGAGATGACACCAACACATAAAGCACATTAGATATACTTCTCAGTGAAGTAAGTCTGTTTCTTCTTCTGAACAAATCCAAAGGTTTTCACAGGCTCCCTAACTTTATTATCTAAAAGCACTCCAAACGCTACAATTAAAAGGAACTAGCGACAACGAAAATGGTCCGAGGGGAAGATCTGGTATTTCATACTCCCTGCTCAAGACAGAACGGCCGCGCAGTTGCGACAGGCTAAGTCACAAATTACTGGCTTTGTTCTAACTGACAAACCAGCCAGCTAAATTCCACTGAATAGGTGTGCATATGAAGTTCAGATTCTGCTTATCTCCAATCCTTTGGATACACAGTCAGATCTGAGCTGATTCTTACCCATCTCTAGCCGACATCCAAACTCCAGCTCGCTTAGCTTGCTGCTCTGTATTTTCCCTTACAACACTGTAAATACATTTTACTTACACGCTATGAAGCACAGTATTTCAGGAATGCTCAAGAAGCAGGAAGATGCTGACTTTGTAAAAAGGATCCTGCAAATCAGTGGTCAGGTAACCCAGTCCTGATGGACCCAGCCACTCAAAAACCGGACTGCCAAGCTCCCTGTAACTCAGGAGCAGCCTTCATGGCAATTAACGCCTGTTCTGACAAACCCAGGCAAAATATGCTATCCCAAAACACTCGCACTTGCAGGACTACTCAGGGAAAATTTTATTTATACATGTCATTGAAATTAAGTCCAAAGGAGACATAAGTTTTAACACATCTCCTGTGTAAAAATTCAGAAAAGAGGAAGCTACGTGCACTTCTCTCGCAACGGGACACTTTCGCAGACACTCCTGTATTTGAGTGTCCCACTCTATCATTCAGATTACTCCAGCTTTGCGATTGGTGTTTAAGGACATAGTACATGAAACTTCCCCGAACCCCTGTGTAATGCAGAACTGCTGCAGAATACATTTTAAAAAATCAGTCCCGAAGAATACTAAGAACTGCGGAGTTATTCAGAGATGGAGACCATGAGGGACAAGGCAGGAGGAGACTGGACAAACGAAAAGGAAAAGGACTATGGTAAAAACTAAACATTTGCAAACACAACACCATGTTTAATTTCTATATTCATTTTTCAGGTTTCATATTTATGGTCTGTTTTGTCTTGGTTGTAATTACACCTCTCAAAGCATATTCAAGTCCTTTCATTAAAAAGAAACAGAAAACACCTCAGATTAGAAGTCAGATAATGACTGAGTACAGAGCACAAGAGTTAACTCGATGTATTTTTTGAAAAACATTCTAAAAAAATAGTTGCTTCGGAACTTGGCTGTAAAAGAAGAGGTATTAAGGATTTAAAGTGCCTTTGGTTTTAAGCAAAAAATTAAGTGTTTTCTTTTATTAAGAGATTTCTGCTGGCAGAAGTGAAGAATAAAGCTTGAAACAGTATTTCAATGTGTTCCTTAATATGCATTTTCCTCTAGTAAAACCAGCAGGGAAAGTGTCCAAATTACCCTCCACTAAATGCCAGTATTATATTTCCAGTACAAGTCTAGTTCAGCCAGGCATCAAAAATATTTCCACATAAGATCCGTTCAGAATCAAACTCCTCAGAGAATGCTGTTGTCCATAGCTACCCTTCACCTGATCTCTCTGTATTTAGTATTTTGTTTTATATTTGAATTCAAGATGACATTTCTACAAATTGTGCTATGTTAAAAAATTAATTCCATGCATATTTGGATGCAGCAAATAAAGTAGGTTCTTTTAAGGAAAAAAGCTCTACTATCCTATTATTAAAACCACTGGAAAAAATATTAGCCTTTGGGATTTCTGTCTCTAAACTATTTACAGCATAATAGCTCCAATGAAGTGGCACAAGAAATGTACAGTGTACTACACATACAGTCGTAACAAACACTTGTGAAGAATCTATAGAAATAATACAACAGAAAGAAAATCTGCAAAGGGGGAGATGAAAGCCTAAAGAAAATGCTCCACTTCATAAAGAAAAATCATAATTGCTTTTCAGGGGTTTGCTTATTTTTGCTACAAAACACCTCCTCTTTGAAAATCTGTAAAACTATAGAAATACTCCAATTCTACAGAAATTTCTGGGCTGGAAATGCAGTAATGAGGAACTTTAAAAACGACTGCGAGAGAAATTCTCCTCTAAGAGAAATGTTACCTATTTAGAATAAATAAATCAATGCAGCTAGACTAGCTCTCCAAAAACTAACAAATGATGCTGGATATTTCTCTCAGTCCTGGATGTCAAACCACAGAGCAAGAATAAAGCATTTGTAAGTCTCCAAAAGGAGACCTTGCAATTGGAATTCACATCTTTGCCAAGTGAAAGCTTTTCGGCTGTTGTCACCGTCTCATTGTCATTCAACTCACTGTGGGTTCCCCAGGGTCCAGAACAGGAGTCCTGGCATTATTAACATAGCAGATTAATAGCAGTGGGAAAAGACATTTTCACAAACATGCTAAATATTAATATTAATCGATAACAATTTATATTTCCTAACGTGAGCCAGACAAACATACCCCAGGCATGGAGGAGGAGAGGGAGGGCAGAGCAGGGAAAGGGACACTGTCAACAGACTCTACCGAATAAAAGGGAATCAGTGAATCAATGCAGGACAGAGGACTGAGCCGTGAGGTGGGTGTCAAAAGCAGAGCTCTATTTTCAGAGGCACAGAGGCACACATTTTAATGCCACTATATAAGTTGGATTTTCCATCCCTGGCCAAAAAAAATTCCAGTGAAGCTCACCAATTTTATATTGCATAATAAACAGCAGAGCTCTGCACAAACAGTGAAAAATTGTTTCATACTATTTTTACCATCCCGGGTAGTGCTGTATTCTGCAAACCATATTTTCCTCAACACTCATAACACTATATAGTTTTTGATTCAAATTCAGATATGCACAAATTTACCAGATTTTTAGACTTGTATTTCAAGCCTGCTTTGTACTCAGGCTATTTTCTACCATCTACCCCTCCTAGTTTCAAGCCAAAAAAATCTGTAAAACTTGTTGCATTTTTTCCAATGAATTAGGCCAATCAAGTTTTTAAAACTCAGTATTTGAAAGTCTTTATAATTATCTCACATACTTTTTAATTATGAACAGCAGAAGTAGAATGCACAGTCCCACTGCAAAAGAGGTCCCCAAATTTGCCACCCCACAATGTCTGTGTTGGTTAAGCCAAATCAAACCACGCCAGCTCGAGACCTCTTAGCAGAACATAACCCCCACACGGTCACTGAGCTGAGTCCTCCCACAGCTGTGTACGACCGATGGAGCTGTTATTCACAAAATTCATGGACACATTTTTGCAGCAGCCTCAAACTTTGGTTTGACCCAAGAATCATGTTTTTGCCAGACCTGAAAGTCAAGTGAAGATCGGGGCGAAAACTCCTGCACCCCAGCTCAGTCCTCCCTGCCATGCTCGCTGCTTGCCTGGCGGTAGCAGCAGATCTGCCTGCTTCCGACACCGGACACGTTTCAACCAGGTAATTCCTGGGCTTGGGGGGCAGAGGCTTGCTTTACCTGTTGTTGGAAAGTACCCTGGCTTTGGCTGCTGCTCCTGAGTTTGTACTCAAAACCCTCCACTTTTCCTCATTAGAACGCCACGTCACTGGCCCAAGCCTACGACTACGAACAGGCAGGGCTCTGCAGAGAGGGATCTCCGACAAGACCGTGAAGAGTTCCCTCCTAGAGAGGTGTTAACCACAGAGACAGATTAGACGGGGCTGGGAGCAGAGGCTTGTGTTCAAAAATCAACTGGAAATGGCTTTCCAGCTTTCTACAGATTTGCTTCCGAAGCAGAGGGAATGCCGTGGGGTTTTACAGCCAGCCCTTGACTGGCTTTGAGTTTTATTTCAGCGCTCCCCCAGATCCTTAACTGGCCTCTACAGCCCGCCAAGCCAGCGGTGGCCTGGAAACCACAATGAGAGTCACAAGTAATCGTGTTTTCTGTGTCCTGCGCATCTTCTGGACATCTAGAGAGCCTTGTGACCACTTTGTTAGTCCTTTTTTCAGAACCTTTATAAAGTAGGAATTACCAACTGATTTTTCTTAACAGTAATTGCCCATAAATTGATGACGCGGCTTTACAGAGGAAAAAACATTGCAACAATCAAACACTACAATGGCAACTGAACCTCAAATTTGCATCTGACCTTCATGTCTGAGACACGCTTCTAACTAAAGCCATCCAGCCAACTTCCAACTCACATTTAATATGTCAGATTTCGAACATGCAAATCAAGAAAATTCAGCAAAGACTGACTTAGAGGTCTACCAAACACTTCCCACCATTAGGCTGAGGAATCACGTTACTGATGCTATGGGAACAAAACCGAACCCCTCCCCTGGGCCAAGCACCTTTCCTCCGGCTACCAGTGTTCTGATGGATTACAGCAATGCTTAACTGCTATGAAAAAATGGAATTTTAATGGGGCAAGTGATGACAGTAAGGAACACAACTTTTTTTAAACCCCATTCTCTGCAGAGATCTCTCTCTATTTCTCCTCAGAATGTTTCGTATCCGAGTTTCAATAACTGTTGGCACTGTGAGCACCTCTGCAGACACTACTGTTTGGGGTATTTTTTTCCTGATGACTCAAGTGCTCTTTAAAGACAGGCTTTCCCCTCTGTAAGAAAAACAAAAGTACCTGACAAAGAAGTAAGCGTATGTTTAATCCTAGTGCTTTTTTCCACTGAAGTCTATTTACAAGACACTTCTGACTGAGAAAGTGCTCCTAGACTTTTTCTGCAAAGCGTAGGACAGAAATGACAGCAAGTTCAACAAATGACACTACACCCAAACCTCCCCTAACACTTTGAGAACAAATGCTGCCAAACAGGTAGGTTTCCTGAGCATTTTGCAGGGGGGTTACAGGACCTGCCCAAGGAGCTGCGAATAAATGTCAAGCAAGAGTGGACACATTCGTAGGATCTCACGATCTCCAGTGGAAATTCGCCCGATGCCAGGGAACTCTGTGGCAGTTTTAGACCCATTCAATTCGCAGTCACACCACAGTATTCTTATGGCTTAGCCTGACAGATCCATTATTTTTAAACCATCAGATTCTGGTTTAAGTCAGAATATGGGAAGATGTGGAAGGATGAGGGAGATGGGTGTTCGCAGGGCAAGTACCCACATCCAGACAGAGGTACCCTCTCCCACTTCCCTCTGCTCTCTTCCAAAGCAATCTTGGGTGTTGCACCCACCACCTGGCCCTATTTAAAGCCACTACATTATTCTAAAAAGGATTATTTATACTAAAAACGCTCCCGGGACTACTGTATTTGTATTTCAGGGCTGCTGCATCCCCTATTTCCTCACTGCTTTAATATAGCCTGAGGCAGAGCGGGTGAAATGACTTGCGATGCCACTGTAATTTTTATCAAGGCTTGTTCCTGGTAAAAAGCCTCTTTGTTTCAAAGAAATGTGATTTGGCCTTTTTCCTCCTCTGCTGTGTTCCTTGGTTAATATACCACTTCCACTTGCCCTGGGGCTAAGAAAGGTATTCCATGGAATTGGTCAAATCTCACTGTTTTTCTTCTAAATCACAACTGGCTTTTTTTCCTCGACCCTTGCTAAGCACTATCTAAGCTGACAGTCTGAACTTGAGATTTTATTTGTGCCTTAACTCTTCAGCTCCTGGATTTTAACAGTCACATGGCCACGTTAAAGAGATGCATGTCAGGACTGGTCAGTCTGCTATGGCAAAGGAGCTGGCAGTGATTAAGAGCAAGGCAGGGAGGAGAAGCTCTGGCTAATGTTATTTACTACTTGAAGCACAGTCAGCCATCACTGACAGAGGTATATGCAGCCATGTACTCATTTACTATAAATTTGAAAATAAATATCTTCTGCCCAGCTGACAACTGTCAATTTCATTCACGTAGTTTAAAAAACACTTTTCAAGGATAACTGCAGATGGATATATTAGAATATAATATAAATGGAAAAGACACATAATGAAGCATACAAGAATTTAGATGTAGCATTGTGGAAGCTCCAGTTCCACACTGAAAACAGTTCTCTCAGAGATATGTATTGCAACAGCTTGATCTAAGTTAAAAAAAAGCATAGATGCTTTAAAAGAAACCCAAAATTTTTATCTTCAAATAAAAAGTCCAGGTTCACAAAAATATACAAAAGAAAGAAAAAAAAAAAAACCCAGAGCAAAAAAAGAGTAGTACAGGTAGCCAATGGGCTCAAACACATTGGATAAGCAGACTTTGGCTGCCAGAGGACTATGATCTTAAGTAAAGAGAACAGGGCTCCCTCAAGTAAAAGACATGATTAAAACTGCAGTTAAAACCAAAAAAAACCCACAAGACAACAGAGAAAAGAAACCTGAGTCTTGACGGATTCACCATCCTTTTGCTAGACTGCTGCTTCTAAGGAGATCCACCATAACGGCATTTGCTTTAGGAAAGCTTAAACACCTTTTCCCAAGCGACATTACACTTCCAGCCTCTTCTTCTAGAAACGGGACACAAACCAAATCCTGCAATGAGGCCTCACCAGGGACCTTCCTGGACCTCGAAGGAGCCCAACAGAAGCAACAGACTGCAGCAGGATGGACTCCCGAGTTACAGCAGTGCAAGGTAACTGAAGCAGTGAGCCTTCACACCAGGCGTGGCAGCCAACCTCTATGAAACAGAGTTTGGGAATGGGATCCAGAGCTTAACTTACAGGACTTAAATGTTCAGACATAGAGAACCAGTGGGACTTCTCCCTTCTGCATCCGTGTCTACAGAACAAGGAACCAATACAAAAGTTCTGGGAAAAATATTATTCTTTCAACACTTCTCACAACAATCCCATAAAAAATTTACACAGCTTTGAAATTTTATTTTGTTGGAAGAAAGGTGTAAGTTCAGATTTATTTTTTTTTAATAACACGCTCCAAAATATTTCAGTTCAACTTTGCCAAATCACTTTATTTCAGCATAACTTTATGGAACAACCAACATTTTAGCCTTGTTAAAAAAATTCCCTTTCTTGTTAGAAGTTAAATAATACTGATAAACTCCCACACAGCAATTAAGATTTATTCAACAAATACTGTCCAATCCCATCAGAAAACTTTTTACAACTGAATACACATGGTTCTTGACCTAATTTCCTAGCACCAGATATCTGTGTATAAGCTCACAGGTATGTTACTAAAAATACGAATGGATCTACAGTGTCCCAGACAAGGCCAAGGCAACGTGTATTTTATTTAATACAGTACTGGTTTATGTAAGTACCAGTGGAGTTTTACATAAGTTACTAAGTTTAAATTTATAGTTTTCAAAGTCTTTTCAAAGACAGGCTCTTTGTTTCTTATGTACCACAAAGAATTTTTTTCTAAACACAGTAACGCTTAACCCAGATTTGGGATTGCTTAATCAAGCTTTAATTTATTCTGTCTCTCTCACTGACAAATAGGGTAGATTTTCCAATGAAATATATGCCAAACCCAGTGTTCAAGTACACCAGTAAAACATACTTCAAAAGCAGAAGCTGTAGCAAGATGTGGTGTGCTGTTCTCCTGCACTTATACAATCCCCACGGTCTCCCATACAATGTATAAATTATAAACCAGGTGTTCCAGTATTTTTTTAGCCATCTCTAAACTGGTCGCATTTGGAATCAAATTTCCCATTTACCAGGACTCAGAAGCACTGCACACAGTTGAGAGCGTAAGGGAAGAACATTTCACCTCGAACACACATGAAACCTGGACAATACATCATTATCCCATATACTACTGCATTTTCACATGGGAAACAGGAGTTCAGATCCTAATGGGCTCTTTAACAGCCAAAACCAATCCAGACTTTGCTTAGTGTTCATTCTGAAAGAGAGCATCTCCATCCTGAATTACACGACAACTAATAATCCCTGATGCAGGAAGTTTTCACTACTGCTCAGCAGTTTAAACACATTTCTAAACTTTGCTACCCATAAAACTGTATCCACAGAAAGTGAATTAAAATCATCACAATGGCATTCTGCTTTCTTACGGTTCTTCTTTTGAGATCGTTTCCCTAGACGCAGCAAACATGTTTACATTAAAATTAAATTCAGGCAGGAAAAAGAGCTCATTAAGGGAAACAGAACCCAAAAGTATACAAAGCTTTTGCTTCTCCCAAGATAGCATCTACATCTTGTTGTGAAAAGAAATGCATTTTTAAATACTATAAATGTTTCTCCTTGTGTTCATGAAGAGAGTATCTGTCAGAGCATCTTTCCAGAAAACCTCAGCGTAGCACGCAGGATGGCCTTTCCTGCAGCACACACAGGCAAGCTGACTGCTGCTGTGCCCCGCTCTGCAAAGCCAGCCTGGGCACTTCACAGCCGTTCCAACGTAACACTGAGGTCTCTTGTTTGTTTGTTTGTTTTAAAGCTTCCTCATGTTTTCCTTTTCTAATCCCACCATTTTTCTGCTCCCTAGATAGCCAAATAAATGATAACTTGGAAAATGTTAAAGATCTCTTACAGATCAAGTGGTATTTCTCTTCATATACATGACTTTAGAATGGTGAAATTGCTTGAAGACGATTTCCCATCCGTATTTGATAAAAAAGTAAGGCCTTATAGGAGGGTTGTTTGACATTTGTTTTCTACTCAATGCTAGGATTTTCACAGAATCACAGAATAGTAGGGGTTGGAAGGGACCTCTGTGGGTCATCTAGTCCAACCCCCCTGCTGAAGCAGGGTCACCTACAGCAGGCCGCACAGGACCTTGTCCAGGCGGGGCTGGAATATCTCCAGAGAAGGAGACTCCACAACCTCCCTGGGCAGCCTGTTCCAGTGCTCCGTCACCCTCAGAGGGAAGAAGTTCTTCCTCATGTTCAG
>Ga0065711_1031807_pt1 | contig 28689 bp, 32 predicted proteins | sample Hoacrofraction12_FD_59098 | JGI IMG/M metagenome (GOLD analysis project Ga0065711, IMG submission 59098) | Hoatzin crop microbial communities from Cojedes, Venezuela - Epithelial fraction 12 v2 (version 2) | ecosystem: Host-associated > Birds > Digestive system > Esophagus > Crop | place... | reverse complement strand
GCCTCCCTCCCCCCCCTCCACGCTTCCGGCCGCACCAGCGAGCGGCGGCGCAGAGCGGCGCGGGCAGAGCGGCGCCCCCTGGCGGGCGGGGGCGGCGCGCAGCACCTCCAGACCTCCTTTTCAGTTTTCGATGTTTTATTAACAAAACCAAAAAGGGCAAAAAAAACCATTGTGTAAAACACATCCCGCAACCGCCCCAGGGCCTGGCCTGCGGGCCCACCGCAGCGTCCGGCCCCAGCAACCCGCGGGTGGAGCCGAGATTGTGGCTGGGGCCTGGTTGAGGCCTAAACTGGGGCCTGACCCAGGAGCCGGGGCCGGGCCTGGGGGATGCTGCCGGCCTTCCGCCCCCGCTGGAGAAGCGCCTCTGGTCCAGGGGCCTCCCAGCTCAGCCGCCTGTGAGCTCCCAGACGAGGACGGCGCTGTGGGAGGCCGTGAGGAGGCGGCGGCCGGAGGGGGCGAAGCGGCAGAGGTGGACAGCGTCATCATGGCCGGCGTAGTCCTGCGCCTCGCCGGCTGGGCAGCGCAGCAGCCTTAGGAGCCGTTCTGTGGGGAAAGGAGAGGGCTCAGTGCTGGGGGGAGGAGGCTCCGCCGCCATGGGGCTTGTCCCTGCTGGGAGCATCGCTCCGGATCACCCCCCAGGCCCCCTCGCCCCTGCTGAGCTGCACGTCGAGACAGCGAGCAACAGGGGACAGCTTCCTGCCGAAGCAAGCGGGCAATTAACAGCTGGTAAGGGGGAGAGAGTGTGACAGGGCAGCTCCAGGCTACATGTCAGGCTGTTACACTGCAGTAACGGATGAGGCAGCACGCGTTAGTGCAGCTCTGCTGTCTCGCACCCCCCTGAAGTGCCCGGCCCTGGGCTCAGCGGGTGCCCTGCAGCTCTGGGGTGGGCGTGGAGCTCACCCTGCTCTCAGGAGCCGCTGTCAGAGCGCGATGGACATACAGCTGTCACCCCAGGCAGACACAAACAGCTACGGGAGCAAGGTGCTGATCGTCCCTGTGCTGGGGAAAGGTCCCGTCTGCCTCCTGGGCTGTAGGGTCACACAGCCAGAGAGCTGTTTGCTCGTAAGCAGAGATCATAGAATCGTAGAATCATTAAGGTTGGAAAAGACCTCTAAGATCATTAAGTCCAACCATCAACCCAACACCACCATGCCTGCTAAACCATGTCCCGAAGTGCCGCATCTACATGTTTTTTGAACCCCTAGAGGGATGGTGACTCCACCACTGCCCTGGGCAGCCTGTTCCAATGCCTGACCACTCTTCCAGTAAAGAAATTTTTCCTAGTATCCAATCTAAGCCTCCCCTGATGCAACTTGAGGCCATTAATGATGAAGACAGCTTGTAACCCCAAGGAGTCATTCGAGCGACAAATCCTGCTCACTGACAAACAGGACTAAGCTCACACATCTTGTTTCTGATCTGTGAGTCTCCCAGAGCTTTCTTCTTGCCTGACACATACGCTGCCTGGGAGCAGGGCAGCTACCCACGGTCCTGGGACTGCAGTCCCAGGTTACGAGGGCAGGGGCTGGTGTGTGCACATGTCTCATTTAAAGGAAAAAGGATACTTGGTTCCTTCTCAGCAAGAAGGGGAGATCCCTCCTCATGGAAGGTAACGTGGTGGCAAGGCAGCCCGGGCAGCAGAGCCCACAGCACCCTCTGGTACTCACCGCCGAAGCCGACAGCCATGAAGCGTGCTGCAGGAGACAGGCTCAACGATGTGGCGAAGTATGGCAAGGCAATCTTCTCAACTACCTGTGCTCCAGCAAGAGAAACACACCAACGCCTCAGAAATGAGCAGGCTGAAGACCGGAGCTGCTCTAGTGATGGTCATTAGGAGGGTAAAGGGCTCCTCTCAAAGGGGAGGCTGACAGATGCACAGCGCTTCTCAGAGCTCGGAAACCTGCCAAAGGCATCGACTTTCCAGAGGGGACTCGACTCAACGATTTAGAGACCATTAGCGCTCCTGAAAGCAAACACCTTCCCTCCAGTTGGATCGAAAGGCAGCAGGGCAGCAGGAGGGACTGGCACCCTGCCCAGACGCAGCTCAAGGCAGGGCAGGGCCCTGCTGCTCACCAGTTACACGGGCCAGACTCAGGGTTCGAGATGAAAAGCTGTTGCCCCGAGCAGCTGCTTGCCTGAGCCCACCGCACACCCTCAGCCTTGGCTTTACGCGCAGGGCAGCACTGCCTCCCCCCACTGCACCTCGTTTGATGTGGCCATGGCCCTGCTGCTGCAGAGGCGTGCCTGGCAGGGCACGAATACCTGTTTCTTGCGCAGACTGTAAAACAAGGCTTCCTTCTGCATCCCAAAGCCGACGTAGACCAGAGTACTGGGTTCCCAAGGGCAGAATGCGGCCAGGCTGGGCGGGAGGCTGATGAGACCCTGGTGGGGGAAACCAAAGGGCACAAAATTGAGGCTAGTTTCTCCAGCCCGACTCAACACAGAGGGGGACATAAGGAGAGCATGGAGGGACACCAGCCCTTGGGCTGCGGGTGTCTGAGCAGCAGGAAATTACTACGATGGAGGCTGTTTCCTCCCTCTTGCATTGCCATCTCAGACGTGCTCACGGCAAAGCAGTATGGAGCAACCACACACTGCCATGGAAACCTGAAGCAAATTGTTTACTGTCACAGAAGCAAGACACATGAGGGTCCAACAGGTTGAATTTCCACCAAGGTATTACTGCTATGTGGGCCTGAAGGTGAGATTGCATTATGAATCGGTTTAACACAAGAAAATAGGGCCCAGAAAAGAGACCTTTAGTAGTGGATGCGGGATCAATCCTTCCCCTGTTCACTGTGGGGAGACCTGTAGTGAGTTTCCTTTCACGGAGAGGAAATCCATTGTTTTGGAAACAAACAGGAGAAATGCTGACAGAACCCAGCTGCTATATGGGCCCAGACGGCGCTTGGCCCCGAGGGCGGCAGGCTGAGGCACCACCGCTTGCCCCCTCGAAAAGACCCAGCTCCCTCTGCATGCCAATGTCGCGTGCATCAGGGACCATCTCCACGTCCTGCCCGATGCAGACCCTCCCCTCTTTCTAGCAGGTGTTCTGCTGCCTAAATCCCACACCTGGGTGGGAGCCCAAGTGCCTGCAAAGCATCACAGACATGCAGGGCTAGAGTATTTGGCTTTATAAACCCATCACTGGGCTCCAGGCTCTGAATATTCATACTCTTTGGGAGTGTCAAAGTTAGCAGCATGCTCATAATTAGCTCTCTCTCCTGCGCGCTGTGCTCACTGCTGCCCATGCTCTGTTTTGCGTAGCACAGGGGTGTCAGCTCTTTGCAGATGCAGTTTTTGACTCCTCATGCTTACAAAGTCAGTTCTTCCCAGCAGTTAGGCACCGCTACAATTCCCACTGCCTGTCGACACGCAAGAAGGTGCATAAACAAGATACTCTACGAGCAGCAGAACTAATGAAGATGACTTTGCTAAGCACACACTCTCTCTTTGGCCCCATCCCGCACAGAGCCTTGAGGCATCCCTCCCCTCCGGCTCAGCCTGTGCCGAGACCCGTGCTAGGAGCAGGCAGGGGCTGGCAGCCGCCACGCTCACCTCGGGGCCGGCCAGAGCCGAGAAGCTGAGCCAGTCGAGGAGCTCGCACTTATCCTTCAGCCAGTCGGAGGCCCAGACGCTGACCCGCCGGTCAGAGCTGGTGGCCAGCCAGAGCTCGCCTCCTTCCACACCAAAGTCATGGTACTATGGAAAATAAAAGCAAGGCTGTGACTCTGGCAGTACAGAAGCTTTAAGCAAAGCTGCCGCTAGAGCTAGTGTGAGGCAGGAGCTCATGGAACACAGGCCTTATGCCACAGGGGATCAACGCCAGGATCAACTTCCATTTGGGCAGTGCTTAAAGTCACTTAGAATAAAATAGGACAAGGAAGCCATGGTATTGGAACCAGTGGCACGCTTCAGCCCCAGCAGAAGAGGCTGCTGGAGGAGGGGTGAGCTGCGGGCATGGCCGACACAGATCTCTCCTCTGGGACGCCCTCCGGATCTGCACATCTCCTCGGCGGGTGCTTGCAGATACTGTGTGTCCCCTAATGATGCCCTTCACCTAAAACTGAGGAGGATCTCCTACTTCTAGAAATACCAGGGAACACAGCCTTGCAGCATGGATGATTTTAAAGCCTGAGAACTTGGGCAAAATTATTCTTATTTCTGCTGTGCAAAGGAAAAAGACTCCATGTGAAGAGAAGGACAAAGGAGATGCTAAGACCATCACACTGCTGCTTCCTAGTTCCACAGAGGAACTGTACAAAGAGCTAGCTATGCACAGGAGGCCAGGCTGCCACAGAGCAGATTGGGGAAAGCATGCCGAGCCCTTTCTCGGGGGCACAGGGGCTCGCAGCCCAGGCTGCTCACAAGGGGTGCTGCTCTCCGACAGCCTGCGGTGCGAGCACACATCACACCTGCGTGCAGCACGTCTACAACGGCCACCAAAGGTCCCCCTGCCCGCAGGCACAGCCTCGCTCAGGGCCGCACCTGCAACGCCTGCGGCTTTACCCAACCGAAGACATCCCTGGAAAAACTGAACAGAAGTTACTGGAGGGGATGGGGGCCCGAAGAGGAAAGGTGAGGGACAGCGAAGCAAACTCGCTGACCAAAGCGGCCACGCTGCTGCTGCCTCCGGCAGGTGTGCAGTGACACACGGGGGACTCAGTCCCGCAGTGCCGGGGCAGAGGGCGAGGTCTCACCTGCTTCCTGGTGCACTGGAGGACGGTGATGGGGGAGCCTTTGTGGTCGGCCAGGATGCGGATAGTCATTCCGGTGCGAGGGCTGCTGACAGCCACGAGCCCGTCCTTGTCCCCCGATAAGATCATTTCTCCTGTGGGCAGAGGAGAGAAAAGAACGGGACACTTCTTGTAGGAGAAGAAAAAACCCACAGGAGGTGAGTCTAAGATTGTGGGATACCAGTGTCCCAAAACACTGTGAAAGGCTGGGAACATCTGAGTCAAGGGCTGGGCGAGATGAGACATCTTGAAGACACCTACTAAAACACCACACCAAACAAGAGCTGCTGTAGATTGTAAGCAGGAGGACACAAAGGAATGGTTCTTGTACCCAAACCCCTTTGCTATATCACTGCCAATATGCCTCCAGTGTCCCGTTCACCACATGCTCAGCTGGAGGCTACCAAAGCTCATTGAGGCAAGCTCTCCAGCCCTCCCTGGCCCCAGGTTTTTGGGCAGGTCGCCAGTACGCAGAGCAGCTGGAGGGCAGGGTAACCCAGGCACAACCAAGCCATGCTCCCCAAGGCAACGTCTCGCCGCTGTTGTAACAGGCAGTCTCACCGTCTGTGGAGTAGGCAATTGCTGTCACTGCAGCAGCATGGGGGTGCATTTTCAGCTCCATCTCTGTCCTGGAAATGCTGAACACGCGGATGGTGCCATCGCTGTACCCTGCCACTACGTGCTGGCGCTCAGCTCCCCACATGATGATGGGACGAGGCTTCCAGGCCAGGCACTGGCAGCTCTGCAAAGCAACCAGGGCAGAGACCCAATAACACAGTGAGGACGGCAAGCGCACCGAAAGGTCCACCTGCAAGTATTTCTCCAGCTCTAGTCTGCTCCGCGAGGACACAGCAGCCCTTGCAATCCCAAGCAGTGGACTGTGCCCTCTACCAAGAGTAAGAGATTGAGATCTCACAAACAATTACCTGGTTAAGCACCTGGAACTGTACCACCAGCTCCATGCTGCCCTGAGACCAAATCCTCACACTGCCGTCTTCCCCGCACGTGGCGCAGTGAGTCTCGTCAGGACTGAAGCACACTTCGGTCACCTGCAGTGAGAAACAAGATGGGGAACCGGGGCTCCACAGATGCCACAGACTAGAGCACATCAGCTCCTCTGCCCTCTCATTCATCAGGACCCCTCCCATGGGAGACACCAGACAAGAAGCCCTAAACATAAAGGAAGGTGGAATGCTTTGGGTTTGTGCATGAATTTTGGGCTGGCAGCTAGGCTTGTAATGGAAATCAGTAAACCTAGCCACAAAGCTAGGACCAGGCACTATGCAACGTACGTCTATGTAAAATACCTTCCCTTCTACCATTTGAACCCTTTTCTCTGTAGCATAAAGACACCTCAAAGCAACGGTGAAATTCAAAACCATCATTCTTCACCTGTTTTTTTTTGTGTGTGTTTTAGGCAAAGAAAATATTACCCACTATGGATGCCCAGCTAGCAAACAGAAGGCAAGCAGACATCGCAGCGCTCAAGAATGAAGCCTTAGTGATTGCAAACTACATTCTTCTGCTCCAGCAGAAAGGCCCACAACTGCTCCCAGGCTGAGGGTGTTAAACACCCAAGGCTACAGCGGATGAGCTCAGACTTCTCAATGTTGGACTCCTCAGTGTCCAGATATCTCTCCAGACTCTTCCACGTCATCCCGTCAGCACTAGTGAGCCCTGCAGCTCCCTGAGCTCTCCTGTGGCCAGACCAGGGAACGCTTCTGCAGCCTGCACACGCTTCCCGGGGCACGGACAGCACACACAGTGCTCGCTGCTCGGCAGGACAAACCACTCCAGCCCAGCCCCTCCAACCTTGTTCTTGTGTCCGCTGATCAGTCGGATGCTTGTGCTCTCCATCCAGTTGATGTACCATAGCGTTCCTGCCGTGGTGCCCACAATTCCCATTTCGAGAGAGTCATCAAAGGCTGCACTGACTATTGTCCCATCGAGGGTGATCTCATGTTCTAGCAGGACCGAGCTAGAGCTGCAGGAAAGGAAGATGTGAGAAAGACTGACTAACTGTTGGAACAGCCCCTCTGCCTCCTTTAAATGCAATTTTCTAATGAGCCCAGTCATGTATTTGCAGCTAAACGGTTCGATGAGGGGCTCCTGTACACTGAACAGTGACTACTGTTGCATTTGCACTGCAACCATCTTTTATAGGAAAGAAAGAAAATAGGGGATGCAATAGTGCGAGAGAAGAAACAAAGGCAACGTATTTCCACTAATTCTCTTACAGGAGTTCCTACAAATCACCAACACAAACTTCCGGCCTGATAAACTCCACCCATTTCCAGTATTAAGAGGGTTCAGCTACCTGTGGCAAAAGTTTAGTAAAAAGATCCAGACAGAAAGAAACAGCAGCCACAGGATGGAAAGGAAAAGCTAAGGACGAACAGCAACAGGAGCAGCACGGTTGCAGCCAGAGCTGATGTCTGCTTGTGAAAAGCCACCTCTCAGACAGGTCCTGGGACCTGCCAGACAAGGGGAAGAGCATCTCAGGAGCATGGCGAGACGGGCGCGAGCACAGGGGGTTGCTGAGGCCACGGCCTCCTACCTGGCATCGGGACCTCGCAGCCTCAGGTCCCGCACGGCGGCCACTGCCCACAGTCGGATGCGTTTCGTGTTGCTGCCGCTCATCAGCCTGTTGCGCCGACACACCAGCACACCTGGGAGCCACAGGGGAATGAAGGGCACCCGTGAATATCCACCACCCTCGGCCATCACCCAAGGTGTGCTCCGGACAGCCAGGCCACCGTTTCGTTTGGGCAGGGCAGTGAGGGTCTTTTACAGCCCAATACCCAGAGTCTTTACAGACTAGAGGTGGATCCCCCAGCTCTGATGAGGAAACCCAGGGAAATCCGGGGAAACCTGGATCCGTTGCCACCCCAGGCACCTTGTATCCAACACAGCAAACTGGTTTTCTGAGCACAGCTGAAATCAGAAGCCTGCAAGCTCATTGCTCTTCTTTCCTAACCAGTTCCCATGGAATTTGTTATGGCCCTGACAGACCCCCGGGGGCATTTACACCCACCAATCTCGCCTTCATCAGCCTCCCATGTCATGAAGCAGCCATTAGTCTCAGTGTCCCACACGCAGATCTGGCCTGAGTTGGTCCCACTATACAGAAGATTGTCAGCACCGTAACAGAGAGAGGTCAGCTCCACCGGCCCCAAAACATCCAGGGCTGGGGCCCGATGAACCTGTCAGAGCACAGAAAACAGCAACATCACAGAACTTGGTGCTTACCTACAGGGGGAAAAACCTCCTCCTCCTCCTCCCCTCAATTCATGCAGTTAATGCCTCAAATACAACCAGAAGCCACTCACGGTCAGCCAACATCACCTCACTAAGAGAAATCACCATCTCTCTCAGACTTGTGGGGGCAGAGCCTCCATTGCACTCACCAGGGGCTTGGAAAAGAAGTTAGAGATGCTAAACAGAAATTTTAGAAGAAAGTAAAGTTGAGGTTTACCTTGAGGCTGACATCAGCTCCCTGGTGTTCCAACAGCCAAAACATCACGGTTCCCCTCCCCACACAGGCCAGTTCTCTGTGACAAAGAGGACTAAAAGCCACGTCATGGACTGGCTCCAGGACACAAGTTGAAAACATGAGTTCGTGAGTGTAGGTGTTCCACAGAGCAACGGTTTGATCGCTGTAGTCCCCTGGGTAGAACATGAAAGACAGTAGGAGGAAATTCTGCAGCCTCAGGATGCTCACAAGCATACACATTGCACACATGCATCAGCTGCATCACTCCCTTGTCCAGCTGTTTGGCAACAACTGCTGTGAACACCGTCCCGGGCATGGACATGTCTCCTTGCGTGCTCAGCAAAAGCTGCACAACACGATGGGTCCTTATCCAAGTTGAGGACAGATATAATTCATGCTGGAGGTTGTAGCAAATCTGGCAGTGGGTCTGCAGCCAGCATTTGGACCAGCCAATGGCTGGCGTGGTAGGGATTTCAGCAGGCAAAGCAGGTTTTCTGCTGTTTCTACATCCTTAGGAACTACTGCACACTTCAATGTACACCACACACAAGCCCTCCAGTGATACCCTGCACACAGAGCTAACAACAGTCTAGAAATAAGAGAGGGATGTCACCTGTGCTGAGGTCAAAGCTGAGATGGGAGCTGACCTTAATGGAAGCCACTGCATCTGGGTGGCAGGAGAAGACACTGGCCTCGGTGGTGGCAAACAGCCAGCCCCACCTCCCAGACAGCTCCGGAGGACAGTGCTCTCCTGCTGCCTCTCCCAGGCTCCACAACCTCAGTGGAGACTGTCAGCTTTTCTCTTCTCTGCAGCCCAGACCGGAGCTGGAGGAGGAGGGCTCCTCTCCCACGCTGCTCCGTGGAGAGCACAAAGCGCTCTTTCTCTCCAGTAATGCTTGCTTTTTTCTGAGGGCAGACTCACCAGCCCATAGAGAGTGTATTGCCTTGTCCTGGTTTTGGCTCGGATAGAGTTAATTTTCTTACTGGTAGCTGGTGTAGTGCTGTGTTTTGAATTTGGGATGAAAACAATGTTGATAACACACTGATGTTTTTAGTCGTTGCTAGGCAGTCAAGCTTCTCATGCTGCCAGGTGCACGGGAAACAGGGAGGGGGCACAGCCGATCCCAACTGAGCTGAGGGATGTCCCATGCCACACGACACCATGCTCAGCACATAAAGCCAGGGGAAGAAGAAGAAGGAAGGGGGGGACATTTGGAGTAACACCGTTTGTCTTCCCAAGCAACTGCTACGCGTGATGGAGCCCTGCTTTCCTGGAGATGGCTGAACACCTGCCTGCCGATGGGAAGCAGTGAATGCATTCCTTGCTTCGCTTTGCTTGCATGCCCAGCTTTTGCTTTACCTGTTAAACCGTCTTTATCTCAATCCACAAGTTTCCTCACTTCTGCCCTTCCGATTCTCTCCCCCATCCCACCAGGGTGGGTGAGCAAGTGGCTGCGTGGTGCTTAGCTGCCGGCTGGGGTTAAACCATGACATGCCTGCTCCACAGGTCCTCTCTCATGCAAAACAAGAACTTACTAATTGCATATTTGTCCTTTAAATGTCCCCTGCCTAAACAAAACAGACAGCTTGAGCGCCAGTCTTGTACTGGCATCGCTGCCTGGCGGGAGGCTCACAGTTTGAAGCCTGGCTACTTCTATGCAATTCCACCTAAGCAGCAATAAGAAGCCCAGAAGAAGGTTTTTCTCTTTGGACACTATATATAGTAACTGCAAACTATTTACATGGGCTTAACAAGCACTAGTGAGCCAGGAGAAGACAGCTGTAACTTCAAGAGAAATGAGCCAGCTGGGGCAATGAGAAAGGGGAGCTGGGGGGAGCCCAGCGTTCATATCTGTGGCTGAGATGCAGAGGGTGCGTGCTTCCCCGCGAAACACTGCCGACAGCGCCCTGGAAGCATGCTGAGCTGCAAAGAGTACCTCTGCAGATGGTCACTCCTGGGAGGCCCCGAGATCACTTGCAGTTTTACATGCTGCATTATCCATTGCCCCAAGGCTATCAAGCAACAGCTTCATAGCCACGAGCCAGGTATGTATCTCGCAGGTATTGCACGCTCACAGCATCTTCCTCCTGAGCTGTCTACTCTCAGATGTACTCCTGCACCCACACCTCATGTACTCACCTAAGGTAACAAGGAATCTATCATCCCGAGAGAATGCCATGGCTTGTACTTGCGTCTCGTGATGGAAGAGACTCGCTGTGCAAACCCCATCCTGGACGTTCCAGATGCAGATCTGGCAATGCGAGTCTCCATTCCTCTTCCCGGAGGCAGAGGCAAGAACCTAACAGAACAATACGTTGTCACGGAGACCTTCGTAACTAATTAGAGTACACTTCATTAGTTAGCCTTAGCAACTATTAGTCTCAAATTAAAGCGATGTAGTTGGCAAACGAAAAATTCTGTGAAAACAACCATCAGCTGATGGCAGGAGGGAATGGTGGCATCACCCAGAGGAAGGGAGCAGCCTTTGCTGTCACGCTGAGCCAGCACAATCGATAGCTAGGCTCCAAACCCATTTATTGTGCTTCCATATCCCCAGGTCTCCATGCAGCAGGCACAAGAAGGAACGGACAAAAGGGATTTTAGTCCATGACATTCCGTTAGCCCAAAGTGACACAGACAAAACCCAGCCTGGGGCAGCAGGAGCCTCTCCTACCTGGGCATCATGGCTGACAGCGAGCGTAGAGATCTCCTCTGCATGGCCAAGCCAGTGATTCTGTGATCCTGAGTGCAGGTCTTCAACCACGATGACACAGCCACAGGTGTAGGCGAAGAAGCCTAGCAGAGGAGGAGATGGGATGTTTTCATGTAAAGGCATCACATACAGCATCCACTACAATCTACATCGCAATTCAGGAAAATTCTTCGTTTCAGTAATACATAAAAGCTGACTGCTCTACACAGCTTGTCAGCATCCTTCCCATTGGGTTGAGAGTGGAGTAGAATCTCACTTCCCCTAACCTGAGCAAAGCAAAGCTGCTGGGCGTCACTCCAGCCTGGAGACAGGAGGCGAGATGGCCTTTGTGAGAGCCTTCCCTTGTGCTCTGTCCACTCAACAACTGACGCCTGAGTCTGCCCATATCAACTAATGTTTGCCAATAGCAAAGAAGAACGATTACTGGATTTTACCAACACAAAGAATCCCTGTGTTCAAGCAATGACCCCAGCCTGACAGCTGGAGTATCATAACTCGGCTCAGTACACACACCTCCCGCCCCTCCAGAGCCTTCCCGGCGTACCTGTGTCCGGATTCCACACCATATTCCCTCTGCCATTCCCATTGTAGCCGATCACTGCTTTCAGCCTCAGGATCTCACTGCCAGCTGGAGGAGATAAAAAACTCTGCAAGAAAAACAGACACTGGCTTAAAATAAGCTCTAGAAGGATGGCCTGGTCAGGTACATTCATCACCCACGTAAGAAAAAGCGTGCGTGCGAGCACGCACACGTAACAGAAATTCATGCCAATACTCACACAATTCAAGTTCAGCACATCAACAGATGAATACCAAAGTGCGCACTTACATATACAAAAAAGAAACTGCACCAGCAAAACCAGGCACAGATGCTTTCAGATGGGGCACAAAACAGGCTGGCAGCAACTGCCCAGCAGCTGCTAATCCTGCTGGGAAAGAGCTCAGCGGGTTTTGCTGACTTGGGGATGTAGATGTTTCAATAGGAAGATGGTGTGTGTGGGGGGAAAAGCTACCAGGTGGAGGGACAGAGGAGAGGACTGGGGGTGCAAGGTGAATGTAGCTTTTCTCCCAGCACTGCGAACAGCAGAGCTTAGGAAAAGGTTGAGTTAAGTTTCTGTTTTATTATTGCTCTGTTTGTTAACAAAGCGAGAGCTGTGCCTTGACTATCTTCACTACGCTCGATGGATTGCCTTCCCCAGCCTGCTCTGCCAACGCATCTGCTCACAAATATGGGTGCATGATGAATCACTCCATTGCTCACTCGTCTTTCACTTTCAATAGCACATGCCATTTCCATTTCTTTTGAATAAAAATGTATGCAGATTTGCTGAACAGAAAAAGAGTTGATCACAACTCACTTTTTACTAGTCTGGAAAGAGCTGCATGTAGAGGAGAAAGGGGAACTAATATTAGCAGTTTCTAATTGAACATCAGGCCCAGGGGTATATTTCACAAATTGCTTTCAAACAGAGACCAAAATGGAAACAATTTGGAAAATCCACCTACTCCAGCCCCAAAATGCCTGCTTGCCACCTGCCCAGGGAACCAGCCCTGGCACAGCTCTCACCTGGGGGAGCACCGATGCCTTAAAGTGAGGAGTGAAATGCCGGTAGGAGTCTGGCCGGACGGAGCACTGGGACTTGGGACTTCTGGTCTCCTTTCTGGGTTCTGTCACACAAAGAAGAAAACAGTACCTATGGGATGCTGCTCCTGGGAATGGTTCAGGAGCAGCAGCTAGGCTGTGGCCTGCTGTCCGTTCAGATGCTCTGTACGTGCGTGCGTAGACACACACACGAGGCAAGAATCAAAATGCAGAATCTCACCAGCTCCTACGCGACTATATGATCGGCCCTAGGAAAGTCCCAGCTTTCCAGGAGCAAAGCATGAACATCCATCTCCCCCCATCATCCCACTCAGCCACACCACACTGCAAACAACCTAAGGGCACCCATGCTACATGCCCTGGGCATTGCTGCGAAAGCATAAGCCACACAGCTAGAAAGAGGTCTTTAACGAGAGCGGTGGAAGCACAGTTTTATGTTGGAGCTTTCCAACAAGTCCTGCCTGGGGCTGAGCACTGGCAGCTGCCTGTTCTGGCAGCTCGCCACAAATTGCTGCGGCTTTGAGGCTATGCATCTATTAATAGAGGTATCGGGAGCTTTAATTTCAGCTGGGTTTAATAGAATATGCCACTTAGAGATGATATTGGCTCCAAGCTGAAGGGGGGCTTCTGGTGTGCCTAGAAGCAGCAGCAGGGAAAGAATCAGAAAAAGAAGCAGTCTTGGGGACCAGCATGTGCTCCCCTCAATATTGACTTCCCTTGGTAAGTCCCACCCAAGGGAAGAGTGCTGAGGAACACGCTGCTGTCCTTCATCTCGCAACTCGGAGCACGTGTCTGGGTCTATCGGTACCATATTAATAATGATCCTTCTTCATTTTTCATGGACAGACCAAGCTGCCATGCAGGCCTGCACATGTCGTGCCCCTAAGGAGCCAAGCCCTGCACAAGACGGGAATACCCCTGATTTACCATTTGCTGATTCTTCAGGAGACGTCGAGCTCTCCTGCCGCGCTTTGGGCCTCACGACAATAAGCTCCTTGCTCCTGACCGACCCCACCACAAGGAGCGAGGCATCTTTGTCTCCATTCATCACCATCCTGCTTCTGCCTGGCAGATCTGCTTCCTGCTCTTTGTCTGACTCGGAGAAAATACCTGAAGAGAAAAATTAGCGGGAGAAAAGAGCTATCCGTGTCCTTCAGGACTGCTTCATGTGTGACCAACCTTTTGATTTCTGGCCGTGTCATTCTCCTGCTCTGTGTAACAGTCCATCTGCTACGGTGAAGGGCAAAGCAGACATCTCCTGTTGGGTATGTCCAACCAGGTATTGACCTCAGAGAAGCTGCACCAGCAGCTTAGTGTTATGGAGGAGAGCAGAGGATAAAGCAGGGCTGAACCCCAACACCTCTGGCTGGCTTCATCCAAGTTAGGGGAAGGAAGGCGCAGACTGGTCTGGCAGTCTGCAGGAAGACAACTATGGGCAGAGATGGCTCCAAGGGGGCTGCTGAACTAGGCAAGCAGTTTTCCCTGAAACAAGATTAATTTTCCCCTTTCCTGCAAGCCGTTCCTCTTACTTTGACATCCTGTTTGGTGGACAGAGCTGACATCCAAACACGGTGGTGAGGACAACAATGGAAGAGGAACTGTCTGTCGAGGTGTCTCGGAGGCATCCTTTACCTTCTCAGAGCTCCCTTCTGTGTAAAGAAAAGGGTTTGTGTAACTTCCTCCATCCCTTAGATCCTCTCATCCTCCTGGGCTGATCGACAGTGATACTCTAAGCCCTTTCCTCCAGCTTCCTCCTACACAGGAGAAGCCACTTCTCCTCTGTCCTTCAAGAAAGGGAGGGACAGACAGAGGGACAGTGTGGGCAGGGAAAAGGAAGACAGAAGAGATGGAGGCAGGGAAAGACAGAAGGCAAAAACTGAAAGATCTACCCGAAGACCCAGAGCAGCTCTGCTGACGACATCCCCTCCTTGGCAGACTCCCACTGAGATGTACTAGTTAATTACTAGGAGACTGTCCTTTGGGGCTAATTAGCTGGTTGACTCCCTGAGGGAGGGAACCAAAAACCCACAACCCCTACCCTCTGCCATGACGAGCAGCGGTGGCAGAGCTGCCAGCCTGCCACCAGCGCAACTCAAGGGAGGAGGCAAACTCACCTGCTCCTGGCAGCAGGGTGGACTTGGAGGAACAAGCCCTGGAAAGGCAAGGAGACTGGTGTTACACCGAGATGGGATGGGGCAGGGGAGGTGACGGGAAGCAGGGGAAGGGCACTGCCCAGCACACTGCGCTTACCTGGCCAGGGGTGACCTCTCTGCAGGCAGAGCCAGGAAATCCCAGAGGAAGATGGCATCTCCAACGCTGATGACGTGCTGCTGGTCTGGGGTGAAGGCCACCTGGCGCACTGGCTCTGAGTGACCGATGTACACCTGGGAGAGAGCACGCCTTGAGCTTCTCCATCACCACACCTGTCCTAGCATGGTGGTTACTGAGCTCCCTGCCCTGCACAGCCAGTCCCTACACTCCTCAGCAGATCCTCTCTGAGGCCAGCACCCCCCCTACAGTGCTCAGACCTAGGGTTGATCAACTTGGGTTGACCTTCAACACACTGATCTGGAGAAACAAGCAGCAGAAGCTGAAAACCCCCAAGGCCTTCTCCCAACTCTCAACACTTCCGAAACCCTGGGCAAGCCATTTTCTTCTCTGCGTGGCTCTGTCCCTACCTCTCCCCTGCAGAGCGACTCACTAGGTGTGGTGCTGTGGCAGCCCCAGCTTGTGCTCAGTGCACAGCATTATCTCAATGCAGGAACAGGGCTGCGGTCAGCTTCTGGGCAAACTGGGACTGGGGATACTGGGCCAAGTCACACAGATGGCATTTGCTGCTCTCTTCTCCAGGGATTCATAAACGCTTGATCAGGGCAACACCAGCCCCCTTCCCCCCCTTTGTGGGCAGTACCTGGAAGTTGATGTCGAAGCGCATCTGATAGTCCCACACTTTGATAACTTTGTCGCCAGCAGTGAGCAGGTACCTGCCATCCTCGCTCAGCGCCAAGGAAGAACAGGAGAGCTTGTGCACGGGAGACACCTGAGGACAAGAAACGCATTAACTGCGTTAGTGCGTGTCCTTACTTATGCTTCAACAAGGGGACAGGAGTGTGACAGCACAGAAAACAAGGACAAGCTTAGGCTCACCCTGAGCACAACCAGCCCAGGATAGCTACAAGCTTGCCACTTCTCTGAAGCCCGTGAACTCCAGGATGAGCTCCTCTCTCCTTTAGCCTCCTACAGTGACATGAAGTGCCCAAGCCTCACAAGACACGAGACCTCAGTGTGTGAACTTCATAGCATCCTACCTCTCGCACCAGTCGTCCTGTTTTTGCATCAAGCACAAGGATTTTATTGGAAGAAGTGGATACCAGGAGCTCGCCTCGAGGCACGGGGGCAAAGCAGACTCTCACTGCAAAGTCCAAGGCCGCGCTGTTCAAATCAAGGATGCTGATGTCCACCCTCAGCAGCTGCAAAACAAGGAGCTACCGAACAAATGTCCTGCAGCAAATACTGCAGAAGCCTTGGAATTGCTCTCGTGACTCTCCTAACACAAGGCTACGGAGCCTCCCAGACCCTTCCCTTCCTACCTAATGAGGGGCTTCAGGGTCCAGGCAAAGTCCCTGCTGCCCAGGAGAGCAGCTCTCAAAGAGGGGTCGGAGCTGACAGTCTACACAACACTTCTCCAAATTATCTTTCTAGAGAGGAATGAAGCTGGAGAATAAGAAACCTTGACTTTGTTGTTTTGATCTCCCAGAATGAAAAACGGACCTCATTGTAAGCACCCTGAGCAAGTGCCTGCTGTGCAGGGAAGGGACCTCTCCCGATACACACTGCTGCTGCCCATGGTCTATCTCATCTGATGCAGCCCATGGGAATTTCCCCTGTGGCACGTGCTCCCCTCCCCACCCTCCCCCAGGAATGAGGGGAGCCCACTGGGTACCTCATCCAGAGAGCAGGCCTCCATCACCGTCACAATGTACTTGGAGTGACCCACGAAGGCCAGGAGACGGCTGTCCCCACTGACTGCCAGAGCATCGGGACCGCTCCCAGCATCCCGGGCCACCACATTGCCTGAGGGCCACAGCAAGAGAGACAGTGAAGAGCGGAGCAAAGCCCCCGCTGCAGCCAGCTCACTCTGTGATGGTGCTGCTGACCAGTAGCTGCAGCTTCTCCTGCCTCTGAATCAGCCGCGGGTTAACATTCTGGCCTGAGGAAGAAGCAGCCTCTGTTGTGGAAGATGCTACAAATATTATCTGCAACAAAGCGTGCAGTGAGCCACCTCAAAGACAAGGGCTAGATACACAGCTTGTCGCCTGGCTGAACGTGCAGTGTTTTCAAGGAGAGCAGAACAATGTCAAGGGAATAAAATTGGTTTTAGTGTTTATTTTTTAACATTACAAGAAACTGTGACAAGGAGCTATGGATGTGAGCTCTCAGCTGCAGTCTGGGTGTCTGAACGCTGTGCATAAGGAAGTCAGTGCCAAACGCCAGCATGCTGATGTCAGTCCGGTGGGCAGATAGACCCAAAGGTCTAAAAATCACAGAAATCAGAGCAATTCTCTGTATTTATCCCATTATCAAAATTCCACTGTTCTTTCCCTGAAATACAGCCAGGCAATGAATACGGGTTCCAAGCAGAGTCAAAATGTGAAGGTCCAGCTGCAGCACTGACATCAAACTTGGGTGATTTTGGACAAATTCCCTGATCTCTCTGAGTCCCTATCCCTTCTCTGCCTACTTCAACTGCACATCTCTTGAGGCAGGATCCTCCTCTTTGTACAATATCGCATAAGGGAGCTCCCTTTCCCTGCCCAAGCTTGCGCTGCCACAGCTCATTTCAAAAGCGTACATTAAAGATGACATTAATATCTCCAAATTGTCTTGCTCCGGCACTGCTTCCCCTGCCTGCAGCTCTCCACCTTCTCCGCTCACCACCATGGCTCTGTGCGCAGCTGTGCTGCAGGCATGATCAGGGAAACAATCCAGTTCAAACAAATTAAACTGCACATCCACAGAATGGAAAGAATCAGGGCTTGGGCATGAATAAGTAGGAAGACTACACTTGCGTTACTTCTAGGCGATGCACTGCTGAATCCAGACCCGAAAGGGCAGGTCTCTGTGCTTCCAGTCCATTCACGCAATCAAAACACCAAGCAAGCTGTGAGCCTTTGAACCAGCACGGGTTGGGAAGGGTTGGCAGTCGCTAGGGTTTGCTCACACATATGGTATAAACACAGAAGACACATCTCAGAAGTTTCATCAGAAAATACCTCTCTGGGTAGGCTGAGTCTAGTCTGGCTTTGGTGCTAGGATGTCTGGGCTAATATAAAAGAACAAAGGCAACCTACAAAAGTCTTACCCAGGACTCTCAGGACGTGGCTTTTCTGCGCCATACAGCCATAAAGAGCCAGCGTTCCCTGCAAACAGGAGCTGAACATGAATTTGCCATCTGGAGAGAAGGTCAGTCCAGTGATCACAGTGCGGTGCTGCCTGAAAGAAGGCAGAAAACATGAAAAAGGGGAGGAGAAAAAACAAACAAAATCCCCTAGAAAAGAGTAGCAACATCGAGTGCAACATGAAAAGCCCAGGGGAGCAAAATAATCAGGGGCAGGCAGAGCACTCCACCGAGTTCACGCCTGCAGCAGCCCAGGACAATCAACACTTCAGCTTTTTGGAAAACCGCGTGGCAAGCGCGGTATTCCAGCTCCCTCTGGAGCATTGTCTGCTTCCTGTGCCAAGGCTCGCAAAGGCTCCCTGTTAGCTGCTCTCAGGACAAGCCCTTTCCTGCTGTTGGCCCGCTGTCTACCGGGAAGTCACAAAGAGCCCTCACAGCCTGCGCAGGTTGGACCTTTACCACCCGGAGCCTTGGCACAGCAGCCTGAAAAGCACTCAGCTGGGACGTGAGGATTACCGAGCTCAAGAAAAGTGCTTTTCCCGCCTCCATAATTATAACTGTGGCTCCTGCCAGTACACCCAGTTAGACCCATAGCTGCCCCAGTACAGCTCCCACTGCAAGCACTCACTTGTGCTCGGCCAGCAGATCGGAGGCAGCCAAGCTGAAGGTCCGCACCATGCCACTGTCAAAGCCACAGGCCAGGATCTGCTGGGTAGGGTGAAAGGCCACGGCACACGGCATTTCATCTGCAGCTGTGAAGTCATACAGCTGTGGGAAGAGACACACCGCAGGCATGAAGCTGGATAAAGCTCTACCTGGCAGCCGTACCTAACAGCAAACCAGCCTCAGACCTCCACCGTGAGCGCGTCCCACAACAGGAATCTGATCTTGCCTCGATGGATCTGAAGCCCAGTGAAGTCCTGGGCCTTGGGCATTTAGATAGGGCCCTTGGGTATTATGTTTTGTGTTAAAAAGCAGTATGTTTTTATGTGTTAAAAAGCAGTATGTTTTTATGTGTTAAAAAGCAATATTCAAAAGACAGAGGAAAAGAAAACATTTTTGTTTAACAATACCTTCAGAAGCTAAGGCCAAATTATGCGTTAAGCTAAAACTCTCAGAACTCCATGCTCCAGGATTTTTTGCCCCATGGTTCAGGGCTCTTGAACTGTGGAGCTTTTTCAGGGCTCTTGAACTGTGGAGCTTTTTAAGGGCTCTTGAACTGTGGAGCTTTCATAACCAGACCGAACAGAGACTAGGCAGACTATTAATAAATGTGAGACACCTACTGACTCTTGTCTCGCCTACCTGTTGCATGGAGACAAGGTCCCAAACTCGGATGGTATTGTCCCGAGACACCGTTGCCATCTGCTTCCAAATCCCCTCCACTGAGAACGCCAAAATGGAGTGCTCGTGAGAGCGCATGAGGGTGTTATAGTCCCGGGACTGGATATCCAGGTAGCCCAGATTCCCAGCAGCGGTTGTGCACAAGACTTTGCGGCTGTCTGGGCTGATGCAGACTGAACTCACTGGAGCCTCGTGCTCTGGGGAAAGACACAGGAGTCAGCAACCCCCCTGGGAAAGGAGCAGCAGCAGATGGAGCAAAGCTACCGAACCAGAGCCACATTTAGGAAGGTAATGCATACAGCAGTGAGCACCCCACACGACCTCAGGACTGAATGCCTGCAGGTTTGAGTTTAGTGACAAATTAGTCTCTGCCCTTTCTAGAAGTCCCTGGGCCCCGCTGTTATGGTGGTTTCAGAAAGAGCAAAGAACTGCTCAACTTCTCCCCTAAATATTCATGGACAGAAGAGCCATGGGTAGAAGGGCACAGAAATCAAGACTGAGTGCCTGCTCTCAACCAGGAGATCCTGCCATTCTCCTACAAGTTACAAGAGTGAACATGACTAATTGCTGTTAAAGACTTCCGAGCCAGCCACCCCTAGAGACAGCAGGCATAAAAGATGCCCTCGTTCATGACAATTGCTCTAGGAGACATGGCAGTGGAGCCGTGGCTTCACAGCAGCAGGCTGATGGGAGTTGGGGAGCTCAGAAGCACCACTCCCAGCGCTACTCACCTGCCTCTAAGACAACGGCTGAGAAGTCCAGTGGCCACAGCCGCAGGTAACCATCTTCTGAACCCATGGCACAGAAGGTTGAGGAGATGCTAATACTGTTTATAGCGATCCCAGGGCCTGGAAACCCAAAAAACGACACTATGTTGTACAGCTGCAACAAGAAAACTCAAACTGAGGGTTGCCCCATCCAAGAGCTGAGAGCTCCATGGTCCACCCACACCATCGCCTGTCTCAGAAGATGCCAGGAATCCCACGGTGACGGACAGTATAGGCTGAAGAGTCCCAGCTAGCCCTTCTCAGGACTCAAAGCAAGTTCAGTCCCCGTCCTTTGCCAGAACTCCTCTTTACCATCATGCAGCTCTCGCCAGGCACAGAGAAGTCTTTACCGCTTGTTAAACCCTGCCATGTTTTCGCCTTGAACAAGGTCTTGTAGCAAGGGATGTCCTAGATTAACCGCCAGAGATACAACCCCCTTTCATTTCCATGTCTCAAATCCTCTCTGCAGCGTAGTGAGAAGGGAGAGAGAACAGAGATCTACAGAAACTGGTTTTTTTTGATGCAGGTATAAAGTCCATTGGTCAAAGCACTGGTGAGAGCCAGCACTGCTACAGGAGGACACCCAAGGACACCGTTTCATCTCCCCTTGGGCATTTTCTTGCCCACGAAGTGAGAACCAGAGTCCCATACCTCTCAAAGGGGCATGCTCTAGATTAATTAGCTCAATTTGCCAAAGCAAACTATGCACTAAGTTTTAAGATATCAGAGCAATCGCACTTGAAAGTGAATTCTTCCCACCGTTAAAATTAGTGGAAGAGATGAAAGCTGTAGTACTTAGTATACAGTAACCAGGCTTTCCCAAACACTCTGCACAGGCTGAATAATGAAAAAAAAAAAAAAATCCCAAATTCATCTTTTTCGTTGGTCCTCTTATCTTCTTCCATCTCTTCATTAAGATTCCCATCAGTAAATTAAGACCTTGTTTTGTGTTTCTAAAAGCAGTGTTTCTCTGAAAGTGCAATCAGCATTTCAAATGCTAAAATTCTTTCTTAAGACGATACTTTGCTGTACTAAGGAAGATTATTTGCAGCACTTGAGGCAGATAGCTAGCAACAGCCTAATCGACCCAAAATCATCCTTAGCAGTAGGTAAATAGCTGGTTGATTCCACCAGAGATTTGTTTGCCCTTTCTGCCCCCCGATGATGGTCGGGTGCTCGCTGGCTGGTGCCCTCCTACCTGTGCCGCCGCCTGCCTTGTCGTGCGGCTGGCAGCCCTGGGGCTGTGCGGGCAGCAGCCGCCGCGCGCTCCTCATGCAGACGTTCTTGTAGTCCACCTCCAAGACGTGGCCGCTCTTGCTGCAGACAAAGCTGTAAAGGAGAGAGAGCCCTGCTCTGGCACCCCAGGGTCAAGAGCGGCTGTGCCGGTGTGGTTTAGTGAAAACCCAGCTTGGTTTACCCGTTGAACTGTTCACCTGATGGAAAGCAATTCTGGTTCACAGTAACCTAACAGGTCAACCAGGTGTCCAAGGGCGCCTTTCCATGCACTACCCTACAAATCTACAACCAAGTCAGAGTTCCCTATTTTATTTCCTGTCCCTTTGAAATGTTAGTTAGCAAAAAAGCTAAAGCTCAGCGTAGACTTCAGAAAGAAACCTCTCTCTGCCACAGGACACAGTCCAGGGGAAGGCAGGGCCAGCTGAGCCGACAGCTCTGCCTTAATGGAACAGTACGTGGTAGCAACAAAGGTCTGGCTTTGACAATTAAAATAAAACAAAGAAAAAAAGTCTGTATTGCTGTATATGCAAGAGGACATGCACCACGCTACTCCCGCTGCCCACAGAAAGCTAACCACAAGCCTCAGGCTGGGGAGATTCACTAAATATGGCAAAACATCAGTCTGGCAAGCAGAAAGACCCATTTCTTGGGCTATTCTGCAAGCAGCTGAAGCATTTTGAGAAGCAAAGCATGCTGAGGAGGGGACAGGGTCTCCCAGCTCCAGAAGGCACCTCTATTTTGCAGGGAAAACCCAAGCAAAACGCCATGCTTCTGCAGAGGAGGGGGGAGGAGGATGCTAAAGGCAGCCGAGAGCTGCAGAGCTGCCTCTCGGCAGACTGCCCCGCGGCCGGGCAACGGCGGAGCCCAGCAGCCCCTTACAGTGTGCGGTCCTCCGGCTCCCGCTCGGCCGCGTGCCCCTCCTCGAAGGCCAGGTCGGTGAACTCCAGGGAATGGTACTCGCCCAGACTGACGGCACACGAGCGCAGTGCTCCGCTCCGCACTCGCCACAGCCTGACGTTGTCTCGGCCGCACGACACCATCCTGTCCCGGGAGAGACCGCGTGAGGACCGGGGCAGGACTCCCCAAGCCGCTGGTGAAAGGCCAGTGCCCCAAGGGCCACCAGCTGACAGCGAGGACCGAGAACAGGAACGGCAACTGGATGGTTGCAGCACCACGACTCCCCCCACAGCCATGCCAGAACCAATGCTTTTGATTGATTTCCTTTGCACGCTACCTGGTGTCATCAAAAAAAGCAATCTTCAAGGCCTGGATGTCCACATCTGTGTGCGCTTTGGCCAGCACGGCCACCTCTCCACCACGGGTCACCTGAGCAGCGTTCCACACCACCACCATCTGAAGCAAGAAAACATGATGGCAGAGCTGCTCAAATGTGGGAGCCTCGGCAGAAAAAGCTTTTCATCACAGCAGCTGGGCACAAAATATCGACAACAGATTTGAAGCAGGAAGAAAAAACCTCTCACAGAGGGTTCAGGACAGTCCAGCAGCTTTGCAAAGCTTCATGGCAATATACTCATCTGGCATCCGTAATTATAGGTTCTAAATCCCAGGGCTGCCTGCCAACAGGGCTCAGACTTGGAAAAAAAATCCACAGAGGAGTGGGAACTCTGCCTGCTGAGACAGAAGAGCTGTACCAGGGCTGAGCTGGTCCGTGAGAGCTGGAAGTGGCACGAGGCCGGCTGCGCTGGCTCCCGCAGCACTTTGCTCCGGTGGAGGTTTGTGTGCTCGCGGTGCCCATCACGAGGGGCAAGGGAGCCAAACCCTTTCCCTAAAGGAGAGGGGAAGATGGGAGAAGAAATGCAGGTGATTTGGTGCTCTGCATTTCAGAACAGCATTAAAAACAGACCCAGCATCACCTCAAAGGCCAGGGCGGGCTGAGGCATCACCCTGGGAGCGATCTTAAATATTGTATTGATCATACCAGATATGCAAAACAAGCGATACACAATACAATTTTTCTCACTGCCCGACGACCGATTGTGCAGCCAGTCCCTGATCAGCAGTCATGAAACTCGTTGAACTCACGGACTCCTGCCCCTCGTCAACCCCCATTTATAAACTGAGCATAACGTCTACGGTACGGAATATTTCCGTTGCCCAGCTGGGGTGAGCTGCAGGGCTGTGCTCCCTCCCAGCTCTCGTACACCAGCTCATCAGCCGAACAGGGGAAAGTAAAGAAAGGGCCTTGATTTCCTAGCAACAACTAAAACCATCAGTGTATTATCAACATTCTTCTCATACTAAATCCAAAACACAGCAGCTAGTGGGAAGAACATGAACTCTATCCCAGCCGAAACCAGGACAGTACCAACCCCTCATTCTATACCATCATGCTCAGTATATCAATGGGAGTTGGCCGGGGAGCAGGAACCCGTGAGTTCCACCATTGCTGCTTGGTGACAGGCTATGCAATAGTTTGTTGGGCGGTGAGAGAAACTGTATTGTGTATCACTTGTTTTGCACATTCTTTATTATTATTATTCCCTCCCTTGTTGTCTTATTAAACCCTGTTTATCTCAACCCATGCATTTTACTTTTTATCTGTCCTCCTCCCCATCCCACTGAGGAGGCGGAAGGAGGGAGCGAGCGGCTGTCCGGTGCTTAGCTGCTGGCTGCCGGGTTAAACCACGACACCTCCCCAGTTTCAGCTCGCCAGCTCCCACCTGGATCATGGACTGCTGCCGCATGCTGTGAAAACAAAACCCACGGAGCACTGTTTGTTTTTTCCTGCAGGCAGTACACAGTTAGCGACGGCACAGCTAATTGCTGGTGGTCATCAATAAGGGATTGGTGGATGCAAACACTTCTACCGATCACGTAAAACCCCCAGTCCCATGAAACAAATTTATTTTTGACTGCTACCCGTGGGATCTGCGTCATCCCCTAGCTACATCAGTGGGCGGCAGCTTCAGTGCCCAGCATTGCTTCCAGCAGCGATGCCTGCGGTGCTCAGAACTGAAAAATTAAACCTTGTGTCTTGCCCTAAATGCTATAAAAAAGGGGGTTTTGGGCTCTAGTCAGTGCTGAACCTCCCATTTCAATTCCTGTTCCTCCACTACACGCTTGCAAGCCTTCCAGCTCGAAATGCCGCAGAAATATGCGTCACTCTCAGCCCAGTGGGCCAGAACGGGTGCAGAGGCGGCGGCAACGCCGGGCGTGAGCCTGCAGTGATCCCTGTGGGGTGCAGGCAGAATCTCACAGCCGCCTTCGTTGCCCTGGCAGAGACTGTGCTGGGGAGAGGAACAGCCCCAAAGCTCAACCCAAGCAGGGCTCTCGGGCCGTTTACGCAAGGATCTGCTTGCTTGCCACCGAGGAACGTGCATGCAAACACTCACAAGCATCAGGCAGAAGGGAAGCATTTTCTAAGCAGCTGAGGAGAAAGGTATCTCCCTCTGGCTACAGTGAAGAACATGCCTAGGAAAGCCCAGAGCAGAGGTTCATCTGCAAAATAACTATGTAATCTGGAGAACAGCCACCTCATGTTGCTAGTTCGCAGGGCCGGGAAACCAGAAACAAGTTTCAGTCCTCACCGTTTTGCTGTGCCTGTCCTTTCCGACACCACACAGAACGGCTCCGCTGTAGGAAAAGCTGCAAGAAGAGGCCAGCTGGTGAAATGCATCTCCTTGTACCCCGAGTGCATCTCGGTGGGGAACAAAAGTAGACAAGGTCAGGGTACGGGGAGAGAGCAAGACCTGAGGGATAAGCTCAGGAGGGAGCTGGCAGCGCGTCGGCTGTTCCAGGCCAGCTGCCAGCAGGTCTCGGTGATAAACACCGGCAGCTGAAGGAGAGCTGCAATTCACCCCTGGTTTACCACACACGAATAGCACAGAAAAGCTGCCGTGCTGCCACGCTTAACCCGCCCGAATGCATCCCTGCGCCCAGGCTGAGACCCACCTGAGGGACAAGAGGGAGCGGACGTGGCTTTTAAACACGGAGAGGCAGGTGCCTGTCGGGAAATCCCAGAGACGCACCACGCTCAGGGGACCGGCCTGCACCGAAGCCAGCAAGGTGCTGTTCCCGTTGAAGGCCAGCGCTGACACCTGCGGGAAGCGCCAGGTCCAAGGGTCTCGAGGAGAGCTGGGACCAGGGGTGCATCTGGGGTGCATGGACAGCGCTGCTGTGGGGCTTTGTACAGAGTTACGCTCACCTTATCCGTGTGTCCAGTGAAGAACCTCTGCTCTCCGGTCTGGATCTGCAGGGTCACTATAACAGCGTGGCAGGGGTAGACCACTGCAGCGTTGTCGTGAGTCCACAGGGCCTGTGGGACCGAGACAGGGACGAGGGGGCTGCAGACACTCCAGAGCTGCCCCAGCTCCTAGGCTGGACCCCAGAGATTTCTGAAACAGAACATCCCCTGCACATGTGCAGGAGAGAGGATGCTCTTCCATACAAGTACTATTTTTATTCAAATGAAAAATAAAAGCCCAGCCAACACCTTACTTAACTCAGTGGATTTACCATAGCAATCGTGTCTACTACACGAACAACAGATAGAAGGAAAATCACGTTGTTGGCAGAGCCTTGAACTGCCTGAACCACAATGACCCTTTCTTGACCCTAACACAGACCACAAGCCGGGCTCCTGGAAGGCACAGTACTCCGTGGAAACAATCCAAAACACAGCCCTTCCTTCCCAGACTCCACAAAGCAGCTCTAATTTTAACATGTTGAAATGCAGAATCCGTGAGATCTAAACGGCCCCCCTCCGTAACTCCTAATTCAACATCGTCACAGCAGGAGACCCATGCACAAACGTGAACTCAGGCCCGTCTGCTTTGGGGTCATTTCCCCACCAAAAAGTGCAAGAAGGGTGGCACTCCGCTGCCTGTCATGCCTCCAAAACATCAATCTGTGATGACACGTAAACTCCCCAGGCCATCTGAGCTACTGACCCATTTGGTGCTGCAGCCTCCGAAGCCAATAATCATTCTCAGCTTCAGGATGGGATCCGGTAAGAGCCCCTACGAAAAAAAGTCGGAAAATCTAACACCAGCAAAAGGACCCCATAGGATTAACTGAAACTCCAGCCCGAAGCTGGCGTTCCCTCTGCTGCTTCTGGAGGCTCGCAAATGTCAGCCCTACGCGTCCCAAAGCCACCCTCGGGCTGCTGCGACTCCTCAGCGCTTCACCCACCTCCTCCGAGCCGGCGTGGACAGCTCGGATGGTTCGTTCGCTCATCTGGTGAGCGTACACGTGGATGCCACCATCACCGACTGCCAGTGAGCGTGACTGCCCTGCGTCCCCCGCACTGCGCGGCCTCTGGTTCCTCTCCAGCTCCTTGTCCGCAGCAGGCACGGCTCTCGGAGTCCCTGGGGCTGTCAGGTGAACCTCAGGGATGCTTTTCGCAGTTACAGGACGCCGGTGCGGCATCTGAGGAAGAGCAAAACCTCAGACAGAGATCAGCAGAGGCAGAGATGGGGAGACACCCGCGTCTCTCCTGAGTGACTCTTCACAGTGACACAAAGAAGATGGAGCAAGGTGGAGGCAGAGCACCCTGTGGGTACTTGGCCAGGTACGTTAACCAGCCACTCTCCCTACGCTCTCAGTGCTATCCATGCACAGTTCACCTCCTCCAGACAGCAAAGCAGAGCCCCAGGAAAGATCCAGCCCTGAACAGTCTCTGGAAGAGCTGCTCTCTCTCCAGTGAGCAGAGGAGGCTAAAAGCTCCGCTTATCCCCGTTCAGAACAGCAAAGCAGTCACGCTCCTCGCTTTTTCCCCTCTCCGCAGTGTGAGGAGCATGGCTTCCCCCGGGCCCTCTGCAAAAGCCCATCACCGCGCTGCCCGGTGAGCCAGTCCAAGCACCAGCTCCTGCATCACCACGAGCTGGGATGAGGAAACCAGTGGTGAGGGCAGCTGCCCGCAGGCCCAGCAATCCAGGCTGCACACCCTGCTCTGCTCCCTGAGAGAACTCCGTCAAGTCCTTTAGTCTCCAGTCCACATTTCCTATCTATAATCTGAATACACAAGTATTTGCTGCCTCAGCTGAGACAGCGAGGGATAGATGTCTGGAGATTACGAGGTGCTTGGCATTTATCTTGTCTCTGCTTGGTGCTAGGCCAGACTGAACCACCCAGTCGTTAGCTGCAGGGCTTCGGTCAACAGACCATGGGGTCTGACCTGCCCGGATCAGCTGTGAACGACAACAAGCAGTTTCCACCTCCTCCATAAAGGAACTCAAAGACAGGACGTGGGGAAAAACTCCACGGGAGGCAGAAAGGAAGAGGTTGCAGCCTTCTCCGCAGTGCACTTACAGCTTTGGGACTGGTGATCTGGTGGATGAGGGACAGTCGGTCACGGACTGCTTTGGTGAGCGTCACCGGCTGGGGTAGCTGCCGGATGGGGTCCTCCGAGGCTTGGCCACCTGGGTGACATGAGGAGCGGGCTGGGCTCTTTCAGAAACCCGAGGCATCCACCCGGGGTGGCACAGCCCGGGCTGCTGTGCCCAGCCTCCCCACCTGCCGCGGGACCGGGACAGCTCTTCTGGATGGAGTCGTGCAGCAGCTTGGACCCCTCGGCTGGGAACCTGAGCAGAATCAGAGGAAGGCACCGTGAAATCAGGCTGCTCCACCGGCACCCGGGAATCTCACGTGGTAACTCACCGCGTGGCACAAACACCTCTTCACTGTCTCCTATAAGATTCCCCCATTTCCCCTCTCTTGTCCCAAATACAGCGATACTAAAGCATCTCCCAGGTCTGCTCTGCATCGTTCCTTCCCAGGGGTTAACTCGGCACTGTGCGCTTCAGGCACCGCCGCTGCGCCGACGACTGCGATGAGCTGCAATTTATGACCGGCACAGTTCTCTGGCAAAAACATGCCCACCGACGGGAGGCCAGCACCGCAGCTGAGGAAGGTACGCTTATGTCTGCCCCCCGATGAGGCGTCTCCCCCCCCATCAGACTACCCTTTGACTTAGCGAGCGGCTGCAGTGCCCCCCGGGAATGGCACACACAGAGGGAGGGCTCACACAATGCTGTCAGCCACAGAGCAGTCCCAGCAAGAGACCGCCAAGAGAGAGGGCTGGTGTTAGCCAGGCATGGGAGTGAGGAGAGGCTGAGGGAGCTGGGCTTGTTTAGCCTGAAGAGAAGGCTGAGAGGGGACCTTATAAATGCTTATGAATATCTCAAGGGTGGATGTCAGGAGGATGGGGCCAGACTCTTTTCAGTAGTGCCCAGCGACAGGACAAGGGGCAATGGGCACAAACTGGAGCAGAGGAAGTTCCAGCTGAACATGAGGAAGAACTTCTTCTCTGTGAGGGTGACAGAGCCCTGGAACAGGCTGCCCAGGGAGGTTGTGGAGTCTCCTTCTCTGGAGATATTCAAGACCCGCCTGGACAAGGTCCTGTGCAGCCTGCTCTAGGTGACCCTGCTTCGGCAGGGG
>Ga0065711_1031806_pt1 | contig 28690 bp, 37 predicted proteins | sample Hoacrofraction12_FD_59098 | JGI IMG/M metagenome (GOLD analysis project Ga0065711, IMG submission 59098) | Hoatzin crop microbial communities from Cojedes, Venezuela - Epithelial fraction 12 v2 (version 2) | ecosystem: Host-associated > Birds > Digestive system > Esophagus > Crop | place... | reverse complement strand
GCTGGGCCCGGGGTGGGGGTGGGGGGATGTCCCGGGGCTGGGGACGCGGGCAGGGGGCTCAGGCCCGGTTCTGGGATGGGGGAGTGTGAGGAGCTCTGGGGCTGGCGATGGGTTTGGCCGGGCGAGGGAGCAGGGGGCAGGCAGTGGGGCCAGCGGGGCTGGTGAGGGACAGGGATGGGGACAGCTGGCACCGGGGTGACTGTCTCTCCCTCTCCGCAGAGCGGCTGAACATCCAGATCGTGTCTGCCCAGAGCCGCACCGGCCTGCTCACGGCGCAGGAGGCCCAGCGCGTCCGGCAGCTGCACGAGGAGAACCGGCAGTTCCTGCGCATCCCGCGGAGGTGAGTCCTGCGGGGCCGGGCCTGGATTCCGCTTGGCCCCTCAGTGGCAGCAAGCCTGGGGACAGCCCTCTGCTTTGTCAGTACCCTGGTTTTGGGGAAAGCCACTGCGTGAGCCTGCTGTAACCCACAGCCCAGGTGCCTGCCTGCCGTGTGGGGCTGCTGGCCCCAGCCCGTCTGTCCTGACGGCGTGGGTTCCTGCTCAAAGCCTGGCACTGCTGGAGCTGGTGCATCCAGGCCGCCTGGCTTACTGCCTTTCCAGAGCTCAGTGCGTGGTGGACAGAGAGATGAACCCACCACCTTAAATGCCTTACTGATCTTAGCTCAAAAAAACAGCTTTGTGAGATCTGGTGTGCAGAGGATAACGTCCTCTCAGCTAGTGGAGTTCAGAAGGAACAAGGAGAAAAGGCGTACTTAAAGCTGCTGAAAGCAGGTGCACACACGTCGGAACTGTGACCATCTCGGTGCAGCTGAGCGTGCGGTGTCTGTGTTCCTGATGGATGTTTATTGCAGTGATGTGGTTGGTCTGACTGCTGCTTCTGACCAATCACTCCAAACTGTGCTTGTTACAGGCCGCACTGGGACAGGACAACCAGTGCGGAGGACTTGAAGCAAGCTGAGAGGGACAGCTTCCTCGAGTGGAGGCGACAGCTTGCCCAGTGAGTATGCCACCTGTGTCTGGGTGAGTAGCTGGTGGCATTTGGAGACAGAGGGAGCAGTGGGCTGGGTTTATCCTTGCTGGACCAGTAAAATTAACATCTTGTCAGGAGCTCCCTGTGCTTGTTCTGGGAGGCTGGACAGCCCAGCCACAGTCCAGACACGTCTTTGTGGTGAGCTCCGCAAAGCTCTCTTGTGTGTGCGTGTTCTTGTACTGTTTACAGGTAAAATTCTTCAGGATGGAGTGTGATGTTCTGCTTTTGCCCGTGAAGTGGGAGAGCGGTGAATGTACCTTCTAAGAGCAGCAGTGCTGCGAGTGCAGTGCTGCCGGCCTGTGTGCAGCGGCTCGTGCTGCTCCAGCGCTGCACGCGCTGGCCCGCAGCGTTAGGGGGTATCTGCTCACCCTGCGAACCCGCGCTCCCCCTGGGTCAAGTCATTCAGGCGGTGGCAACAGTGAGCCAAGGGTTGTATAGGGATGTTGCGTGTACCATCCCCAAATTCGTTATTTTTTCCAGGGGGTACTTGATTGAGTAATAACTGCTGGCATTGGGATAACTTCTCTGGTTTGTTATTGCAGCTCTGAAATTTCACAGGCAGACTTTTGATGAGTTTTCGCTCTTTCCTTCATTTACCGCTTTTCCACTGGCATGGTCAGGAGCCATTGTGTCACCGCTGAACCAGTGCCACTGACACCAGTTCACCCAGGTTCTTGATCTGTTTGCAAAACTAGCAGAAATAATACCTGCTGTATGAGTCCAATTTGATAGCTCTCCCTGAAGCTAAAGCCTCCTGGATCCAAGGAAGAACTGGCGGTGTGCTTATTGCCTGACAAGGGCCAAATATGATCTCTCTTTTTCTGTTTTGCCTCAGCCTCGAGGAAGAAAAGAAGTTGATTTTAACCCCATTTGAACGAAACTTGGAATTCTGGCGTCAGCTTTGGAGAGTCATTGAAAGAAGGTAAAGTATATCACCGTCCTCTTTTTAGAAGTGACGGTTAATGTGTTTTCCTGAATTGAAGCCTGTGAGTCAAGCTTCAAGTGTCTGAGCACAGGAAGAACAGTTGTGGTTAGTAATGTTTTGTTATCAGCACCGCAGTGATTTTGTTTTGAAGTGATCAAAATGTGACATGAAGAAGGGCAGCCGCTTAGTGGCGCGTGCTGGCTCTCGGCGCTGCGAGTCTCTGATGGTTCCTCAGATGCTGCTGCTCAGGGCCTCTTCCAGTGACTGTGTGGGAGGCCTCTCTTGAGAATGCGTCTTCGAGGTGTTTTGTCAAGATGAACCCTTTCCCCTCTTTCTGAACTGTGCAGCTGCACCCTGCAGGGGGCAGGAGGCAAGGGAGATCAGCTAAATAACGTTGGGAGAGAGCAGGCCTCTTGGTAGTTGGCCTCTTGCCATGCAGAGAAATTGCAGCAGTGCACGAAAGACAACAGCTTGTCATATCACAGAAATAGCTTTGTTTGCTGCGCTGAGCTGCAATACAATGGGAGTGCTATCTGCTGTGTTAATCTAACGGGGGCATTTAATTTCACTAGTGATTAAGTTTGAGATCATCTTGTCTGATTTTCCTAAAATTGAAAAATACTTCACCAGTGAGGTCATGGTGAGCTGGTCCTTTCACAGAAGTGGCTTTGTAGTGGGTGCTGCTGGGCCTTTGGCTGGGGATGAGCTGGGTTGGGAGCATCCACTATAGGATATCGTGATGTGCAGCGTGAGGGTATTGTGTTTTGAGGTGGCTGGAATGTGCTATTAATGCCTTTCTGCTCTTGTTGGAGCTTTGTATTTCATGTAGAGTGAGGGTACTGTCTCGAAATTGAACGGAAAGGTCATCCAGTCCCTTACTTTGACAGATAATTTGATCTATTGTCAACCTTTGCTTCAAACTAGCTCCCAGCAGTGCGATTCAGATGCATCCCATCCCAGTACCATGGTGTCAGCTTTCTCTTGTATTGATCTTTGAATATCTGTAACTGTTCAGTGCCTCTTTGTACCCACACAGCTTATTAAATGACTCCCTTGGGGGCTTTATTGATTTTTTTATTACTATTTTTTTTTTTATGTATATATGTAACCAACTGCCTAGTGAAGCTTGAAATTCTTCCATTCAACCTGTGGTGTTCTGAAGCTGTACTGAGCTAACAGAAATCTCTGTCAAACAAATAGAATCAGCATGTGGCAACCAGTATTTTAAATTACCTGCCTGGAGAAGTTCTAATGGAAGAGGGTGTAGTTAAATTTTCCCCCTCCTTTTGAAAAAAGAAACAGGAATGCCTCTGGTATCTGAAGCCAGGGTGTTCAATTTGTGCATAGGACTGAGGAGTCTTGCTCACATATGTGGTGGCAACCTGGTGTCTGGATTTGGAAGATGTTTGCTGAAAGCATACATGCAAGGTCTTGCTTGCATGGGGGAGCAATGTGTTTTACTGGAGTTTAATTCTTTCACTGTTTGTGTGACACACACCTTGTGTGACAAGCAGAGCACAAAATAAATTTTGAAGATGCCTGCCAGCAAACGCTTGGTATCTGCAAGCCATCGGTGGGAGACTTCGTCCATCTTGCTCCATGCAAAGGGGCCAGCAGTGTTCCAGAAGATCTCACTGTGCAGGAAATGAGCCTCTTCTTCCTCTGTGTAGCCATTCTGCCACAGCTGGGTGATGAGGATAGACAGAAATGAAGTTGTTATCACATTTTTTAGTAACGTTAAGGGATAGGATACCACTGCTCTGGTTCTTGCCTGCTGAGCGTTTCTGAAGGGTGGATGGATGGCAGAACTCAGGTGCTTGCTTTTCCCTTGCCGGCTGTACGGGAGCATTAGCCAAGTGGGGCAGAAATACTGTACAGCAGTACTGGCTTGTAGCATAAGCCTGGCCACGTTGGGGCACGTGGGGTGCTGAGATGCTTAATTAATTCAGTAGAGGTACTTAGTAGGCTAACACAGTTAAAACCATTAAAATTCCACTCAGAACCTAAAAGCAAGTAATGGTAGTGTGCCTTGCTGCTTTCTCTGAGGCAAGGTAAGAAAGAGTACCTTATGGGGCTTTATTTTATTTTTGCAGTGATGTTGTTGTCCAGATAGTAGATGCTAGAAATCCCCTTCTGTTCAGATGCCAAGATCTGGTAAGTAAACCACTTGCTTGAATGTCGTCTTAATTTTATTTCTGAGAAATATGGTTTGTTTATTGTTTAACACATTCAGCTGCTTTGAAGCTGTTCTGCTGTTGCACCTAACTGGATATCTGACTTGTTTATGCAAATATTCTGGCATAATATTATTTTTCTTCAGTGTTTTCTGATATTTCACACAGTGTTGTGGATTTAGAGGCAGTTCTGCTGACGTTATGTTGCGGATACTGTATTGCTCCTCATTACCTGCCAGAAGTGTCTGCGCTTAAAGGAATTGTTCTGTTTAAAAGCACAGTGGGACAAAAATGGGTGAGGATTACTGTGCTGAAAGAGAAGGATTAAGAATCATTGAAGTGACAACTTTGTAATGACAGGCTGTAGAACACTGGGCATCAGTGACATAAGCAGTTGCGCAAATAGTTGATCTTGGGAGTTCCTGCTGTGTGGTACTGATTCAGTACCTTGTCGTAGTGCTGAGCAGACAGGGTGTTTGTCCTCCTGACCAGAAACAACCTGTATTGTGGTAGCTGCATGCTCCAGTTTGTTCTTGTAGCTGTCTGCTAAACACCAGTTCCATCTAGCCCAGAGGATGCAAAGCTTAGCTGCACTCGTGTGGACCTGGGTGGGGTGACTTGTCTTGCTGCTCTTATATCACCTTTGGGCGAGGAGGAGTTTAACCAGAGTACGGACTGATCCTTCTCTTGTTTTCTTCAGGAAAGTTACGTTAAGGAAGTCAGCAATGACAAGGTGAACATGATCCTGATAAACAAAGCAGATCTGCTGAGTGAGGAGCAGCGGACTGCTTGGGCACAGTTCTTTGAGAAAGAGGGCATTAAGGTGGTGTTCTGGTCAGCTTTGGCAGAGTGCAGGCGGCTATCCGGAGAAGCAAAGGTACCGTAGATGACCAGTTCCAGCTGGGTATGTGCTGGCTGCCTCTGATAACTTGCTTTGCAGTTATGCTTGTGATATTCCTGAGCACCTTTCTAGGAAAGGCACAACCCTTGTCTTGGGGAAGGACGATTCTAAGGGCCTGTGCAGCTGTAAAACAGCATTTTAGTGATTGACTTGGAGACAGAAGTGAGGAGAGTAAAATGGTGAACAAAGTGGTACACCCTTCAGTCACTGTTTGTAGTGCTTGCAATTTCTATGTCAAGGTTAATGACTTGATAAATAATGCTGACTAGAATGTAAATTTGTTCCTTGAGGCTGCTGATGAATAGCTGCAGAAACAGCCCGAGTAGATCTGTTTGCAAACTCTTGACCTGTTGAAAGAATTGAAATCCTTTCCAAGAGGTAAGGGATGTGGTTACCTGTACAGAGGATTTTTCTCCCCCACTCTGCCCAGTGGAACAAACTCTGCTGCTTCCTCAAGTTACACGTGGTCAGTAAATCCCACTTTCAGGTCTTACTGGGTTCATATGTTACAGCCAGTGCTATTCAGCTCTGGAGTATCCCACACCTCTTTTCAAAAATACCTAATCTGTTCAGCTGGTTCACAGTTCTTGGATAAAATGTTTTTACAGGTTTGATTTAAAAGTGAGACTGGAAGTGTTAGGTCTGTTTCTTTTTTGAAATGAAAGTTCAAGATACTGTTGTTATGAAAAGGTCTTTCTTACATTCATTCCTATTAGTAGGAACGCTTGATAATAAAAAAAAAAAAATTTGCGGGGCTCTGCTGCATGTAAGGGTGCTGTGGGGGTGTGTGCATTCACTGTTGTGCTTCTGGAGAGAAACCTCTAATAGCTTCAGTGTCCCTCTTGGAATACTTTTGTCTTTCTGCTAAAATGGGCTAGGTGTTTCTACATCGTACTTAAGACCCATAAAAAAACCTGTGTGATCTGAGGAGTGCATTGTCAGTCTTTGGGATCTGGCTAATGAAACGTGAAGTGACTGCGCTGCAGCAACTGCAGTCAACAGCAAGACTTACTGTTATCTTTACATTTCACCTATGGAGTGACTGTTCACGCAGGAACTAGACGCTGAAGATGTAGCAGAGGACTCGGGTCATTCTGAGGATGAAAGTTCCAGTCAAGCAGACGACGACACAGCACAAGATAGCGCAGAAAGCACACCCACAGGCAGTGCTTTGCAAACTGCAAACCAAGTTCTGGTTAGTGATGATGACACTAGTGATGAATACGAAGACTGCGAAGATGATGAAGAGGAGGCCTGGCAAACCTGTTCTGAAGATGAAGGTGGGGACAAAGTAAACGCTGTTGCCCCAGAGAGGATGGAAAGCAGGACTGGTGGTGCTACAGTGCGGCGTGTAGTGCAAGAGCAGAACAGGAACATCAGGAACTTCAGCCATCTGGTACAGAGAAACGAACTGCTGGAGATATTCAAAACCATGCACAGTGGACCAAGGGTGAAGGATGGGGAAGTAAATGTTGGGCTGGTGAGTTGGACTTTGTGCTTAAATGGGGCTTGCTTCATCTAAATTGTAATTCCATATGCCTCCCATGGGGAAAAATTAATTCTGTAGCCTGGCTTCCCGTAAGGGTAAAAAAAAATCTAGCAAGCACAAATCACTGAGGGTTTTGTGCAAAGATTAATGCTGAAGTTCCTGGAGCTCAGTGTTCCACACTGCTTGCCTTAATTTTTTTAGTACGTTTTATTAAAGTGCTTCTGTGCCAGAGCTCTGCCAGTCTTCTGGAATCCCCCTTCCTGATACCACTGTTACCATTCTGCTGCTTTGTCGTCCAGGTGGGTTACCCTAATGTTGGCAAAAGTTCAACCATCAACACAATCCTTGGAAATAAGAAGGTGTCCGTGTCTGCTACACCAGGCCGTACGAAACACTTTCAGGTACTGCTAACAAAAAGCATTAATGTTTTTGTTAATTTTTCCCCCCCAGTGGAAGAGAGCTTCGTTATGAACTAATTGCAAGCATGTGGACTCACTGAGGACTCTGTTTGCCAACTTGAACTCTGCCAGGCAGAGTAGGTTGGAGAGGGGTGGGCTTGATGTGTGCAATTTTGAAACTTTAGTTATTGTTTCCAAACTCCTGCTGCAGTTTGAGAGTCACTCGTGAGAGCTGCTGTGCAATGGGAGGTATTTGCCATCTCCTGATCTAAGCAGCTTGGCCTTTCTTTTTTGAACACAAGTCATGAGGAGAGAACCTCTGAAAAGTGAGTGCTCCTCTGAATAGCTTAAGGTCAAGCTTTCAAACCGTCCTTGTCACAGTCGTTGCTGTGACTAAGTCCAGTTATGCTGCCGTTTTTGGTATTAATCAAGCTTTTAATTTTGAGGTAGCAACTCCAATGCTATAATGAGCATTGTGGGATTTGTACTTGTACTCCTCCCTATTTCAAAAGGTCCAACACAGTTAAAGGTTTCTGGAGTGCTTTCTTCCCTCCCATCAGATTGGAGAGCTGAAGACCTTGCTGCCCCCATCTGGACACCTTAGTTCTGAACCCTGGATGTGCTGCTGTCTCCCACATCAGATTTCCTTAGTTCAGTGGCGGGGGCCAGCAGGGCAGATGCCCATGTTAGTAAAATTTCTGCTTATTCTCATTTGCATCCTTGTTTCATCTCTGCATTTGATTTTTGTTGTTGTTGTTCTTTTTTCCTCCATGGACACCTGCTTGCCTTGGTGAACTCATGGGTTATTTGTTGTGTAGACCCTGTATGTGGAGCCTGGCCTGTGCCTCTGTGATTGCCCTGGTCTGGTGATGCCATCTTTCATCTCTACCAAGGCAGAAATGATTTGTTCTGGAATTCTGCCTATAGACCAGATGAGGGACCATGTCCCACCCATTTCTCTGATATCCTTTGCATGGGGTTTGCGAGAGTGTCTGTGAGCGTTGGATCTGGAGTATGCAACGTTGCATGTTCCAGCCCTGCTAGGGGCACGTGTGCTCATGCACTGAGGGTGGTGGGGATGCACACTGGATAAAACAGCCCTGCTGTGTTGGTCTTTCCCCATCTCATTTCAAGTTGATCTTATTGTCAGACTTGCATCATTTTTCTGGTTTGTGACAAAATCCAAAAGTCATTCTTGATGTACGCTCTTGGAGTGACTAGGGCGAGATTACTTGTGCCGCTGAAAATCACCAGGTGGTTTCCTTCACTAGCTTACGTTTGCCAGCATATCCCACGAAACGTTTTGGAAGCAACCTATGGAATAAATATCATAAAGCCAAGAGAAGATGAGGATCCGGATCGAAAGCCAACAGCTGAAGAGCTGCTAACAGCGTATGGATGTGAGTGATGATCCCCTTAAAACCTGTCGCCTGGGCTCTGTGTGCGGTCCTGAACGCAACCTGAGGAGAACTTCTTAACGTTAAGCCCAGCTCGGGTTTGTTGTGCATTGAACCTCCCCATTAAGACTTGCCTTCCTCTCAGGAAGGGCCTTTGTTAACAGCTCGTCCCGTGTGTGTGTTGCAGCGGTGCTTTGCCAGTTTTGTCCAACAGATGTAGTGATTGTGTTGAGGATGGGAGTGAAACGCCCTGCCAGTATGCCAATCCGCCTAGTGTGGTGTGGTGCTCTCATTCCTTTAGATACCTCTCATCACCTATGTTGTGAATTGGATTTTGAAGAATGCTGTGAAGGTTTATCTTCTGTGTCTGACTCTCTGATGCAGTTAATCTTCTCTGGTCTTAAGAATAAAAAACCAGCAGGTTTTCTGGTGGTAGGGAGATGTCGGCTCTCATCATTCCTTTCAGGTCGGGATGTTTCTGCAGCCCCCCTGCAGTAAGCAGTGTTCCCCTCCCCTCCCTGCTTTCCACAACAGAAGCCTCTTTCTAAGGGAGGCTTTTTTTCCGAGAGAGGATACAAATGTGCGGTTAGGCAGCAGAGAAGAATGTGTTAATGCTCTTGTTGTACTGACAGAGAATGTACTTTGGATTTGTCTTCCAGATATGAGAGGCTTTATGACAGCTCATGGGCAGCCAGACCAGCCCAGATCAGCTCGATATGTGTTAAAAGACTATGTCAGTGTAAGTGCTTCCTACGTCTGGATTTTCTTTCCTGCTAGGAGGTGAATTGAAGGTTTCACCGGAGCAGGAGGGAGCACACTAAAGTGAATTCTGTTTCCCTGGATAAAGTCAGCATGTATTGAAATACTCTTTAAATTGGGCTATTTTTAAGTTTTAAAGGAATAAATGGAATATCTCGTGCTGCTTACTCTTAAAAAGGTGATTGCTTAAAAATAAGGTGATAGCTAAAGAATTTATCATAACTGTATAACAGGCAGCAGATACGCAGGAAACAAACCCATTTGGTATGGTTGGGTCAGTATTTGGTGCTGAGGACTGCGGTTGTGAGTGTTGTAATACCTCACCCTTCTACAGCAGCTCTCAGCAACTTATTGTTGAGTATTTCAGTACTCCTGAGAGATTTGCACTGTATTGTTTGCAGCTGGATATGGTGATTTGAAGCAGAGGTAGAGTGGTGCTTTAGGTTAGAAGTCGAGCCAGATGTTGCTGGGAGGAGAAATCAAGTGTACTGATGGTCTCCCAGTGTGAGCCTCTGGACTTCCAGGGCGCTTCTTGTCTTTGGAGTTGTGTTCTTTCCTCTCTGGGTGTCTCTCAGTTTTTTTTGGTAATAACTGTATTGATTTCACAGGGGAAGCTGTTATACTGCCATCCACCTCCTGGCGTTGACCCAAATGATTTTCAGCACCAGCATCAAAGATGCCCAGAGAGCAGAACCGTGCAGGCCAGTGGACAGGTGAAGCCTGAGAAAAATACCAAAGCAAAACAGATTGAAAATGTGGTGGACAAAGCATTTTTCCACCAGGTAAGTTCTGGAGGAGGAGATTTATTCAAGGAGTTTTTACGGCAGCACTGGTGTGTCATAGTTACTGGAAAAAAATAGCTGTGAGGATGGAGGGGTGCTGGGTTGGGCTAATGGTTTAGATGCCATTGGCATCTGCGCGTAATTTCTACCGAAGAGTGCTCTGTTCTTTTTACTATCTCCTAAATCACTGGAAACATCCTAGGTGACTGAAGGATAGCTGATGAGGTGTGCATAGTTGATTTTTAAAAGGTCAGCAGAGTGACCCTCATCATTATGGGCCTAACATCAATCTTGAGCAAATGGGAGAGTGACTGGGAAAAGACAAGGAAGGAGGGTGGTGTGACGCAGCAACCAACCAGGAATGTGGTTTTGGACTAACAGGTCCTTCAAGCTAACTTTCCTTTCTTGAGATGACGTATTTAGGGGTCATGATAAGCTTCTTTAAGACAGTTGGTTTAGTTCTGCATGGTTGTTTTGACTCGGAACCTGAAATCAGATGAAAAGAACACAAGCTGATTTAAAATCTAATTGAGAGATCTCAAAATGAAGTGGAAAATGGGAATTTTTCTGAAGTTGTATGCTTCTTGTTAGGTCCCACAGGGATCTGTTTTGCCCCTACGCTACTGAGTAAGTTTGTTAATGACTCATAATGAAATGTCAAATCCATAACTGATTAAGTCTGCGTACCTTTATTTGACAAAGATCAGAACAGGGTGTTTAGCAGTGAAGAGGATGGGTTGTAGATAGCATGATCTGTTCTGCTTGGTTGGCTGGATGTGAACAGTATTTCTTTCATCACAGCTAAAGATAGTCATGTATTTTGAAAACAAGAACTCGGGCTCTTTTCAAAAACCAGTGAGCTGTCTTGGAAAACTACGACCTGAAAAGAATTTTTGGGATTACCAGACTCTTTCTCTGGCTGCCCAAAGTGCTGGCATGAGCTGTGAGCCCCGGCAGTGCTACCCAAGCTCCAGACTTAAGCAAGTTATTTTAGCCTCTGGCTTTCACAGGCGCCAGATTTATTTGCAAAGGCAATTTGTTGTGTGCGAAGCAGAGACTGTGAGAATCAATCCTAGTGCCATGGCTAATGTCTGCCGGAGCTGAGTGTCTCGTCAGCGCACCGCCTCTGCTTGCAGTGGTAGGCGCCGAGGGCCTGGGGCAGCAGGCACGGCTGCAGGCGGAACTGGGGCAGGCTGGCAGGCTTGGACTCGGCGGCATGGCCTGACCTTTCCTGCAGCTCTGGAGCTCGGGACTGAGCAGGTCTTGATGGGTTTGAGCTTGCCTGTGTCTGGTTTTATTAACATATCACACTTCCTTGTGCTTAAATATCTTCTCTGTTAGTCACTGGTGATTGTCTCCTCTTTCAGGAAAACGTTCGCGCCCTGGTGAAAGGGGTCCGGGCTGCAATGGGGTACCGGCCCGGCAGTGGCCTCGTGCCTGTGGCTACGCCCATTCCTGGGAATGTGGTAGGAAAGCCCTGGAAAAAACACGGCAACAGGAACAAGAAGGAGAAAATTCGCAGGATCACGAAGCACCTGGAGGCTTAGCTGTGGCACCGGTATTTGGCTTTTCCAGGGCGGGGACTGCACCATCCTGAGGGCCTGAACTGAGGGGGGGAAAAAAGGAGCAGTGGGCATCACTGGCTCACCTGGATGCTCCATGCTGTGGATTGACCTAGGCAGGAGAGAAGAGTGGGCTCTGATAGTGGGAGCTCATCCCTTTTCAGAACAAAAGAGACCTGGCTGTTCATGTTGTCTGGAAGCCAGCCCAGACATTTGACTGCTGCTGAAACGTCCTTTCAATGGGAGCAGATGGAGCCATGCGGGAATGTTTTTTCCTTCCATAAAGGATGTATTTTATAGCTGTTGGGATCAAAGCAAGCCCTGTAAAACTGACTAAAATCTTTAAACAGTTGAATCTCAATGAGTGATGTTTGTTATGTTTTGAGACGCTATTGCTCATCTCTTTTATCTTGAAAAGCTTGTTTGTTGATTTGACAGAACACTTTAGTGTGTTGAGAAATGAGGTAAAAGGATCTCTATTGCCCTCTTCCTTCTCTGCTACACCAGCCCTGTTCTGTAGAGTCCGGTACTGAAGCCACTCCCTGTCTCCCAGCTTAAGGCAGGGCAGAGCAGAGCATGGCACACCGTGCAATGAAAATGCTGCTTTTATATCCTTCACGCTGAGCTGGTATCAGTTGTTTTTCTGTGTGACTTCCCGTTGGAATTTTAAAACATTAGCTCCACGTGACTTGCCAAAAATCTGGTGCTAATTTGTCCTTAAATATATTTGAGATTTTACTTCCTATATGGTGTCATGTTCTGTATCACTGACCTGTTAGGCATTGACCTAGTCGCAGAAGTGTCGTAATAGCTGATTTTGATGCGTATTTGATGCTAAAAAGACAGTACTTACTTGGGGTCAGACTGAAGTGAGAATTATTCCTTGGTTGCCCTGCTAAGAAAATGTTTGGGCACTTGGATGAGGAATGAAGAGCACTGACCAGCACAGGGAGTAATGGTAGGACTGGAAAGGCTCGCAGAGACAAATTGTGCTTTGTTTTTAGGTGGTGAAGTGGAATAAAAGATGACATTGGTCTCTGATACTAAAAAGGGAATTGCTGTCTTGTAATTTTGTACTTTCCAGGCCTGAAGTGTGGATGGAGAGATGAAAGCAACTGCTGAGCAAAGCCACAGCAGATGTGGGGCATGCAGCCAAGCTGCTTTTGGCTTTGTGACCCTTTGTCTGCTTGTCCTGTGCGGCCGGTTTGCGCTGCGTATGCAGAGGGTCCCCCGACAGTAGAGCTCTCGCCTCGGCTCCTGCTTCCCTTGGAGTCCCTGCTCTCAAGTTCTTAATTACATCACTGGAGGGAAGATATTTCCCTGCCACCTGTATAACTAAAGCATAATTATACTGAATGAATATGGTCAATGGTGTTTTAAGTCCTTGTACCATAGCAGAAAGTACATTCTCGGGAGAGACTATTTAATCTGGTTCTCTTGGAGGAGATGATTTTTGCCTTTGTTTTCTGAAGAGGTGCCCTAGCCAAATCGATCTCTGATCAGACTTCCCACCCAGTCAGAGGGATGGTTTCTTCTTTTGTCCTGTGTAATACTTTAGGGACCCGATTGCTCAGAAACACCCATTTCTTTTTGTCCTGTCTTGTGTGAAGCTATTATCGGCCAAATTGAAGTTGGGGTATCCTTTACTGATGTTTTAAAAAATTTTTTTTTCTATTGTTTCTCTCTTTTAAAAGCAATTTGAATTCTTAGCTCTTGCTGCATGTGCCTGAGTTTTCTTCCTTTGCGTTCTCAGCCCTTTCCTGCCAGCTGGGTCTCCTTGAGCCTCCTTGCTGGACAGGCTGTGTCCTGTTGCAGAGCCTCCCAAACCTCGTGAGTAACGGAAATCCCCAGGGTCTGAGGCTTGGGACGACTCTGCCTGTTGCTTGCAGAAACGTTTGGCCACGAGACCTGCTGAACCACTTGCAGTGTTTGCGTGGATGAACGGAGGGCAGTGTAAACACGGCTGAGCAAATAATGTTTGCTCAGGTTTGTTAGATGCAAACTGCTCCTTGCTCTGCTGAAGCACTCTTGCCTCGGTGGTAGAAGGAGGATCATAAACAAGAGTTGTGGATCCAAAGGTTTGTTAAAATTTTATGCTGCTATTGAGCAGTGGGCAAGCTGCGTAATAGGTGAGGATCGTGGTTAAATTAATGCTTTCCTGCCGTGGTTTGCTGTTGCTGAACCGCGTCGGCCCTGCCCTACCCTTGCCGGGGAATGCTGTCCGGGCCGTGTTGACAGCCCTGTGCAGCGCCTGCGAGCAGCTGGCAGGCGTGAGGCAGCGTGGGACCGCTCTGCTGTCAGGAGCCTGCACAAAGGAGACGTTGTGCTTTGCCATGGCCACCTGCTCAGGGAGCCTCTCGGCTGCTCCCGTTGCTCTCCGCAGAAGGCAAGTTTCCATTTTTTGAGTGCTGTTTTCCTGGAGCGCCTTGTGCATGTAGAGGGAGCGTGCGGGCTGCAGCCGGCTCCAGCCCGTTCTTTGGGATCCGTGGTGCTTTCAGCACCCCCGTGCTCTGCCTGCCCTTCTAGGGGGCTTTGCTTGATCATGCAAGCAGTTCGTTTTCCTGGCTGGTGTCACCTGGGAGCCAGTCTGGGAATATCATCTGAAGCTGAATTTCCCTCTTACGATATCCTGCACTTGCACCATGAACTACAGTTCTTCTTGCCTGCAGGGCAGGAGCTGGAGCTGCCATTCTCCTCCAGCTCTCTTCTGCCCAGTTTAGGGAGCCCTGGTCCGACCTGGAGTCTGCTCCCAGCAGTGTGGTGTGTCCTGCGCCGGGGAGCTGCAGGGTGCTGCGCCTGCAGGGCAGTGCCGGCTGCCCGTGGTGGCACTCCGTGCCCTGGGACGCCTGGAGCTGGCCATGTAGGGGACATGGGGCACAGTGTCTCTGCTGCCTGGCCAGCAGCTTGCCGGGCTGTGTGTCCTGGGGGCTCTGGATGCTGGCTGCGCTGTGCTGGATTGCGGCCCGCTCGCTGTAACTCCCCGGGGCTGGGCTGCGGGCTGCTCTGCTCTGACATCCCCCAGCAGTGCCGAGCGCAGCTGGAGCAGCCTGTCTGTCTGTCCTAGGCTGTCCTGCCAGGGCAGGGCCGGCAGCCCGCGTCCATCCTCTGCCTCCTCTACAGCTTCCTGGGCCACATCTGCAGCGCGGTCGGGGCGCTGCTCACCAGCCAGCTTGGCATCTAGGTGGGCAAGGCTCCCTGCAGCAAGGTGGGGACCCCCCTGCACCCTGCTCAGCCTCCGCTGCGGCCGTGGGACCCACGCCTGCCTGCCACCAGTGCTGCTCCACTGCCCTGGGGTGCTGGGGATTTGGGGGGCTATGAGCCGCTGCCTGACGTTTGGCGTTTCAGGGAGGTTCAACCTCCCTGTGCTGTTGTGTCTCTCCCCAGATCCTCACGGGTGCCTACGTGGTGGTGGCTGATGTCATCCTCCTCCTGCTCACCCTTTTATCCATGTGCCCACCGGAGTCCCAGAAGCCATCAGGTTTGTGCAGGGTCACCCCTCCTTGCCGTCGGCAGCCTGCTCCGAGCTGAGGGCTGCAGGGAGCCCTGTGTGCCCAGGCTAGGCAGCTTGGCATGGGCACCTTGGGGACAGCGGTGCCAGGGTTAGCGGCGTGGCACCCTGGGCGAGCAGGGGATGGCTGGGTGGCCCTGGGATGGGTGAGGAGTTGGGGACCCTGTGCAGCCCACGAGGGTGAGATGGGGCAAAACCTGTACCTGGTGATGATGCCCTGAAAGTGAGCTGGTGTCCCATGCAGGTCTGCCCCACCGGCAGCGGAGACGGCGATTGTCACCCATGACCAGCACCCTGCACATGTCCTGAGGGCCCTGCCCTCGGCTGCACTGCGTGTGGCAGTGTCCTTTCCCAGCTCTTCTCCCAGGGGAGGCTGAGACACAGAAGTGGATGAGGCACCACTCCTCCTGGCCCAGGCTGTGGGACTGGGGTGGGGTCCACTGTCACTCCAGAAATACCCTGAACGGGGACTCGGCTCCTGTTCATTGCCTGCATGGACAAGAGCCGGATGGGCCAGCGGCTTGTACTGGAGGTCCCCGATGCCTGGGCTCTCCTGGCTGGAGAGGGGGAGGAAGATTACAGAGGAGCAGTGGAAGAAGAGGGGTTTTCTCTTACTCTGGTTGAATGGCGGAAAGGAGAGCTGCCCTGCTCAGCAGTGTTACTGCTCTGCCTCCCCAGGGGAGCACGGAGGGGTGTTGGAGGCCAGGGCTCCACGACGGAGAGGTATGGGGGGTCGGCATGCTGCAGGGGAACATCACCCTCGCCACAGGGCCGTGTGCGTTTTCCTGCTGTGCTGACCTGGGAGCAGCTTGGCACCGATGCGTGGCTCCTAGCTGCTCGCCCAGCCCCAGTGGTTGCTGCAAGGAGGGAGGCTGGGCAGGGGTCCCTCGCTCCCCTGCTTGCTCTGGGGAGAGCATGGCTGCGGGATCTGGACGTGTCAGCTCAGCACCGTCCTGCACCCACCCAGGTGCCCGGTTCGTGATGTGGCTGGAGCAACGCTGCCGTTGGATGAGGAGGGGTGCTGTGCCCTTGGCGCAGCTGCGGCATGAGCGCAGCTCTCCCGGCTGTGGCTGATGTGGATTGCTCTCCTGTGCTGGCTGAAAACTGGGCCCTGCTTAGTATGTTTCGAAAACTCAGGTCTGGGCCCAGGTTGGTGGCAACCAGGCACTGCTTAGGCCTGATGATCAGGCTGGTGCAGCAGGTGAGAGACTGCTGGGTCTCGGGGCTGGATGCTGGAGTCAGGGGCAGGATCCTGGGGGTCAGGGATGCTCTCTGCCCTCTGGCAGAGAATGGGCTCTCTGCAGACGGCTGTGGGGTCTGTGCCCAGATTTGTTTGTGTGGGAAGGGATGCAGATCTCTCGCTGTCCTGCACGGCACGGATTGGAAGCTTGCAGAAGCTGTTGCAATGTGAGGTGCCCGAGGTGCTGTGCACGTGCTGGGGCTGCTGGGTTTTGATGCTCTCCCCCGTGATGTCTCCCTTTGATGTCCTCCGCTTGCTTCCTGTCACCGATCAGACTGGTCATGGTGTGGCAAGGCTGCCTGGGGATGCACAGACGGGTGCAGCAGACCCTGTGCCACCGCAGCTCCCTGCCTGCACCCTGCTCCTGGCCCCACACGCTGGTCTCTCCTCATCCAGCTCCTCTGATGCTGCCTCCATCAACTCGGAGCTCGAGGTCAGTGCCTGCTCCTGGCTCTTCAGATGTTTCTTCTCCCCTGGGACTCTACCCTGCTGCAGCGTGTATGTTAAGGCATCCACACCCTATGGTGACAGCTCTGGCTTTGGGGACAGGTCTAGAGCCCTGTTTGGACAGGTCCATCCCAGAGCAATGCCCTGGATGCTGCTGAGGCGTGCAGGCTGCTCTGCAGAGCAGGAAGAGGGTGGGGACTGGCTTGGTCTGCCAAGATGCACCACGTGGATGGGTGAACCACCACAGCATCTCTGCATCCCCTCGCAGCCTCACCTGCCTGCCCTGGGAGTCACCGTCCATGGCCGCTCCTGAAAAGGCTGGAGCCAAGGTGAGCTGCAGGCTCTCCCAGCCTCACTCAAAGGTCTTTTTACCCTGAACTGGAGCTGATGTGGTCCTGCAGAGAAGCTGCTGTGAAATGAGGGGGTTTCTCCTCTTGGTGTTACATTGGCCCTTCTCCATTTTGTCTGGTTACTAGTTAGTGAAGTTTTATTGTCGGGAGAGGGACAAGACTTGCAGCTTTTCAGAGCTTTGCTGCTACTGCCTGGTTGTCTGTCTTAGTTTCTCCTAAGGGCTTTTTCCCCTCAGGCTGCTGCTGTTGGCTGCAAGCGGGTTTCAGTGCAGGTTGCCCTGGTGCAACACTGTTCCTGGAGGTCCTGAAAGCTGGAGCCGTCTTTCACACACAGGACTTGCCGTTACACATCAGAGCTGCTGCCTAGGCCACCCATGTACTAGAAAACATGCTTTGCAGAATCTGTTTTGGGGGAGAGCAGTATCTTTTACTCTGTTCCTGAAAATAGAAGCATCATGGGCGAGCAAGCGAGGGGGCTGCCCTCATTGACTGCAAATCCCCAGGCTGCTCTGCCATGGGTTGCTGTGGCTCTTCCACCACTGCAGTCCAGGGCAGGTGATGTACGAGCCTCACCCGGCTGAGCCAGTGCTCCACAAAGCTGTCCCTTGCCCGTTGTCCTGCTGCAGCCCAGGCTGTGCAGCCCTTGGGGCCGTGTGTCCCTGATCTGTTCCCCACGCCGCGGCTTGGGGACTGGTGGGGTGATGTGCATCTCACCAGGTTTCTGCAGGCACTGCCTGGTCCAGGAATGCTTCACCAGTCTCTGGCAGTGGCTGAAGTCCTCCTCTGCTGCCATTACGGGCTGGCCTTTCCTGGGTGGAGGGAGTGCAGAGTGGGGATGCAGTGGGGTGTGGGTGGGTCCCCAGGGCTCCCCCCACTTGCACCCCACAGCCTGGCACCCACCCGGCTGGCCCCAGCAGGAGCGTGGTCTGCAGGGCCATAGTGAGGAACGTAGCCCTTGCCCTGGCAAGTCAGGAGCTGGGTCCAGGGCCTCTCAGGCTCTTTCTACCCAAGCTAAATGCTCTTTCCTGGCTGTCCTGACACACTGCTCCTTTGGAGTAAGAAGCCGCCTTATCCCCCCCTCCCCACTCGCAGCTCCGTCCCTGCTTCCGTGAGCTGTACGCACTGCCTGGCCCCTCCATGTCCACTCTGCTCAACGCGTCTGCGAGGAGCAGCGCTGTGCTCTGTCAGTCCCCGTGCGTGGTGGCTCTCATCCAGCTTTATTCCTGAGGTTTTTTCTTCCTTCCCCCCCACCTTAACAAAAATATTGGGGAAAAAAATATCACTGCTCCCCAGGGCCCCTCAGAGTATAATCTTTCCGGACTAAATGCCTGAGGTGCCCAAGACATCTTGGGACATGAAGAGAGGTCGTGGTGAGGACAAGAGGAAAAGAAACCACTCCTGAGTCAGAGGAACTCTGCCCCAGTGTTTTCTTGCTGCAGCTGTAGGAAAAGGGTCTGTCCCGTCAGCAGTGTCTGGGCAGGAGGCCTGGGTGGAGCAGACTTGGGTTTCCACTCCTGGCAATGTCCCCCTCTGTTTCCCAGCCCCTTGTCACTTGGGAGTCATAGCAGTTGAGGCAAAAAAATCCAAACAAAACAGAAACATCATCGTGTCTAACGGGAAGCTCCCGGAGTCCAGCCAGGCTTTTGCTGCCTGCACAGGGAAGCTGGAAGCCTCTGCAGAACCCCTTCGTGTTGGCCCGCATTGGCGAACCAGCCCAAGCTTCAGCTGGGGCTTCACAGGGTGTTCAGCAAGAGTTGTCTCTGCTTGGTGGCTCTTGGAACCAGCTGTGTTTGTGGCAGCGCAGGGGGATGCTCAGGAGCCGTTGCCATGGGGGTCCCAGGGAAAAGGAATTCTTCATCTCTGGACACCCACCATGTTTCACTGGGCCACCGCCCTGTGTGCTCCTGACCCCCCTCCTCGTGTTGCCTGGGTGGGGAGGGAAGCACGTGAGAAAAATCGAAACCAGCTTGTTCTGCTTTGAGCTTTGTTTGCGTTGTGGTGGGGAAAGGGAAAAACAAATACTTTCTAGTTTCAGTTATAGCCAATTCCCCTTTCTGGGAAGACGCGGTGCGGTCCCTGGGCTCCCTGGGGGGAGCAGGGCTGCCCGGGGCTCCCTCACACCGGGCTGTGGCACTGCCTGCTCCTCTCTCTTCACGGTGGGACTTTGAAGATGTGATGGTGCAGTGGAGCTGGCCCAGCCCTGCCGCTCAGCCTTGCTCCGTGCTGTGCCCAGGCCCCTTCGGACAACCTGCAGCCCCTCTAAGATGTCCCAAGCACCCGTCCACTGGGCCGAGCAAGCAGTAAACAGCAGAAAGTGCTTCCCTGGGGCTCCCCTGGGAGAGGTGATAAGCTCTGGGGTGCCATCGCGGGTTGCAATGCCATGCTGTGCCCGGAGCGCTGCCTGGGTGGAGTGGTGATGGCTTCCAGCATCTCCTTTCTCCCTTGTCCTGCTGCAAAGGGGGGTGGGGGTCCCCCTTCCCTGCCACTGTTGGCTGCACTCCCTGGAATCAGGGCTGCGGGAGAGGTGCAGCCTCATGGCTGGGTCTAATCCCAGCAGTCCTCTCTTTCGGTTGGGCTAGTGTTTTCCCCAGCGTTGGGGGTTACAAGCCCTGCCCGGCCACGCTCTGCAGACTCTGGAATCGAAGCCTGCTGATCCTCCCAGCAAGGCAGGAGACAGGGACAGTCCCCACTGTGGTTTCCCAGTGGTGGCTGCCACGCTTCCCAGTTATCCTTGGCTGCTGAACACCAGCACTGTGATCCAGGACCAGTGCGACAGAAACCCACCTGGAAGGCTGTATGTGTCTGAAGTGCTGTGCACGGGGGGCTGACCCATCGCTCGGGGTCTGCCTGGCAGGTGGTGGCTGCCAAAGCGGAGAGCGCTGCCTATTCCTGCGATGGGGAGGTGAGTTTCTTACCCAAGGATGACTTTGTATCTCAAAATGTGTGTGGTGCAGACCAGAGGAAGCTGTAGAAATGTAGGAGGCCACGCAAAGGTGAGGAGGGAGCAGCCAGCTTGCATTCACAGAGCTGGGCACGTTCAAGTGCCTTGGGCCACGTGTGCACTTGTGAGGCTGCAGCTGCAGTGCGGGGATCCCCGGGACCCCACAGCCCACGCTGGTGGATTTGTTGCACATGAAGTGCTGCTTTGTCCAAATCTCATCTGTATCTTTCAAATCCTTGTGGTGTTCCCTGCTGCCCCAGCCCCGTGATGCTGGGGGAGAAGCCCTGGGTGCCCTGGACACTCAGCTGGAGCAAGAGGATCCAGGATGGAGACTTGGGGACTTGACTGGCTGCTCTCCTGCTCCTTCCCGTTGCAGAGCACAGGGGAAGAGAAGGGCTTCCCGCACAGGAGAGCAGTGGAGAGCACAACTGGTTCCAGGATGCTCCTTGCAGCCAGAGTTTAGCTCTTTGCCCCAGGATGGGGGGTGGTTTCTCCTATAGGGATCACATCAGGGAGCCTTTGCTATAGCCCTGGGCTGGTGGTGTCTCCCAGGGACTTTTCCAAGGTGCTGGTGGCTTGTAGGTGTTCCTGCTCCCCAATGGCACGCATCCTGCCCTGGCCTCTGGGCTCAGCTCTGGCTAAATAAACTGGAAGATGATGGTGTTTTAATGCTGTGGTCAAATCTTACCAAGTTGTGCTGCCTGGCACTGCCATCCCTCCAGGTGAATGGCTGAGCTGGCACCTGCCTCGAGCACTGGAAAATGCCTGGCTCTTTGACGGGGGAGGTGTAGCAGGGTGAGGATGGGGCAACGGGGCCGCCGGACCCTGCCTGGCTTGCCTGCAGCAAAGGGAGCCTTTGCAGGGCTCCGGCTGATAAGTGGTGCCTGCATTCATGTTTCCAAAAGCCCCAGCGAGCTGCAGAGTGGCGAGGCTCAGAAATGCAGACGCCAGACAATGGAAAGGCTGGAAACATAAAGGAGAGGAAATTCTTCTGCTGTATTGCCTTTCCTATGGCGATAAGATAACCCGAAGTGAAACAAAAGTCTCCGCCGCAGACGGTGGGGTGGGCACCTCAGCTGCTTTCCGAAGCGCAGGAGGATGCCTGCGTGAGCCGGGATCCCCCCAGCTGGCAGGGCGCGGGCAGGGTGCGTGGCGGTTGAGGGGTGCGTGGCTGGCAGCGGTGTTTGCAGTGCTTTGTCAGGAGTCTTGAAGCAGCAGGTAACCTGGCCTGCTCCTGCTCCATCCCACGGGACCATTCCTGCCCTGCATTTATGCACTGACAAGAGAAATCTTACTCTAAATGCTTTGGAAGAGCTGAGAAAAGTGAGGCCACAAGATTTGTTAGTGATATGTAATTATCTGGTGCGTGAACATCCCAAAGCTGGTGGCAGAATGCGTGGAAGGCATTTTGCACTGCTGAGTGGCTGGGGGACAGGGTGACAGGTGATGGATTAGCTGCTGGTGCAGAGGAGGCTGGTCATGGGGGGCGCGGTGCCATGTGGGAGCTGCTGGGGCAAGGGCTGCAAGTGAGTCTGTGCCGTGCCAGTGTGTGTACAGTGCTGGGCATCCCCCAAAGCCCCCTGAGCTACGCAGGCCACGAGGAGAGGGGCAAAGGGCATGGATGGCATCCGAGTAAGGATCGAGGTGAGCATCTGAAGAGGCGTCCTGTCGCAAAGAAAGGACGTGGTGGGGTGGGTGCGGAATCACAGAATGGAAGGGGTTGGCAGGAACCTCCAGGAATCACCTAGTCCAACCCCCCTGCCAAAGCAGGGTCACCTACAGCAGGCTGCACAGGGCCTCGTCCAGGCAAGTTTTGAGTATCTCCAGAGAAGGAGACTCCACAACCCCACTGGGCAACCCGTTCCAGTGCTCTGTCACCCTCAGAGTGAAGAAGTTCTTCCTCATGTTCAGCTGGAACTTCCTATGGGGAAGGAACACTCAGGTACCATCAGGGCAGCAGAGGAAAGGAAAGGACGAGTGCCTCTGCTGCGTCTCAGCGCATGGGGACAGGGAGGTCTGAAGTTAAGCTGGCCAGAGACAAGCTCAGATCACAGCCTGCAGGCTGAGAGCGGGCCCAAATTAACTGCGGAAATTGCTGTGGGCTATTTTGGGCAGGGCGGCTGGGATGAATGATGAGCGGAGTTCAGGGAGGCAGCCCTCTGGCTCTGGAAGCCCCCAGGCTGCGGCTGCTGGGAGCGGCAGGGTGGGCTGCAGGAGGTCACCCTGAGCTGCCCCCCTCTGCTTGGGTGAGCCTCTGCTCTGCCCCAAGGGCTGCTTCCATGTCCCATCATTGACAGCTGAACTTCAGACACCGGCGGGACCCCCTTTTGTTTCACACCGATGGCTCAGATCTGGAGAGCAGAGGGCTGAGCTGCGGGCGCAGGGAGCTGTGCAGGCACTGGGACAGCAGCAGCCTTGGTCAGACGGTTGCGATGCTCGCAGCACCTGGCAGTCTGTCCCTTCATCCTGCGCTAGGAAGCAGGACCCAACAGCAGAGAAAAAGGGGCAGAAAGCACCGTAACGCCAGGCAGGTGTTGCACCTCCGCGCAGCGTGGTTTGCCGTAACCTCTCTGCCCACTCTGTGTAGCCCTCGGTGGCTGCTTCTGCCAGGGTGTTTGGGGAAATGCCACTGGCACCAGCACCTGGGATGGAGATCACCCCACCAGCAACCACAGTCACGCCTGGGAGGATGCACCAGCTGCTCCCTGCTTTGCCAGGGGAGGTGGTTTGTGGAATCTGGACCCATTCAAGGGTTTCTTTTGGCCCTCCCAGCCCTGCCAGGGAGGGTCCCTGGGTGGCCTTGCGTGAGCGAGGAGTGGAGAGATGGCAGAAGCGACCTGCCCTCCTCGCTGCGGGGATGCTCTGCAGGCAGGGGTGAGCTGGCGGGCTGCTCTTGGGCTTTCCAGCGAGATGACATAAAGTCTTCAGGCGATGGTCCTTTTGGCCCCGGGACTGGGAACAAGGTGCCTCCTGTTGCAAGGGGTGTTTCAGGGACCGAGCTGTCCCCGGGGTCAGGCTGAGTGTCCCAGGGGCAGGATGGCTGCTGCCAGTGCCGGGTCCCCCATGCTGTGACATGGAGAAGCCGAGTGCACCCCTCTGGGCACTGCCGCCAGGCAGGACCCGAGCAGCCATCACACGAAGCGAAACAAACCCTTCCTACCGTGCCAGAGGCTGGGAGGGTGGCTCTGCGTCCAGCTGCAGGGCTGAAGAGCCCGCTGATAACCATCTCCCCTCGCAGAAGGGTTCAAGTCCCTGCGCCCGGTGGGTGATGTCATCTTATCAGGCTCCCGATAAAGGGATCAGTCTAACTCCAGCTGCATCCCCGCCGGGGCTGCGAACACAATGCTCGGGGCGAGCCAAAGCGAGCGCAGCCGGGGCCCCGCGTGCTCTTTCGCCTTCGGGAGGGTCGCAGCTGCCCGGACCCTGCACGGCGCAGCGCCGGGGCCAGGAACAATAGTGGCTGTGGCAGTGCTGCGGCCAGGGTGGGCGATTACCGAAAATCATGTGCTTACCCCGGCCGTGACAGAGGCAATCTGTCAAAGTCCCATTTTCCTTTCCCTGATAAGATAGGCTCGTCGAGTACAATAATGCTTTCCTGAGATACAATTCTGGCTCTTCTACCCGGCACTCACGCAGGGGAGGCTAATTTTGGCCCTGCTGGGCTGGCAGGGGGTGAGAGGGGGCTTCTGTCTGTGCCGGGGCGGTGGTCCAAGGGGCATAGCGGCTCTCCGAGCCCTGGGGACCAGGACAACCCAGGGCAGCAGGGTCATGCTGGTTCCTGCGGGCTGGCACGCTCCCTGCTCCCTGCCGGCACTCCTGGAAGGAGCTGCCGCTGCTGGCTTCGTGAGACGGGGCCGACACAGCGCGGCACGATGCTGCGGTCCTGCCCGTGCCTGTGAACGTTGCCTGGGGCTGGGGCAGCCAGGATTATCGGTGCTCACCCTTAGCCTTGCAGGCACCCAACGCATGGAGCTGCACCCTCGCACCCTCTTCCCTGCCGTGCTTTGAACGTTATCCCGTCCTAAAGGCAGCACCATGATGCGAGGCCAGCGTTTGTGCCCTGGCTGAGGAAAGCTGCCTGTGCCCAGCTGCCTGCACCGTGGCTTGCTGGCCAAGCACGGGCAGGGAGGCCATGGTGGCTGCAAGCCGGTCCCTCCGCAGGCAGCTCCAGGGCCACCACAATCTCAAGAAGAAAGCGGTAAATGGCACCATTGACAAAGCCAGACCTTGCGGAATCCCCAGCCTCCCTGGGAACCAGACCTTTTTAATAATATCTGTAATGTCTGTAGGTGCTAGGTCTGCCCTTGCTCGGGAGGGTAATGAGCAGCACACCCCTCCGGCAGAGCCAACGTTTCCATTTTGGCACGTTGCTTGGGATGCACTTTCTGCACAGTTTGGAATCTGAGCATAATACTATCTTCGCGAACCACATTCACCAGCCTGATAATGCGACCCGACAAAAGGTCAATGGAAAAGTTAATATAATTTATTGGCTGATTCAAAAAAAAAAATCTAATCGTCTGTTTTTCCTTTTCCCTGACCCCCCACCCGCACCCAGCGCCCTGCTGACATTTTCCAGCCGTTCCCAAAACAATGGCCAGGGTGGGAATGCTCCGAGTGGGCGCAGCTTTGGAGGAGGCTTTTCCTGAGGGGCTGCAGCTGCATCTGTCTGCTCGGCTCCCCCTCCCCGAGAGGTGTGCAGGGGATGCTGTGCTCGGCCGAGGTCACCGGCCTGGCTGGGGACAGGGCTGGCACCAGGCTGGGTTTGGGAAGACCTGTGACTTCAGTACGCTTGCTGGATGTCTTCTGCTCCATGGGGTGACTCGAGCTCACCTGCTTGCTCGACGGGGGACATTCATCTCTGCTGGGTTTGTAGCTGTGGATGGGAGGGAAGGAGGGTGCAGCCAGGTCCTGGGGTGTCAGGCACAGCTGCTGGAGCAGCGTCGCCAGATGCCTTGGATGATGCCCACGAGGACGTGTCCATCCTCTCCAAGGACACAGCCCTTTGGGGAGGTCTCCATCAGCTGTGCTGCCTCAGGAGGGCTGCGGGAGGCCCCAGGGCAGTGCACGGACGCATGCATGTGGGTGCAGACCTTCGCACGCGTGCGTGAGCAGGCGGGACCTGCTGTCACCCAAGAACCCCTCTTCCTTGCACAGCCCTCCCTTCGGGTTTCCCAGCCACCAGGAGCCCGCTGCCACTTGCCCAGCCCGGGCAGGGGCTTGGAGGCTGTTCCCATAGCTGCTCCTCATGCCCTGGAGCCCCAAGGGGACTCTGGAGCCAGCAGCCAGTTGATTGTCAGGGCGTGACCTGTTCTGAGGAGGCAAATGAGCTTGCCTCATTAGGGTGGAGCTGCAGAAGTAATTAGTCATTTCTTGTGCTAATACTTTACAGATTCAAAAGAAAGGACCCCAGAGGGCAAGGGATGGTGGAATGGATCCAGTAGCTTCTTGTTCAGCATTAGCTGATGCTTAGAAGCAGTGGCTGCAGAGCTGCCACCCTGCAGAGCCAAGGGAGGGAGAGCATGGGGGAACCATCTCCTGGCATGGGCTGGGGGAAGGAGAGAGCCCAGAGCTGCCCATTTCTGTCAGGTTGCAGCACTGCCAACCTCTGTTACCATGCTACTATGGCCGGGCATGGAAGACCCCTGCTCCTGTCAGCAAGAGACTGTCCTCCCCAGCTGCTTTGCCATGCTGTCTCCAGACCCGGCTGTTGCTGAGGAAAGCCTGGAGAGATGAGGGAACCCGAGCAGTGTGGCTTGGAAAGCAGGTAGCAAAGGAAAAGCAGGTAACTTCTAACGGCTGCAGTTTCAGAAAAGCAAAATGAGCCTCAAACATGATCTCGCCCTGTGTTTTGTACAGCTGGTTCGTGCGCGTTGGTGTGTGGGGCTGGCTATAGCCCAGGGGCTCCCTGGCCGTGGAGCTCTGCCTGCTGCCCACCTACAAAGCCAGCCTGCCCGACGTGGGGGAACGGGGCTGCCATGCTGGGGATGCTCCCCTGCCTCGCTCGGGGGGCTTGGGAAGGGAGGAGAGCTGGAGGCACTGGGGAGCTCGGGAAGGGAGGAGAGCCGGAGGCAGGAGCCCCAGGCCCGGGCTCTGTGGCAGGTAGCCCTGAGTTCCTCCAAGCTTCTCTCGAGCAGGAGCCTTTGGGTGCTGCTGTGCCCGGCAGCCCAGCACACGGGTACAGCTTGCCACGGCCGACAGCCGGCATCCCTTGTGCAGAGCTGCGTGCCTCGCAGCGCTCTGCAGTTACCAGACTGCACTGCTCGTGTTCCCAAGGCTTTCTGCCTGTCCCAGGAACTGCTTCTCAGAGTCTTGTGGGTGAGCTGATCTTCCTCGGCCCTGGCACAAGATGTCCTTTGCCCATCAGCACGTGCAGCTCGCGCCCTGTTCCAGCCAGGGCTGGCTCGCTGGTGCTGACGGCAGTGGTGCCGCGGGGCGAACAAGGAGCCACCAGTGTGGCACAGAGCTCTGCAGAAGCATAGCTTCTCGGAGAGTAATAAACGTGTGGACTTTGCCCATTTAGTTGAAGCAACAGAGGTGAAAAATTTATTACTGAGGATGGCTGACAGTGGGCCAAGTGACCGGGCAGCGTAACCTGCTCAGCCTCCCCCTCCACGCCGCAGTGCCAAGGAGAGGAGACGCCGGCAGGCTCCGGCCCCTGTGCTCTCCAAAGCAGGCACGGCCCAGCCTGGCTCTGGAGAGCACTGAGCAGCAGAAAGTCTTCCCAGCCCTCTGCTTTGTTGTCACAGCACAGACTGCCAGTCTGCCGGCGGTTTCCCAGGAGGTGCTGTGGGAACCAGGTTGCATAAGTCACTTCGGCAATAACTCTGCTTGCTCTGCCCTGGACTGTGCTGTCAGAGTTGTGCCCCATCTCCAGGCATGGCAGCGGTTAGGAGTTGTTCCTTCGCCTGGCAGGACAGGGGCTTCCTGGTTTGAGATCTGTGATAAACCCCTGGAGAAGCTGTGGGTGCCGACAGCCCCCGCCCTGCCCACACTGCGGTCCCCTGTGGCACAGCAGCAGAAGGGAGATTCGCGTTTTGTTCCCTGGTGGGAAGCTATGCAAGCTGTCCCCTCACCCCGAATTTCAGGGCACCTCAGCCCCATGCTGCGTGCTTGCCTGCTCTGGGCCAGCTCCCTTCAGAGACGGCCAGAACAGGGGTCTGCACGGACCTTCAGCCTGGCCCAGCATGGCTGCAAGAGCTGCTGCTTCTCTGCAACCAATGTCGAAGGACAGAAGGTGAAAGGAAGCATTGCATATGCTATAAAAAGTCAAATCCACGGTTTTCTTCTGGTTCAGTAGGGGAACTTTGCTATGATAAATATGTCTCGGAAACCGGGAATCCAAACAGCAATAATTCAAAGACATTTTTCCGGCGCTGCGCATCTAAAGCTGCTCATCACAGCACAGCCCTTGCCGGGTGAAGTGTGACAGGGATCGCATCCTCACTTCCTGCCAAGGGTATAAAGTGAGGCACTAATTCGCAGGTCTTGAAGAATGTGCCAGTGGTATTTCAGCAGCTTTAATGCTCTGCAGCCTGTGAAGGCTTCACGGCAACTGAAAGGAAATATCTTTGGTTTTATTCACTTGGCTTTATTCCTAATTCACTCTTTGATGCCATCAGCCTGGGATAATACATTTTCAGAGATATGCTTGAAATTAAGGAAATGAGTCTGATTAAGTCCTTTAAACATACTTTGAGGGAGAAATGTACAACAATAGCAGTATTAAAGCCCTATTTTCAAGCAATTCTAATATGAAATCAAAACATCGCGCTGCTGGATGGTGAGGTCCATTGGCGGTGTGTGTGCATTCTTCAGCTGGAGAGGGTATCTCCTTTTCCAGCTAGGAAAGCTGCCAGAGAGCTCGAGTCTGTCCTCTGTGCTGGGTGGGCAGCAAGAGGCAGATTAATTTCACAGTCCCCTTGCACCTGCAGATAAATAATAGATGCACAAGCACTTGCCCTTTGCCAGTTGTACTCTGCTGAGTAATAGTGATGGTTTCTCAAGAGTCTGGCATTTGAGGTTTGCCTGCATATATGGTTTTTTTACCTCTCTCTGGATAGTTGCGTTTTTTTTCTTAGCTGTCCTGGGGTAGTTTACCTGTAAATAGGTTACCTAGTATTGCATTTCTGCTGTCCGTTGGTGTGGGTGGAGCTCCCTCCTCTTTACTGGAATACTTCCCAGTGAAGTCAGTAGCTTTGCAGGTGCCTGCTGGGTCCTCTTGGCAGTTTTCCCCTCTGGCTGGGACACCTGCTACTGAACTCAACCCTCCTTCACAGCGCGGCAACCTTTGCTCTGCTGGTACCATCACCAGTGCTGGTGTGGTGCCCAGGGATTTCAGCCCAGCCCGGGGTCTGGATGTGACAAGCCCTGTGCAAGCCATCAGCAGACCAGTGTCCTTGCTGGAGATGTCCATCAGCGAGCTTTTGGGTGCGTGCTGCATGGCAGCGTTAAACAATATGGTGGAGGTGTGAAAGCAGGTAAAGGCACTCAGATCCCACTTTTCTTTAGGTATGATACAGGCTAGGAGAAGTCTGACAGTCCTATTATAGAATCATAGCATCATAGAAAGTTTTGGGTCGGAAGGGACCCCTAGAGGTCATCCAGTCCAACCCCCCCTGCAGCGAGCAGGGACACCACTAACTAGATCAGGTTACTCATAGCCCCGTCCAACCTGGTCTTGAATGTTTCCAGGGATGGGGCCTCCACTACTTCTCTGGGCAACCCGTTCCAGTGTTTCACCACCCTCATTGTAAAGAATTTCTTCCTTATATCCAGCCTAAACCTA
>Ga0065711_1003300_pt1 | contig 28691 bp, 14 predicted proteins | sample Hoacrofraction12_FD_59098 | JGI IMG/M metagenome (GOLD analysis project Ga0065711, IMG submission 59098) | Hoatzin crop microbial communities from Cojedes, Venezuela - Epithelial fraction 12 v2 (version 2) | ecosystem: Host-associated > Birds > Digestive system > Esophagus > Crop | place... | reverse complement strand
GGGCCAAGCTCATTTCAGTGGTGCCCAGCGACAGGACAAGGGGCAATGGGCACAAACTGAAGCACAGGAAGTTCCGTCTGAACATGAGGAAGAACTTCTTCCCTCTGAGGGTGACGGAGCCCTGGAACAGGCTGACCAGGGAGGTTGTGGAGTCTCCTTCTCTGGAGATATTCAAGACCTGCCTGGACAAGGTCCTGTGCAGCCTGCTGTAGGTGACCCTGCTTCAGCAGGAGGGTTGGACTAGATGATCCACAGAGGTCCCTTCCAACCCCTACCATTCTGCGATTCTGTGATATAACCAAGTCTAAACAATTCTAAATGCTTTTATTTTGCTCGGTTAGCTATAGCATGATTAGGTTCTAAACTGCTTATGCTCATGTTCACACATTAGTCTGGTATTTTAAGCCACTGACAAGCATTTTGTGTTTATGTAGCTTTTATTCCACCAATGGACATTATCTGTAAATGGTGGAGGTTGAGCTTTTGACTTTGCCAGCTGCTGCAGAAAATGCAGCCTTCTCCACATTGTTGGCAGAAGCCTCGTGGAGACTGGTGATTGCCTTTGCAAGTCTCAAAAACCTGTCTTGGAATCAGCTTTGTAACAAAAATTTAAAATGCAAAAATTCCTCCGAAGAAGCACTTTTCCACCCACATCTCTTCACAGAGGGTGCTGCTAGGGCTTTTGAGATCTGCTCTTGTCATCACACCAAAAGATGCCAAAGACTGGTAGGCAACTTGGTATACGCAGGATGGGTTCACATCTGTTCTGTCTCTTTTCTGATGTAATTTTGACCTCACTGAAGTAAGTTTTATGAATCTTTTCACATATTGCTAGGTACTGACAGACCATCTTAGTTATCCAGCTTATTCCTTATTATAAGTGACTCTGGTATGATCTTTCTGTACTTTTAATTCTGCCAATTCAAAGCCAATTTTAGTAACTGAAGCTATCTTTTTTCTGTAATACTTGGTTTTGGATATGCCTTACAGGATTCCGGTTATATAACCTAATGCTGAATCAAATGATAAATCCAACAGTAAAATGTTTATAAGCATTCAGCCACAATTGTAGAAAACCTATAAAATAAAAATACGCTAAAAATAATCTCTGGTGATTTCTCAAAATTATGGTAACATAATAGCAAATAAAATCAGATACATCATTGTGTCCACGTAACTGAAACTTGGTATCTTTGTGAATAGTCTGCCTGTAAACAGCATTTTGGGGGTGTTACGTAATATTAAGGAAAAGACAGTTCTGTTTGCCTGAAAATACAATTTGAAGTAAAATGGCAGCTTTTTCTTCTTAATTGTGTATGTATCAATATATGATGAATAGCAATATAACAAACAGTCCTTGGAGGGCAATCGAAATACAGCAATTCAGCAGCAGCTAACTCTTCGTTCGCACATCTAGTTCTCTCTCTGTGTCGTGTGTGTGTCCCCCCCCAACTAATGAAGATGTACTGATTCAGTGGCCTTCTCTTATTTTTGCTTTATATTCCCTTCGATCTTTATTCTCAGAGGAGAGAGATTCTCTCATACAATGTTTCTGGTATTGCATCTGAACTGCATCTATATGCTCTCCTCCTTCATCTGCAGATTCAAAAACACATCTGAAAAAGTGAGATTCTATGGTATGAAGTTTCTATGATAATATGTTGACAGGGAGTAAATTTGTTCCATATTTTATCTCATCGTGTATGCCAAATCTCAGTCTGTGCAATGTGTGTAGAATTCAAAACCAAAAATTACAGTTACCTCTCTGCATTTTTCTGACCAGCATGATACATTACAAATTCAAGCAATGGTGCTGATTTCTGTTTGGATTAGAGCAGAAAATGGTTACATCTTCAAGTGGAAGAAACTTTACAGTTTTGAAATCATTGGGAAATTTTAACTAAATGCATTGAAAAATAGAATCTGGCATTAGCACCAAGCCTGAAAAGTTTACTGGCCTGCAGGAGGAGCTTACCTGGGCATCCCTGTGTAATTCTGATAATTTGAACAACTGGTTTCAAACAGCTTTCCCAAAAACTCAAGGAGAAAAAGAGAACCTCCTTTGCAAGCTGGCCTTCATTCATTCTGAAGGGGCAAGATTAGTTCGTGATTCATGAAATAAGGCATGGAGTTGCTTTTGCTGCAGGAATTCCTGATGACTTTGTTCAGCAAGAATACCCCAACGGAAGAAATGCTTCAGTAAAACTTGATCAACAGCCTGCGATATTGAAAGTCATGAGTGTGGCCAGATAAAAACACATTCTGGAAAATTTGGCGCTGCTCACACAGCCATTACATTTTTGGCTTTGAAGCATAAACACTGATGAAACGTGCATGTTAACTTCAGTTTCTGTAGACCAGTGAGTGAAGGAACCAAGTGAACTTTTTTAGTGCTGTTCAGTTGCTGAATGCTACAAGGTGAAATAAAAGGGAGGACTTGATACTTTCTCTGTAAAATAATTTTTATGTCATTTAAATTTAAATGGAACTTTAAATATCATGGGACTACATTCAAAGCAGTAGTTAATCAGGAATATCGAGTTTCTTTTAAAGTAAGTTAGTGTTTATAACTTACACTAAATAAATGAATACATGGCATTGTTAATCTGTGTATTAAAAGTCTCCATACAGGCAGTTAATAAAAGAGGGTTTTTTTGTATACCAATCTGTAGATAAATATGTCATCTTGGCTGTGAAATGAATTCTCATTTGATGACTTGCCAGGCATACAGGAAAAGCCATGTTAATCTGTTGGAATCAAAAGAGATTTTTGTTAATTCTGTTTGCTTTTTGGCTCATTTATTCAATCATTACGAGTTCCTGGTGTTCTTATAAATTTCAGCTGCGTAGTTTTGTCCCTACTATGTGACACCCGAATTCATCTTATTGTAAAACTGTTTTCACCAGCTTTTATTTTTTTCCCTAATGAAATTATTTTTCTGGAAGTGACTTCACCAAAGGAAAACTATTTGATGAAACTGCCTTTCATTGTGCAAAAACTATTCAGTGTAACCATTTATCTAGCTTGAAGAGTACATGTTGATAATATCTGGTTTTATCTGTTTGTGCTTACATTTCACTGTTGTTTTTTTTCTCATGCAGTCAATACGTATTAATGCTGTTAGGCCCAGCTCACTGCTCATATAAGTTTATATTCAAACTAAAACTGTAGATGAAGTTTTAAAAAAGTAGCGCTAGTGGAAATCGTTACTTGAATGCTAACAATAATTCTCAGGAAATAAATTTCGTGATGCATTTAATTAATTCAGTGAAAACGTAAGCTACTTGAGTCTGCTTTACAAGTACATAATGGATTTTGTGCAATATATTTTGAGATACAGAATATTTGTCCACAGTGCTTCTTGAACCAACATGTGCAGGATAAATCTGGAAGAACAACTGCTAGGTGTATAATTTTCCTACTTGCAGTATTTGGACAATTTCAAAGAAAATAAGAATTCTGTTTTTTTTTTTTAAATAATCTGGATATTTCAGCTATCATAAATATTGATTATCTTGTTTGCAGAAGCAAAATTGAACAAACATTGTATTTGCTCTGAATAGAGATAAAACTAGAAGTTTTACACTCAAAGCGATGTTATGGAAGTAAACTGAAAGATATTGTAGTGGAGGTTGCGCTATTGAAGGAAGGTGGTATTTCAACCTCCAAGTGAATACATGAAATACCTCCAAAGTATTCCTCCTTTCCAAATTGAAAGCCTGAAGTTTATTATAGATCTTACAAATTAAAAATATTGCACATTTAAATATAGGGCTTTGTGTATCATGAGAGTAAATATTTTGAAGCCATTTAAAAATGTCTGTCTTGTTCTAGACTTTTTAGAAAATATTTATTAAAACCTTTATCTTGTTATGAATAGTTTTTGATACTTTTTATGGCCCCAAAAAGGCATGGTGTCTCTAGCAACTCTGATTTTGCAGTAGACCTCGTGTTAAAGGTGAATTGATGTGAGAGAAAATGTTGACTTTTTTCCCTGTAAGTAATTTGACATTGGTTATGAGCAAATACAGTTCAAACCCAAAGAAATACACTCTGCGCTTTGAAAGGCAAAATTCACAAAGCTAAAATACATTTTGGAGCAAACAGTTATGACTTACAGGTCTTAGACGGCTTAAAAAACTCTGAGATGTCAAAAATCAAGCAGAAAAAGGTACACCAGACTAGTGTTTGGGAAGCAGAAGCTAACTGAATTTGGAGAAGGAGAAGGACACTATTTTAAATCGTCATATTGTAATCTGTCATTGCTACTTTCCTAAGGCTGAGATGGATTTGGTATCGAGTCTCTGAATCGAGACAGGGTATCGTTTAGAAAGTGCATCACTGACAAACTTACGATCTTGCAGATGGAGTAAAGCTGAGGATTTTTTGGCCCGTGTCACTCAGGCACTTGTCACTTTACAGAGGTGAGGTTCATACACCCTTTTCAAACGTGAAATAAGGCGTAATCTTAGGAGTATCTCTTACAGTTTGATAAGAGGCTCCTGTCATCGTTCCTTTTCACATCTTCACTAAACCCTCGATTGTGCTGGGAGAAACATACTGCAAGTCTTTTCAGTCCCTCAGGGAATCAATCCAGAAATAAAATGACCCAACAGGGAGAAAAGAAATTAGTTTTAACCCAGATCAGTTCCATAGTGTGGTGCACCATGAACCTTTCCAGACAGCTGTGCTTTCGTAAGTAAGAAGGGGAAAGGAATCAGTACAAAGCAGGCATGAATGTGGGTACGGACAGCAGTGGACTTGCATAAACCAGCCTTGCTGGCAAAGGGAATGGTAATAACGCTGTGGCCACACGGCTGGTGTTAGGTATTGCTAGTGCCTGTTACTTGAAAACAGGCTTACCTCACAAAAAACGATGAGATTCTCTGGAAATGATTGGGCATTTTCCAAAATAATGCATGTAGACTTCTTTGCCTTCGGGTGCTGCAGTAGCAAAGTTGTGTTCAGATCATATTTCCAAGCTCCTTTTTTTTTCCTGCCACCCTGTGAGCAGGGTATCATAGAATCACAGAATGGTTTGGGTTGGAAGGGATCTTAAAGATGGTTCCAAACCCCCTGCCATGGGCAGGGACGGGACTTTTACTTTAAAGGCAGTAATTTTTATTTAATAAAATAATTCCAATTTGTAACTTGATATAAACCTGCAAATACTTGCCATTTTATCCCTAGGCTGACATGTAACTTGCTTTGTGCAAAGTACTTGCTGCATTGCAGGAGGCATCTTTTGTGGATCTGTTGCGAATTACTAGAGTTCTGCTCTGGACAAAGTTTGTTCTCATTCATTAGGACTTCTAAGTGTGTGTGTGTGAATACTATTGCTGTATATTCTCAGTGTGTGTGTATATACATGAGAGAGAGAACGCATTCACTGTTCTTGTTTTAAGCAACGTCAGAATGATCCAGTCATTTGTGAACAACAGAGAGATCTTCATACTTTGTGCTGTTCATACTCCCATGGTGTTTGTCTTGCTTTTTCTATGTTGAATTTTTTTCTTTTCAATACAGAGCTCTTTTTGATTATGACAAGACTAAAGATAGCGGCCTTCCAAGTCAAGGACTGAACTTCAAATTTGGCGACATTCTCCATGTCATTAATGCTTCTGATGATGAATGGTGGCAAGCACGGCAGGTAACTCCAGATGGAGAAAGTGATGAAATTGGAGTTATCCCAAGCAAGCGCAGGTATGTCATGATATTTTATTGACTTCGAGGTGGCTGCTATTGAACATCTGATATGATTAATACATATATTGCATATGTTTTGCTCTTTGTTGTTAATTCTGTACCACATCAGCCACGCACTTTTTTTGGTGGGTTTTTTTTTTTTTTTAAATAATCTGTAGTGGGATTTTTCTTAACTCAATGAGGAGTTGTTAAAATCCTATTCAGCCTTAGGGGTTGCATGCTGAAGTTGATAAAGGTGGTCCAAATCTGTTTCTCTGTTCTCACTGTAAGCAAGTTATCGGTTTAATAATATTATACTATTTGCATATGAGAAGGTGCAAAGTAAGTTTTGTTTGAATCAGGACACTATCATGAATTCTTTGTACCTAACTGGAAAGTCTGTCTTTGGTGGCCAGATTGAACAGAGACAAGGTATTTGCTGGCCTTTCAGAGACCCAAATAAAAGATAAGAGTGCTCTGAGTCTTGATATCTGCTGTTGACTGGTAATTGAGGCTGCTGACTTGCTGTGACATGCTTCCCCCCCCCACCTCCCCGATTTATTGAACCTATATAATGACAAAATACGCAGATACCCTCACACCTCATCACATGAGAAGTAATACCTTACTTTCCCAATACAGTCTGCCACTAGCAGGCTGCCGTTTCCTGAAGTTGTCATTGCCAGCAAAAATCTGTACTACAAAAGGTATACCTATATGCTTACATTGTAACAAGTAGGAACTGGAAGTTCTGGAACTTTGCTGATTTAACTATTTTGTGTATGTTTTTGTGGTAGAGTGGAGAAAAAAGAACGAGCCCGTTTAAAGACAGTGAAATTCAATTCCAAAACAAGAGGAGATAAAGGGGTGAGTTAATGAAGTACTAATTACACCTGGCATTGTGAGTGGTAACATTTTTCAGTGGTTTATCTGTGCAGACTCAATTTCAGTTTTTAGTGAAAATGTTAAATTTTATCAAATAGAAATAATTCTGAGCACCAAAGCTAACTTTAGTAGTAAACTGTTGCCAAAACACCTCAAATGGTTTGAACAATTAGCTTAGAAATATATATTAACATTAATACTGTAATATAATAGGAATTGTAGGTACTAATCAAGTATTGAATAGTGCCATTTTTAACAGCTCTGTGAGTGTTGTTTATAAAGCAGTTTCGTCCTTTAGTATGGATTGTACTCCCGGACTCCCTTTTTTTTGGTAGGGGCTTACTATCAATTTTTAAAAAATGGTAATATGTTGCTTTCCTTAAAGTTTTATAATGCATATACAAAACAAGGAAGTAGAGCTCAACAGGATCTGTATGATAAAAGGAGGTTTTATGATGTACATAGGTACGCAGATAGCATAAAGTAACTTCTTTGTTACAGTTATGGATGCAGAAGCTTTAAAGAATTTCATGCAAGAGCACAGGCCAACAAAAACTCAAGGCTAATGCCATTGCTGACCAGAATCAATCTCTATCTCACAGCTGTTTTTTCTCACTGCCACGCTCTGTTGGTGCAAATGCTGATGTGGCTGTGCTCAAAGAATGTAAAATAACCAGTGCAGATGAAAAATAACCCAATCCAAGAGAAATCCTGGTTTTAATTTTAGTCAATCGCTTGGTGCTGTTCACTGCATGTTATGCAATCCCGGTCCTGGTACATGTGATGAGAATGAGTGGTGAGAAAGCAGGGTAGCTACTTAAGTAGTAATGGGTGTGTTTGTAGCCGAGATTATAGCAATTTCATAATGGTAAAGCAGACAATTTTTTTTTTTGAGGGTAAGGCTTTTTTGCAATGTTTTGGTTGGTTTGAAATTTGAGAAACAATTTTGCAACCTTACAATTTCTACCAAGAGTATGTAACTAATAATTTCAAGACTTAGGTAAATGCTCTGTAGATGTAAAAGCCCTCTAAAGTAATAATATATTATGATTTTTTAAAATTTGAAACATGCTTTAAGATCCTGAGGAAGCTATTTCTTCAATAGTGATTTTTTTAAAAATAGCAGTAGTGCTGTAACATTAGAGTCAGTCATTATTGTAGATCCCAGATTCCTTTTGGTCTTTTATTCGATTACAGTGTTTTCCCAACTTCCAAAATCACGTATATAAAGTATTAAAGCTTCAGTGCTTTATCCTGATAGTGTAGGACTTCAAAGACTGTCAAATCCATATGTACATCCCTCTTCTACATAGCAAAGATTTCAGTTTAGTTTATTAATGAAGAAAATGTCATGATTGTTTCTATAAGTATTTGTTTAAGAGGAAATCAAGATGTCTAGTTATTTTCTGATGAACAGTTACGATACTGCCTTGAGGATTCACTGAATTATTTGCATTTTTTTTCTGTCTTGGTACATTCATATTTTGGTATTGGAATAAAATATTATCAACTGATGTGGTAATTTTTAACCGGATCATTTTTATAATTTGAGTTCACTTTTTAGAAGTCACATGGAGAAAATGGCTCAAATATTTTAGATTATTTTAATTACCTTAAGTAATTTTTCAGTTGTTACCATGTTCTTTGAAAGATAATCACATGGTTTTATAGTTTGTCTACCAATAAACTGCAAACAGTTAACTTAATTAACAATGTATTTGAAGTAGCATTTTGACAATAGCAGAGCTAGCGTACAGTCACTGTGCGCTAGCATAGTACCAAAGCTACGCACGGAATACTGAGTGGAAAAGCAGCTACGCTTGCCATTGATAGAGAACTGCAGTTCTTTTTCTTTAGTAACATTTCATTTTGCAAACACACTTGCATTGTTCACAATCTTTTGCTTCAGCTGTAAATGTTTTAACATTATGGTTTCTCCTTAAAGTATTCTTACTGTATTTGTCATGGGGATATTTTTCCCAGTAAGTTGGCTACATCATATGTGTCCTCACAGACTGTGCGCCTTCCTCTGTCTGTATGTGATAATACTCCATGGACAGGATGCAATACCAACTCTGAACAATTCTTCAAAATTTCTACATAAAAATCTTAAAAGAATAACCCTAGTGATGGCAAACAATAAAATCCATTTTCCTTTCATTTTAAGGAAAGCTAAGAAATCTGGAGCAGAAATGGTTAATTTTTTTTCTTTTTTGTTCCTTTCATATACACATTTATCTCACTTTCTGTGCTGCTTCTGTTTTAATATATTCTTGCTGGTGCCTGTTTATGATTTGCAGTGGGCTTATGAAAAATTTAATGCAATTACTATGCATTTTCAACTAATAAGCAATTCTCTCTAGCTTTTTTATAATCATGGTATCTTTTAAAAATAATCTTTTGGCTAATCTTTTATGCAAAATCAGTATAATATTTTATTTTCTCTTTTTTGGCAATGGAACTGACTCTGACCATTATACATGCAGTATATAAAATTTAATATTGGTTCAGTAAATTTACTGTACAGAAAGTTAAAATTATTATTGTTATGAAATATTTTCAAAACTAAAACGAAGAACCCAACTATGTTTTAAATCAGCCACTCCTTTTATTTTAACTATACAAATTGCAGAGTCTCACCACCTCAGTTAAACTGCACTATTTTAGCTTTGTTACCTTTATTTCCCCTATTCTTTTGCCCAGACTGAGGGACTTGTCCAAATGGAACAATTATATAGATGTGAGACTTCCGCTTTTGAAATTCATGTTACAGTATTTTTCATTATACTCAGCAAAGATCTATTCCTCCAGGCATATTTCTTTGTTGCCCTTGTTCTGTAGATTACATTAATCTTTCTGGATATGAAAAATCAATTGCAATGACTTTAGATAAAGAAGGTCAGGAGGACCATAACCTAAAGCCTTGCCCACGCTGACTGTGGTTCCTGCAAACATATGATTGGCTCGAAACCAGTTCTTGTGTCCATGTGTCAGGTTGATAATTTACCAATTCTTACAGTGGAATGACAGATTTAGTCGAACACAGATGCCAGCCAATTAAAGGTCTTATGGATTTCCGACTTAACACAGTATTGCTATTTGCAGACCTCAGTGTCACTGATTGTGCTCCTGTGGTACCATGTGCCTCTTTAACACCTGGTAATTTTAAGTAAACTTGTTTTTCTAGACAATGGTAATGAAAATGGCACTGGAAGTTTCAGTGTCTGTTAATGCCAAGCAAGTCTGTATTAAAACAGATGGCCAGAAGGGTCATTAATACTGTAGCAGGATGCAGCTTGTGTGTTGCACTGTAAGCATGCTCTTTAGGAAGGCCAAATGCTGGTTTTGTAATTGTATCAAAGAAGGTGGCGCTCTGGTTGAAAAAACTTTGTCCTATTTGGTCCCCAGTTGTTACTATATTTCATTCCATACTTAATGCTGCTGGGAAAGGTAATATGTCTTTTTGCAACTGTATTGCATGTAGTAAAGGAAGATGAGCTCACACTGGCTGAAGACAGACATACTTGAAAGTTAACATGCTCCAAATTTTAGAAATAGCTGTTAATAGAATCTTTAAAGTATGAATTGATTTTTTTTTTTTAAAGTAGCTTTTAAAAAATAGTTCTGTGGCTGCACCTGGGCACTGCTTGGTGTAGAAATAAACAGTCCCCCTGCAGCACAGGGTATCAAAACCAAGTTGGGCGTTTTCTTACTTTTGCCATCCTTCCTGTAACAGAGTTTCTGCAAACCGAATGACAAAAGCATGGCAGATTTCATGGCTTGAGAAAACTGGGCAAATGGTTCACTTATGCCTAAAGATGAAAATAAATTTCAGCTAGCTTCAAATTAGCTGTAGTAGTTCTAGTTCTGGGCATAATTGCAATAAAAATGTTACTGATCTATTTATACATTGAGTTTCTTTATTGATTTAGAACAGTAAATTAAAGGTGCTGTAGTTGCATAATGTCTTCAGCAGAAGATGTGGCAGATACTACTAAATTCTGTGTTAATTACACCTGTAGACATACCTATATATGAATGAAAATACATTGATGCTCTCCATCACATTTGCCACAGTAAACACATGAAATGAGTTTGTGTCTTTTGAAAATTAATCTTGGTATTGGGATGCACACTTCTTAGAGCAAAGTAATTTAGTTCAAGGAACTTGCAGTCAATTGCAATTATGAAAGACGGAAACAAATACAGTTTGTTTGGGTTTTTGTTTTATTATTTGAATATTTTAGCTAGAGACATTTCTTTTTTCCTTTTTTCCTATTTCATGGTTACTTTTATCGTAAGAGCATGAGTACAATGCCAGCTTTTAACTTCCATTTTTCTTTGCCCTATGATATGTTATTTAGCAGCTGTCACTGAAGTATTTACCACTTTGCCTTTGCAAATGGGTAGCACTGGCAGATACTTCTGGTGTGCTGCTGTGATGTCAGCTGTTTGGAAAAGCACATGTAAAGCCTCAGTGGTTTTTTAAAATACTGTAACCCCTATATTAGATAGTCTCAGTGATTTAATGGACTTTTGAGTTCATTGTGGTTTGCCTTTCTTATAACAGCCCAGTTTTTCCCATCTTCTTATACTCCCAGCAGGCCTAAATTTGTGAAACAGAGGTCAGGCCATAGCAGATGAGCCAGCCTGCCAGTTCTCTGAGTAGTAAGCATGTGAAATATGGAGGATGTGAGCAAAGCCGTGATCCCGATCTCTATATTTAATGAGCTGAGACGATAATGTTAAACTGAAATATGCACTGCATAATGTGGTTGTAGGAGTCAGCTTCCACAAAGCTGCTGGTCTGGGCCTTTGTTCACACAGACATTAGACATCCTTTGTTTTGCCCCTCCTTCTCTTCTTCAGCAGTCATTCAATGACAAGCGTAAAAAGAACCTCTTTTCCCGAAAATTTCCCTTCTACAAGAACAAGGACCAGAGTGAGCAGGAAACCAGTGATATTGACCGTAAGTATGTGGCATTCGATGGAGAGCGAAGCACACGTAGAAGGGCCTGCTAGACTGCAGTAGGGTGTTACCATGGAGACAGTTTCATGAGCTGCAACAGGCTAATGGCTAATGAGCTTGAGGTGCCAATGACAAACCAATCTGCAAAATCAATAAGACTGTTTGTTTGTTAGTAAAGTAATGTTTAACCCAAGAGTATCCCAGTTTGGAATAAACTGGGTAATACTCTTGAGAAGCTGTGTATGTAGCTGGAGGAGATAGCAGCCTTCCAGCGCTGTCAGTGATGGTTCCTCATTTCTGACTTGGAGGAGAGCGCACAGAAACAGAGAAAGTGTAGCGGAGCTTACCAGCTTCTCGAATCAGTCCCCTTAGACTGATTACTTCAAAGTAATTCCATTCTAATTTCGTTTTTGTGATGAAAAGAGGTTACTTTGATTTTCATTGTTGTTGCCAGTGCTAAAAAAAAAAAGTCTTCTCAAAAAGCAGGTGCGTAAGTTTGGTAATTCAAACCAGGTCCGCTCCAAACTGCGTTCTCTGCTGTTTGCATCACTGATTACACTTTATGTGCCTGTCAGGTCAAATCCTACAGATTTACCATCCCCTGTGATGTTCTGGGAACTGTCTCCTGTCGTAGCGCCAATTTTATATATTACTGACAATTATTTTCTTTGTGATTGTCTTTTTATTGCTTGCCCTCTGGGGACTACTCTGCAGGAGGTCCCTGACGACATGGGATCAAAAGGCCTGAGTAAGTGATCAAAATACTCCCAAGTTACTTTAACCTCCATCTGAAAAATTACTAGGTGTTTTTTTTAACAGATCTCTTTGAGACTGGTGCTCTACTGCCATAAGGAGGTTGACTCTAAAGATGTTTCATAAGCTTTTTCTAGTTTGTAATATTCTGGGGGTTTTTGCTTTCAGGAATGTGTTACTTTAATTTCATGTGACTGTCACATTAGAGTTTTTTGTTGTTCAAAAGCTTACCAGCGCTTACTTGTTTGTCCTTAATGGTACTGTGTTTTTAAATTTGGTGATTATTTTTTTCATGTCAATTTTAACTTGTCTTTGTGGTTTTATTTATTTAAAAATAACCTATAGCTTTTTCCAGTAATAGTACAACCACTGCCGCAACACTTTAACTAGTTACAGCTTGAAGTCCTCTCTCTAGGTGACTGATGTTCACAGCTACTTAACATAAACAAAAAAACCCTTTTCTTAACAAATGCCATGAGAGTTTTTCTGTCTGGCTTGTCTGAACTTTTATGATGCTTTTAGACTAGGTAGAGGGGTAGGTAATAGAGGAGACACATAAGCGCATATAACAGCACATATAATAACACATATAATGTGTCAAATACACTTCAGTTCTATTTCCTGCTGAAACATTTGACTACTTGAACACCATAAGATTCAAAAGTTGCTGAGTACTCTAACAGATCTGTTTGTGTACACAGACAACACCACTGTACTAAAATGACAAATAAAAAAAAGGTCAAGACCTCGCTTTCATCACAGATATTAAACACATACATGGTTATGCGTTTATGGAATAGTAAAATTGGTCACTAGAGAAGTGACTAAAGGTCATTGAAGATAACATTTCTTCCCAGTGCATGACCGTTATGCAGTGTTCCTGAACATGTAAGAAGCAGTGTACTTCTATACTTGGCCTCAGTTGTGAAATAAAAATACTAGTAGCTATAACATTAATTTTCCATTTCTGAAATGGCTAGTCTCAAGGAAATTCCTGGTCTAGAACAGAAGACCTCTGCAACATTTATGGTCTCATGGTTTAGAGCAGAAGATCATAAGCAGCCTTTACGGCCTTATGATTTTACCTACTTTAAACCGTCTAATAAGGTCCAGAAATCTCACTAGGTGATTGTTGTGAAAACAAATGACTTCTAGCCTGTATTTCAGCACAGTCAGACTGTTTGAAACTGCCTTACCACACTTAGTGCAAGCTCTGTTACGTGGGCTCTGCAAGACTGCTGTTCTTGCTGGCACTTCTGGCCTTCCATCTTCACCAGTTGTGCCCATTATCAGACTATCACGACACTTGTATTCCCAGTTGACAGTGTCTCCCTTTCATGTTCTGCCAGGAGGCTTTTAAACATCACTATTTGCCTTTTCCCTGCCAATGTGGATATTCGTTTTCCAAGACAAGAAAATGAAATGGAAGTAGATACAAATTGCTGGTACTTGCAAGCATTTGGAAATACGTGTTTGTGTTTCCTGCACAGAAGTGAAGTGAGGGAGTTCAGTCAGCCAGAGCTTTGTGGTTTAAAGTCGTTGGTTCACTTTATCCAAAAACATTTTAAAAGATTAATTAGTTTATGTATGATGACTGTAACTTCTTTTAATGTTTATTAATCACTAGAAGCATGCTTGCTTCATAACTGTATTCGTACCTCTAGAGTCCCCTTGCTTCCTTCCCGTCAATCTTGTAGGGGAGGAACCACACGGAATTTAATGTATTATAAAGGCTCCTAGTGACAACAATATGTATTATCATATGTACACAGTTAGTTACATAATTTCAAATTTAATTGTACTTAATTTATGTAGGTCAAACAGAAGCTTTTTTGTGCAATCTTAACCTCTGAATGTTAGTGTTTTTCATTACAAATAGACACGCTCATTGGGTGGTATAAAAATTGATTCTTTACAATAGAGTTCAACAATATCAAAGTTCATATTTGTTCACCAGATTTATAGAATTTTCAGGAAACAGAATAGATTGATACCTGAAGTTCTTCAATTACATTAATTTTTGTCATAGAATCATAGATGCTTTGGGTTGGAAGGGACCCTTAGAGGTGCTCTAGCCCAAACCCCCTGCAGTGAGCAGGGACATCTTCAACTAGATCCAACCTGGCCTTGAATGTTTCCAGGGATGCGGCCTTCACTGCCTCTCTGGGCAACCCGTTCCAGTGTTTTACCACCCTCATTGTAAAAAATTTCTTTCTTATGTCCGGTCTAAACCTGCCTTCCCTTAATTTAAAACCATGACTCCTTGTGCTGTCACAACAGGCCTTGCTAAAAAGGTTTTCCCCATCTTTCCTACAAGCCACCTTTAAGTACTGGAAGGCTGCTATAACGTCTCCCCTCAGCCTTCTCTTCTCCAGGCTGAACAAGCCCAACTCTCTCAGCCTGTCCCCATGGGATGGGAGAGGTGTTCCAGCCCTCTGATCATTTCTGTGGCCTCCTCTGGCCCCGCTCCAACAGGTCCATGTCTGTCCTGTGCTGAGAGCTCCAGAGCTGGACACAAGACTCTGGGTGGGGTGTCCCCAGAGCAGAGGGGCAGAATCACCTCCCTCGACCTGCTGGCCACACTGCTGGGGAATGCAGCCCACGATACGGTTGGCCTTCTGGGCTGCGAGCACACTTTGGTGGCCCATGTCCAGCTTTTCACCCACCAGTACCCACAAGTCCTTCTCGGCAGTGCTGCTCTCAATCCCCTCATCCCCTGTTTTGATAGTGGAGGTTGTCCCGACCTGGGTGCAGGACCCTGCACTTGGCCTAGTTGAACCTCATGAGGTTCACGCAGGTCCACTTCTCAAGCTTGTCCAGGTCCCTCCGGATGACATCCCGTCCCTCAGGCATGTCGATTGCACCACTCATAAACACATTTAACACAGTTACATAGCTTAAAAAAGTAAACATAAGCACCTTGTAGCTACTGAAGTAGTTTGCTTACTATGCAAAAGGCACGAAATTTATAGTATACATAGTCCAGAATAAAAGTCGGGAGCTTAGGGAAACTAAAGCATTACTGGGGGGGTGGGGGGAATCTTAATTCTACATTGCTCTTCAAGTAGACTATTTAGTATACCATAGGAAAGTGTCTATTATTGGACATGCTACACTATATTTCCTGCAATACGGTCCAGTATTTTCTGCTGCAAGACTCTTCATGTAATCAATAAATTGCCTGCATAAAAGTTGAAATGCATAATCCCATAGTTTTTGCACAAAACTCATCTTGAAGTGAAAACCTAAAATTGCAGGGTTACATGTGAACTATGAATTAGTGTACTTTTCGTAATCTTATTTTGATGTGCTATTTACTGTTTTTCTTTTTATTAACATCCATTCCTTTCGTATGAAATTAAGCTTGATCCTGAGAGCTATGAGAAGTACCTTAAAACTTTTATATGCAGTATGTATTGATTTCAGCATTTTGATATCAATATTGTCTTTCATCTGGATTATTTTGTGTCAGTTTGCTTTCGTTTGGACTCATGCCATTAGTGTGTGTTCCTTATTTTTTTTTCCATTGTGTTGCAATTTCAGAGCATGTAACCTCTAATGCCAGCGATAGCGAAAGTAGTTACCGTAAGTGTGTTTAAGTTCTTTCATTATTTAGAACCTTTGTTTAGTAGCTCTTTCTTTGGTTTTGTTTGTCTGTCTTTTCTGGGTATTTACATGTTAAATAGAATTTCCCCATCACCTTCGGGTGAAATCCATATTCATATGTTTGGTGGGGTGCTGCAAGTTCTGCTGTGTCTGTGTTCGTTTTTAAAAAAGTGACTAGAGAGAATCATTGCAGACCTCCTTTGTTGATATTTTTGTTGTGATCTGTGGTTTTCTGAGTTCAGCTGAATTTGAATCCTATTTTTTTTTATAAATTATGCAAACTAGGTAGATCTATTAAAACCTAAATGTAAATTTGATGCTGACAAATACAATTATATGTAGTTGAGCTTAATACTTGAAGCATAACTAAACTGTGTCATCTGTTAACTAAACTGTGTCATCTGTTAAATAGCACGATAACTATCTACAATTTTTTACAACTGATACGCAGATTTAATATGTATACAACTCTAATGAAAGAAAAGATAAGGAAGCATGTATTTACCCTTGCTTTCAGCTTTCATTTATCTATTTTTGTCAAGTGTGGGTGCTTAGTATGAAATATGTTCAAAGCATACGACACACGTTAAGTGCTGGAGACAGTTATGATAAAGTAGCATGCTAGGCACACATACATGTTCTCTCTCTCTCTGAAGACATAGTATCTTTTTAATACTAGACTGAGTTATCTTTTTTACTTGCCCAAGCTACAGTAGTGTTTACTATTACCCAAGCTACAGCAGTCCTATATGTTCACAGTGGGTAATGCTGCATGATGCTGCTCTACAATGCTTTAAAATGTCTTAAGGCAGAGGCAGATCCTCAGTCCCACTGGTGATTTCCAGTGAGCAGCTCCACAGTAAGGTTGTACAGTCCAGACCTGGAAGCCAGGATAGAGCAGAGCAGGAAGATGAAAAAGTTGAGGGTTTGAAGAGGAATACGAAAAGAAGGAACAGTAGAAGTCACCCAGTGTGACACTGAGTGATTCACTGATCAGCTCCTGGTTGCCTGCTAGCTGTGTAACGGGCACTGCAGAAACAGGTATTACTTATCTTAGGGTAATAAGGAAGGTGGTTCATTAACAGATATATTTCTTTGGCAGGTGTAGATCTGGGAGATGATGATCCAGATTTTTTCTTTCAGATGATTACACTCAAGGAGAGAATTTATATGCATATATAAAATCTGCAGCACTTACAATCTAACAGTGTCATGGACTGTAATTGAAAAGAAACTAATCGGGGGGGCTTTTGTGTTCCCTGAGAATATCGCAAAATTGAGCATGTATGGAAGTTGCCTTTGCCTATATGACAAATTTACAACTTGTAACATTTTTAATGACACGCCACTAAAACTATCCAATCATGACTATTTTTGCCATAAATTTGCTGCTGTCCTCCCTCCTGCCCCTTCCCGTTTTTTCCAAGAGCTTGCTTTATGTGTGTTTAAAGCTCATTATTGGTACTACTAGTTAGTATTTTACTCTGTTGTTACTTGAGAAGCCCTGATTTTATTATGAATGTCATGGATTTGCTTATCTGAATGTGTAATTCCAAGCACTTTTTATTAAAATGATTTTTTTAATTTCTTCTTATTGCTGTCTAATATGAAAGTTATCTTGATTACAGATGAGTACGGTTGTTCAAAAGGTTCATTATATTAATATTCATTTTTACAAAGTATTGAAAAGCAGTGACAATATATACTTTTTGCCCTTAGTCGGGATGCTTTTTGCTTGTTGTTATCTCCTTAGTAGTTTGCTTAACTAATTTTTGACCTTATAGCAATGTGACTTTTCCAAAGAAGTTTCTAATTAGATGTGAGCTGGATCTTTCACAGATGAGTCAATAGCTGGTGATTCACTATTCCTCTCCCTAGCCTAAAAGGGATTCTGAAAGTATATACTGTCCTGAATTCCATTTGCATGAGCAACTTTTTGAGATATTAAAGTATACAGATTGCATGTTTTCATATCTGTCTTAATGTATTCCTCACTTGCAATAACTTAAAAAATTAAAATGTTCATTCATGTATTGCTGTAGGACAGTTCGAATGCAAATTTATTGCAAATAGGAGAAATACTTCTCTTAAGGAAATTGTAAATTTTATATTTAAAAGATCAATGGTATTTGCTATGAAATAATAGATATATAGAAGTAATATATGAATTTATAAAAGTCTTTATCTGCCATCTGTTTCTGTACGACTGTGGTATAGCATTGGTATGTTCCTTTGCCTGCTATAAGTATGGCTTATGAACTACAAAGACTGTTCCAAAATTACACAAGTGAGTTATTGAAGGACTATATTTTATTCAAAGTTCATAGTAATGTCATATAATTTGAGCTTGCATCTTCAGAATTATGAATTCTTGGCAGTCATGGAGTTAATTTTTAGAGATTCCGTTGCAAGAAATCTTACTCGGAGATATCTTGTTACACCAGAAAAAATCTTTTAGAGAGATGGCAACTGAGGTATATTTCAGATGCTTTCACTAACTTCTAGAAAGCCTGCAGCTGTCAAAAGTCAAAAATCAGTTGTTTTAGTTTCATTCACTGCTGATGTGCTTTCTGGAGCTAAGAACAATACAAACCATTCTTTGTTTTCAAGTTTGTCTTTAAAAATTCATTAATACAATAATAGTTATTTAATATACACAATCATAGTAACTTTTTGTAGAATTAGAGTGGTTGAAGGTGTTTATATAAATGCCACTTCATGATAAAGTTAATGGAAGATATGTACATTTCGTCATATGTGATTGTCAGCCCTGGATAAATATAGAAAAATGTTATTGTAAATGCTGGCTTCAAAGTACAGAGAATGTTCATGATGAAGGTGGCATTGCCTCTAGCAGTGAATGATAGCATGCATGCATTTCATTCGGGGAAACGGGTAAGAGCATCTCAGTAATGCTTTAAAATTCTTTCTGTGCTTGATGTCAGTTTGACATACTAACATAAACCAGGAATTTATTTATACTGTGTGTGTCTTATGCTTTAAAATTTTATGTTTGGCTTATCTTTGTGATTTTTATAATTCATCGCTCTTGAAAAATGTCCTTCATCAGTATCATTGTAATGCATATTACTGAGGAATGTCTGTATTGTTACAGTTCATTGAATGACTCGATTTAAATATGTTGGTTTAGGAATAAATACATAGATATGTCTTTGCATTTACATTTCAGGTGGCCAGGAAGAATATGTCTTGTCATATGAACCAGTCAATCAACAAGAAGGTTTGTAGATCTCACTCAGTATAAAATAAATATAATCTGAATTATCAGAATGCTTCATGTGCACTCAGATAGTGACCACCGTGCTAAACTTCTTCACTGTTTTGAACTTTTTACTATTATTCAAATGAATAAAGTATAAAGGCATGAATTATTAAATGCAGTCGCTAAATTATTTAGTGCACAATCCAAAGATGTGCTACTTAAAATAACTTAGTATGTGCGGTTTACATTGCATAAGGAATGTATGTTTAACAGTTTTGTCAATGTGAACCTTAGAAATTATAGTTTTCTTCTGTTTTGTATTGCTTTAGTATTCTCACTGCTGCGGTTCCTTTTTTCTGTCACAGCAAAAAGTGTGTCGATAGATCACTTGTCTGTTTTAGTAAGCTTTAATAGAAACATCTCTAAAACATATCAGTCTCCCATTTCTGTATGGGATTCTTATATAGCTAATTTGGTTAGCAATTTGCAAATGATTTTTTTTTTCCAGAAAAAGAAAATTTGAATGAAATGGAAATTGAAAGGACAAAATATTTTCTCACACTTGCACTTAAAATAGTTTTCACTGATTTCCAGTGAGATGCTATCATTTCCTTTTCACCTTGGTCTTGACCTTGCTTCATTGTGTATAATCGATACGGAGTTTCAGTGTTCCCTTCACCACCACAGGTGCTAACGGTTGATTTACATTATCTGATACATAACTCATACATTTCTAAATTAACCTGTAAAAGGGATGACCTTTGGGAATCCTTGATATCTGTTGCCTATCAAATAAGGTGGCAGTCGAAGTAAGTATACATCATGTATTTACATGAATTTTGAGTGTCAAGATTCTGTTTTTGGTTCCATGCAGCGAGTGGCATGGCCCAGTTGCTTTCACTGCATTGTGCAGCACGCGTACCTGTATAGATTTTCCACTCCAACTCGTTAATCGTCACATATGGTGTCTGTTTCATCAGTAAGCTTCCAAAAGTAGTAAAAATTATTATACAAGGCTAGCACAAACTACATTATTTATATCATTTGTAATTTTGGTAAGCTTCAAATAAAATCATGGCTGAGAAATGCATGAGCTGAGACCACACGAGAAATGAGGAAGCGGTAGGCCCGAGGCGATGTGCTAAGCTACGCTTAAGCTAGGGAAGTGGAGGTTTGTTACCCTCGAGTGAGCAGCTGCTGGGTCTGTGTACGTACGCACACCAGAGGGTCGCACAAAATAAGAAACATCTTTTTCGCTGGCATTAGATTCCCAGATTCTGATAGCTTAATGGTTTAGTGAGAACGATAGCAATACCGAGTGAATTAGTGTCAAGACTGAAGAGAAGAGATGTGAATAACACTTTGCACAAGCCAGTGGTTTGATAACTACTATGTTGTAGAACTAAAGATTTTAGAGAGCCAAGTGCTCTGGCATTTAAATACATGACTGTAATTCCCTTTGTGAGTCTAACATAGTGTACAGGGAAGGCCATAAAAGAACCAGCACCTCGTTCCTTTGCTGAGATGAGATGATCCGTTCCCAACATGTTATCTGCATTTGTCCACTAATTCATGCAGTATTTTTTTTAAGAAGCTCAAAGGAATAAAGAACTGTAATGACCAAAACAGATTTAAAGATGCTTGGATTTAAGACACTAGTGGGCTACCCTTAATCTTTAAGCAAAGGTGTTTATTGTTAAATTAATAGATTGACAGTTACTGGATCCCAGACATTCATTTTACAAATATATTGATACACCTGAAAGGAAATAGTTCTGAGAGTCAAATTAAAATATATTTTATAGGTCAGACTTTATTTAATTTGGACTTATTTGTGCAGTAATGAGAGATTGAACCTAAAACTAAAATTCATACAGCTGAAATAATATGCTAATACCAAGATACTTGGATGTTACTGTCTTCATGGTTCTTGCAGTATAATCAGATATTTTCTGCTTGAGCTTAATTTAAAAAAAAAAGCCCTTTATAACTTTATAAAAAGTTAGGCTGCTTTTAAAAGATGCTGCCCCTCATTTTATAAGGGTGTTAACATTTACAGAAGCTATATAGTTGAGTCTCTAAATTGTGGTCTTCAAGGAAAAGCAGCAGCAGCTTCCAACAGAGAACTAGGACTTCACGCACTCTGCTACTGCTTAGGTACCTCTCTGAAGTGAAAAGATTTTCAAACTTGCTCTTTTTGCAGTTTTCATTAGAATTAAGGATGTTACTTTGTGAAAAGTTTTTTTTTTTTCCAAAGACTTTATAGTTTTGAGACATCTTTGATCCTCCAGGATAGTGTTTTGAGAGTGGAGATGTAACATCTTACTGTGACTGCGATATTGATACACATTTTTCAACATGTTTTTTTTCTCTTTAGGAGTACGTATTCTTTAAGGTATTAAAACCTTTACCATGTGATAAAGCTTATTTTGCTGAACTGTAAAATAAAGCAATCATACTGAAATGTAACTGATGTTATTCCTTTATGTTAATAGTCAATTATACTCGACCTGTGATTGTTTTGGGACCCATGAAAGACAGAATAAATGATGATCTGATCTCAGAATTTCCAGACAAATTTGGCTCGTGTGTTCCGCGTAAGTCTCAGCAAACACTAAAGCAATTCTGAATTATTTTTTCTGTTAATTTTCTTAATAGACATCTTCTGTATGTTGAGTTAAAAAAAGTTAATATATTGTCTAAACTCTATAGAGCTATTTTAGTTGTCAGTCATCTCTTTGCTTGTGACAATTTTTACATATTGTAGGGAAAAAGTCACTGTTTTTTGTTTTGCTTTAAAAATTGCTGGTTTGTATTTAAAGATACTACTAGACCAAAACGAGATTATGAGGTGGATGGACGTGATTACCATTTTGTCACTTCTCGAGAGCAAATGGAGAAGGATATTCAGGATCACAAATTCATTGAAGCTGGCCAGTACAATAATCATCTTTATGGAACAAGTGTCCAATCAGTGCGAGAAGTAGCAGAAAAGGTAAATCAGTCCCAGTTATTTCATTTACTGAGGTTATTATCTGACTGTGTTGACAGGGGAAAAGAGAAGAATGGCAAGAAGCCACTAAAAGGATTTGTACTAAACTAGAAACAAAGTGCAATGTCACAAATGCATTTAGGGATATAATGAAGGTTTGGAGTAATGAAAGCATCGTGATTAAATTACGGGAAAAAAGCAACCATAATTTGTGCCATCTTAGAAAATAAAGAAGAAATAATGGGAATTCCAGGCTAATTAGCCTAGCTCACATACATAGATCATTAACTAATGAATATAAAGAATAGTGGTGGTGGAGTCAATTAATACGATGATCCATTTAATGTAGACCTGTGCAGAAGAAAATTTGTAAAATTGTTAATTCTTTGTGCCCTTCATGGATTTAGCTGACAAAAGAAAAAGAGTGGATGTAATACTCAGTTTTCAAAAGACATTTTACATAACTACCATTACATTTTGAAGACTGACTTTGCTGTTTTTGTCTTGAACAGATTTTAATTAACTATTTCTTGTAAAATCTAAATATTTTTAAATTCAAAGTGAAGTTTACTTGAGCTTTCTGGAAAATGAGTGGGAAGAAGGAAGCATATTTCTTAGAGTTGCTTGTTTTAAAGTAAATTTTTTTGGTGAAAATTCTTTGCAAATGTTCCACATTAGGTTGATGATGTTGTTCTACTGCTTACAAATACAGTGCATTTACAGTAGACAATGTTATCTAACCTGTATGAGAGAAGAAACAGCTATTTTCTAGGTGGGAACTCACAAGCGTGAGCACTTTCAGTCTGGACATGCAGAGGGTAAGTGTGGTTACCCCGTGTGACATGGGAGTGTAGTTAGTCCTTTTGAGAACAGTGTAGACCATTCTGGCAAAATGGCTGAGTATTGTTATTTCTGGCAAGTGTAATTTACTGGAATCAAAAACAGGGTGAACAGGGTGAGATTCTGTGGTTCATGTCATGAAGTTTTCTTGTGCTGTCTCTCTCGCCCTATGGAATAGAACCTGGCCCCATGGTATATAGTGAGAAAAGTAAAGAAAAGAAAATAAATTACAAAGTTATTAAAGTAAATGAACAATACTTTGTAGGCGAGGCTGAACAAAGTTGTGGAACTATCATATGTGGTTAAATGATGAAACTATTTATGTAAACATTATAAACCTGTTAGCAGTTGCTTCACCTGGTAGCACAGGTATAATTCTTCAGTTCCATCCTGGACCTGAAATTGGCTGTGTTCTTTTGCCCATCTAGTGGGATTAGTGTGGTACAAAACAATTGTGAATCTTCTATAAACAGACATGAAGAACAAAGTACTACCAGATGTCTCCATGATATTAAATCTCTTGCACAGGCACTGCGGAACTTTGGATAGGTGCAGCAATTTCTCAGTTCCAGTCAGCATTATTTCTGTGAAAAACAATGGTCTGTCCTTCAGAACTTGACTTCAAAATTGTGACAGGGCTGCAGACTGGTCAATCTGGGGCTACTCCTTCCTTGTAGTCCTCTCTGACTCACTAAACAGTGGAGTCTCTTATTACTGGGATACAAAGGATGATTTTCAGGTTTTCTGTGATGAATTATGGGGCAGACACAACAGAAGTGTGAATTGCTGCTGTCCCAAAATTACCAGAAGCAGTGTTCTTGCAACAGCTTTAACTTGTGTTCATTTGCCCATGCTTCCAGCTGATCCCCGTCTCTCTCATTTTGTTACCTATAATGGATGCAGCTAAAGATGCTTTTTGATGTCATTGATCAGTTACTGTAAAAGGCAATGAGTGCTGTGCTGTGTTTGTCAGTCAGATGCAGTGCAAGTAAGGAACTAAAAAATACATAAAGTATTGTTTAAATGCACTGTGCAAAGAGCAAAATAGCTTCCCTGGATGAAACATGTTAATTATATTACGAAGTACTTGTGTTGCTTTCCCTTGTCTTCCAAATCTTCACTTGAAAGGAATTTTCATATCCTCTTTGGAATCGCTAGCAGCTTGCAGATCTCTGCGTCTGAGGCCACTGTTAATGCACGTTCATTATTGATTTGGAATAACTGTCACAGTTACATTCCTTAAGGTCCAGTACAGCTGCTGTGCTGGCAGTCTAGTCCTCCACCCTCTGCCCAAAATCCTTCGTCGCCTGACATAGGCTGCTGCGCCAGACACAGCAGATACTATGTGTCTTATCCCAAAAAGGAAAATCGACCAGGTGATGCTCTTAATTCTCAATTCCCAGAGCATGTGCTGCATTTAAAGAGAAACTGTTTGAAAGATATGGACAGGTCAGCATATGTGGTACAATACTCTGCTAGAACGTACAAACACCTTTCTTAAATGATACCAGTCAGTGTCCAGATCTATGAACTGGATCTGGGAGACAGCTATCATCTGTTGAAAGCAAGCAGATATGTATTGTTCATGTGGGAAGCACACTTCTATCTTCCTTAAGAATTCCTGAAATAAAATTCTGTGGTTCTGGTATGCAAGAGATCAAATGTAAATAATCCTAGTGATCTCTCCTGCCAGGAAGCAGAAACGTGTCAATCATTTCAGACTGCACTCCCTTCCTTGCTCTTCAGCGTGCCCTCCAGGACTGATGTCCGAGGAGTTCAGGAAGTGTGTTGTATGATAAGAGTAACCTTCGATTTTATGGTGCTTGTGGGTTTGTATCCTGGCTCACAGAATTCTGCCACTCATATTGGTCTCCTGCTAAAGAAAAAGCTTTTCTTATTTTAGTCACCTGACAGTGGTTTTCTGTTCCTCTTCTGAGATCCCTTTCTAAAATGGTAGTATGCCAAATTACTCATATGCTACCTAGAAAGGAAAGAAATAAAAATGTGTGAGGTGGAAATGAGCGTGTCGGAGATGAGAGAAGCTGAGGAAGAGCCTTTAAGAGGAGGTATCCCAAAGAGCTGGAAAATTGCTTGTAGTAGGCGAATAGAGATGGGGAGAAAAGCAGCCCTACCACATTTGTCTTCCAACTGCCCGAGGAAAGGTTAAGTTATATTTCTTTCTCAAGAGATAAGAAATAATCAGCCCAAATAAATTGCATTCACTATCTCGAACTTGGTATTCTACTGTGTGGTACCTGGGGGAGGAGAGTGCTTGCATTCAGGTCCATCTAATGATTCTGATGGTGGCATGTTTCACTGCCATCAGGGGTGGTTACTCCCTCAGTATGCCAGTTAAGTCATCTGGCTCTTCTCTAAACTGCTCTGTGGCATGGTTATTATTATTTTAAAAAATAGTAATAAATAAATAATTTTGGTGGTGTGGTTGAAGTACAGCTGTTCCACTGGAGGATTCTGCATTGTTGATTGGGCTGCAGACTTTGGTGGAGAAAGGAAGAAGGAACAGTCAGGAACATCTCAAATGATGTGTGATCCCAACAGAGGAATGTTGTGGGACCTTCTGCCAAAGTGGTGAAATCATAACATTGTTGATGCAAATGCTGTAGTTTTGTTGGCTTCGCTGGAGACATGTTTTCTCTTCTAAATTGTTAGCTGTGCATACTTGTGACTTAAACTTTGCTTAGTGCCATTTTCCCTTCTCTCTCACTTTTTAGGGTAAACATTGCATTCTTGATGTTTCTGGTAATGCGATCAAAAGGTTGCAGATTGCCCAGCTTTACCCAATCTCCATTTTTATTAAACCCAAAACAGTGGAAAATATCATGTGAGTAAAAGTAAAGTACCTCAGGCTAAATTGAGACTGTCATTGTATTTGAAAAGCCACCTGCAAGTTATGTGAAGACAATTGTAATATTTGTGTTTTAATTTCCTGAGTTTAGTTTCTGGGAACTTTTGGATGGGGTTTCTAGTCCAAATTGAAGTGTTTGAGAACAAATTTCATTGTGCTAAATTCCACACGACATGGTGTCAGAACAGCTCGTTCCTGCTGCAGTCTTTGCTTAGGTGTGTTGTTTAGGAGACTGTCTCTCCTGAGGGTTAATACTCAGGCAACAGTTTAAAACCTTATTTCAGAAGACTTCCAAGATATTTGATAGTAGTTTTTTAATGTATAATGTTTTCAATTTCAGGGAAATGAATAAACGCTTAACGGAAGAGCAAGCCAGGAAGACATTTGAGAGAGCCATGAAACTGGAGCAAGAATTTACCGAACACTTCACAGGTGTGTTTTTGCTTAGGACTGTTCCCTTGCTGGAGTTGAAATTTTATTGCTTGCTGTAAAATAGTAGTTGCCTCACTGAGGAGATAAGGCTGAACTTTGTTTTCCGGCTGATCTGTGATTGTTTTGAGGCATAGAGCCATCTTAGTACCTCTACACTGATTTCAATTGGATCAGTAATTCAATATATACAGAAATTTACTGGGAGCTTGATTTAGGTTTTAAAAAGTGTGAGACTTTCTGCCATTTTCCTAGGTGTTGTAATGCAGGGGTTGCTTTGTTGATATATTGTACGCTTAAAGCTTTTTATTTGCAGAGCTGAGATTGCCCAGCAAAGCTCCCTGTAAAAAATGACTAATTTCCATTTTTTAAATATCAGGAAATAAAATCTGATGGTAATTAATTAAAGCTCTGGAAATTGGGCACTCCAGCATTATGTTACTTGGCAAATCAAATTTGTGTATGCCATGGACCTAACTGTAACAGTAAGGGATGGGCAGCAAGCACTCAAACTGTGCTAATTGTTTGTATTGTGGCTTGCAGTAGGAGGAAATTGATCAAGTCAGGCTTTTCAGGAGTACAGAAACGAGCCTGCCCTGTTCCTGTCCTAGATGGGCACTGCCTCCTTTCCTTCCTGTTATGTTCTCTTTTGCAGTGTTTCAGTGTTTGCTGCCCCATTCACCTCCTTTCTGTGACATGACTTCTTTGCCCAGTTCCTTCTTCCACGTCTTAGGTGGGCAGAGCTGTGAATGCGACAGTCTGCTCCACCCAGGCAGAGACACAGGAAGAGGTGGTGGCTTTATATGGGAGGAAGACAGAGGGTCCAGTAGACTCCCTGGCCCAGTCATCCCGCTACCTGCGCAACGAACAACTCGAGTCCATCCCTTTTTGCCTGCCTCCCTTCCTCTCTGCTGCCTCGCAGCTCTCAGTTTATCCCAAAGCTGCATCTAGCTCTCCCACTCTTCCCGTAGGTCTCTATCTGTCTGCACCCAGAAAGTGATGGGATTCCCAACATGTGCTGCAAGTTCTTCCTATTATAGAGTCCCTTACCAGATGGCTTGCAGATGTGTCAGGTTTGTTGCTCAGGAAATGAATGAGTTTATTTTAATAGATACTAATTAAATATTTAGTTAGTAGCTGGTATTCTCCCAGGCTGTCTCAGGGCATTATATAGGACACTTTTTCAGGAAATGAAGGGACGTTGTTCAAGATGTTTCAAAAACCTATGGGCCCTTTTTAGAGCTGTATTGCTCAGGGCCATGTCTCTTCTCAGAAGTATAAGGCTTATGGACAAAGGAAGATAGCAATGGTCAGACTTCTGTCCTTGATAATGCCGTTCAGGCCAGAAATCCTTTTCTGTTTGAGATACTTAAAAGACATTACAAATCCCACTTACTACTTCCAGTTTGGAGGCTACTGCCCATGTGAGTCAGGTGGTAAAGCAGAATGTGTGAGCATTCCCTAATCTGTTAAAAAATACCACATCGTGTGGGCTAATGGAAATCAACTTCATCAGCAGGTCAAGTTTGAACAGACTTAAACTTTGCACTGAAGCACATGAAGAGCACATCCATCTTCTGTTCTGAGGGTATTGAGGTGTGGTTAAACATTGCTGGAGAGAAGTAAGATGCTGAAGCTTATGGCTATTTGCATTGCACGGACACTTCTAAATCTTTCTAATGCGCTGTTGTGCTGTGAACATACTTGACGTACAAGAATTGAACAGCCTCCTCCCACAGGCACGATGACAATGGGCGGCAGATAGGGAGAGAGTTTTTAAGAGATGGGAATGATGAGGAGGAATAGAAAGAACGTAATTTGCATGAAAACAAAGCTTGGAAGCAGCAGTACTATATTAATGCATGAAAGGGTGAGTCTGGGCTGCCTCCAAAATTATCTTTCATGCTAAATTTTGTTTCTTGGATTATCAACACTGAGATGGAGATCCTAATTAAAAAGAAGTTGCTATCTCACAGTGATTGCTTTTTTAGACTGAAGTGTGGTAAGAACAGCTCAAACTTCATCCTCATTTTCAGCAGACCACACTTTACATTGATATGTCAGAACACGTCCATATTGGCTCATTCCTAATTATTTTCTAGCCTTGGAGAAACTACATATATCTATATATATCTATATATACATATTGGAGAGCCATGGATTTGATGGGTGGACTGTTCGGTGGATAAGGAATTGGTTGGATGGTCACAGCCAAAGGATAGTGGTCAACGGCTCAATGTCCGGATGGAGACCAGTGACGAGTGGAGTCCCTCAGGGGTCCGTACTGGGACCGGTGCGGTTCAATATATTTGTCAATGACATGGACAGCAACATCGAGTGTACCCTCAGCAAGTTTGCAGATGACACCAAGCTGAGTGGTACGGTTGAGACACCAGAAGGACGGGATGCCATCCAGAGGGACCTGGACAAGCTGGAGAGGTG
>Ga0065711_1003299_pt1 | contig 28691 bp, 11 predicted proteins | sample Hoacrofraction12_FD_59098 | JGI IMG/M metagenome (GOLD analysis project Ga0065711, IMG submission 59098) | Hoatzin crop microbial communities from Cojedes, Venezuela - Epithelial fraction 12 v2 (version 2) | ecosystem: Host-associated > Birds > Digestive system > Esophagus > Crop | place... | reverse complement strand
CTCCAGAGAAGGAGACTCCACAACCTCCCTGGGCAGCCTGTTCCAGTGCTCCGTCACCCTCAGAGGGAAGAAGTTCTTCCTCATGTTCAGATGGAACTTCCTGTGCTTCAGTTTGTGCCTGTTGCCCCTGTTCCTGTCGCTCAGCACCACTGAACAGAATTTGGCCCCATCCTCCTGACACCCACCCTTAAGATATTTATAAGCATTTATAAGGTCCCCTCTCAGCCTTCTCTTCTTTGCCTAGCTGACCTCATTTTTAAGCACTGCAGTTTTCATGGCTTAGTGTCTTATCTCAAGTGTTTACCTATTCTCTTCTCATTTCTGCATTCAAGAAAATCTGAATGAAATGGTTTAATACTTTCCTTCATTATCTTAGAAATGCTGCATAGACCACCTGCCATCACAGCACAAACGTATGAACTAATGAATGAAGCGCTGCATGCTTATACAAAAGTTACGTTTTCACTCGTTTTCACAGAGGCGAGTCTGAAGAGAGAAGAATGAAGTCTCTCCTGCAGAGAGCATAAATGTGTGGATAACAAGCTGTAAATGAAATATTGTATTTCTTTCAAAAACGGAGAGGACTCCACTTTGGAGACCTGGAGCAAAATGAGCCAAGACATCTGCTCTGTTTTCTGCCCAATGTGTACCTGAGCTGGGGCAGACGTGGAATTCTGCTAAAATGAGATTATAAATTAATAGTCCTTCACACTTCATTGCTTGAGTGAGCCAGAAGTTATTTTCTTCTGAGTTTTGAGTCCCAGGTGCAGCACTTGCTGACTACCAAATATGATTTTCTAAAAGGGAAGAAAGACCAGTGAATCGAAACTACAACAACCTCTTCTCTGTGGTCTGAGTACAGCCATGTAATACAGAAAAGGAAAGCACATCAACTGTCAGGCTGAAGGAAGAAGATCCTGTCCAAACATATGATCATGGTGAAGGATCAGTTTGTTATTTGGGCAACAGCTTCCAGTTCTGGTTCTGCTTCTGGCTTTGTGTACAAACATAAGCAGGTCATTTGGATCCGTGTCTTAAAAAGGTGACCTCTCACTTTTTTCTTTGATTTTTGGTACCCAACTTGAGTTGCTCCATGACTGCTATACTATTGCTATTTAGGCTAGTCTAGAGTACTAACAAAGATAAATGTTTCTACTTTCACTAAAACTTAATGAGATTAAGCTGACTGTTACAGACTCAGCTCTTCCTACACCTGGGCCAGCATATGCTCTTTTATCAGAGCCTGATCCACTCTTGCTCTTCAAAGAGGATTAATAGACACCTAGTATTATTTAGCACTAGTCTGTCACACTGTTGTAAAAGAGAGTCTGTGATTTAGCTTGCTTAATGTCCCTAAAAATGAGCAAAATGAATATAGTGTTTCCAGCATGAAAGAAACACTTCTACATTATACTATCTGCCCCCCCTCCCCTCCAATGTCATTCCATAGATGGCTGAGCATGGTAGGGTACCATGCAAGGAGATTGGGCAAGGTTGAATAATTCTACAATTTTCTGATCTAAAAGTTGACCTGAACAGGCTCCAGAATAGAGAATAATGAAAAATCGTGGGTCTGAAGAAGAAGAGACTCTGGAGACAGTTATAGTCTTGTACTGATGTATATATTATGTATAGAGACATCAGCATCAAAGACTGCAACGTCTGCACCTCTGTATTTTCCTAACCGGGACAGGGAGGATAAAATGTGCCATGGAAGATACTCAGACAAAAATGGTTTCCGTTGCAGGCATCAAGGGTTTTGGGAAGAAAAATTGGAATTTCCTCTTACATCTTCACATCCTATTAGTTCTTTGGTGACCTCCAGATAATATCAACTGTCATTTGAGTTGATTAAGAATGGGATTATTTTCAGTAAGAAAGGGTAGGGAAAAGGTCAAAATTATTTAGTTTCATTGGAGTTTCTGGATGCAATTTTCATTAAAATGGAAAAAAATATAAAAGAAAGCCTTTTGTTGTAGGTTCTTTCTACTCGTCCCAGGGGCAGAATATAGTACACAGAACCACAAGAACTAAAACACTGCCAAGTTAGTTTCCACTTTAACCACACCTGCAATACTGCAGCATGGTGACATCTGAACTGCTGCCATTGCTATTTGGAAAGTCGTAAGACCCCAGCAAATATCTGGATATCAGGACCAGATCAGAAAATGCAAGCTTGCATATTTTGTATATTTTTGTACATTTTCAGCTTTTGAGAGAACTGTATTGCTCCTGTTTGTAGTATCATTTTCAAAGATTGGATTGCTGTTTTATTTACAGTCTCTTGTGAAGTCCAATAATTCTTGTATACAGGTGTCCGTCTTCTCTCTATAAGCTCTGCCAAATGTAATTTCTAGCTATATCTTTATTTCTGGTAACAAAGACAGGCTTGTAATCATGGTTATTTCCTGTCAACTTTATTTAGTATCTTTATACAACTGCAGTTAAAGTAAATAGTTTAGTGAGAAAAGCCACTGAAGTAGGGGCTTTTTAGACATTGTGTTTGCTTGAGATATTCTTAATTAAAAATGTTAAGGGATTCTACAAGAACGCAAAAGGCTGTGGCCTAGGGACTGCATCTCTGAATTTGTCTTAAACATGAACTACAAGCATGTGGTGGGCTGACAGGGCACAAGTCACTCATGATCTAAAAGCTGTATAGCACAGGACCGAACATAAGGTGGTATACATTGCTCTTCAGCTGAACTCGTTGCTAGCTGGAATGGCTTCTGTGTTGGATTTGGTTTTCATCCCACCTAGGATGCCATTAACATAATTCCAGCTTCCATGTCCAGCTTAGAAAGAAGATAGTTTGAAAATGTCTTCTATGTGGTTGCAGATGTAGGAGAATATGAAGTACAGAAATAGTTTCTCCCTTTTTCTTTGTAAATTATTTTCAATTTAAAACAATGCATAAAATACGAATTCACTGTTCATCTATGAAAAAGTGTAAAGAGTTATTTGACTTAAGTATTGGACAGTGTATTTTGCCAAGATAGACTATCACAAATTTTTTGGCAAATCTCATAAATGTGGTCAAGCTTGGTTGGAAGATTGTATTGGATTTCCTTAGTACTAAGAAAAATGCCCGGTTATAGATTCACAAGATTGGAATGTGTCTGCCTGTGTTTGGCTGACTAGGTACTTCTCTTGACATGAACCGAGGAACTGAGATGGGGAAGGTGCTGTGATTAAACTGTGGCATCGGGTTCCATGAGGTCTATGGTGGTGCCACAAGGCATTTAACACTGGTCTTTCCATTCTTTCATTGTTAAGTTTTAGCTAAACACTTAAAAAACTATTTCAGAATACCAGTTTTGCCTGGCTTTGGATTCAAGATAGCACGGTGAACAGTCTAGTCACAAGAGCAGAAGTGACGTTTCTAGAACTTGGAACACACTATGCTCCTGAGCTGTGAGGGGTCCTTCCTCCTTCTCAAGTAACTGGTGTCATTGCAAAAGTCTCGGTTGCTCATGGCAGGATGGAAAGAAAACTGCTATAATGCAAGTGTCTGTTGCCCCCTTTCTGCTGCAGGAGTGTAATATTCTCTGCTGCTGCAAAAGGATGCAAGATGGTGTTCCTTTGCTGAGCAAATTTTTCCTAGATAGATCCTCCTGTGAACAGAATTAGAATTAATTCTAATCAGCAGGACACAGCTGCCTCTGTAAATATTTCATGCCTGAGTAGACTTTTGTCTAGCCCTTCTGTTATAAAAAATTAGTAAATAATATGTAAAAATGTGATTTATAGTCAAATTTGGATACTTTTGCTTTTCTTTGGAGTATATATAGCTACCAAGGAAGTGTCCTGTACTATGTTTCTGTGACACTAGAGTGGTTATGTACTGGCAACTTCTTTTGGTCTCTTTTAGGTATCATTTTTATAGGGACATCACTGTATGAGGAGGTATCTTCTGAATCTGCAGCCCTGGCCGCCTCCAGTTTTGGGAATAAATGGAGATATTTAAAGTGGCATTTAAGCTACATCAAAAACTAAGGAAGGCAAGGAACTAAATCTACATATTTAGACACAAAACATTCAACCTGAGTCAGCACTGGTATTTAAAGGATATAGGGTAATTAAACATCCATTATGGTATATTCAAGGAGAGGGGAAAACCTTTCCTTCTTACAAAGTATTGAGACAGAAGTCATCTAACACCTTTGATTTTTCAGCTTGGAGCTTTCTCTGGAGTGGGGAAAGTCCAAATGCAGATTGTCATAAGACTTCTGTACTGTTGCATCTTGCTTAAAGAGACAGTAAAAGCTCTTTGTCTTTATTATTTCTTAAGGAAACATTCTCATAGAAATCACTTTAATTTTATTAATATTTTTATTAGGATTTGTCTTTGGTTAGGCAATCCACTGAAATAAAAGTATAGGAGCAAGAAATCAAAATATTTCAAAGTGAAACTGAAAGTATCATCTTCCACTCCTTATGTTTACTGACTAAGAATAAATTTAATAATAATGCCTATGTAATCCCCCCTCTCCAAACAGGATTAGAAAATTCTCTATATGTGAAGTTTGCATGTCAATGTAGTCTGTTAGAAGTCTGCTGATTTATTGCTTGAATTCTCTTTTCTTTTATTCTTAATTTTAATTATTGTCTTAGTGTTTATGTCTTCAGTTTTCATGTCTTTTGTATGAGAAGTAAAAATGTAACGGAAGAAAATGTATTATGCATGCAAATGTTTGAGACAATGATTCTTGCTAGAAGCGTGGACGATACTTAAAATGCACTGAAGTGTCTGACTAAATTGTTGAGAAAAGATGGGTGTAAATCTCTGTAACTAGTGGACTAGAATTAATTTTGCCAGCGGAGGCCTGTTTTCCCTTTGAGTCATTGTCATCTTTTGTTGCCTGCAATCCTGGGATGGCCCCTGGCAGCACAGGGGTCTGTCTGGCAGCTGCAGCGACTATGGCAGTGTTGTTGGCCACCACTTGGCCAGTAATCCCCACAGCATTCAGATGTCCTTAATGCATGTAACTCCCGTGGCCTTGTGGCATCACCGCTGGTGGATGGGACCTTGGGAAGCAAGTTACAGCTTTCACCTGCAGTGCAGTTGTACAGTTTTCCTTACTATTTTAAGTAAAGACATCACAATTCCTGACGCTTTTCCTTTATAGTACCCTTGTGAGATTGGGAAATGTGATTATTTCCACACTGCAGGTGGGAAAGGAAGCAGGGAATGCTGAAATAATTTAGCTGAGTTTACTTAGGCAAAGCAAGGTCTCAAATCCATATTTATGAAATCCAGGTTTAGTGATTATTGTATACCATCACTCCAAACGCTTTTGCCTTACGAACTTTCTCCTGACCTGGCTACAGAGAGGCTAAGAGAGGATCCAGGCCTTTGCACCTCGTGTATGGAGAGCTTGTTTGTGGATTTAAATGTTGATAGCCATGATAAAGCTGAAAAGTGATTTTTCCACAATAGGTTGTTTACCTTCATTAGTGAAGAAACAAAAGAAAGAATGTGAGTGGAGGGGGGAGAATGAAAAAGGAGTTAATGTGTGATATTTCTAGTTCTTGCAGTTTGAATTATGCAAGTGCAGACGTTTCAAGTGGAACATATCAGCATTACAAAGGTACTTTACTGATATGTAATATCTCTTGCAATTGAGAATTTAGTCACATGTCTCAGGAAAAGACATCTCCTTTGCTTGGAAGGCAAGGATTAAAAATTTAAGTCTCAAGTTATTAAAAATTATGAACAAATGAAAAAAAACGTTAGAAACTAATCTAGAAATCATTCTTAACTACAGAACACTTATTTGATTTACGAATAGCAAATTTTTCTGCATATAATATAAATTCCTGGTAAAAGAAACTAATAACATTTTTCACAGCAGTGAAAATTAGTAGATGTTTATTTCAAGAAAAGGTGAACAAATGCTGCCCACACCATAATTAAACAAAGCTTGTAATTAAGTGTTCCTTGTCACAGCTCACTTATTATCCAGGATCTTCCATAACTGCATGTTGCTATATACAAATGGTAGACTCAAGACCTGACGTCTCGTACCTGATTTGTGGGTGAAGATTTCTCATTTACCTAGCAATCGGACACAGCCAGAACAGGCTTCTGAATTTATACATGATAGAGAGCACTGATTTTGAGATGAAAGATTCCAGTCCTGATTTTGGAAAATAGTCCCCAGACCTCATGAGTTGAGACCAAAATTTATTCTGAGTTTGATTTGGGAGGAATTTCGAATCACATTCGCTGTAAAGAAAGCCTTTTAATTTCACGGTCCCTGGGAAAGTGAAACTTGAGTAAGCTGAAAGCATTGTGAAATGACTTCTGCGTAAACATCTGGGATTGTAAGTCTTGGACTATCTGCACTGAGGTGATCAAGCTGTAATTACATTTCTTTCTCAAGATGTGCTTCCAAATTATGACTGTATATCACTGAGTTATAGTTTATATGCCAGTTTTGCTGAATACAGCGATAAATACCAATTTTGTTTGCACTGCTTGTTATAATGTTAAGTAAAGTTAGCAAGACATCATGTTTGGAAAGAACTTAAGTTCCAGTATCCTGAAATATCTGTGGTATGAGGTTGATTTTGATATCTGCGGTCTATTAAGTAGTGCTCCTGGATGTAGTGTGATGTTCTATATAGTGTTCTTCCTGGTGTAAATTTTAACACTGAATAAATGAGCCCATGACTGTAGTCAGTGGGATGTTTGAGACTTTTCCGATGGGAAATATCTAGGAAGTGCTGTGGTACTGCTGTTCTTGAGAGCGAACTTGTTCAGTGTTTTGGGGTGACCTGAGGCTTTCAGGGTGAGAGTGTAGCAACAGAGCCTGCTGTGTGGAGTGAACAGTACAATGATGCTTCTGCAGGAGGAAGGGCTTTAAGCAGAGCTCAAGATTTCAACATGATGTCAGGACTGTTGAAAACAAAAACCTGTGAGAGCAGTTTGTTGCACAACCCTGGCAGCCAGCTCCAGAGAGCGTTGGACTAGTGCCTCAGTACTCTGCTGTCCCATGTTTGAAAGCAGCACCTCTCTTCTCTTATTATTTTGGGAAGTGGGGGAGGGAATCTTTCATTATTGCGTTTCAGGGATAGGATAGGACACTAGTAGAGACTGCACCTTGATAATTTCACTATTATATTCAGTAGCTGCTCAGAAGAAATCTAGGTAGGCCTCTGGCTTTAAGCGTTGATGAGAACTAGTTTACATCCGGCTGTCATTAGGCTGTCAAAGCCAATGCTATTTGAATTCACAGACTATAGTAAGAGTCTTCATGGAAAGTGTAGTGCAAAAAACGTTTATTTCAGAGTATCAAAACAGAATTACTACGATAAACTCTTCCCAGAGAAAATGTTCTGTCTTTTTCGTCCCTGTTCTCTTTTCCCCCTTAGAGAATACGTGTAGTACTGACTAGAGGGGAAAGAGCCTTCCATTGAGTTAGTGGAGGCATTTGGTGCAGAAATGAGGGAAGTATACCCATGTATGGCTGCAGATTGCTCCTGGTACATCTGTGATGGGATTTCCTAGCAGAATGTAGAATAACCGTGTGTTTTAGTTCACAGAGCATTTATAGCCTTCAGACTCAAAATCTTTCTTATGCAAAAAAAGCAAACCGAGTTGCACTAATGAGAACTGGAATGGGAAAGGCAAAGAGCTTTTGCTGGTGGGATGTCAGGGGACCTAGCTTCTGTCTAATGAAGCTCCATGAAGAAACTTTCATAACAGGCAGAGACCTCAAGCACTGGCCACTTCCAGGAGAGAGACAGGATTTTAGTCTCACCTTGTCTGGCAATTACTATTTTTGTGGTGATCTATCCTTAGTGTTTCGGTCCATTGGGGATTACCTGCTGTATGAACAGGTTTGAGCAGGGCTGTTAATCTAGCTTAGGTGGATCAATGTAGACCTTCCCCAGTTAAAACATGCAAACTGTTTGACTGCTTAGAAACTCGGGCAATTTTTGCAATAGCCAGTAGTAAGAAGTAAGAGCAACAGATTTTAGAGTGAAAGTTGGTACTAGGGATGTGACATCTGCACTGTGCATTTCAGGACTTTTATTACTTTGGACTGTTTTTTAAATTTTTATTTTTTCTATTGTTTGGTGTTTTGCTTTATATTTAGCAACAGAATTAATATTAAAAGCCGTCTTTGTTATACCCATATACAATTTGAGAATCCAAAGCTTGAATATCCACATTAGCAGAATTGCAACTCTTGGTCTCAGCTCGGTAGATTTCTGTTAGTCTCAATGTTGTAGTAGATCAGATTCATGTATATCACAGAAACAGAGGTCATACCCTTGCTTAACTTTACATTCATGCTCTCTGTATTTTCTCTCAAAATGATGTCCTGTTAGACTTCATTACTTTGCAAGACAGTCCTTTGATATTTTCCTTACTCATCTAGTTAATTATTAAAACAAACCCAGAAGAATATTAACTTATGCTCTCATCAATTTCTTATCAATAGGAATAGGATTTTAATGGGTAAAAATGCCTCCAAGTTTCTCCACTTTCTTCTCAATAGAGCAGAATTTGAAAAACAATTCTGTTTTCGTAAATAGACATAATATTTTCCCAGCTAGGGGGAAAAAAAAGCTACCTGAAATAAGAACAACCATCAGGTGAAGTAGAGCAACTCACTCCATATTAAACTGAACTTTTCCTGGTTTCAATGACTCATAGAGAAAACTCCCTAATATTATTTCTGTGCAGTAATACAAGAGAAGTAATATACTTGAACATTAAGGATATCCGTCTAAAGTAACTTGATTTGTCACAAATTACGTGAAGGCATTTCCTAACTGTTATACTTGTATTTGTTTATGCAGTATTCTGTTTAAATGACTTTCAACATAGCACTTTGTTAATCTGATCACTTAAATTGATCCCTAAGCAGCAGACGAACCAATTCTAAAAATTTGGCCTTATACACTGTACAAGTAAAGAGCTTCTGTATTCTGGACGAAGTTGAACATGTGCTTTTCCTAATATTAAATTTGTCCCTATCTGTTCTGAGGAAGAATATCACCCAGCAGCTGGTGCAGAAGAGACCTTCTTGTCAGCGGATCTGAACCACAGTTCCTGTAAACCTTCGAGTGTCCTAATCCTGAGGAAGTTCCACCCCCATCCATGAATGCCCTTCACATGAGCAGGAGGTTTCAATTCTCATTTTGCCTTATTTATTAACAGAGAAATTAACAGAGAAACTGTCAGAGTACAACAGAGTATCAGTCATTTAATGGGGAAGCAGAAAATAATGAGAAACTTACGGCTGGTGCATAATTTTGAATAGGCTCAGCTCATAATCCGATACATTCTGAAAAGAGAGAAAACAGGTTTTGTATTTTAAATAAAGATCAATATAATCAAGAGCAATCCATTAAGTGAACTAAGCAAAGACGTGAAAAATAGTTTTCCGTTTTGTAGCTACATGGCTGTCTCATCTTGGTTAATGCTTAACTTTTTATTACTGGCCTGTTGTAAAATTTCTGTAAAGCTGGTAGCACACACTACATTGTTAAACTGGAATTTAACCAGGCATGTGGCAAGTTAAATTATGCTAGTTAATGAATCACTCAGAAAGTGATAAGAAAGCTTTTTTATGTGGTCTCTTTCCAGCTCCACCACAGAATCTCTTTGGGGGTTTTTAGTGAAATCAGCAGATTAGTATAACAATGGCTGAGTGGAGATTACTTTAACAATGGTTGGGAGACTATTATGGCCCAGTTTGGTCTGCTCTTGTGCTAGACTTCTGCATGACTCCTCAACCCATGAGAAACTGGAGATGAAAAAGAAATAGAATATTAGTATGCCACCTTGGCACACACGGTGCCCATTATAGTGCTGCACAAGCTAATTTGGGTACTGGAAACTGTTCAGCCACATCACTTCAGTAGTTTGTGTAGCTCCATATACCTTTCACCTCAAGGTGCCAGAGTCCATGCACCATATTAAAGCAGCAGAAGTACTTCTGATTTTCAAGCTAGTCCGTATCTTGCAGCCGAACTTCTTAAATCAGAATTTTAAGCTAGTCTAAATTAAACTTTTTATATCTGTGGATTTTCCTTTAGTGCAAAATTTCCAGTAAAATCTCTGGATTGTACTCAGACCAACTGTGTGATTGTATGGTTTCAGTCCAGAAACCTGTTAATGCTAAAATGCCCTCTTTCTCAGCATATATTTCAACAGGGGGTAGATCAGGCTGAAAACACGTCCATTTAATAGCTGCAATTCTAACCCTCCTTCTATTTTGTGTCAGAAAGAGGAAATTAATTTGCTTGTTTCTGGAGACTTCCTATGCACACCTCTAATGGATGTAAAACCTCTGAAACAAATGCTTTCCATTGACTTAGGTGATACCGAGTTCATTGTAATAAGATGTTTGCCGAGCTCTATCTGTTTTTCTGAATAACCCTCCAGCTATCAGTCTCAGTCCAAACTGTTTTGCCTTTTCTCTCACCATCTTATCCGCATGATAGATGAGTTTGCATCAGGCATACAAAATGAGACACTAATAACAAGTGTATGAGACAAAAGGGTCGAGTGGAGAACATGTAAGGTCTCAGAGAAAACATATTTCCTCAGTCTGTATTTAAATTCAAGTGAATCTCTGCATTTCTTTGATATTAATTTCTTGTGAAAATATGCCATTTCAGGCACTAGAGAACCTCCTATATTTAATACTTAGCATGTAATTGTACTGTAACAAAAAGCAGCTGCATATCTTCATGTGGTACATACGGTGATTCGCAGATGATCTAGCAGATCTAGAAATGGCCACATTCCTGAGGAAACTGAAAACTATATTGGGCTGATTGACACACAGGCCCGTCTGGGCTCGTTCAGCCTTTGTCAGCTGCGACAGTGACTCACCAGAGTGGCTCTGCAGATCAATGGCCAGCGGTATCAGGGCCATTGCCTCCCCTGTTGGTGCATCTTCTAAAGAAGAGGAGAAAGCAGCTATGCTTTTTGTTGTAAGGATCTGATTCCTGTTCACTCCCTTTTCTTTGCAAAAGAGAATATTTAAACTTGACTTGTGTGTATTAGGATTGCTGAGGTGTAATTGCTTGGTGATTGCAGCCAAATAGCTTGTTTAATCCTCTCTGCCCTTCCAAGCCGATGTTTGCTTTAGCGGCTCTCTGCCGTAAGCAGCTCTTTCCACGCAGAAGAACGCTGCGTGCGTGCTCAGATAAACACTTCTTTAACTAGCAATCGAGCTTACTAGAGGAAGAAGCTATGAATTTCAGCGCTTCCTATACTGGTGAATATTTTATATAGAGGGTTTTAACGTTATTATTTTTGTTTTCCGAGACAGTCATCAATAAGAGGGTTAAGCTCTGAGCGTCCCTGAAGTTTGGGGAGACTGGCATCTATGGGTCCAGCTGAAAGCTATCTTCTCTTATTTTGTATGTTTATTTTTTTGCAGTAAATTGCACTACTGATTGCAACTAAGAGCTGCTGCTGCATTTTAGCAACAAAATTCTGGTCTTACGAAAGAGTACAAAAATATCTTGCAAACTCAACATTTTTGAAATTACATGGTAGGTTCTGTAAGAAGATGACTAATCCTTCCAGGTTTTTGTTATCTATTGCTCCTGTTGTTGTTTATGATACACATTGTTAGTGATTCGTACTGGCATGAATAGAATGTATTGCAAATGAATATGTGTGACAAAGAAGAAGTTAAAGTAGTTTCTTTCCTGGAGGGATTTGAGTTGCCAAATACACAATGAGGAACTAAAGGGACAGATTGGAGTGTTTGGGTTTTTTCTGTTTACAGTTTCATGTTAGAGTGCAGTTTAGAAAGCATATAAAAATTATGTTCTCTTTAAACTTGATGTTGATTTTATCTTCTCTACTGGCTGCTTCATTCACCTGCCATCAGCTTCCTCAGTAGCTCCCGTAGGTAGCTCAGTAGCTAAGAGTAGCCAAAACTCTTAGCTGGCAGATCAAGCCAACCGGCTTTGTTCTGCAGACAGCATCATGGAAGGAGAGAAGCGCTGCAGTGATGCAAATGTTTGAGGTGTGTCTCTGGTTCCTTTACTTGCAGAAGCATGTCTTGGATCTGAGCCTATCCTGCTGTAGCTGCCTGCCAGCATGGGTGCTGACAAAGGGGAAGCCGTACATCAGAAGCAAAGAGAAGCTAAATTTTCATGCAGGCTGGAGCTGCAGATCCATAGATAGGTTTTATGCATTTTTGTCTGGAAAAGTTTAAGCCGACTCCCGCACATTTACTTTGCAGTACATGCATAGTGAACTGGCTTGTCTGAGGTGTTCTGGTTCTGGGCGTGTGCTTCACAAATGGCCAGCATACGTGTGTGGGGCTTACATGATTTGGCTGGGTGGGACTTAGGGCATTTTGCAGACTTGGGGACCTGTAGGCGATGACTGGTAGGTGGAGAAGGGGTAGTCAGTGTGCAAACAGATTCCTGGTTTGAGGAAACTGGGTATGTGTGGTAGGAAGGTAAAGGGAATGGGGCTCTTACATGGGATAAAATGTTCTAATGTAATGTGTAACGTATATGGCACCTTCACTGCCCCAGGACTAGCCCTCCTCCAAGGAAGGCTTGTAAGTCACAAATGCAGCTGTCAGAAGTTGGGGGACCTGACATGTTTTGGCTTCCAGGTTTGCTTTGGAGATACTTTTGTCATATTTTCACCGTTCCTAGCTGAGGTTGTGCTAAGCGATACTGTGATAGAGTCCTTGCCTCAAAAAAGTTTTTAGATGTCTTTTTTTAAAAGAAGGTTGTTGACATTGTTGATTGTATTGTTGTAAAATAGTGTGCAGACACCAAGATCCAGAGGAATCCACAAACTTCTCAGTGAGTTGTCCTGACCATATATGGGAGGAAAGACTTGGAATTCCTGGAAAGGACACCAAGAAGTACCACTTCTACAACTACCAGGGACCACTAGAGACCATCGAGGACCTCATGGAAGTCCCACAGAGACCCAGGCCGCATGTGTAATGAGTATGCAAATATGATAATTAGTTCCAGGAAGTAGAATAAATATGTATGAATGTTTCGGGAAACTTAATGCACATACATGTAACAGGGTTATATAAGCTTGGGATGAGCCGACATAGGGCATGCATGTTAGGAGAAGCAATCCTCTGTGCATCTGGCACCATAATAAAGAATGCCTACTTTTTAGTGCTACATTGGTGTTAAGAAGTTTTACTCCCAGTTTTGGTGACAGTATGATGCAGTCTTTTCAACTATATTTTGAAATTCATAGAAGCACATCTTTTTCCCCTTCCTTACTTTACAGCCTGTCCTTGTAGGTAAGCACCTGTATAAAATGGTTAAGGCTGCAGGTGCAAATACTACCTTGAACAATCCAGGAGAGCCCTGAAGGATCAGCAGGAGTTCGAAAAAGACAAATTTTGCTATGAGGGACGATGAAGGGATTCCTTTGACTTTATGATAAACAAACGTAATGTGTTTCTAGGTAAGCTGTCAATATCTGGGCAGTAAAGCTGTGTGTAAGGTGACAGTCTTGTCATTACCTTACAATAATGCTGAGTTACATTCTGTAACATTGCCAGTTCTGAGCATGGACCAGTTTGGAGAGGTTTGTTGCTTGCTTTTTATTTTTTTTTCCTGTGTGTGTATATATGTATCTCTTTATATATATATTTGAATATGATATGGTATAATGAATTTGACTACCTCCTAATCTTCTTCAGTCTTTTTGAGGGGGAAGTAAAGACCCAGATTTATTTGATGTAAAGCAATTTCATGTGTTTAAGGCAAAGTAAATGCATAATATATTATAAAAACTCTGTATTTAGAATTATCAACTTCCTTATGTTATGATTTATTTATGTTTATGGAATCTGTTTGGTATTGACAAAAAGACCTGCAAGAAGCCAGGATTAGGAGTAATCTACAGCTACATTTTTCACTTCTGAGAGACAGAAATTTGTAGTGTAAATAAAAATGCTCTACATTCAGGTAGTCAATGTGAGTAAAAATCTGAAAAATCATAGAATGGTAACAAGCCATGTTAATGATATTTCCTACTAACTGGCATAGGAGACTATCAGTGACTGGTCAGAGAAGAACTGGCATTGTTTTAGTAAAAACGTTTTTATGGAATATAAAAATATCCTTCTAGAATAAGGACTAAGATCTCAGTGCTGTCCTCTGGAAATACAACCTGAGCTGTAGGCTTTGACCAGTGATATCTGGCAAAAACTGTGACAGTGTCTCAGACTAAGTAAATAATGGAATAAATGCATAGTGTAAACTTTTTAGGTCCTTTTTTCTTAAATGATAACTGTGCCCCACGGAGGGGGGTTGGGCGGGGAGGAGGAGGAGGGGGGGAGGGGGAAGCAGAAAAGAAGGAAGTAAATGTAATGTGGAATCCTTAAAATCAAAGGTCAGTCCAAAATAAATGGCATAATAAAGAAATATGTTTCTACTGTAAATGGGGAAATACTATTTTTGAGGTATTTATCCATTTTGAAGTGTATAAAACTGACATCTAGTGGTAGCAAGAGCACATTGTGTGTGAAGTGGTTTTGTAGTGAGACCAGTTTGTATAGCAGATTAACAGGTTGTAACTATATTACATACTGAAATTGCAATTCCCTGTACTTCAGCCTAACTCAAATCCTGTTTCTCTGCGTTACAGACCCTTTCAAATTAAATCTTGCTCCCTTTAGTAATATTTCACTTAAATAATGGAAGATGGTGGTGTCTGTTCATCTTTATGAATGCATGGACTCCAGCTAGAGAAGTGTCATCCGGAAGAACAATTTCATTAGAGAGGAAAAGGTTGGAAGGGGTGTTGGGATTAAAATATTGCCATGCAAAAAGCTGGGGGTACCCGTTTAAGAAGCTCAGCAGGGTCACTAAGGAAATTGTTCAGCAGCTACCAGTTTTGAACCTGTTACGAATAAATAGGAGAAATCAGGCTCCAGAGCTGTGATGCATGTCTTGGGTGTGGCATTGCTCACAAGCACAAGTTTCTCTGGGAGGGGAAGCAGGACTCTATGGCCAAAACTGACATCTCGCATGAATTCCGGCAAGATGTGTGGGGTCTGAATCAACAGAACATATAGGTGTGTGCTTAAATCACTCACTGAAGACAAGACGATATGTTAACTTGTTGGGGTCTGTGCTTAAGTGTCTTGCCGAGTCATAGTTGAGATCCTTGTTTCTCATTCATGATGTTATTCAAATAGCATTTTAAAAAATAATTTTTTCTATTTCCTTCCACATTTTGTCTGGCTTATTCTGATTTTAGTGTCTGTGAAGAAAAAAACCCTTGCTAAAACTCTGTGTGATAGCTATCCCAATGAGGCTTTAATTTAGCTTTGCTGCCAGTGCTATTATATACATAATGGATAAATTACTAATAAAGAGAAAAAAAAGATCAAAGTTACACAAAAAAAGAAATACTAATTATTTAAAAAAATATTTTAAAATATGGCTTAGGGTTGCCACATCTATAGTTCAAGGATGAAATTTAAAATGAACAAACAAAAATTTAAAAGCACCATTCAGGTCCCTCTTCCAGATAATAGAATGAAAGAGAACAGCAACAGAAGGCTAGGTGAAGACAGAGACAAATCTGAAGAAGGAAAGGAAATGTGCATCAGTGAAAGGGTAATTAGAAGTGGGCAAAAATAAGAAAAGAAAATAAAAGCCATAGTTTATTTTTTCAGGGTTGGCGATTTGTGGCAGGAGTTGTCAAACTATATAGGTAAATTTTTGGTTGTAGATGTTTATTTTACAGTCTTCTCAGTTCACAATAACTGTTGCAAATATCTCAGATGTAAAAATTGTTGGTAGCATAATTCTAGTGAAACATAGCTCCGTGCAGTTTCAAGGCTGGGGCGAATCATGCTATGCTGCCTCTATCATTCCATCTCTGTTATTTTCAGAACAGGTCAATCATATTTGTTGAACACAAATGTTGATATTCTGCAATGAAACTAAAGTCACAGTTATAGAAGTGGTCTAAGAAACAGCTGCTGTCATTTCAGATAGGCGAGCCTACTGCTTTAACGTGAAAGCAGAGATGAGCAGCAATCCTGTTCGTTGCAGAGCTGCTCTGTGAGGATGAGATTAGTTGTTAACAGTTGTGCCAGCCAGAGCTGGGTGATGCGATCGTATCTATCCTGACGCTGATAATCCAGTGCAGGTGCTTAACAGTTCTAATATACTTTTGACCTTTCGGGTCTGAGTGTGGGAGCAGCTGCAATGACGCGAGGCCAGTTGCTATGTTCAGAGTCACTCTGGCTTTGGCTGTGCTCGCTGGGGCTTCTCCTTCCTGCTTGGACACTGATGCTTTTCCAAAGCAGTGAAAGCATAAGGATAAGTCACGCTAGTAGTGACACAATTGTTGATATACATGATATCTCTAAGATTTCACAGCAGCCATCTCTGCATTTGGCTTGTATAAGACCTCGCATGGTACAAATGAAGTTGTGTTGGTAGCAGTCGTAGTAGCAAGGGAATATATTCAGGAAATTCTTGGAGTAAATAGGACTGTTTGAGATGGATTTCTTGGTCCACTGTGGATTTGTCAGCCATCAGGAAGGTGTTGCTGGTATTTCGTCCTCAGGCATGGTTTTAGTTAAACAAAACTGCTCATCTAATGCTGTGTTACTAAGAGCTGTGCTCAACCTGTTATGGGAGTGAGATCTAGGTGTCTGTCAGCTGGAAGGAACAGTAGAATATTTTACATTTTTTTAGGACAATCAGGATTACTTTAGCACCATTGATGGAGATCTGCTTGTAGTATTGCTGCTCTATCATTTTGAGTGAAAACTGATTTTTTTTAATGAATTATGTGATTTGGCTTAATATTCGTTGAACTACTGTATGGTTTTGCCAGAACTGCAAGGCTAAGTCTGTACTGCATACCGTGACACATTTATTTAACCATTGGTATGTTAGAAACTTGTTTTTTCTTGGGGGGAATGACATTTTCCTGAAATAGCATCTCACTGAATATCTGTTGTTTACATTATTTTGAGGAAACTGCCTTTTGCAATAGTACCTAAAGTACACACATTTAAGGTTAACCAGTTTTACTTTGAAAGAGCTCCAATGAAAGATTAAATTAGTTGATCCTTTGTTCTTGTATATGCTATGAGTGGGTTCACCTATGATTTATTTGTTTATGACCTAGGGTTTCCAGCCCATTCTATACGCCAGGAGCTGCTTGCTTACATTTGGCTATCCAAGACTTTTTTTGAACCTGTCATATTCAATCTCACATGCTGAATGAATAGTCCCCTCCTTGAAAGCTGGCTGCAGAAATAGCCTTGGTCTAAGACAGTAAAGTTTGATCTGCAACATAAATCTGTCTTTTTAGTGCATGCAATGGGAAAGTTCATGTTATTTTTCCTAGAGCATGGGTGTTCTCATTAGTCTTAGGTTGACCTGATGGAGAGATAAGAGGTTTCCAAGGTTCTTTCAAAAATTTTACTGTCTTCCTCGGTGACAGTATAATGCTTTGTGGGCTGAGGTCTATATTTGCATGTCCTTAATGAAAGGACACTTACTGGAACACAGAAAATAAAACCACTTCCCATATCTTTATAGTAATGCACTGCTATGTGCTTAAGCAAATTAAAATGGGTTTTAGTGTTTGAAACAGGAAGCAAGTCACCACATACTACAGAAATAACAAATATGACCACTAGAAACTTAGCTTTAGCAAAAACCAGCAGAGCCAGTTGCTGATGTGGGCTGCAAGATCAGGAAGTCTGATTTTTTTTGTTTTTTTGAGAACAGAGATTTCGAATAGGCAGCCAAAAGTCTTCTATCAGAACCATGTATCTCTAAAAATGCTTTATCAATTAAAACAGATTGTTTTGCAGGACTCCTTTCACTTCATCAATGATTAAGAATGTGTAAAAAATTGTGGCAAAGTTGAATCAATTTATTTTGATGTTTTTAGTATAAGGTGAAAGACCCAAATGAGGCAAGTCAGTGCTACTGCTGTAGTAGTTCCGAAGATTTTTATATTTACTTCTATGGGAAACTTGCAACTATTCATTCTGATTCAGAACAAAGGGAAATATTAAAGAGTCAGAAGTTCCATTTTTGCCCACATCCAAGAATTGATGGCCTGGAAAATATTTCTAGTCTATAGTCAAGATACCAGTGACCTGAGATCCCCAAGAAACAGAACAAGCTGCAGAAATGGCCTCAGCATGGGGCTCTGCTGGAAGAAGAACTGGTGCTTTGGGAATTGACCTTTCCCCAGGACTCAGACCAAGGTGAGAAGGTACAAGGCTGTTGACAAGTTTTGGACACACTTTAATAGTGACATCTAACAGGATTTACACCGTCAGCTTCTTTTAATAATCTTGCTCTTTGACAGGCCTGAACCATGTCTGAGGCCATCTCCTGCTTCCAGCTACCTGAGTCCCCTTCAATAACTGCATGCAGGTGATTTGAGTCAAGCGGTGCCCCTCTGGGTCTAGCTTGTTAAAATGACACTGTTGTGAAAACAAGACTCTGCCATGGCTATGTGGTTACATGCAGTTTCTTTCTGGTTCGTCTTTTCCTACCTCAACAATCCACTTTAGCTACCTGGTATGTCCTGAAGTGAGCAGACCTCTCCACCATGGCCTGTGTACCAGACTCTTGCTGAGGTGGGAGTACGGGGGCTCTTCCAGGATGCTCCTTACCTCTGACAGGGTCTCTTGCCCCTAGATAACCTAAGCGAGTTTTATTTTGGTTAGCTTGTATCGTGTTTCGGGGGGAGTGTGTTTGATAAAAGGCAGGTAGCATGGAGCCTTTCTGGTGCTTGCTGCCTGACGCCAGCGAGGTCCTGCCAGGCAGGGCTTGGGGGAAGCTGCATGAGGCACCTGCGTGTCCCAGCAGCCTGTGGCTGCCAAAGGGCCCGTCCTGCTCCCTCTCGTCTCCCTTGACTCCTGTCATGGAGGAATGTCTCCCATCCCTGTGCTGACTCTGGTGCTTCTCTGACCCTTTTGTAAGTTGAACCAGCAGCAAATGACACAAGGAAATTCCCTTGAACCACGGGAAACTTCTGGCTGGGAAGGAAGGGGGCAGAAAGTTTGGTGAGGAGACCCACCCCCGCCCCTGGCAGCAGCCTCTCCAGTTGTCTGGGTTTCTGTGAGATCTCTCACTGAAGAGAGATCTGTGCTTCCTCTACCTCCTCCACGCTGTCACCAGCAGTTGTGCAGTGAGCTGGGTTAGGGAAGTGGTCTGGCTGAAAAATAACTGTACCAAAGACAAGTTTCCATCTGGATAAAACCTTGATGCGCTGCCTTTGTGGCTAAGTGAGACCTAGTGCTAGCAAAGTGTGTGTGTGTGGGGAGTGAGAACACATGCCAAAGGTGAAAGGGGGAGCATGGCCCCTTTACCCAGATATGAAACTGTCCCTTGAGTTAATCTGATATGCTTACTGAGGAAACTGAGCGAGGCAGGAGCTAAAATGGTTGTGGTGGTGGCATTTTCAGTATTTGAATACTGACTTACTAGGAAGAATAGTGTCTTGGAATGACGGCAGAGGCTGTCTCGGTAGAAGACGCTCTGTGCACTGCATTGGAAAACAAAAGTCCTCTCTATTTTCTGGGTATTAATAGCTTCCATCCTGCTCTCATGAGGGAGGCTGAAAATGACAACAGGAAATAGCACAGCAGGAATCAATTCTCAGGTCACTGATAGGTGAGACTGGCAAGGAGCCTTGTTACTTGGGGAAAGTTAAGTCAATCCTGCTTAAATGCTGCTATACAGGACAAATAATTGAATAGAGACACTCTGCAGGTGTCACGGGCTGTTGGGAGAAATAGGATCAATCTTGGAGAATCGCAGAAAGTGGGGGGGCTTTGAGCCTTTAGCTTTCTCCTGCTGGCCAAGGGCCTGGGAACAGTGCAGAAGTGCTCCCTGCTGACACTGCCTGCAGAATCAGCTGCCTTCCGCGTTCCTGCATCTGGACAAACCCAATAATTAGAACAAGAAGTGCTGGGAAATAGCTGAGCCTGAAAAGGCTGTGCAGAAGGGGTATGAGAATTGTCTCGCCTCTCATAGCAAACACTATGGCAGAAGCAGTCAGCAACAGCAGTCTTAAAAGCAAAACCTATATGTGAGAGTATTCTTGAAAGATAAAGGAAAGATCATATGCATAATTGTAAGCACATTAAATTTCATCAAGGGAACTAGAAGTAGCTAGTTTTAATGATATGAATAAATGTCCTTGCTGAATCAGAAACCAAACGTGACTGTACATGCCTGGCAGCTCCAAATGCTCCAATGGCTGGGCACCTTCTGTTTGGAAATAAACCACATCATAAGCTCCTCACACGTTTACATTGAAGTAACAATGTTATATGCCCACCCAGAAATCTGCTAAGCTACGTAACTTTGAAAGTGCTGCTGGATAGTGCGATAGATTTGGTGTACCTTGTTTGATACTGGTTTATATTCCCAAGGTAGTGCTTTAGTTCCGCTGTTTAGGTTCATTTTAATAATAACAATGGTTATAGCTACCTGGTATACTCTTTAATTCACACAGTCATGAAAATATTATGTATGTATCTGTAGACATCTTGAAAATGAGCAGTTGATTTGCTTGACTCATGTTACCTCAACCACTGTAAGCAACATCACTAATAGTGGGTAATCACTGAGTCCATCAGCAAGATCATGACTGCTGCATTTCAAAGACTGAAATTACTTTGTGAAAAGATATACTTTAAGGTGCTGGCAGGTCATTCAGGTACAAAGCAGTATTATCAAGACTTAATACAATTGAGATCCCTTACTGTGAAGCTTACATGCTAGATCTAAGTTCTGAGAGCTCAGCCTTCATGACTGTTGTGTGTTGAAGATGCCAGCTGCCCATGCTACATGCAATATATGGCACTGACTCCAACAGAAGAAGCTATTTCTGCTACTGGAGAAAGACATGTAGTTGTTTATGCCAGTAGATATCTTCATTCAAACCATGAACCTCATCTGTCTTGGGTCACAGCATGAGTGTGGATGAGGACTTCCAAGATGGGGTGGAAGACACATGTAGCATGGAGTGGTGACCACTCTCCTGCTCTGTGATGCTGTGCAGAGTGCTGCTTAGTGGTGTATGGCCAGGGCAGCCCCAAATTGTGACAGTCACCTCTTGAAGGGGCAAAGCCAAAGACTAGTACAGTGTTAATTAATGCTTACCAGTGATGCAAAGAACTTCAGAAAATTTCTTGGTAAGTACTTGTACTTAACTACAAAGAGTTAAGGATATTTGATTTAAACATCTGCTTTATTTTTCCCAATTTGGAAATTTGAAAGACAGCTGGTAAATGTAACACTTCCTCTCCCACATGCCAACATCCCCTGACTTTCTGGGATGCCATTAGATTTGTTAGTGCGCATAAGTGGTTTAATTAAAATCTTTTCTGGTCCAATACAATAAACAATGTCTTCAGTTAGTGCAACCTGTCTGATGCTAATGATGCTTCTGGATGACAGATCGTTGTGGGGACAGCTATAAAGGTAAAGAATAACTTCATTTGAGAGGTTTATTTTCCTTTTACTTTAGCTATTTGTGAGCTGAACAGATAATGCCAGTTATAAGCAAAAAAAAAAAAAAAAAGTGCTTTGAAAGTTTGTCATCTCCTTTGTACTTATATGGAAATTTAACAGTGTAATGACCCATTTGTCAAGTGGTGTATGTCTATCTAGTACACGTTAAATTAATAGCTGCATTTCAGTAGGAAAAAGGAGATCTAGTTTTGGATAATTATATTAGGTTAAATAAACCAGTGCCAGTGTTTGAGTGTGTATTAATTTCTCTGCAGAATATTGGTACACAGAGGATATAGTATTTGTGTTTTTTCTACTTCTGTATTGCTGCTTGGACTTTATCCAAAAACATTTATTAATATGGTTTTCATGCTTTATCTGAGTACTTATTCAAGGTCCTGGGGCACCCAGTGTATACCTCATTCCCTTCCCTCCTAGCACTACAAAACTTCAAAAATGTAAGTATTAGTCTTTTCTTTTTGATGCTTGACATTAGCCAATGAAGTCCATAACTACATCTGAAGTTTTCAAAGCTTCTAAGTATTCTGACTGTATAATCCTGCTCTTAGTATGTTCTGCACTGATTTTGTCACATTAGATCCTGTTCAGGAATGGATATGAAACAGACTTCCTTTGGCTCTTTCTTGAAGTGACCCAAGTTATTTGTGAACAAGGCAGTTGAAAAGTGAATTATAAAAATTATGTCAAATGTCATTGAAATTACTGTTTCACTGTATATAAGCATACATAAATCTCTTTTAGAAAAATCTGTTTCTATCAATTTTTAAAATTTAAATTACAGTAGTTAGCAAATGTGGTTCTTGCAGTGAAAGAAATAGTAGGATATATATTTAAAATGTTTAAAAATAAATATGTTTTTTTCAAGGCTTTACAAGTCAATGACCCAACATGTTGTTGACAACCAAGATTAAATGCTTAGAAGAAATAACAAATTTCCACAGTGTTCCCTTTCCTGGCAGGTCATGAAACATTAACATTTGAATTTCAGTCTGGTGCCATCTGACTATTTTGGAGCATTACTTTAAGTTTAAATCTATTAGGAAGCTTGTGCAGAGTTTAGAGTGGGAGGAGAAAGGAAAAGCAGCATGTGTTCTTTGAGAAAAGTTGAGCTTTGAAAGCTGCTGAAAGTTTTTCAGTGTTAAAAGACAAACCAGCTGAGATACATTAACTGGCAAAGAGCAAGAGAAGAGGTCAGAACTGTACATGCAAATGTCCTTTCACATCATAATAATTTCTGAAGATTCACATGGCTTCAAAAATAAGCTAATTCCAGGGATACAATACACATATCTGCAACCAGTTCTAATATTAGTCTGTCATTATAATGGTATCTGAAAGCCAGTGATATTTATGGTAGCACAAAGGAGACTAATACAATCATTTTAAATTTGTTTCCCAAACCCTGTTGCCTTTTGTGTGGGAGTAGTTTCCTTTTAGGAAAAAGTAACTATTGGTTGACTTCTCTCCCTTTCTCATCCTCCAGCCATTGAATAATACTGAAATTTAGCTCACGGTAAATATTTTCATGTTTGCTTACATGCCATTTAAAATGCTTTAATCAAAGTTTTAAACCAATTTATAGTACACAGTAACTGTCATGTACTATTGTTTAGATGCAGAAGCAAACTAGAAATGGAATGAACATTGAGCGCTAATAGAAAAATCATATGCTGCTCTCTAAATGATTTGATGGATCTGTGAAAGTCAAGAGGCAATAATGGATAATCATCCTTCACTATATAACAGCCATCCTTATGACTGGGCACATACACTTGTAAAACAGGAAAAAAACACAAATAGAGAAAAGCATTTGAATTTTGATATGGGTTAATAAATTAAATATCAAATGTTGACAGATTTTGTATGTATGTTAGAAGTTAACCCACCACTATTAAAACTAGTCAATTTTGATTACGTAAGTTTCTTTGATACTTCAGTAAATATTGTAAGTACTATTTTTCAGCATGGCTTTCCACATTAACTTTAGTGACTAAAGCTACTGCCAATGATCGTATCACTTCAATTGTAGGAGACAACTACTTGTAGCTACTTCTGGTGCAATTAAAATGTAAAAATGTAATAAAAAAGTCCTTAATATATTAAAATGGCCACAAAATGTGTGTTGTTCCTAAATCTGCATTTCATCTTCACTTATTTTTCTCAGTATTGCAGGGGAGGGAAGAACAGGTTTAAACTTCAGATGTGCAGACTTAGAAATTTCTCCTTATAAATTAATGAAATGACCCATAATGCTGTGCATCTCCTACACAAACTTAAACAAACGTAGTGTATTTCTACTCCAGAAAAATAAAGCATTAAGTAGTAAAAGTCCCTTTTCCTTTAGTACACTCTAACTCTACTTTTTTTTATATGTGACTGTAATTACCCAGCCATGTAATATACCTGCATTGCATGACCAGATGCCTTCTAAAGTACTTAAAAGTTGTCTTTCCTCATTTTTTTGTATTGCATCACTTGCCAAATAAGACCCTGGCATTTCCCATTCTAACACATTTGTAAAATGAATACTGCTTCCCACTATTGTGAGAGAGTGTACCTGCAGCTTGTTCAGATGTATGTGAGCATGCATGTATTCAGATGATGGATGTTTGGATAGTTGGTGACCTTCTGACTGATGGCCGTGCTTATGTGGAGTGTTTGTGGATCTGGGTACCATTTAGCATGACAAAAATGACTCTGTTTGACTTTAGCTGATTAAAATTCATATCCAATATTTCATGAATGTGGGTTACTTCACACTGAAGATCAACAAAGGCAAAATATTCAAAGGCAAAGGCAAAGTATTCAAGAAATCCTTGGCCTTGGAACCATATTTCATGTTACATTGTGGAAATCCAGCTATTGTCTGCAAATGTTAGATTATACCCATTTTATCTCTGCTACCAAAATGACTATTTCTTCTATTTGGAACCCAAGTGGTTGCTTGTGTTATGATGAAAAGCATAGGAAAACATAAAAAACCCTCCTATGACCTAATTGTTGAGTTCCTCAGTTTCTTACATTCCTGAATTTATTCATGATCACTGTCACAAAAATCCTTCAAGATCCAACAGAAAATGTAGAGCTACACTGTAAAGTTCAAGAATACTTAATTGGACAGGGAAAAGGGAGAAACGATAACACCATAAATAATGCATGGTACAGTTCTAAAGAAGACCAAAATTTGGTTGGCAGAGGACTTTCTGTTGGGAAAGTGTATATGCTATGACCAAATATAACCCCAGGCTTTGGGGATGATACCCTCATTCTTACAGATTTTTATTTGCTTTTCTTCCTATTACCTATAAAATTCAGTGCTGTGTTTGTACAGGCATGTTTCAGATACTCTGTGAACCACCTCAGTCAAAGCATTCAGGTAAGAGGTAGAGTTTTTTACAAATGTATATTTTTTAACAAAAAAATTGTACAATCTGTATAGTTATTTGTGTCTACCTTATCCTATGTTCATATGGTTAAGCACCCCGCATACTCGTATTATGCTGATCAGACGTTGTTTTCGTATACTGGGATTTTAAAGTAAGTTTAATGAAAAATCAAGTTTTTACTCTATCGGGGTCATACCATGACAAATCAATTCCAGGCATTTGTAAGGTATTAAGAGTTCTCAGTCTTACGCTTTTAAAGGACTTATGTTGGAATGGATGCAGAAAATAACACCTTTTAAAATGTAGATTGCATTCAAGTAGTGAGGGGCAAAATACATAAACTGTGAAGTGAAAAAGCCCAACTACACCAGAACCGCTGAGGAAACTAAAAGAAAAGTACAGAAACAAAACAAAAGTGTTCTACAGCAGGTCTGAATGATACTAATTAACAATTTAAAATAACTTTCATAGGGATTTTGTTTACTAATGCAAACTCAAATAGTGCATGTAATAGAACCTACAGGAAACCAAGTACCCTACAAGTAGAAGCTGTGCTTCTGCATTTGCCACACTAACGTGAATTTTGGATAGATTTTACCCTTCAGTATTCCAGAGGCCTAAAATACATAAAATGATTGAAATTCTTATTCTTCTAAGCACTGGCTTTGTGGGACCTCTGGGAATTCTGATCTCTTTCCAGCACGCCTCTTTCGGAGCACCAGTGTGTGATGTGGTTTTCCAGCAACGCAACCCAAACTTCAAGCCAGATTCCCTAATGCTAAAGTCTGTGCTTATGCACAGAATTGGCACTGGGAAAATTCACTGATGAAAGATCTCTGCAATTGCATTTGTATGGTGGTGGTTTTTTTTTTTTAATGTGGGCAAATTCCATGAGCTTTTTAGATATGGAGTAATTGATAAATATTTAATAGTGTCCTCTGAGCCATTCTAGGAATGGCTGCAATTTGTTGCTCTTAATAGTATGTTAATAACCGACAGGTTGTGCAAGCCATATGTGGATCATTTTAAATTAAAGACAATATTACATTGAAATGTAGCAATTGCTACATTTGTAGCACTCTACAGATTTGCTGTTCCTGTTTTGTTTGCTTCCCCCCACCCCAGCATCATGCTTATTCAGAGCAGATGGGAAAACAGGATGGCTTAATTTTACAAAGGGAAACCCCCTGATACTTGGTAACTTGGTCTGTATCTGCCTCTGTGTTTCTTGCTTCTATAAACTTGCATTGCAGTTTCATTTTAGCTGTGTTAAGCCTTTTAATACAGCCATAACAGCTCAGTCAGCATTAGCAAAATGTGCTCAGGTTATTGTGGGTTGTATCTAGCTGTTAGGCTACAAGCCTGTCTACGTGAAAAATTTACCAGAATAACCTTCCTGGCATGATCATCCTCATGTAATACGCCTGTGGATGTCTTGCTGGAAATAACAGTGTTATTTTTTGCTTTAGTTCATGTCACTTTATATATAGTAGCTTTATAGTAGCAGTACCCAGACAGGCTTAGAAGTTGTTTCAAAAAAGTGTACTTCTTTCTGTGCTCTTTTGGGAAATTAAAATTGTTTTAATTTATTTTTTAATAATTATTCCTAGCCATCTTTCATTTCTGTGATCAGGCCTACAATTAGTTCCACTTCAATTTATCAGGGATAGCAGCTCGAAATGTATCTCCTTGGAAATTTATGTCATTTTGGCCCTAGCATCACCCACTGGCCCAAGCAGCATCTTAATATTTGGGGCATTTCCCTCTGTTTGGAATAGAAATTTATGCTAAAGCCAGCTATATATCTAATGAAATCCTGTATTTACACAGAAAATTGATGAAGTCCTCCCTTCCTGAACCCAGTGGAAATAAACATCTTAAAAGTTCAGACTCTCCCTGGCCTGTTCCCAAGGAGCCCTTTCTCCCTGCTGTATTGTTTGGTTCTCATAGGATTTCTTTGTTTTCAGTGGAATTGTATGTATTCATCTTTCCAAACCAACAGAGCCTTAAGAGTTGTCCCTTTCTCGGAAAAACTTCTTTACAACATTGATTTTTAACCTTGTTCATGCTTTCTCATGAGAATCAATAATATTCATCTGGTTTTAGTCTTTGCTGCAGAAAGAAGTATTCCCAGAAACCTTCAAAAATATCTTCCAGGCTAAGGGCACTATGGTCCCCCTCATCAACAAGACAGTTAAATCAGTGCGATTTAACTCCTGGTTTAATTAGATTGAGATTGCACCTACTTCAAATTTATTGTCAACTTCTTTTCATTTTCATGATATTGAAGAATGATAAAGTTATGGGTTTAGTCTGGTCACTGAGGTCCAGACATGTATAACGTATTGTCCTCACTGCTGTATTTCTGTTACATGATCACTAGTTTCCCAGTATTTCTTTTTACTCTTAAAAAAAGATACCACCTAGGGTAACTCTGTGGCCATTATAAATTGATGTTGTGAGAGTAAATTTTCTTCTAAATTAAAATTTCTAATGATAGAAGATTCTTGAGAAAGAAATTGGACCCAAAAATGAACATAATTCTTTATGATTTCCTTCATTATATTAAAGATGTGTGTGAGACGCCATATAGATGTGAGACCAGCAAAATCAAATGGGCTTAGGCTTTCCCTTCCTGTGGACATGCTGTTACATCCTGACTAATTTTCAGCTTTGCTTTCATGTCTCTTGTGCCTGCAATTTTTAATGTAACATACCCTTTCACAGAATGAGCAGAGGTTCTGTTGTTGATAAAATGGCTAGAACACATAACTGCTGTGGATGTACAGTAGGAGCAAAAGATTTTTTTCCTTTTTTATTTCTCTAATCTCTTTCAGTCATTTTGGGTTTATAGGAAACAATGTTTACAGAAGGAAATGCAACTTGAAAATTGATTAGTTAGTTCAGGTCTTTCTCATTCTTCTGTGAAACCAGTCTTTTAATTTTTAATAGCCAAGTGCTCCTGCAAAGGTTGTGTTCCTGAGCTTTACTTTCTTCCATTCTGCCAGAAAGGTAGAGTACCCATCTTATAAATGTCGACTTGTCTAAATCTGTATCTCTGGGAAATTCTTACTGATTGTTTGAGTTTGTTTCTTTGTTAATAGAAAAGCATGAAGTATAACTTCCTCAAATGCTTCTACAAGCCAGAGTTAGCTAATACTTTCCAACTGCTCTGCGTCTTCAGTGATATTCAGACAAACATAGACAAAACTATCTGTTATTTTCTAGTCTGGTAACTTTGCATTGCTGGATCTGCAGCTATCAGTACGTAATGACAAATTTGGTCTACTCTTACATATGCATATATATGTCTAAGTAATTTTAATGAGAAAAGTATGTAATGGGGTTAAAGAAATTCTGCTGTCTTCTTTGCTTGAGATATTTTGCTGACTTCCTGTGGGACTTGCTCACTGAAACTTACAATTACTTCATTAAAAAATATTTATATAACTTGGAATATGCCTTTGCCTACTGATGATTTTTCTGTCCTTTTTTTTTTTGTAAGATAAGTCTTATAGAGAAGATATACAATAATAAGATAAGGATAAGATAATAATAATATGATAAGATAAACAGTGAACTTCCTGAGGCACAGGAAGTTCCGTCTGAACATGAGAAGAACTTCTTCCCTTTGAGGGTGACGGAGCACTGGAACAGGCTGCCCAGGGAGGTTCTGGAGTCTCCTTCTCTGGAGATATTCAAGACCTGCCTGGACAAGGTCCTGTGCAGCCTGCTGTAGGTGACCCTGCTTCGGCAGGAGGGTTGGACTAGATGACCCACAGAGGTCCC
>Ga0065711_1003298_pt1 | contig 28694 bp, 20 predicted proteins | sample Hoacrofraction12_FD_59098 | JGI IMG/M metagenome (GOLD analysis project Ga0065711, IMG submission 59098) | Hoatzin crop microbial communities from Cojedes, Venezuela - Epithelial fraction 12 v2 (version 2) | ecosystem: Host-associated > Birds > Digestive system > Esophagus > Crop | place... | reverse complement strand
TTTTTTTTTTTTTTTTTTTTTGTAAAAGGCACACAGAATATCCAATGTTTGACTGCTCTTTTGCCCAGGGCCTTGCCAACCAGAGCTTGTGCAGAACAAAACCTCATTGTACTTCCAGTAGATGGGTACATGTATTTTGTGACAAACAGCTTTTTCCATGTATCTAGAGAAAAAAATCTATTATAAAGCAGCTTTTCAAATTAACTATGTGTCTGGCCTTTCAATGTGACATATCTATGCCTCCATCGTGTTTTCTGAAATGTTGTGCTGTGTCTGACAGCAATATACTGTCCAGTTTACAAGTAAGTACATGATGAAATCTTCAAAATAATGTTCATACACATCAGCCAAAGGATATAGTCCCAATTACTGAAAGAATTGTTTACCACAAATAATGTGATCTTGAAGTCTGAATATTCATTTTTTTCTACAGACAGACCTGCAAAGGCAGACCCTTGGGTTTTTTTTTCTTTTCCTCTTGTAAGCAGGTAGTCAGTTGGCAACCCAGTTAGGGATTTGGGGCATTATGCTCAGGCAGCTCCTGAGAAGCTTCTTGTAAGCACTATGCTCATGTTAGACTTCACCCTTTGTATTGTATCAGTTGTAATTTTTAATTTTTTTTTTTTGACAGGTACTACTCTGTTTTATATCCTCTGGAAAGAAAAATATCTGATGCAAAATCCCGAGACCTGGTAATCTATATCTGGGCCCATGCAATAGTGGCCAGCATTCCAGTATTTGCAGTAACCGACGTGTCTGATATTTATGCCATGTCCACCTGTTCTGAATCTTCAAGTTACTCCCTTGGCCACCTGATATATGTCATCATCTATAATATCACCACTGTGATTGTACCAGTGGCTGTGGTATTTCTCTTTATGATTCTTATTCGCAGGGCACTGAGTGCCAGCCAGAAGAAAAAAGTCATCATAGCTGCCTTAAGGACACCTCAGAATACAATTTCTATCCCTTATGCCTCCCAGCGAGAAGCTGAGCTTCATGCCATGCTGCTTTCCATGGTTATGATATTTATTTTCTGCAGCGTCCCCTATGTGACTTTGGTGATTTACCGCACCATACTCAATATTTCAGATATTTCAGTCTTCTTGCTCCTCACTGCCATTTGGTTGCCCAAGGTCTCTTTGCTGGCCAATCCTTTGTTATTTTTAACTGTTAACAAATCTGTACGGAAGTGCTTAGTGGGAACAATAGTACAGCTGCACCAAAGGTATAGCAGGAGGAATATTGTCAGCTCGAGTGGTGTTGCAGATGCTAATCTGGAGCCCAGTGTCCGTTCGGGGAGTCAGCTTCTGGAGATGTTTCATATAGGGCAACAACAAATCTTCAAGCCAATGGAAGATGAGGAGAATGAGACCAAATCCACTGGCTCTGGTGACTTTCAGCAGAAAGAAATTCCTACCACCAGTTCAGAGGTAGGAGAGACTTTGGTTCACAAATTTATACCACAGACGATTGCAGACTCTGCAGCTCAGGTGGCGCCAGCTGTGCCCACAGAAGCTGATGTGGTAAATGACAAGTATTCCATGCAGTTTGGTTTTGGACCCTTTGAGCTGCCCCCACAGTGGCTCTCAGAAAACCGAAACAGTAAGAAGCGACTCCTGCCTCCTTTGGGGAACACCCCTGAAGAGCTAATCCAGACGAAACAGCCTAAGTGTAAAGCAGAAAGAAAAATCAGCAGAAACAATAAAGTCAGTATCTTTCCCAAGGTGGATTCTTAGTAAGAGCAGGAGCTTTAAGTGACAGATGAAGGTCACCTTCTATTGTATGTGTGATCCCATGGATCTTTGTTATGCTGAAATTCGTTACAGGCTGATTTTTTTTGTGCCAAATATAATTTAAACAAACAAAGAGAAAAAAAAAGGGGGGACCATATATACAAGTGTTCCTTACTAATACATTTTCATGAAAATAATATATCAAAAGATGGTGATTCTTAGTTTTATCTGTGAAATCCCTACAATGATACACACCTGCCTGATTAACTTTCAAAAAGTACACATGGCTTTGGGAACACTTTGTATGGCTGAAGTATGGAAATGTGGCAGTCAATTTGCTGGGAAACCTCATGTTGTATTAAAATGGACTGGGTATCAAAGTAACTTAATAGGAAAGGCTGTAGGGAGCAGAAAACAGATGCAGAAATGGGTAAGTCCTAACCTCCTGCAAACAGACACAGCAAGGTTCTGCACATTTCATTAATGAAGTGAGATGGATTGTTCAGTACATCTATTTTTTGTTAAGTCCATGTCTTTAATCAGTGTTAAAAATAAAACTTGCTGAACTTTTTGCGCAAATTAGTTACCAAGTTTCTGCCAAACATCTAAACTTTTTAAAAACTGAAGCCGCCATTTTTTGGTTTAAAACTTCAGCAAAGCCAAGGATACCCAAATCATCATGTGTGTCAAACCTGAGAAAGACTTTTTTTTTTTTCAAAAAACATATATTCTTGTAGTTTTAAGTAAACACTGGATTGGAGACCATACAGGACAAATCCTGACTCCAGTAAACAAGTACGTATGTGCCAAGGGCATAAATAGAACACTTTGATCCTGTGATAAAGGGCATAAACAAATGTCCCAACAGTGCAATATATGTATTGTGTAAGTAACCAAGGGGTCAATCTTAAAATAGGCTCATCTGCTTGTGCACTCCTCTGTTTTCTTATGGGAAAGCTGGCAAATGAAAGAAATGGGTCAGAAATGCTTGTAGCCTTGTACTGAACTGCTGAGTGAGGAAGCTGATAACAGACCCCAGAAGGCAACGTTTGTTAATGTCGTTGCTCACGATTGTCAGTGGTGGGGAGGTTTTCCTTCTCCCTGCACAGATAGCAACTATCCTACTCCACTCGTCTCACAGAATAGACCACCCAGTGTATGGACATGAGACTTTCAAATCTGGTGCCTGATTCCTGAGTGAATAAGAGTCATGCCATCCCTGGTATCGGCACACCAGCCTTTCTGTGAGAGTTCAGGCACTGTCCTACAGCTTACCCTCCTGCATCATCACAGGCATATTGTCTCGTTTATACTGAGTGTGAATTTTAAACTGTATCAGTCTGTTAGATGACCTGAAACTATTGTAACCCTGGCATTTTAATCCTTGTTGAGTTGCGAGATGTCTTTCCTTCCACCTTATCTGCATTCATTGTTGTCTCTGCGAGTAGTTTCTTAAAAGCACAATCTAGTAATATCTGTGTACTCTGTGTGGTTCTCCTGTACTTCAGCTCTTTGGTGCATGCTGAACCTTTACCTGTAGTTACTGCCGGTTTATGAAAGTAGTTTTCTTCAAAGCAGACTCTTAAAAGGACAAGGTTAAGAATCTTGCCAAGTTCACAGTAACTTACTGAATCCAACTGGTTAATGTTAAAAGTGAGAAAACGTTCTGCTGAAGCAGAGTTTGGAGATGTACCCATTCTTCCTTTGACATGTTTGAAGAAAGTCAGCAGCTTCTGATGGCTCCAAGGTCATGGATTTCTACAAGGCATTAAAAGCAAATGTTTTAATAAAAATGTATTTTAATAAAAGTTTATAAATTACTGTGTAAATGATGTTTTTCTCCATTTCCTCTTTGGTTTCAGTGCTCTTCACTTCTTGCTAGTTCAAGAACTTCTCAGCTTGGTAGCGAGGAGCAGTCTTCAGTGGGTCCAGATGGGTGGTGGGAACCCCAGCTGCCCTGCTACTTAGATACAGAGATGAGAAGGCACACATAGCTTGCCTGAAATCAGACAAGAAATATTCCAGGAAAAGGTGTTCCTAGATATCTTCAAGAAATATTGTTAAATTCAAACAAACATCATGTAAAAATTAGAAAAAAACCCCACACACTCCTTCAGCACCAAATAACGGTAAATTGGTTGGCTACTTGGCAACAATGTATTTTGCACAATGGGATAAACTTCCAGAGAAAAGCAGTTGTTTTCTAGAAACTCCCCAAGTATTCTACTTTATAGCAGATCTAATTGTTATTAAGCTGCAGTAATTTAATGAATGCATTTGTTATGGTTTTAAAAATACTTTAAAATACACCTACAGATAATGTGTTGCAGAAAAGGCTGCGTGGATTTCTATAGTGAATTTTCTTCTATTTTGCTCCCGGTTTCCTGGGAAAATACTCCTGTATCAGTGGCCTATATCTTGAAGAACAGAGAGGAAAGTCAGGCTGTAGTTCCAGATCAGTAGGACTGGGACTTAGCAGCTGGTTCTAGCTCAGCAGGAGCTGTCACATAAGCTGCTGTGTAGGTAACCAGCTCTGTAGGTGATTACATGTCCCACAGAAGTCAGGTAGTTCCTCTTATTTATGTCACCTGACCTTGCACTGCATAGTTTGATAAAGAATGTAAACATAAAAAATGTAAAATCCCTGCCTTCTAATCTTATTTGATACAAGTTACTGTGTAATTTTGCTTTGACCTACGTAGGAGTCAGTATGAGATAATCAATGGGGTTAGGTTTTTTCTTTTTTTTTTTTGTCATGAAGGACTCGCCTCCCCCAAAAGATATGGTTGAAGTCATTGCTTTCAAACTTTAAACATTTATCTCTTTAAAAGACTGCTTCTTATTTTAGTTGAAGTGACTTTCTCTGTGCTAAGTAGGGATATTAGCAGGATTTCTAAACAAGTTATGATGATGTCTAAGTATCAAAGTGGGACCTCAAGGTTAGTCACTGCAATCTTCAGTAACTTGTAATTGAAGGACAGTTTAGGAAAACAACAAAACATATCTTGCAGAACACTGCAGAACTCCAGATGCAGATGCTTGCACTGATGAGCAAGTTGATTCCTCCCCTGCTCTGGGAGGAACCAGCCCAAAGGATCTTTGTTCCAGGTCTGGTTTTAAGCTGCTAAAACAGCCAGAAGTGGTGAAGAGTACACAGACTCTGATTTTTCTGATTGCTTTCTTCAAGGACAAAAATACAAAAGTTGGGATGTAGAACCATTCTTCATCTCAGTGAAAGCCGCTCTGCACATGCATAGGAGCAGTTCAGGAGAAAGTAGACTTTTTTTTAAAGAAAGCATTAAGAAATACCAAGTGGGATTCAATTCCCAAAACCACATTTGTTAACACAAACCAGGGTTTCTCTACACTGTTCTTTTGCATCCTGAGGTTCCCTATGGTTAAACATAATGTACTGAGATGGTGATTTACTCTAAAAACTCCTTTGGGCACAGTACTTCCCTAAGCAGCATTCTATCCTGTTTGCCTCCATTTTCTGTAGAACTAAACCCTTTCCTTTTTGCCTGGATCATATCCCAAGCCACGGAAGAAGGCCCTTAGACACTTGCAGGATCTCATTCCCCAGCTCCCCTTGCACCTGCCCGGTAGCAAACTCTCGACACCCTGCACCCCGCAGCAGAGACATTTCAGCACAACACAGCCCGCTTTGAGCTCCTGCTTTCTAAACTTTGCTGTGTTCCCACAGAAGAAGATGTGGCAGCATGGAAGACATTCGTGTCAAGGCAGGACCTTTCCTAATGCAAGTCAAAGAATGAAAACCTAGCTTTATTAAACACAATGGAAGTTTTGCCATTGACTGTGGACTTAGCAATTTAGCTGAGCCTTTCCTCCTCAGCTGACAAGATACTATTGCTGATACTCTACTCATCCTCACAGAGGGTTTCTAGAACAGTTCAAATATGGACCAGAATTCCTGGCTTTTTGCCCTTGGCTTGGCACACACCAATCAAAAGATTATTAATACATAATCTATTTGTCTTTGCAAGAAAAGGGTCTGTTTATTCCCCTAACATTTAGGGGAATTAATATAAGGGAAAATAGCTGTGCTTGTCCTGATCAGTGTACTGGAACTGTTACAGCCTACCTTAAAAATACTGCCTGTGGTAAAGAAAAGCTACTTCAGGTAAGTAAACAAAAGAGTATGAAAAATATAAAAGACTAATAACTAACAAGCATTAAACAAAGTCTTGATTATTTGCCCTCCAACCTGTGTGGTACAATTAAACTGCTTTGGCTATCTGTTTTAAAATGCTGTTCAGCAGGGGACTATGAGTATAAGCAGTAGTAATGGGAACATGTTCCCTGTATTTTTCCCTCTCACTGGTGTTTCTTCTTGATTGGATTACGGAGAAAAAGCATAAATTAATTCTGTTACTATAGTGACTGTGTTCTCAGTATCAAGACCGCTTGTCTCAATGTGTCTTCATCATGTTGTAACCTGTCTTTTAGGATGAAAAGCACATCCTGGAGTGCTTTTCTTGCTGTGCCCTTCTAGACACAAGAGTTTTCTCCAACCTCTTTTTTTTTTCTTTATCCTCATATACTTCAGGTAAGTATGTACTTTATCACCAAACAAAACTGACCTATTCCCAGGAAGGCAAAAAGGAAATCCCACTCCTTGTCTGCTTTTCTAGTTCAAACTCCATTATAAATACACACCTGCCACCTGTAAAAATACTTGAGATTCTGTACTATTTAATGATGTTTACAAAGTTCAGCCCTCTTACTGGAGATGAAAACTCTTATGGCCCGATTTGCACGATTTGAGGTGAACTCTATGAACCTCTTCTTTTCCTCTCTGGGTCTTCTAGGACACACACTCATAAAATATCCCTGCTAAGCCATTATTATTAACTCTTGGGTGTGACAGCCTCATAGAAAACTTTCACTGATTCTATGTGGACAAACTGCAGTAAGGAGCCTATTCCCGGACCACTTTCAGGGGAGATTTATGTCAGTTTGTTACCAAACACAGAGCTGGACACTCTCATCTGCTCTTCTGAGGCTGTAGGCAGTCTGTAATATGGGAAGCTGACAGCAAGTCTGAGTCTGTGAGCTATTAAACATACGCAGTCTGCTGCAGAAAGAAATAAATATTGGGGTAGTTAACACCAAGCTGATACCTCATTATTCATAGTTAATAACAGCAAAAGGCAGATTTTAATTGTATTGTTCATTCTACTGCTTTCTCATTGTCATTACTGGCCTTCAATACTCAATTTGCAGATGTAAACAATCAATCTTCTGTTTTTGTTTGAAATCATGACCCGCACCACATGGAAAGCACTACACATTCCAAACCCCACTATGGTATTTCATTAGCGATCGCAGGCTTAATGTTAGAATTTTAATAGATTCCCCTATGAGGAGAGGCCGAGAGAGCTGAGGTTGTTCAGCCTGCAGAAGAGAAGGCTCTGGGGAGACCTTACAGCAGCCTTTCAGTATCCGAAGGGGCCTGCAAGAAAGCTGCAGAGGGACTTGTAATAATACAAGAGCATATAGTGATAGGACAAGGGGTAATGGCTTTAAAATGAAAGGGGGCAGGTTTAGATTAGATATTAGGAAGAAATTCTTTACTATGAGGGTGATGAGGCACTGGAAGAGTGACCAGAGAAGCTGTGGAAGCCCCTTCCCTGGAAGTGTTGAAGGCCAGGTTGGATGGAGCTCTGAGCAAACCCAAACCATTCTGTGATTCTATACAATACAGGTGGTTCACTAGTGTATTTTCTGTATTTGTCTTTAGCTCTTGACTGTAAAACACACTGCATCGCTACTGCACTAAATACCAGGAAAAATTGTTCTTCTCTTACTGGCACTTCCAGCAATATGACAGTAAAATGCCATGCCCTAAAAGCATCAATAAAAACTCTGCTGTTGGGGGCACACGTTAGCTGTCTGCAAAATAAGATTTCAGCAGAAAAATTTGCCAATCAAAACCTTAGCTTTGAACAAGATGCAGTTTGTTTCTTCAGACTGTTTCTTGTAAATTTTTGCCACTGATGTAAACCCGATTTTAGCATATACAGGTATAAAAGGGCGTTGTAGGGGCCAGTAACTGTCTCTAGTTTTCCCAAGTTAATCGGAACACAGAAATCCATTGTCACATCCTATTTAAATGTAGAAAAGAAACAGGAAGAGATGGGATTAGGAAATTAATTACACTCCCCTTATTAATTAAAATTCATTATTAACAGGGAATATTCACGTAAAAAATGGTGACCGCAGTATTTGTTTTAATGAGTTTATTTGAAACAGTCAACTGTCCTTGTTGACAAGTAAACAGGACACAACGTATGCAGGAAGCTAGACAGACCACCAAAAGAAACCACGACAATTCACAGCACTGGCCCGTCAGTTAAGGGCTCAACACAGTAACTTTCTGTCGCATCAAAAACTGTTCTTTGACCGCAGTGAGAAGGACAGCGGCTGCGGGAACTACGCTGTCACGAACACGGCTACAGCTCGGGCCTACACCACCCTGGCCGACAGCTCTTCACGCTGACTCTCGGGGACACGGCCGCTTGCCGAGCCCCCGGGGCCCGGCGAGGGCGGCCGCACCGCCGGCCAGGGACACCAGCACCCACCGCTTCTCCCCGAGGTTTTGGAAAACCCAAGTTTTGCGCCCTGTAAGAGCTACTCACTGCGCCGGCAGCGCACACGTACACTCCCCAGACGCCGTTCCCGTTATCGGTGCCGCTGACGGCCGCGGCGCCACGGAGGGACGAACCTCCCCAGGACACTGAAATCCGCCGGGAGGACGCCCACGGCCGCCGCCCTGCGTCCCAGTGAGCGCCTCAGCCGGGCTCGGAGGCCGGCTCTCGCCTTCCCAAGGTCCGGCCTCCCCCTCCTCGGCGCCGCCCGGCCCCGCCACGCGGACGCGTACACTCCAGCCCCAGCGCCGCCATCCCGCCGCCTGCCCCGGCAACGGGCTCGGCACAGCCCAACTGCCTGGGGGGGGAGGGGAGGAGGAGAAGGACGCTCTGTACGCAGCATTTGTCTCTCCCAGGACGGAGCAGACAGGCTTCAGTGGAGTCACGCTCTGTATCAGACTCGTGAGCAGGCGGCAGCTCGATTACATTTGCATTCCTGGAAACTGGCAAAGAACATCTCTTCCATAGTCACCCCCGTCCCGACAACGGTATCGCCCCGATTCAAGGCAGGTTCCTGCAATCCTCGCGAGAGTTCGGTGCGTTGGTTGTTATGGGAACGGCGGCGGCGGCTGCGCCGGTCCCGCTGGTTCCCGCGCTGCCGCCCTCTCGCGGTAAAGAAGGGGCAGCCGCCGAGCCCTGCCGGGGGGGCCCGCTACAGGCGCTGCCGGGCGGGGACGGCTCCGCTCGCCCTCCCTTTCTCAGGCGGGGCCGTCGGAGCGGCGGCTCGGCCCGGCAGCGCTCCCGTTTGGGCAGCGCTCGGGGCTCCTCCCGCGGGCAGGGGAAGGGGCTTCCCGTCTGTGTGTTGAACCCCGTGTGACGTTTGTTTGTTTGTTTGTTTGTTTGTTTGTTTGTTCGTTCGTTCCGGCTCGCGTCCCTCCTGCTCCTCTGCCCACTTCTTCGCGCCGCGTCGGGGTGTCAGGGGCCGGTACCGGCGCGCGGCCGCGCTCGCCCCGGTCCTGGTACGGAAATGAAGCGCGGTACCCGCGTGCGCCGCCGGGAGCCGGCCCGTGCGCGGCGCGTGGCCGCCGCCGGCCCCGGAACGGGGGACGTGGGCTGCCGGTGTTCGGACTCGGAACGGGAGCGTCGGGACTGGGGAGCTGCCCCCCGGGCAGCAGTACTGCCTGCGGGCAGCGTGCGGCCGCTTTGCTTGGTGCGTTCGGGGTGTCCGTCAAACACCCCCGCTCGTGCTGGTGCTCCCCTTGCCGTCCCCTGTGTGCTGTGGGGGGGGTTTATGTTTTGTTTTGTTTTTGTGGTTTTTGTTCTAAAAAGCCGTGACGTTTCCTTTATTGTGAGATCACTTTTAAGATTTAAGCCATTTGAAGTTTCTTTGACGCTAAGCGCACTTGCGTACTTTAGTTGGCTCGATACAAATATGTATTTGCACATATATTAAAAAGTGTGTAGTTGAGTAGCAAGCTGGTCTATACTGGAAAGACCGCTCAGCGTTGAAGTACTAGAAAGGATTTGAAACTTGTTTAATCCACGGATGAAATATTACTGGACTTGTGTTGCATTATTATGAAACTGCTGGTTTGGAAGGTTGGGTTTGGTGGGTTATTTTTCAATTTCAGGTCACAATGGATATTACAAGGGGGAGCCTGGATAAAATTTCAAGGCCGGCATCCGGCTCGAGAGCTTATCCTATTTGTCGATCTTTAAATACATCTATGGATTTATTAACACCAGAGCCACGTTTGCCAAAGGTAATTCTTTTTGCCTTCAGTGGATTAAAAAACTCTGTGCCTAATTCTTCTTAGTAGAATGCCAAAGAAATAAGCTTCTGCTTTTTTAGCTTCATCTACAGTTCTGGGCTCTGCAGGTGTGCTAAGGGGTTTTGTGAAGGTTCACGAATGAGGGCTGCTCCTTCTGCATGCATGGAATGATATTTAATTTCATTTTGCTGAATCTGTGTTACTTTCGTATTTGCCACAAAGAGGATTGTTCAGCACTACAACCTGGAAAATTTGGTCGTCTTCCTCTTTATACTTGATTGGATTATTAAATAAATTCTATTTTAAGGAAGAACATTTGATATTCTGGCAATAATGTGTAGCTACATAGCTATAGGCTGTTGATGCATGAGCCAGTATGTACATAACTTCACTTCTATCCCTTTTGTCCTTTTAAATTTAAGCTGGAATAAAAATTATTTTGCTTATTAAAATAAAGCATTTGAATAATCGTCATGAGTTGAATTTTTGACTAAAAGGCTTTCTCAGGATATGTTTAAATCGAGTTTAGAAAAAAATTCATAATATTCCAAGAAATACATCAGCTCCAGGGATTCAGCAAAGTCTACTGGAAATGGGTGTTCATCTGTCCTCTGAGAAAATTAATATTGAGGATTAACTTAATTTTGGGAATGGGATATGCAATGTGGTTGTTGGGATGTGGGAACTGGGACTTGGAAATTTTAGATTGATTTAATTAGATTAGTCCAATTGCATTGTAGCTGTGTTCACCTGTCAGTAGAAGGGGATCATACCTAGATGCTTCACAGAAGTACGACAATATTTTTTTTAATATGTTCACAGTCAGGTATTAAGGTTAACATCAGATAACTCTGAATCCAAGTTCTGACCTAGATGTCACAAACTATTGCACGAAAATTGCAATGTCTTGAGGTAGATGAATTAAGCATAAGCTTTTCATCCCTTCAAAGGCTATTAAAAACTCTGTAGTGTGAGCAAGAGACTGGGGTGCTGCCTGGTGCAGAGCACCCACAGTGCCAGGAAATGGATGAGGCTGTTGTACACACAGACTCTGCACTGGTTGGCTGTACCCTCTGCCACAGCAGAAATGGCATGAACCTGTGGAATCATTTTCTAGCCTGGCAATCCCAAATCTGGCAGTCTGTAGAATGATGAGCTTGATAATCAACGTGATATCTAAGAAACAGAACTCTATCAGATCTGAAAATGGTTCTTTTATTTAAGAATTACTGTGCAGTTTCATATATAATCGTTGCTAGCCTATGTTGTCTTTTTATTCCCCCCAAAGAATTATATTTTTATGGTAGTAATTAACTTGCATTTCATAGGTTGGTTCACCTGTCAGTTTGGCTGGTAGTCATCAAAGAGGCAGTCTAGAAGACTGCTGTCCAGAAGGAAACAAAGGTGATGACAGAGAGAAATCTGAAGTTGAGGAAGTAAGAACGGATCAGCAAACCACAGTGGAGAGTACGACCTTCTTTCTTCAGAACTGTATACTGAATCCTGATGAGTTGTCAGGTGTGGGAATGACTAATGTTTTCTTGTTTTGTGGCTAGACCAAATATCATGTTTGTATAGTCTGGGTAAAATTCTGTCGGTGGATGGAAAAGAGGATGCAAATAGATAAAATTCTAGAAGAGAAGGAGATGTCAAAATTCATACCTTCACTTCACTTTACTATTTTGAATCCATCTTTGAAGGAAATGTAGTGGTAATGGCAGTGATAACACAGGGTATGTCTCGTAGCGTCTAAGCTGTGACCTACACCTTGGTGACGGCCTAAAAGATCAGGAGAAACCATCTGCTTGCGTTCTGTGGAACCATGTTAGAAAGTGTTTTCAGTAAGCTGTTTGTATCAAACTCTCAGAGACATCATGATCATTTGTTAGAAACTTTGTATCCTAATAATGGTCCACCAGTCCAAAAAATTGGAAATTATGGTTGTGAGTTACAGTATTTAACAACTGAACAATGGTAATGATAATAACATACTTTAAATATAAGTATGCATTATCTCATTTTAATGAAAGCACTAGTAGAAGTGCTTCAGATGACATTGTTTTGACATTCTGTAAATGGTAATAGATTAACTTTCTAGATCTTCTGACTCTTTAAAAATAGAGACTCGAAGGCCAGTATGTGAAGCAGGAAGTTTGGACACCTTCTTCAAGTGCAGATAGATTTCATGACAGAATTGAGGTCAAAAGAAATCCCTTGATTCCTGCTCCTGTATTTAATGTGTGTCCTGGTGTGCTAGTACATACAATTTTTTAAACAGTAATCCACTGCAGTGGCTCTGTGGGGATTCCTAGCTGACAAAAATGTATTTTGGTTTCTCAATTGTAGACATTTCAAACAGTATCTTTTAAAGTGTATTTCACATCTGTCTTATTGTGAAAGACTTTTTCCTATGCTTTTCAGGATGTATCTGCAATCCAGACTCTGGAGATGATAGCACTGAATCACAGACTTCGAAGTTCTGTGAGCCTTCCCAAGGAAAACGAAGTAATGCAAAAGCAGGTATTACTTTTCAGGTGTATGAAGTGAACAGTGCAATAAAACTTTTTTTCCTTTTCTTGTTAGTTCTTCTAGAAGAGTTTGGGATCATAGTGTATTTTTTGTGTATTATATAGCTATAAAGAAATATTACAAATTGAAAATGTATATGCATTGTGATACTCAAGAGACGTTGGATGAATTCTTTATTTGAAGATTATTTTATTACCGGTTATTCACTTTCTGTAATGATATGATTGTATTTGAGTTTTACATAGATTTGGTCAATCTAATAAGGCAGAATCCAGTGGTGAGTCTACCTAGTGCAGCAGTGCTAGTCATCTAACATAATATTCAGAACAGAAATTGAATAGAACTCAACTTCAAAGCTTCACTTCGTAGTTTTAGGTCCAAATCCATCTGCTGGGTTCAGGCCAGCTGAAATAAGTCCTCTTTTTTTATCTTGGGGTTTTCCCTGCAGTTCAGTTGGATTTTTATAGCTCTCCACTTGTTGAACCACTTGTCTCTTTTTATGGCACAAAGTAGACCAACGCATCACAGTAAATGCTTGGGATCTGTGGACGTGTACAGCATTTGACCTCAAAAGATTAGAAAATGGAAAGGTATTGCACAACTCCAAAGTTTGGAAGTCTGTGGGATGGAGACAGTGCTACAAGTGTTTCCTCTACTCTTGCTATGGAAGCTACGTTTGGCCAGAAAAGAGGGCAGAGTATGAGAATGCTATAGGAAGGGGAAAAGCTAAAATTGATCAGAAATTGTAATCTGCATGTTTAGGAAAAAAGAGACAATATGGAAATCTATTTTAATATTGGTAGTTTCCATAATGTTTCACCATTGCTATTTTCCAAAACGTTTTTCCAGAACCAGTTATCAGAATCCGGTTTGACTGAAATACGATTCAAGACTGAAACTTCTATAACGTTTAAAAGCAGAGATATTAAAGAGTTAACCCCAGAGTTAGTAATTTTAATGAATATTTCAACATGTATTCTACTCTTCAGCCTGAAGAAATTATTTTTTATTTTAAAGCTTGTATTTTCTGTGATTTTTTTTGATACTGTGGAGACGTCACTCTTCCATTATAAATTTAAATGGAATCACTTGCCCGAAGTGGGGAGCTCTTCCTCCCTCACACTCCTGTATCCAGCTGCTACAGCTGAGAGTTTGATGCAGCATTGTGTTACAAAGACTTCTGTATTTTTCCCTGCTACAAACAGGTTTAGAAATGAACATGATGTATATGCTTGAGAATAATTGAATTCTTGTCTGTTGTTGTTAGCAAATTACTTGTACAGCTTTTCAGGTTTGTGGTTTTTTTTAAGTTGAATTGCTTCAAGCTAACATTAATTTAAAATCTGTTCTACAGCAATCTCTGACAACTTGGAAGATTCTGAAGGAACAGATGTTGATCCTCAGATTCAAGCAGCTATAAAGATAATGAATAAGCTTGACACAATGCTGGCAAAAAAACATTCTAAGGAGAGAGCAATTAAAAAACAAGGCAAAGAAATGAGGGCAAAGCTCTGGGAAGAACTTCAGGTAAGAAGTATTCTGCTTATTTGGTAAATAGTATATCTTGGAATACTGTCTTACAGAATTACCATATTTCACAGATGCATTGTTTTATTAAATATTTCACAGTTGGCTGATTAAAGTGAAGAAATTGATCTTAAAAAATAATTTTGAATAGGCTTAATATATATTGGTTTAATATATATTGGCTAGGCAGGCTTTGAAAAAAGGCCGTGGTCCTTAAAAATTGGTATGACCATTTGCCAAATATACATCTGTCTGGGTGTGGTTTACTAGCACAGCCTTATGCTTGAGCTTGCTACTTGCAGGTACGATAAGGCGTGACAAGAGGTAATGTCTGTGAACCCAGACCTAAAAGCATTTGTTCTGCTCTACTGTGACCGTTCTTAGGCCCATCTGTTTCGGTACTGTCTGTTACTGAAGAAATTAGAGATGTCCCTTGAAGGAGCCATGAGAACACTACAGCACAAATTTCTTCACATTATTGGTGTCCAGGTCTCTAGCAGTTAAATGTCACTCTAAGCCTTGGAACATGAGATTTAGTATTTTCACTGAGGTTGAGTATTGTATCATTTGCATGAATACAAATGACAGTTGCTAAAAAGACATGATTGCAGTAGGCCTGAGTGTGTCTCGTAATTTCGTGGATTTGGATTGAGAGCCATGTATACATTACAGAACTTCTTTGTCATGTGAAATGTGTCTCCACGTAAGAGACAATATATAACATAGGCTTGAAAGTTCCACCATGCCTTCATCATAAGAAGAAAACAAAGCAGTAAGTAAATGTTGCCACTGAACAAGAAACATTTTAATAGGGTCTGAAGTTTGTTAGACCTGAGAAGCAGGCAATGTATTTTGCTTTAAAGTATTCACTTTAGAGTAAATATATTCATTATGCTTTATTTCCTTTGAATAGTCTATCAATACCACTGGAAGCCATGAGGAGATAGAAAACACAAAACTTTTTTTAGCTTTGATCTCATCATGGCAGAATACAGCTGGTAAGTAAGAAAGAAGTAAATAACCTGATATCACTATCCTGTATTTTGATTAATATTCATATTTTTGTAGGATACTATAAAAATAAAGCTTTCAAACCTTTACAATGAAATAATATTTGCATGTAAAAATACATCAAGGGAATATTTGAAAAATTAAATAATTTTTGCATTATCACAAATGTAGAAATTGCACTTTAATTTTGTTTATACAAACTGCATTTTTTCAGAGAACTGGCTACTCTAGGAGGGTAGAAATCCAGGATAAGTAAAATCCTCATTTTTTAAGTTGGTGGCAAACACAGCGGATTTCAGAAAGGATGCGTGACCGTTAACACCCGTACATGAAAGGAAGGATAGCAGGTGTAGGGAAAACGAAGAGTGGAAACCTGCTGAATAACTTGTATGTCTTTACCATTTTGGAATATCTGCAATAAGCAAGGAATTCAAAATTGCTTTGGTAAACAAACAAAATAATGAAGTTACTGATGTGTGTTTACTGATGGTCTTAGTTAGAGAGTTTGCTAGGCTGGAGTACTTGCTGTAGGAAGGGAAGGCAGTTAAAAAATATTAGGCCTAAAAATGTTGCTTAGAAGCGTTAGGGCTGTGGGCCCTGATACACGCATATCTTGGAGAAAATGTTTATCTGGGAGCGGGAGAGAGAGTGAGAAGAAGCAACGGCAGTGCCATGATAAAGATCTCGTAATATGGCAGAGGGAGGGAAATCCTGAGCCTTTTTAGAAATTTTTAACAGAAGAGCCAAAAGTATGGGGCCAAATTATGATCCTAACTACTGAGCTTTGTGTTGGAAAACAATACAGGAAGATGCATGCACAGCCCGGGTCTTAGAACATCATCCAAAAGGAAGTATGGGTCATTTACATTAGATTTGATACTGATTAAGTTACATTTAATTAAATTCTAAAAGAATTTAAGATTCTGAACGTGAGACAGAATTTGAGTAAAAGAGGTTGTCAGTAGTATAGAGTGTGAGTCTAAGGAAAAGGCGTGAATATGAAACATGAACTTAGTTTTTTTAACCGGCTTTTTTTCTGAGGATTCTAGGGAAGAAAATTTAGGATAGATGGCAGTTTTAAAAAGTTAAACTATGTTAAAGACATGGTAGCAGACTATTCTCAGGAAGAAAAGACCAGGAATTCTGGTCAGATAATTTCTGAGTTTTATCATGATGTGAGGATGAAGACAAAAATATTCAAAGTGGAAATGAACATGCTGATAAGAATAAACGTTTGCATTTTATTTTTTGAATAAAAATCATTTCCATCTTCAGTAGCATTTAAAGCGCCAAGTTCTATAGCTGGATTAAAAGTAGACAAATGACTGAGGAAGGATTGAGTTCTTAAACAGGAAAGGTAAACAAATAGTTAATGATACAGAGAAATGTGGAACGTGATACATAACCAGAAAAGACTAGCTATGGTTAAAGTTACAGTGAATACCAATAATGTAAAACTATAGGTAGAATAGGGAAAAAAAAGTTAAAAAACTGTTTAGAAATGTTTTCTCTGTTGAGTCAGAAGGACACAATTCTGTGGAGTTCTAAAGCAAGTGGTTGAAGCATGTTCTGAAGTATTGGTAGTTTTCTTCAAGAACGCACATGGATGCTTGCAGGGACCTGGAAAAAGAAAAGACTGGGTATTTTAGCCACAGAAAGAAAAGGATGCCATTTTAGACTCTTACTGGGGGAGACACTAGAAAAAACTGTAGGCATTCTGCTCACACTGTCTTTATTGGGAGGGGCAGGGGAGACAAAAATAGACTGTATTTGTCAAGAATATACCATATCAGAACTTGAGAGTTGTTTTCAAAAATCTGCTGTTTGAATACTCTTTGTCGGTACTGGAGTTCTCAGAGATGTGTCAATCATATGCACATTTTGCATCCTGTCCTTCACCTGTATACCTGGCTTGAAAGGCTTTCTTGGTTAAAAGGCAACAGAATTGTGGTGTGTCCTGTCCTTTTTCTTGTTGGGGAGAGAACAGGGATTTGAGGTCTGAATGGTTATTGCTGAACAAAAATATGGATTTGAATGTTGGAAGTACATGCATAACAATGGTAGCAATGTGTGTTAAAACATCTCAACAAAACTTTTTATTACAAGGTAACCTGCTTTTTTTTCTGTGCTAAAGTTTGTTATGAAGGGAAGAAGACAGAATCTAATATGGGTGATACTTAGTCTCCAGTAGATGTCAGGATATAGTAAAAAAAACAGTAGGCAAGCAAGACTGTATGGCTGTTACTGAACTCCATCCTTCAATTCCTCTTTTATTTCAAAGGTAACTCATTGCTGTAGAGATCATGTGCAGCATATGGATTCTGATGTACTGTACTGGCAAAACTCTGCATGGCTTAGATTTATATTTTTCCTCCAGCTTGATCTTAATCTTGAATTTTTCTGTGATGTGCCTTACTTTTCAGGTCTTATTTATTTACCTATTTAAGTAGTAGCCCTGGTAGCTGCTCTGGTTGATACTGAAATGGAAATGCAATTCATGTATTTTGCTTTCAGAGCTTGAATTGGATAAAGAGGCTTATTAAATGAATTATATAGTGGAGCTATTTAAATACAGCTTTTAATGTGGCAGTGAAATCAAACACAGGTTCTGGGTACAAAATTATTAATGGTTTGTGTGTTCTAGCCTCTCAAGAGCAAAAAAATCTCTGACACGCTCATGGGAGAAATGTAAATCAGGAGTTAATTAAACTTAGAATCATTCCCCTGTGCTCTAGGTAACAAAATCGTACTTTCAGTTGAGTCCATTAAAATTAATTATTACAAGATGTTGGCTGTTTTTTTCATTGTGAAAAACACATTTTTTGTATGTGATATATATGGTTCTTTGCAATATGAGTCTTCTTCTGTAAGTGCTAAGGGTACAAAATACAAGTTAATTCTCTAACTTACACTTCCAGTTGATATGTCAGTACCGCGACTGATTTTTTTTCTTTGAGTAGCTGAAACAACTCTTGCATGCTAGGATATTTGAACACTTTTTTTCTAGACTTGACCTAAGCCACTTGAAAATCTAATAATTCATGCACAGGCAGACACCAGCTATGAAAACCTGAATGCTTTATTCTCATTCCGACTTCTTGATGACTTCCCACATGGTGTCTGCAGAGGCTTTTGAACTCCAGGGCCTTGGACTGTATCTTCTAGAATGTAATAATTTGTCCTGTATGGGTAGTAGTTGTTGAAAACAAAAACACAGGCATATGAAACAGCATAATTATTTGTGAGAGACACCTTATATTTTTCCGCCTTCTTTATTTCTTGAGAAATATGGTGATGTATCCAAGTAAACTTAACTTTCACGTGTGAGATCTTATAGTATGATACACATAAAATTAGATCTTTAAATACATTTCAGTTACATTTTATTTTAAAAAATTCCTTGCAGATCCTTCCTATGCTAAAGAAGGTGAAATATGTACTTCAATATTTCACGCACAAATTAATCCAGAAGATTATGATTGCCATAGACGCCAACATAATCGAGGTAAGCTTTATTAATTGTGTAGTTTGTATTTCTAGATATGGCAAAACAATGTGTATGATGAGTGTTTTAATGAAGACTTGGCCTTTGTGGCAAGGCCAATGAAATTAGAAAAAGCAAGGTTGCTTAGTGGAATGGCAGCAATTCATATTTTTTTACAAATGATAAAAGAGAATAATTTTGTTTGTGGCTTATCTAAAACATTGTACTTGACATCCTAAGAAAATTTTTGCTTTCAGGTTTATAAAACATTTTCATTGCAAAATGATGAGGTGTGTAACTGATTCATTGTAAAATGTATCACTGGTTCTTCATGTAAGTTCTTTAAAAACTTGTCTTTCCTGTTATTCTAAGGGACTGTAACTTTCATTAATAGGCTTTTGTTCAAGAAACCATCTGAAAATGAAGAGTGGTTCTGTATACAGTTTCAACTGTTCTGTACTTTTGTTTTCAGGAGAAATTGTATGGGTGTTGTGACCTAGATCTTCAGATAACTCATTTTAGATTTTGTTACGCTGGCTGATTATTGTAAAGGCTGCATTGCTTTTATAGATTATCTGGCAAAAATCAAACGTCTGTGCTGATTCTTCTAGACATCACTTGTTTATGTGCACTGTATACAGATATCAAGTGCTGGTAGTAGTGTAGTGTGTCCAACACTGCAAAATAAATTGAATTGTGCTTTTGTGCCTCTGTTCTTTCCCTATTTGAAATTCAAATTTGTATGGTTGAGTAACTTCTCACATGTGTTGTGACATAAGACTAGCTTCAGCTGCCTTTGCTATCAGCTGCAATTGTTTATTTCTTTGTCATCAACCCTTCAGTGTAAATTGAAGGAATCTGTCTTCCTAGTGACTGGCTGAGATGACAAAGATACAGTAGATGGGCGTTCCTCAAGGTTGAACTATTGATGACAGCAGAATCTCTGCACTTTTTGGAATGTGACTGCGTGTTCTAACTTTTTAAACCTGGACCTCAGCTCCCCTAATTTATCACTTGTCTTAGTCCACCAGTATGATACCTGTACTTTGTGTTACTGAATGTTTCTTCACGCTGGGTTGGAGCAATGCTGTGCTTTTGATTTCTCTGTCTTCCTACCATGTGTCTTCATTCCTCCCGTAAAATTAAGCTTGACCCTCATGCTTCCTAGTCACACTTTCTCAGTAGTGCTGGAGTGTCCTTGAATAGCAATGGCAGGCTTCATTGGCAGTGTTCAGGATGTCAGCGACCTCTGAAGCTCCCAGCATAGGCAAGGTTGGGAGTTGCTGTTGCTTGCGCTACATTCTCCTGGTTTGGGAACGCATGAAATAGAGATTGCTTACTACTTATGAGCAATAAATTATTTAAATCACTTTTACTCTTTCTGCTGGAGGCTTTTGCTATGGTTTCTGAATAGCTAAGACTTACTGTTTTGGTTGCTTTTGGATTTCTGTGTAACAGTTGTCATAAAGGCAAACCCTGAACAAAAGGAGCTTGACTTGTGGAGAAGAATGTATGTATTAGTTTTATACTATTACTTTAGCAGTCTCATCAAGGTTTGTACCAAATCTTTGAAATTTGTACGAAATCTACCAGAACTCGTATACAAAATTTGTTGAGCTGCAGTCTCTGTTTTACTTACCCATGGCAATCTTGTATTCGTTGTCCCAGTGATCCATGTCCGTCCCTTCTGGAGATGTTCTGTATGATAGCTCCCTCTCAAAATGCTTGTTCTACAGTCTCTTCTTGAGATGTTCTATATGATAGCTCCCTCTCAAAAATGCTTATTCTACAGTTAGAGAAAGATGTAGCTTCAAAGTAATGTTTCATATATGTTGCATGCTATGTTGGTGTTTGGTGTGTTTTGCTCATTTCAGGATACAACTTGTCATTTTCACGTGGATTGGTAAATTCTTATATGATCCAGTTCCTTGATAGATTCAAGATGTTGCCTAGTAATGTTAAAGATTGTTTGGGGTGCTTTCAGTTGTGCATTTGAATTGTGACAGGGTTTTCTTGGTCAGATCCAACACCCGAGTCCTTTCAGGTTTACTTGCAATTTGAGAGTAAGTCTGATTGGTGAGAATGTTGCACGATTTTTTGTCCGTAGTGTGTAAAAGGATGCACGGAATTTCATCACAGTCTTTGGGAGTTTGCTTTCAGTCTACTCACTCTGAAAGAGAGTTACTTCTGTGTAAACTTCCATAGCCTTCATAATCTTCTATTCTCTAATATGTTAAATTGGGGTTTTTTTGTAAGCAAATTGCCCACCCATTTTTCAAATCTTTACTTTCCAGAAAAACAAAAAGTACCTTGCCGACTTTTGAAGTGATTTTTGAGTCTTAAAAGTTGGTTATATTTGCTTAGACTTGTTATTTAATGTGATAAATATTTTCTGTTTGTAAAGGAATTGCTATTTTAAAACTGGTAAAAGTCTCTGAAGAACAGAATATATGCCCATTTTTGTATAATGGATTTGATGATTTTGTATGATGGATTGTTGAAAAAAGTGTACATGTGGTGTTGTCAGAATATCATGTGGCTGTTTAATAGCCTTACAGCTCTGTGATGAGTTTTTTTTAACAAAATTTGTTTTGTAAGCTGTGTTATAATAATATAAACTATATCATCTGTTCTTCAGCTGTTTTATTTAAAAAAAATGTACTTGATATGTCTCCAAATAGTTCTGTGGTTTTCAAAAAAATTATTGGCTGGTTTTGTACCAGTGATAAAACTGAAACAATGATAGGGTTCAAAGGAATGCCATGGCTTTTAATACTGCCGTGTTTAACATTTTTGAGGTCAGAAATCCAGAAGTATTTTAGCCTTGCCTACATTGAATGATCTCATAAAATCTTAAAAATGAGATTAGATTTTGACAATATTTATGCTTTAAATGTATATTTAATATATTTAATAATATTTAAAGCAATGTAGTTATATAAATGATGAAAACAGCATATCAAAAGTTTGTCTATCCACTTTATATGTTTGTTAAAGATTTAAATGGGATTGCTGTTATTACAGCTCTGACTGAATCAGAAAAGGAAAGATCATAACTTAGTAACTTTTCTTCCCCAAACTTCAGATTATCCAAATGAGTTAGAAACAAATGAATTTCTTAATCAAGCAGAAAAAACACATAGCAAAACTAAAATCAATCAGGATTTCATTAAAAAGAACATTGAGGTAAGCATTAAAGCATAAAATCATTACTATTTTTAGTTAACATTTAACAAAATGTTATATAAGTACTTCTGGAGACAGTTGGGTTTTTTATCAGGAACACTAAAAACTAATTAGGCATAAATGAAAAAAATCTTGCTGTTAAAATTGTTGTTTAAGGCAGAGTACTGTAGAAGATAGTTCTCCTTTTGGATGCTCACACTGTTTGGGACAATACTGCTTGTATGTATCTGCTAAAGAGTACTGGAAACTGCATTGTTCTGTTTGTGCCTCAATGTAGCTTGTTTTAAGGGCAAATATTTCCTAAGACTTCCTTTAAATGTATTTACTGTTAAGTTAAAGGAAGATGTTCTTATGCGTAGCTAAGGAATAGGTATGCAGGTTGTTCATGTATAGCCTGCATGGGACACTTACAGAAGAATTCTTTCTGTCAGAAAATAGATGCCTCGATGTTCATGCCTTTTTTTCTATGCAGACCTAGTAGCTATAATGATTTTTCATCCAATGAAAAATATCCATTCCCCCCCACGCTATGTCAAGGCTGTTACAAGATTATCAGTTTATTATATGTAGGCTGCTAGATTTTTCTGTCAGAGTGATAATCTGTATTACACCAGTAAGCAAGTTTTGGATGTTAATTTCACAGAGTTTAAAAACTTTGGTTTGGTGCTGTTTGAGGTAATGGAGTTCTAAAGTTTGTTTATATTTTTCTTTTTGTAAATATTTCAGCTAGCAAAGGATTCAGGAAATCAGATTGTTATGCTTGAGGGAGAAAGAAGGCGGCTAATTGAACTATTGAAAGATTTAGAAGATGGAGTTGAATTGCAAGATCTTGAGGTATGGCAATTTTAATTTGTACTGTCCTGTTGTATTTTTCTCATTTTTACAGTAAATCTAAATTTGATTTGGTTTTAGTCCCACCATGAAGTAACCTACTGAGATACGAGAGAAAAGCTGGACAAATCCAGTGGGCTTTGTCTCCAAGATGGAATTTTCATTGGCTGCTTTCCTCATTTTACTAACACTTGGACATTCCTGGCCTCAGAAAATCAGCAGAACTTTAAAGTTAGACATGGCAGAGAAGAAGGTGACCTATTTCCTCTTCATAAAATGTGAAGCTGCAGCCTATCAATCTGAGCAGCTAATGCTGTAGTCCCTAGCAGAAGGGCCAGCAACTACTTCAAAAAACTTAAGTTTTTTGAGGACATGAACTTCAGAATGCAGCAGTTGGGGAGATATACATTGATGAAGCTTATGTGTCCATTTAGAAAGATAACACGACATCTTTGTGTGGTTTCCAACTCACCCTGTCATAGAAGTATACAGAGGAGCCAAAGTCTGCTTGAGTATTAGGCATTTATGCTTTAACATAATATTGTTAAAAAGTGTGCAGTCTGCATACTGCAGTGGATAGCAAGAGCTGAAGTAGATAGAAATAGCTTTCCTCCTGGAGAGTACAAAAGAGTGTGTGGATGTCCCACCAGTCACTGCTTCTAGGAAAGTCTGTGACACAGAATGATTCCCAGTAATATGAAGGCATCAGTCTTTTGAGGTCCCAGGAACTAGGAGATGGCCTTTATGTCTTGCTGCTTCAAGGGGAATGTCACAGTGAAGGAGTTCTCGGGGGCTGTTCTTTTACAGAAGTAATCATAAGGCTGCTAGGATGGGAAGATAAAATTTGGTATGAAAAAATGAATCGTACTAGGAACTTACTATACTTTTTGACTATATATGGTATTAAACATGCTAAAGATACGTGTTTTTCATAGAATGAGCACCCTCGGACTATGTAAACTTGATATAACGCTTCAGAAAACCTGCATTTTAGTAAGTGAGAAGAAATATTGGGAAAATACTTGCTCTGTGTAAAGAAATTAGGTGACCTTTCTAATTTGTTTTACATTAAAATTTACATTATGTTAAGTCTATAGTAATGTTACAAACTTTTTCACAGCATTTGTAAGTATACAGTGAATCACAGTACATAAGAAGAAAGATGTGAACTTTGTGTAGAATGGACAAAATATATCCAAGGTCCAGTTTTTGTTTCATTTATACAGCTAAAAATGATATGGATTAAATTATTTTTCGTTAGGTTAAATAACAACTTATGTGTGAGAGAAAGAAACAAAAGCAAATGCATGTTTGTTTGTTTTTTTTAACTATCTCTTCCAATATTTTACTTTGAGTTGTTTTCTAATAAGATGAAGACATGCAAGAGTTGATGCTTTTCATGACTCTTTTCTAATATGCGTCTAAAATCTGCCTTTATAAATTACTGTTTCGGGATATGAGATAAGGAGGTGAGCTCAGGGTTTTCTTCATCTGAATCCAAACTGGTTGTGGAGACAGAGAACTAACTTACCCGCGGTTCATGACATTAAACAAATCTGTAATCTACCTAACTGCAGTGTTATTTCTAGGTTGAAAGTCATTCAGTCTGTGGTCCAAAACTTTTCTCTTTGCTCTAGGAAAACTAATAAATATACTCTATGTTTTGGCATTTTCAGAGCTTTGTGGGGCAAAGATAAGTGAAGAAGTCTGTATCAGTCAGGAAAACCTGAGGGACAAATGACTGAGAGTAAATAAATGTGCAGTATTTAAACAGTAGCTGTTCTTTCACAGTTAGTAGGCAAAAGCTGAAGCACAGAAAGCATAACCTTTGCTAATCATTGGTATACAAAGGTTTAAAACCTAGACTTCTGTAAAATTGCAGCAGTCTTCCTGTTGACATAACATTTGTTACCTTGCTTTACACAGAAAGCTAATTTAATTGTTTTGGACATGAACACCAAGCTTGCAGATTGGCTTATTTATCTGTGTAGAATACTCATCAGTTAATGACGTTGCACAGAGATGTTTGACTTAAATGACACAGTTTAGCATTAAAAAGGTGCAGTGGAAGGCTCTTTGGTCTAACGTTTGTCTACTGGTTAGGAGAGTTGATTTTTATTGTACTTGTAATTTGTTGAATATTAGAAGAAAAAAGTTAAAGCTCACTGGATCATTATTTAATTAATCTTTTGTCTATGCAGTTAGGAAAAGATTCAAGGTGTTCTATTAGACATGCTTGCAACAGGTTTGGCATTATAATCCCACATAAGGGTGGCAAAATATTAAGCTGAAACAGTACCTCATCCAGCCTTTGAGTGGGAAGAAACTATAAGGAGGGGGTTGTGGGGTTTTGTGTTTTGGTTTTCGCCTCTTGTTGGAAAGGTTGGTGTTTGACAATACCACCTTGTCTGTTCTTCTTTCCTGATCAAGGGCGTATTTCCATTTGAGGAGATGGTCCTGCATTTGATAAACATCAGCATTTAAAGATGTGAACATGTTTTAAACAGCCTTCTGTTAGTAAACATTAGGAGCTTTCTGACCCAAAGAATAGTGGCTTTTTTTTAGAATTTATTATTTTACTGATTGCAAAAGTCTTCTCTCACAATACATAGTTATTGGGTTTTCTTTTTCTTAAAGCTAGTGTCCTTCACAAAATTTAGAGGCATTTATGCAGAATAACTAATGCAAATTCTGACTAGCAATGTGTACCTTTTCTACACCAATTCTCAAGGCATCAAGGCAATGGAAAAGTATAACATCTGTCCAAATTTTTTATTTGGCACGTCACTATCATTTGGGCCTATATCTACAGAGATTTTACTATTTATATTAGACATTAAATACATCACTACACAGGACGTGTGTGTTGCTGTATGTGCTTGATACAATGGGCAAGAATGGGAATGGTAATTTGTGGGTTAGTCTAGTCTGTACTAGATCATCTTTTTGAAGAAAACAGCTCCTGAATCTACTGCTAAAATAGAATAAAAGAAAAGATAATACTTAGTTACTTAAACCTGTCTAGTCTGGAGGTGATTTCTTCCTCTCCTACATTTGAATTATATTATGGGTGAGGCATTTCCTGTGGCTGCTTTGAACAAAGATCATGAGGAAATTATCAGCTAATGAGTAATCTAGACTGCTTCAAGCTGGCCCAGGTAACTGTCAAGCTGATGGCCACTTTTATCTTATTTGATTCTGATTTTAAAAAGCTGGTGCAACTGCACTGGCTAAAGTAATGTTTTGGAGGTTATCAATCAAGACAGAGCTGGCTATGCTGTATGAATTCCTCTGTATGGTGTAATGGGAATTAGATAACTTCATTTGACTCGTACTACTAAATATTTCAGATACCCAAACAGCACTTCTTACTTTTTTAAAAAAGTGTTTTATGAGTATTTAAAGTATTTTAGAAGTACATATTCCTGCTAATCTAATTGTCAAAGCTGCAGGGGTATGATGTGTTTCAGATGTTCCACAGTAATAAGCACTGACTGTGCTCTTGTAAAAGTATTGTTCTGAGTTAACACACAGGAAACATTGACAGGACAGCAGCTTATTTTCCAAGCAAAGCCATCTTGAAAATACAAGAGAGAGTGTGTGAGTCCATTTAGCCATGGAGTAAAGTGACTGCTGGAGTTATTTGGACACGTGGAGTGGGTGTGAGAGCATGGGATAAAGACACTGAGCTGCAGCTAATGAGCCCAGTTGCAGCTTAACTGACTCCTGTAGAGTCATTTCTGTGTGTTTGCACTGTGCTCTTCGGTGTCTGATTAGCGGGTGGTTAACATGGCACAAGTGTAGTACCACATTGGATACTTATGATGGTCACCGTCTCACTTGAACAGATGCTTCCACAAAGCTGGCAAGCTTGTAGAGACATTTTTTGAGTGGCTCTTCTGGAGTCAGGTCATGTGCGGTCAGGTTTCCTAGTTGTGTCATCATACTTGTATGAGAAAGCATTAAAAGAACTGATGCTGTTTCATAAAAGAGAGGACTCTCTCTCATATATGTATATATATATATATACATATATATATATGTGTATATATATATTTTTTTTTTTTAGTATTTAGCATGGAGGTAATTTATGACATGTGTTTGGGGTATGCTTTTATTTTTTTTGCAACCAGTGCAATGGATAATGGAGATGAACCAGGGATGACCTCATAGCAGTGGTATTGTAATTGGAAGCTGATATTTCCTCCTCTTGCATGGACGCGGTTGCTTAAATAGCTGGAGGACTAATCTGAAAGCTGTAAAGGAGTAGTGGACATGAATCTCTTGTAAGACAGATGTTGAAGTCTTGGAGCAAGGTGCTGGTCCTTTTCTGTTAGGAAAAAGAAAGGAAACCAGCAGTACACTCTTGTCCTCCCTCACATCCCTGCACTTGTAAGGTCCTACCCGGTGTTTCTTTGGAGTCAGGACAGAGACAGTGTCATTCCCAGTGAATGATGGTTATGCAGACCTGCTTTCCTGGGTGTGAGGGGTGCCAGGTTGCTGTGGAGAACCTGCATCTGTTTGCGAATATGGTCCCATTTGTTTGGGGCAAGCTCACTCATAGTACACAACTGTCTGTACTAGGAGCACACACTCATATTGGTTAGTCAGGTGCTACTGCTATCAAGAGGAAAAATTCATGTAGATCATGATCAGGAAAAGAACTCTGTGCTCTCTGTCCCTCTCAATGTTTCTGTGATAACATCCTCGGGCTCTAGAAAGGCAGCAGATACTTAGAGCAGTTCCTTTGCTTTCCTAGGAAGGCCTTGTTTTCTTTGGTGATGTATTGCAAGTGTCACATTGCATCTCATATCCTCGTTTTGAGATTTTGCTCCAGGTGGTTTCTGCCATAGCATCAACCTCTGCAGTTTCACTCCAAGCCTGGTTTTGGTCAGGCTTTCTCACTTTTTGACTCCTTATCAATGGAAAGTTGTCCTTTTAGACATAGCTGCTGATTGTATTTCCTTCTTTGGCTTGCACAGAAGTCTGTTGCCTCCTTCAGAGGACAACGGAGAGTAGTGTATTAAGTTCCACTGTATTTGGACTTCTAATGTGCTGCTGTGCAGGTGTGATTGGGCATGTACCAGAACAGATGTGTGTCTGTGTTTGCTGCTAGACTTTGAGATGCAAGTTTATTGGGGGAGTTTGACAAGATGTACTGTTTTTCATTGTAGTTGAGAACTTCTTATTTTTGTGCCTCTTGGCTTGCATTTGTTTTTTTTAAAAGAAAAAAAAATCTTGCTGTCTCAAACTTGCTATATGGTCAATTCTCTGTTCAGTTCCTTGAACTGAAGTTATAATTATGGTATCTCCAGAATAAGTGTGCAAACAAGGAGTGCTGAGATGCAAGGCATAACAGAGTGATTTAGGATGATGGAAGGGAACTGCAATAGGCATGGCGTGAGACTTTTAAAAGTTTCACTAACTTGGCTAAGAGACTCTAAAGTGAGATGCATCATTAAGGAAAAGGGGTTTGCTATCCAAAGTCCTTCTCTTGCATGGAAAGAGAACTTGATGAAAGGAGTTGTATAACCTTCAGAAGAATGGTGAGGAACTTGGGAGCTGTCTGATTGCTCTTTGGCTAGGTGGCATGGAGGTGAGGCATCTGGCTTTAAGCAGTTTTATTTCACGGATTCTGAGTGGCTAGTCAGTGAGGATGCAGGCTTTGGACTTTTATAGAAGTAAGTAAAGTAATGGGTCTGTTTAGGTTAACACAATGCCTTTTTTGCTGTTATATTTTAACAATCACAGGATCACAGAATGGTAGGGGTTGGAAGGGACCTCTGTGGGTCATCTAGTCCAACCGCCCTGCCAAAGCAGGGTCGCCTACAGCAGGCTGCAGAGGACCATGTCCAGGCAGGTCTTGAATATCTCCACAGAAGGAGACTCCACACTCTCCCTGGGCAGCCTGTTCCAGTGCTCCGTCACCCTGAGAGGGAAGAAGTTCTTCCTCATGTTCAGACGGAACTTCCTGTGCTTCAGTTTGTGCCCATTGCCCCTTGTCCTGTCG
>Ga0065711_1031805_pt1 | contig 28695 bp, 22 predicted proteins | sample Hoacrofraction12_FD_59098 | JGI IMG/M metagenome (GOLD analysis project Ga0065711, IMG submission 59098) | Hoatzin crop microbial communities from Cojedes, Venezuela - Epithelial fraction 12 v2 (version 2) | ecosystem: Host-associated > Birds > Digestive system > Esophagus > Crop | place... | reverse complement strand
GTCCACCCCCCCTGCCAAAGCAGGGTCACCTACAGCAGGCTGCAGAGGACCTTGTCCAGGCGGGTCTTGAATATCTCCAGAGAAGGAGACTCCACAACCTCCCTATTCAGACTATATTACTGTGTTTTTGCATATATAGGGAATGAACAAAACACAACAAATTTCTGCCAAGCACCAGCTGCAATAACATGTGCCTAACAGAAAGGACCTGTGTGCCCTTCCCTGTGGCACACAGCTGAGCAGCGCCTTGCCGTGCCCTCCCTGCCCTGGCCTCGTTACCTGGGGGCACAGGCTACCAGAATACTTGCTGTCAAAGCACAGAATCTTTTGAAGTGATGTAGAATTAATGAAGTTATCTGTGCAAATATAATAACTGGACAGTGTTTTGCACTGAAATGCCACACGCACCAGTGATGTATCCAACTATGCGCTTAAATAGTCAAAGCTCGTCTACTGATTACCCAAATATTATGCCTTTGAGATACACAATTACAGTCCCTCTACATGTGTGATGGCTTAAATTTACTTCCACTTCATACTGTGTCATTAGTCCACCCACTTGTCATACAGACATCGAAAAATAATAAGAATAAAAAAGATCAATTTGACAATGACAATTTTAACACAATCTTGGCCTTTCAATTAAAAGTGAATAGGTATGGAGAACGCAGATAATTACAGTACATCCCCTCAGGCACAAAGGCTCAGTAAAAAAAAAAAAAAATCCAAACACTCAGTCAGCCTCATTCACTTGCTGGCTTCTGCTTCTGCAGGCAGGCAGACCACAGGCTGCCAAAGGCCTTTTGTGGTAGCCAGTCAGTGACAATAATTCAGGAGGTAAAAAATGACCCTGTCAGGTAGCAAAGTTTTCTTACCACTCCTGATCCCCTGTATTTCACACATGCACCTGTGATCTTTGTATTGTCCTTCAGAGCTCTTGTACAATAGCATGAACACCACAGATTATATATTGATATATAAAGGGATACCTACATTATTGATATACAAAAGGATACATGTTCATATCCTTTATGGAAAGCTTCAGACACAGCTTCTGAGAACAGAACAACATAGAATTTCACCCACTCAGTGGTGTGTATTGAAAGCCTGAAGGGCTGACTGGGCTTCCTGGGAGTAGACCAATCCTGAATTGCAATTATGAATTAAAGCAATGGAATTGTTCCCAGGCTTTGACATTTACAGACGGAAAATAGGGATGGAAGAGGAGGCTAAATAGATAAAAGATCTATCTTTGCAGCTAACTCTATAAATTTCCCTAGTACCACTGACACTAAATTGAGAACTGGGAGTGGGAAGGGGTGGAGAGGAGGCAAAAGTGTCTAGCCATTAATATAATACACACTCTTTACTGTCTGAACATTTGGAACTGAGGTTATAATTTGCCTGTTTTGTTTTTTTTTTTTTTTGTCTCTTCAAAGATCTTACTGAGTAGCTGTCATCCTTTCGTTGCAAAGGCATGAAATTGTTTGGGATGATGCCACTATTTTAAAAAGTGGCACTACTTTTGTCTTGGTTTTGTCATATGGGGGGGAACTGGTGGATGAAAAGCTGGACATAAGCCAGCAATGTGAGCTCAAAGCACAGAAGGCCAACCATATCCCGGGCTGCATCATGAGCAGCGTGGCCAGCAGGTCGAGGGAGGTGATTCTGCCCCTCTACTCTGCTCTGGTGAGATGCCACCTGGAGTACTGCGTTCAGCTCTGCAGCCCTCAGCACAGGAAAGACATGGACCTGCTGGGGTGCGTCCAGAGGAGGGCCACAAAGATGATCAGAGGGATGGAGCACCTCTCCTGTGAGGAAAGGCTGAGAGAGTTGGGGCTGTTCAGCATGGAGAAGAGAAGGCTCCGGGGAGACCTTACAGTTGCCTTCCACTACCTGAAGGGGGGCTACAAGAGAGCTGGGGAGGGACTTTTTACAAGGGTATCTAGTATAGGACAAGGGGTGATGCCTTTAAACTGAAAGAGGGTAGATTTAGACTGGATAGAAGGAAGAAATTTTTCACAATGAGGGTGGTAAAACACTGGAATAGATTGCCCAGAGAAACTGTGGATGCCCCATTCCTGGAAACATTCAAGGTCAGGCTGGACGGGGCTCTGAGCAACCTGATCTAGTTGAAGATGTCCCTGGTCATTGCAGGGGGGTTGGACTAGATGACCTTAAAAGGTCCCTTCTGACCCCAACTATTCTATGATTCTACGATTCCATAATTGGTGCTTGCAAAATGCACTAGAAGCAGCCTAGGAAATGGTCCTGCGTTATACGAGATGACTAAGCAGCAGGAACATGAACTGCCCAGCTTTCTGCCAGTGGACTGGAGCTCTGTTTTACGCTCATGGTGCCCACTTGTTTAAGCTGGGGATCAAACATACTCTAGGGATACACTACCTGGACATGTGTACAAGATTCACCTCAAAGGAAACTTGAGCAAAAAGATGAATAGCAAACAGCCTTGTCCTCCTCTCAGAGTCAAGACGTGGCAGAGGTATATTCAGCAACTACTCTGGAAGGAAATTAGATTTGCCCTAGGTTGTACTTGAAGGTTTTAATTATCTGAGCATCCTCCTGCAGCAGTTTGCATACACACCATAAATGCCAGATGGAGTTTACTGAACACAGATGATTACACTCCACAAAAAAGTTTCTTTCCATCTAATTTCACTATATAAATGTAAATAGGCAGGTAGGCTTAGAAAATAGGCGGCAGAGGAGAGGAATTAAAAAAAAATTCAACACTGCATTTGGCCATAGGAAGTTCATGTGTAAGACTGGCTGGAAACACTGACACCCTACACACCCTGGTATGTCCTAGCCACCCGTGGACACAGTCACTGACATACGCTTCATTTTTGGGGAAGTGTGCTTCCCTTGTAAAGCTGTGTGCTGTGTAGTTTGATGGGGAGCTACTTTTTCCTCCCCATACAACATTTTCACCTAAGTTAACTAGGACTTAAATGTATCGTCAGCTCTTAATGTGAGTACAATAAATGACAGTACTAAATTACAGATCAGTTTGCGTGCCCAGATAAATTTTGGAATAAGAGAATTGAACTTCAAAGCCTGGCAGAGGTATGTGTCCTACCAGAAGAACACGAGCCAACCGCGTGGCAAAGCTGTGTTGGGGTGGAAGAAGGCAGAGACTTCTCACCCACGGAGATAATAACAGAACATGAGACGAATATGCTATGTTTGGTGCTGAGTATTAGTATCCCGTTTTGAACTGCACATTTAATAAAAAGGTAGCTAAGCTGAAAAGAATCTGAAGGAGACTAGCAACAACAGTAAGTCTGGAAAAAATTGACTAGAAAACAAAAGAATGGAGGGATGCATGTGAAGAGGACAGCAATCTCCACACGTGTAAGCAGCTGCTTTAAATGGGAGATCGATCACTTGTCCATGGGCAGTGGTGGCAGGACACAGAGTAATTGCCTTAGCTTGCAAGCGTTCATCCTGGAGGAGAGATGTTAAATATGAGACTAGATAAATACTATACCCAAAACTGTTTACCTTGGAGACACTAACACCCATTACTTTCACAGGATTTTTTAAGAAGAGGGCAGTCAAGCCTATCTGACAAGGCAATAAACCTCTAGCTGAACTACAGACAATCTTCTCTTGAGGAACTCTTGCATTATATTAATATTTACTTATCAAAGCTGCACCTATACTGAGCATGAAAATGGCTTTCTCCTACTAATGCCTCTTCATATTAACCATGAGAGATCTCTGCAGACAGTTTTCTAAAGTGGTATATATTGCATATTCCTAACAACATGCCAAAGCTTACCAGAGGTCAAAGAAAGCACTGAAAGGTCATGTAAAAACTAGAGTCTTTATGCCTGGTAAGTTACAAAGGTATGATTGATAAATATGTATCTATAAATGTATCTGTATATAATGTATATATAATGTGTGAGAAAACAGCTAGGATTTCTTAACTCATTTGTCACCTGTTCTTTTATTTCAATCATGAAGAAGATAGCATGCAAACTATCACAATAATTGACTGCTCCTGTCAATGATCAGGAATGAAGGAAGCCCAAGAAAACCCACATTAAGATTTTGCTGAAACATTCTACTCTAATCTGGTTTGTACACTGAAGAGGAGATGATTACTAGGCATCACTGCAAATTACACTCGACTAAGATACTGAATATTAATGTCACTTTTTCTAAAGTTAATAAAATCCACTTGCAATAGGATTAAAGTGAACAACCAGACATTCCAGTGTAATATCTACACACAAAGCTAAATGTATGCCTTCAAGGTGTCCACAATCAAACAGTAGTGTTATTCGAGTGAGAACGAGAGGTGCAGCAAAGCTGTATTTAGAAGACACCATGGCTTTTCTAAGGCTCTAAGCCAACATTGTCACTTCCAGGTAGATTTTCAGGCATGATGAAATCGAGAAAAGGAACAAGGAGCAGCCTACACTACGGGCAGTCCCCTATATGTGATAAAAGCTTCTCTATCTCAGGACAGAACAGTCAGAGGTAAGTCTCCTCCTTGATACCATTACATCTCCAAAAGATGGGTAATGCTTTGTATATATGACAATAGAAGGAGAAAGTATAGGAGGTTTATTACATTGTTAAGCAATATTTATTTTTCTTTTGTTTTGCTCAAGCTTTTACCCATTTAGGGGTACGACAGCAGGAATAACTGATACACCCTTGCAGAACAGTGATATCAGCATGCTCCAGTCAGACATATGTCCCATCATACTAGAAGACACAAAAAGGTAAAAAAAAAAAAATTATTGCTGGGTAGGATTTTTTTTACTGGGTGGGAGCTAAATCAGCAGTGTAACAAAACCTGCTCAAAGCACACATGACGTCTTAGGTTATTGTGTGCCACACCACCTCAGGCCTTACTCCTGAGGTATACTCCTCCCGTATTCACTCCTTTACACACCCAGCAGAGAGAAATTGAGCCATGAATTTTGCATACTTTAAGAAAAATAACCTACCAACAGAAATCGTTTTTTTTTGCCTTCTGTCTTCCCTGAGACATGACTTAAAAAAAAGCTGTGATGAGTTTATATGTTACTGAACATCTCTGGGCATGCAAGACTGGATGGCCTCTGCAACACAGCGTACAAGCCTCAGAGTGTCCTTCAGATGTCAGTCTAACTTTATCATAACCAACAACAATTTTAAAAAGATAAACACAGAAACTCACCCTTGTGGTGTAAGCAGCTTCTGGGTCATCTTCCAGTACACGTGAGAGACCAAAATCTGAGACTTTGCATACCAAGTTACTATTGATGAGGATGTTACGAGCAGCTAGATCTCGATGAACATAACCCATATCTGACAAGTATTTCATGCCAGATGCGATCCCTCGAAGCATGCCTACTAGCTGGATGACTGTGAACTGGGCATCATGTTTCTGGAAAACATTTGAAATATCATTTTAGATTGTTCATGCTTCTCCTTGCACAGAATTTTTGATAAAGACCCTGGAAGCTCCTCAAGTGAAGAGCTCTCGAGTCATGGGTCATGATTTAAATGCCACACATGGAACTACTTTGATCTGCGGAGGATGATCTCCCAATCAGATGAGGGAAGGGGACACGCTTTCAATTCACATAAAAATTAATTGTTCCTATTCTTTCTGTCATCAGAATTATAATTTCCTAGATGGGACCTGTGTGAAAATGGCACATAAATCTAAGTTGTGTGTGCTCCTGAGACTGGAGTGTCAGGACATTAGAGAAACAGATGTCCAGCTTCCCAGAAAGGCCATAGGAATTGTTGGTGAAAAACCCAGCCCTACCCAATGGACTAATGAAAGCTTTCTATTACACAAGCATTTTTTCTTTAACAAAAGCAAATGCTGATCTGATTCAGTGGCTTTCAAATTCCATTACATTTAAACTCCTTCCTCAAAATTGTCCTTAACTTCAGGAACACAAAAATCACTTAAACACAGTGTGACTTAGCCTAGAAACCAAGAGTTGCATATATTTGTAATTGTCTACTTCTAGACACTTATTAAATCTTCCAACTCTTCCTAATGCTGTTTGTTAACACCTAGCTTTGATATTGATATATAGACACAGAGACAACGGGACAACAGCACGTCCTAGCGCAGCTCTTAGATGAATTCCCCAATGCTGTAAACGTATCATGGGCAGCTCTCCAGCTCTTCCTGCTGCTTCTTGGGGTTGGACTAGATGACCTCTAGGGGTCCCTTCCAACCCAAAACTTTCTATGATTCTATGATTCTTCCACATTTTTATTATATACATGGGAGCTGGCTCTGCCATGTGGAGTGAGCTCACACGAATCAGTCTGCAAGACTGATTGCATTCGTCTAATTCTTGATTAATATACTTAGGGGCAATATTAGCACTGTAAACATTAGACAAGTATATGGCACAGCAGATGCTTAAAAAGCCTCTCTGAATTTCTTTTCATGAAGAGATTGATTATTATAAAAGACTCTTAGCAGTTCCCCGTTATGAAACCTTCTTTAACTAGATCCAACACAAAAGGATCTACATAGACCCATGAAAAGATTTAGCTGGAAATCGGAAGACAGTTTCTAACCATGAAAGGAACGAGATGCTCAGATAGCCTTACAATGGCAATGGGGAAAGTAAACTAACCAGCTTTAAATAGCATTTATAAAAAGGGTTATATGGCCTGAGTTGCCTGGGATATTAATGAGTCACAAGGTTCTTATCCATGTTTCCACACATCAGTAGTAAAAAAAAAAACCACTCCAATGAACGAACAAGCTGAACAACTGTTCTGTACAGTCAGAAATTATTCTCCTTTCCTCAGATCTTTCTTCAAGGATTTTAAGCCTAAACAAAATATATATAGTTCAGTACAGATATATTTCATTCAGATATACTGACACATTATTTATGTGTATTTTACATGCTCCAGTGGACATCATAACATACATAGTACATACTGAAACTAAGGTTGACAATATATCCCCTTTTGAGGTTAAACGTCTAGTTCAGTGTTATGAATTTTGGGGATAATGTCATTCAACCATGGCAGAACCAAAGCAGTCTCCCAGCCACAGCTCAGTTTGCCCTAACAAATTAAAATTAAACTAGTGTTTCCACTCAGATGGGATTTCATTTCTGCTACACTTCTTGTTTTGCCACAAGTAAATCTTGGTGACACAGGGAGTATACAAATTTTTTTAGGCTTGCTACCAACTTTGACATAAAACAAAGATAAATTAACAACAGTATTAGTATGTCTAAGGTTGGGGAAAGAAAACAGGGCAAAAAGGTTTGCTAGCAAAACATTTCAAACACCCTCAGGTATGGTGTTATTCCCTAAACTTTTCCCATTTAGGGAAACAGGTCTTGGCTCAGTCCTATCAGTTTATTGATAAAATTTCCACAAATCCATTCACTTTGGAAATCACTTGGTAAGACATATCAATAAGCATAACTGCATTACAGTGGTAATTCAGCCTTCAGAAAAACAATTTTCATTTTTGTGTGCCAGATTTTTGGTTTGGTTTGGTTTTTTGTAGAGGTGACATACTAATGAAACCAAAATTTTCTTCATTTTTGAATAATGCTTACTGCAAGCAGTCAAAATGGACTAGCACATCCCTACCTGGCCTTCTAAGCACATCACAATGCACACAAAACCAAACAGAAATAACAAACTATCAAGCAACAAGAGCTAATGCTGAATCAGAGTAGAGTGGCAGCAAATTCGTAACACATTCAGAACAAGAGCCAGGTCTACACCATCTAGTTTTCATTGCACTTACCCGTAGGAAGCTGTCCAAGGAACCATTTTCCATGTATTCAGTAACAATCATAACTGGTTTACCTGCAAGTAGATTACAGGGGTCAGGCATTTAAAATGAATACATAATGACCAGTAAAAAGAGGCTTTTCAGAAATGTGCCCAAATCTTCCAAATCCCAAGGACAATTTCGCATTTAGAAAACAAGCAAAAGATGCACGGGTAAAACCAGCTCTGTCCACGACGCAACCGTGATTCCACTGACATCAAGAGCAATACAGTCAGTTCAGCATAAACTGACCTGATTTTTAGCAGCTCAGGTGCCAAGACACAAAGCGAAGCATCCTGCATTTTCAGTACACGGTGTCTTACCGATCACCGTTGAATATAATCCTTCACATAACCGTTGAATTTGTGCAGCGAAGGAGGTGTGTTCTGCCACACCTTTGCCCCCAGGCTCCCTCTGAAAAGGAATTGGGTGGAGGGGGCTTGCAGTGGAGGGAACATGAGCATGGGCACAGTCAGTATGTTCCTCAGATACTACCGTAAGGGAAAGATTAAGTCACATACATGGAGGCAATAGCAAAATACCTCTCCCTCAGGAGGGTATTTACAATGCATTTAAATTGTAGAGCTCCAGTGTTTTCCTAGCAAAAGCCAAGGAAAGTTTTGGGGTGGGGATAGAGACGAAAGGGAAAGCGCACAATAAAAGTAACACAGGGCATTGGACAGCGAAGCAGAGCTGCACAGGGCCACCCTCCGCTGCGGGGGGCCAGCCCTCTCTCCAGGCAGCGCGGCCACATCGCCGACCGCACGGAGCTCCCCTCCTGCCGAGCACAGCGTGGCTGGGGGCCGAACACGCGGCACCCACAGGGCAGGGGTACGCTCTCAAGAAACAGCCCCACGGCCCTTGAAAAGCCTCTAACATCTTCCAAAACTTGTCCACGCAGATTCAGATCAGTTTGTGAAACCACTCTTTCTGCCCTAAGGTATTCTGTAACGTAACCAAGATTTTATATGCAACTCTGACATGTTGGAGAGAAATGAAGGCAAAAAATTAATGTGATTACGGTGAAGTTTCCAGACAAAGGTCATTGCCCTGTTAATATTTTACCATCATATGGATTTTATTATTTCATAATATTTTCTAAAGCTTTGTTTATTTTCTCTTTATGGCAGAGAGAAAGGTGGGTAAGAACATGAAGTTATTTAAGGAAATGAATTATTATTCCACATATAATACAGGAAGGCAACTGACCATAAAAGCATGACAAAGGCCTGCATATTGTACAGCAGGCATGGTAGTATTTTAGTTTTTAAAACTGAACAGCATGAGGCTTGAAAGAGATACCTGGTATAACTAAAAGAAAGCAAGCCATGAAAAAGCAAAGTAAATGGTAACAACTCCTTTTTTGTTTGCTTTTCAAAAAATAAAACTTCTACCAAACAGAAATTCTTTGAAGAGAAATATAAATTTCAAAGAATTGGTTTAATATAATGAGAAGAAAATCCTTGGTCCTCTTTGCGTGGATTAATGGGTTAAAATATCTTCTTTCAGCTGTGCAGACAATGTGTTATACTGTGGGAGTCACACTAATGGGTAATCCACTATCATCCATTAACCAGTAGGAACAAATTCTTTACCTGAAACATTAATCATGAATATTATATGATATGGTACAGATCAAAGACCTAATGATGTAAAATCTCAAAAAAATTTATTTTGCTTCCTTACTCTTGTTAACAAGAAATACGCAGTGCAAAGAAAAGTATCTAACTTAGACTGTGTGTATAACATTAACCTAAAGGCATTTTTGGTACCGCACAGAAAATGCTGTTAGATCTTTCAAGTAAAGGGCAGCGCACCAATGCGGCTACCCAAAAATTTCTATGATAAATCCATGTACTTTGAAACCAGGAGACAGTTGCCTGGTTTCCGTATAAACTCAGTCAGTTCTATGACACTTGTGAATTACTAAGAGAGCACCTTCCTGCCTTGCTCACCCATACTCAGAAAGCCCCAAGTGCAGGGTTTCACTCTCATTCAGCTGGAAGCGTGGCTGTAATAAGAAGCATATGCTCTGAAGCAACATGGTGCACTTTTTAAGAGAACATTCTGCATTCATTTATCAAAGCACAGCCGTTTATACATGATAACAACTTGTGTCAACAGTGTTGCTGAAATTTATTATACTAACAGTCTACAAATTGCTGTAAATTATCAGTAAACTAAGCAGAACATGTGCGCTGGTTATTAAGACTACTGCCTACAGCACACCCAGGAGACCGGCGTAGCACGAAAACACAGAACAGAGATCAATACGAAGCAGGGGAACAACTCTGCATTGGAGGAAAGGACTGAAGACTTATTTGGTAAGTGCACCTCCTCCATACAGCTGGTGGGTTGTCCCACAGGCAAACCACAGCCACCCCAGCTTGAGAACTTCTCATACCAAATGGTCCTGTTACAGGGATCACAACAATTGCAGCTATTAGGAGTTGCTTCAGAAGATCTGCTTAGTATGAAAAGACAGGCCATTGCTAAGGGCCACCTGTCAAAAAGGATATGGTTAATGAAGAAAAGGTCATACTGCCTGTTTATCATGTGTTACCTGTACTGAGAGTGATCCAGCAAATACTCCACAGGCTCTCTACTGACTTTTGAGTGTGATTTAATAGCAATCCTTAAAAATATGTACACTTGCTAAGTTGTTATTACAGTATATTGGTTTGTTTTAAAAAAACAAACCCCACAACCTTTTTGTCCTTCTATCACCCTACAGAATGTTAAAGAAAATAAATAACTATCTTTACTTGTATTAATGCCATATAATTTTACCCAGTAAAATGGACACAAATAGTTCCAGAGCAGTTTTCTCAACCCTGGTATTCAAGCTATCTGGAGAGGGTTTTGTATCCCTGAGGCTTTTATTGACTTCAGCTGGGAATATTCAGAGCTCGTTCTCTCATACTTAAATGGAATATGCAGCTGGCACTCCCAACCCCTCCGAAACAGATAGCAGCCTGCTGTGAATACAGCTGAGTAGCAAACTTACTGATAGTCACTTATACAGAATACAGACAGAATTAGTAATGTTCATTCAAAAGTAATGCACAAATTCCTGCGTGCGCAGCAATTAAATTATTTTCTCAAGTGCCACAGAAATATAAAATTCAACAAAATAGATTTTAGCCCAGCTGTCTACAGGCTGATGCTGGCGTTTCAAGTAGTTTTGGGACTGCAAATCTTATTCTGGCTGTACAAAGCGTGTGTCATTAAAAAGCCGGAGATAACTTGCATTTATACAGGCAGATCTGGCAGCCCTTTCCTAATGGGACTGTGAGACCTAAGCTGAAGAAAAACTTCTTTGTTATTTAGATCAGCAAAATAGACTTTCAGGAATCACACCTAGAGAAAGCATTATTATTGTAATTATGTCTCTTCATAATACATAAGGTTTTACATACCTTTCCCTAGTTATTTTTAGACACATTCTTATGGTTTTTTTAATTTCACATCATTTGTTGCAGTAAGTGATGAAATTCGTTAAAGCCTGTTTATGTTTGTGAAACACGAATCATGCAGTTTTAAAAACAAGATTCCTTAAAACTGATAAAACCACCTACTTAACAACAAAGTAATTGGTATACTTCTACTTAGTTAAACTGGAATTGCCCTCAGCATATTCCAAGCAGTTCACTGAAATGGCAAGGAGCTGCTTTGCCAGCAGAATCATCTAGGATAAACTAGGAAACATCCTACCAATTCTTAGCACTCCCCTGAAAAATCTCAAAGCATTCCCAAATTTTTTCTTAAGAATACCTCATATAAAATCTTACCGATCTCCTACCTAACAACTAATGCAGAACTTTGATCTTTAAATTTACCACTTTATGCTGCAATGGAAATTTAGAAATTGTAGCTGAAGTCTCCGAATTCATGTGTTGTAGAACAAGCTGGTTTTGGTACTTCAAGCAACCTCTCTCTTTTCTACTACCAACTATTTCTCCCTTTCCACCTCGAGGTAGAAGACAATCAGCAACATCAGCAACGAGAGCCAGAACTTGCCTAAATGAGGCAGCATCACCAGCACTAAATTCCACCAGCTGTTCAAAGAGCACACAGGATCTGGGCGGCTTTGAGGAGGGTACCATAGCTGCCACAGGAAAGCTGGGTAGGAGCTCCAAGACAGACACCAGCATTCAGGAATGCCTGTTACAACTTCCTGTTATCTCAATGAAAGTGGAGAGGGAGAGGGTTCTTCAAACATGTTACTCTTACAGGAATGTAACGCGTGTGGATGGAGGTTTCAATTATTTTTTTGTCTCAAAAAGAGAAGGTGATTTGTTATCATAAACATAGACAAAAATATGTTTTAACAAAAAAACCATAAACAAACCCATAACAAAAACATCCAAGGGCAGATTTAGAAAATGTCTATTGGTAAAAACAAGTATATTACAATTTTACTACTCACAGCTTAAATCCCCTAGGGGTTTTTTTTGAGTTTTTTACTAAGAGGTATAAATTCTGGATGATCTGGATCTTTAAAATGCCTCATACTGGTACGTACTGAATACCACATGAAGTATTTTCCCTTCATGAAAACCATGTAGGAAAAAGTTCAGATTTGTTTATTAATTTACTAGTATCAGTTGCTGCAGCCAGGTAGGCTGTTCATAAATTTGTGCTAATGATAAAATCTAATTATTTAGTTGAAAGTGGAACATATTGCTTCAGTACAATTAGAAAACCTTAGGACACCAGACTTGACGACTCTTCTTGGCCATTTTGTAGCAATCTGTAGTGCTGGAGTTTACTAAACTTAACAGTTTATTACTGAGGCGCACGGCTTTTCAGAAATGCTCCCATTTGTCTATGTTCTCTGTATTTTTTTCAAGCAGACCACTTTTACTCCCCTATTTTTCGCAGCTCGTCAACCCAGGGTACTGATTCTAAATTCTCAGCAGCCTGCGAACAGCAAGACAGTGACGGTCCAGCAGCTGCACTGCGGGCAGCTGCCTCCAACATCATTCTCCATTGGATCCATCAGTGTGGGTTTAGCTGGTGCTTTCACATCGGTAATTTCTTTCCTGCTTTTGAGGAAATACAACATACATTGCAAAAGCCAAGCTATGTGTCTCCACTGTTATCTCTTTTGAAGGATATTTGGCACATATTAACAGGGTTATAACATAAACATTTCTGGAAGAGTTTCCAGAGCACAAACACGGATGATTCAGTTTTTTATTCGCTTTTGCTCTTCCTTGAAAGCTAAGAGAATCACAGAATAATTCAGGTCGGAAGGGACCTCCAGTGACACTTCCCAAGCAAAACATCCTCCCGTCATATCTTACTTTTAGTGACGACTCCCTCTAATCGAATGATATTAGGGTGGTCAAACTGTCCCATGATGCTTGCTTCTCCCAGGAAGTCCCTTCTCTGTTTTTCTGTGTAGCCAACTTTCAGGGTTTTGATAGCCACTGAAATTTCCTTTTTAGAAGGCAGCTTTAGGCGCCCACTGCACACTTCTCCAAATTCCCCTAAAAAGTGGAAAAATGACAAGAGATGAAATGTAGTTATTTCATGGGGATTTAAGAAAGAAGACTTAGTGTTCAGCAGAAGTCCCTGAAGTGTGATGTTTACTGGTGGGCCACAGACAGGAGCTCCAAAAGAGGCATCTGGACAACTACTTAACATTTCCATGCTCGGGTTCTCCAGCTGTCAAACTGGACAATGTCACCTATTTACATTGCATACCCAGATGACTGCAGAGCAGAGGAATGCATAAATGTCACCGGAAAAACTCCCTTCTTGTTTCAGCTGATGAACTTTGAGACAACAGAAGGAGGGCTAACTGCTTCTGATTAATGCAGAAGTATGAGAATAGTCATGCATCCTTGTGAACACTGTACTCTTCATTTCTGCCAAACACAGACAGTACAGTTACCAATTATTTTACTTCTTTCAATTAAAGTGTCAAGATAATTTACAACAAAGGAATTTATCTACACAGCTCCAAAGAAAAAAGAAATCCATACAGGTTATCTTTGTTCTATCATTATTCAGATGGACCTAATTGTGCAAATATATACTGTCACTATGGGACCCAATAGTTGACCATGAATATTGTGCCCACTGTATATTGTGTGAGATCCCCAAACAGGAAACAGCAGATATCACTGCATTTTTACTTTTATACAACGCGGTTTATCCTTTGCTATATAACATCCAAGAAGAGTGCACAGGGAAAATCATCTTAGCATCCAAATGAGCAAGCATTAAATATGCTGACAAATTGCTGGAAGAAAACATCTCACTTGAAAATTTCTGTATTTAATTAATTAATGATCACAAAAACCATGTAAGGAAGTTTCAGTATCTTAAAAAACATTTGAGCAGCAACTGAAATTTGATTCCCAATTATCCAAACCCCCACCTTAGATTTTGTATGGTATAATAAACTGCACATACAACATCCCAGTTAAAATCCCAGTAGCAACTTTCTGTTTCCTTGTTTTAAGGACACAGTAATTAAAATAATGAAAACCACAATAAAAATGGAGAATGGGTAAAATATACAAGAAATATGATGGCAAGAATCCCCCTACTTGGTTATTTGTATTTTAAGAGAAGGAAAACACTTTACTGAACAGAGAAGAAAGTAAGAGTGTTGTGTTTTGTGGGTTTTTTCTTCCACACAACTCGAGGGTGTTGCTGGAGGACTTCAATGCTCATTTTCCAACAATACATGCCTATTCAGGTTCTTTTGTCAAAATACATGAAATCTAAATATAAATAGGCCTTCATATGCCATATTTTGTCAAATGGCCTTGTATAGAAAGTTTGACTTGGAAACAAACAAACTCTATAAATCTAAATCTAGCTGGCATAATTTTTATGCAAACTCAGAATTTGGTATTTATTTGCGAGTGAAACATCACGGAAAGAGTGATTATACTGCTTATGTATAAGCTTTTCCCAAATTAATGTGTAATAATCCTAAATGCAACAGCATTACTATGCCTCTAAAGAGCAAAAGCTCTTGGAGCTCATTTGCCCACAATGATTCTTTCTTTATATCTGCAGCTGATTGTTTACACTAAGCAACATCTGTGAAAAGTAAAAAATGACCAATACCCACAGATTTAAGATATTTTTAACAAGCAAATTTAAATCATGTTGCTCTTCATAGACTTAATGCTCAGAAATGTATGATGTACTGACAGGACTTCACCATTGACTTCAGATGTGGCACCACATGGGATGCGTTTTAGATGTTACTTTTGACCCATTTACCTGCAAACAGATTTATTCTTTCATCAACTTGCCACCAATATGGCTGGCATTAGTGTCCATGTCCCATTTGTGGCACTGCAATTCAGGAATGATACAGAGAGTAACAACAATGGCCACAATCTTAAAAGTCAGGGCTGTGTGTTCACGTTCAAAGCTCAAGGAATTGGTGTTGTTTATACATAACAAGGAATGAGAAGAGAGACACATGGCAATAGTCTTGTTTTATCAAAACTGTGTTTATAAATGAGATGGGCTATACACAAGAGCTAACCAAAGAATAGTTGCAAATTACAATCAAGGTCAGTTAGTTCAGGAAAAAAATTCTAACAGTAAGGACACTTGGACAGTACAAAAGATTTTGTTAGGGAGGCTATAAACTCTTTTGTCTTGGAGATTGTAAAGAATAAGCATCTGTCAAGAATGGTACCTAACAAGTTCTGTTTTGGCCAAGGGTATGGACTCAATGACCTCCTGCAGTCACCTTTCAGCTTTATTTTCTAAGGTTTCTCTGTTAGACAGCCAATTTAACCAAAAAACCTGAACAAATGTGTCATAGGGCAATGACCTTTCTCTGTAGCTAACCCAGGCTAGATTTGAGTCAACAACACAGAAACGAAGGTCACCATATCTTATCACCAGCTGCTGAGCTGCTTCACGCTCTAGGCATGGTACTGTGTTATTAATGTAATAACAACATCAAAAAAATTAAAAACAGGGTCTATCTTTATATACATACATACTACTAAAATAGCACTTACATTACATCCATTGTTTCTAGCATTATTTGTATTTCAGGCTGCCAAGACAGGCAGTAGCTCAGAGTATTAATTGTAAAACCTGTTACTAGTAACCAATGGGTAAGTTCTGTTCAGACTTAAGTAAAAATATTCAACCTCTGCAAGCCAAAGTGATTAGTATACCTTACCAAGAGCAAACACTGATTCAGGTCAAATACTAACCCCAGCTCAATAGTGTCAGAGAACAACAAAGAGGAAGACCAAAGCACATCTTGAAAACAGAAGGAAGGGAAAAAAGCGCTTGAAATAAATCTTGTCATGTCCAGCTTGGTACTCCCTTTTCTCTGTTTTAATGGTGAAAAAGCTATAACAAGCTAACCTCTTAAAACTATTGTTCAGTTACTGTTAATGGAGACTATGGCTATGATCTCAGCAAGCTGTCCAGCAACCAATCCTCTTTTCTGACCAGAATTGTACATGATATTTGTTTGACTTTTGGGAAGGAAAAGGTTATGGCTATTGTCCGTCAACAAAGTCCCATTTAGCCATGGCTGCACAATTTTGGGTGATTCCTTGGATTCTACAAGTGCCTCGAGGCCCGTGGATGCTCCAAGAGACTAGAAGTTGGACCTTTAATAGCAATGGAGCTTAGTGTCATCTGTGAATACAAACTGGGTTTACTTTCATGGAAAAATATTTCGCTGGAAAACGCTCACTAGGCAGCCCAACTATGTTAACTTAAGGTTCTTCCATATACAGGGCAGTATGGATGCTGCATTAAGTCTATCTGGTCAACACCCATAGTAAGATGCAGTTACACTACATCTTCTTCCTGCAAATCTTTATTATATGGTCCCAGTAAGAAATGCACTGGATCTCAGCAGATATTGTTTAGGAGGAATGACAACTTGTGTTCAAGCTGGAAGGCGGAAAACCTGGCACTGATTTAAAAAGATGAGATTGATGGCTTTCAATGTAAAGCTTTTCTGAAGTGTTTATTTTTAATTATGCTACACACATAAACACTGTATAACCTGCCCTGCAGACTGATATGTCTATTTCTATGTGGAAAGCAAATAGATATTATTAGGAAGGCTGTTCATGATACAAAGATCTCTCTTCAGGAGATCTTAATTTCTTTTTAAATAAGCTACTTAGTGCGTCAGTGAATGGCATTTACTGTGCATTTAGACCCAGGGGACAAGTAAAAGATGACTCTGTGAAATTAGCTAGTCCCTTTACTTTGCCATGTTTTAAATCATAATTGTACTGCTGTGAACAGAACTCCCTCAGAGTTGGAGAGGCAGCTAAGCTGACTGTTTCATAAACCTCGTGAACTTTAGTAACATTCTACAAGCTCTCACTGACATACTGCAAACCTTCCCAGTAAGTTCATGGACAGGTAGCCCCTAAATTTTAGAAATATTTTGATCAACAAAATGTTACGCTACAAGAATGCTTAAACGCAGATGCTTGCTTTCATGTTCAGCAAAGCACATACTTAAATCTATGCCAATCAAGAAAGTACTTTCTGTAGTATTCTCCTGATATCCAACTGGATTTCAGCTTCTTAAGTGGTTTGCTGAACTGCATCCACAAAAACCAATGAGTTGTTTTAAAAGAAAGAATTACTGTAAAGAAAAATCTGAAAAAGTGGCTCCTGACCTCAGTTTTCTTATGCTTAGCCTCCCACCAAAATCCCTTGTGTTTTTCTTGAGGTTCTTTTGGACAAGAATATTTCCTTATTGCATTTGGGTATGTTTTCAAAGCTATGTAAGCTGCCCTCTACTCTCAGAGACTTCTGGCTGAAGCTGTGAAAAACTGCTTGGGAAAGTACCTCAGAATATCAAGATTACTTGCCTGACTTGAAGGTCTCATTACTTACGTCACGCTTCAGTGCAGTTAAATGAATCCCTTCTTCTCAAATCACTGTCTTTTTATAATTTCATTCACACTTGCATTTGTAAAGGAGAAGGGCAAGAAAAGATCAAGTCATTCACTCAAATAAGTCATTGACTCAAGGAAGAGACAGGAAATGCCTTTCTGCTTTTGGGGAGAAAAGAAGTGTTCCTGCAGAAGCAGCATCGGAGGCACTCACTCCGAATGCAAAAGCTACCACGTGCTGAACTTGACAGCAGTGTAAAGCGATGCTACAAATCCATTTTGGAAGCTTCCAGCATTACATAGCCCGATTTTCACCTCTTCTTCACTGCCTGGCTCTTCCTGTTGGCATCTCTGGCAACTGCTAATAGTAGATGCTAACTGTAGTACGGTATGTAGCTTTGGCTACATGAATCTGAGTCACGGTCTCCAACAAACGGCTTTATTGTATCTTGAGTCCAAGCTTCAATGTAGAGGACCTGCAGGAACCTACTGTCACTTTCATTGGAGTGGAGCAAAGGGACTTAGTTTTAAACCACCTGACTCATTTAGGACATATTGCTTTTTTGAAGCCTCTCAGAAAACTCCTCCGCCATTTCCAGAGGCCATATTTGGCAAATTTCGGTCTTCCTCTCATTCTCACGTGCATTCTGACTAAAAATAGGTCAGAACAATAAGCTATAGAATATGACATATTATTGATTCTTATGAATTTGTTTTCTTGATTCATATACTTCACAGAGCCCAAGTTTACAAAGCTGACATCTGTGAACAAAGGCTCTTGAAAGTCTTATAAGGAAACATACTGATCTCGGGCTTCGGTTTGCAGTAACCCCCTTCTCCATCCCCACATTAATTCTCTATTATGTGCAGTAAGCAGAGCTTTGCTGCATTTACTGAAGATGATGGAGAACAGTGCACTCTTGTGGGGCAAAATTAAAACCAGCAAGGAACAAAAATTCTACCTTTGCAGAAAATAACTTCATAGAAGCAGTTGACCAGCTGCAGTAAGAGAGGATGAATACCGTTTCTTTTTATTGAGTGATTCAGGAGATGTGCTGAGTACAGTAGCTTGGTTCTACATTTTTTTCCAAATGAAAATCTTTTGCTGTGCACTAGAAGTCTGTCTCTCTCACATCTCATGATTTTAATTCAAACAGTAAATTTAGAGAGAAGCAAAAAATCAATAATAAAAGAACGAGTAATTTTCAATGGATTAAAAATCCATAGTACTTCTCACAAATGCCTTAATTCAGCAGGAAAGTTAACAGTTCATGATCTTCTGACTGGATGAGACAAGCTGCCATTTCACTTCAAGGAGCAAGCACACATCCCATCAGGAACTACATGCTGCACTGCAACATGGACAACTCAGTGTTACGAGACCTTCTGTAATCTGGCTCCTCTGCTACAAAATCTGCTCATTTTGGCAGTTTGTCTTCTGCAAACCCAACAGTCTACAGCATCTGTATGGCTCAGACAGTCAGCTGTCAGACAGACAACTCTTTCCTCCTACATCGATAATTCACATCCAAAGCAGTGACCAAAATCAATCCAATGACCAAAGGTCATTGCAGTCTGATGGATGTGTGGTGACTGGTATGAAATGAGTTTGTGATTTCATTCGAGGCATAATAGTCAAGAGTCCTTTCCAGGGAAAAAAAGAACACATCTTCACAGCTGATACCATTTTCTGTGCTGACAGATTTTAAAGAGAAGCATAGAAGTGAGGCTGAACTCTTTTCACTCCGAACAGTGCTGCGTCCAAGTGTGACGACGGGTGCCCTTTGGAAAACTGTCTTGCTGCGTGCTTTCTTTGGGGAAGAAAACAGAAGTGTGTGTCCTTAACTTTTTTAATGTACTGAAATCAGCTGTAAATACGACCTACTAATTTGAAAGCTTTAGAACATTTTCTTTCAAGTCACAAGTATAAATCCAAAATTGTAAAACAGTATGTACAGCAAAGAGCTATATTTAGTTCAATATATCTGTCAGTCATTACCTGCTCCCACCACTTTATCAATGGATATATTAGAAGCATCTAGTTCCTTGGCAAATTCATGCACAGCTTGATTGGGATCCTCATATGTATGCGGATCTACGTAAGTTCTCAGGCCTGGGAGTTTTACTGTGTAAAAACAAATTCAGAGAGAAAGTGTTACTTAGACTTAATTAATCCTTCTAAAGAAAGCTCGTAAGACAATAGAAATCAAATCAACAGAAGAAAAAGGTATACTGCTTCTTCAAATCCAACTGCTTTTGATGGGTCTCCAGGAATCTTAACATAGAGTGAAACCAGAGACCCTAATGTAGTTATTGCACAGAAGCCTGAAAACCAATTTCAAATATATCTGCACTTGCTATATTTAACTGCTGTCAAATATTAAAATATTACCTTCCCCTCCCATCTTGCACTGTTTAGATGCTGCCTTATATTGTGCTTTCAAGGTAACAACAGAGACAAGGAACAAAATCTGTGATGCTACAGCCAGTCTGAAAAGATCTTAAGCATATATTAAGGGGAGCACATTAACTCATACTTTTTCATTCTGAGTCCTCCGACAAGATACATAAGAAAAGAAAATCATATATGAACAAATGCACCTCTGCCTCAATCCCTCTGCCAGTACATACAAGGTATGTTTTACTTACAAGGTTTTTCTTATTATTAAAGTCTGGTTCTAGTGCTCAGTTACCCTAACATCCATGTTATTATTTTGTCCCCCTCTACAGTTTCCTGGCCAGGGATTGTTCTGTTTGGCTGAGGCAAGTGCTAGTTCAAACAACTGAACGATTTTAAGGGCAGTTTCAAGCTCTCCACATCTTTTCCTCCAGCAGGACTGGAGCTGGGAGGAACATATTGTCATTCCCAACCTTTCTCTCCAGCAAAGATGCTGGAGGCGAAGCATAGCCTCATTCCCCCTGCCTGGCTCAAGGCCCTGCTTGTGCTTGTGCCTGGTACCTTGTGTATCTGCCTCTGCATTCATTTTAGAACACAAGGATGTTTTTGAAACAAAAGGTGAAATAACCATTACATCCAGCTTGAAGTTTCAGTAACAAAAGGTGAAATAACTGTTACACCCAGCTTGAAGTTTTCTGCTTCTGACACAAAACCTGCAATCCTGGACAGATATTCTGGCTTTTCCTAACTGTACCGGTTGGTCCTGTAAAAGATATTAACTCCTCCTACAAACACTGCCTTAACCCACTCAGGAATATCCTTTACAGCTCGGCATTATTATACTGCATCAATTTGTTGACTGCTAGAATAGTTAAACCTTTCTTGCTGGGGTTACACAGGTGGGAAAAATACCTTTGGACCATTAGTTACAGCACACCATTGTTCCATCAAACAATCCTAAGTGTACGTAAAAAAAATAAATAATCAATTTTATGGAGATTTATTGGCCTCAGAATTGACACAGAAATGATAAAACTGAGTTCCCTAGCTAATTGCCTCGAAAACAATGCAACCTAAGAGCGATGCTTTCAACACAAGGGCTGCGTGTGTGCGGCATTAAATGCCGACTGTTTTTCCTTCAAGAGCTTGATGGTTACAGAATTACTTGCAAGTAAAACAAAAAGTAATTGGCTGTATATTGCCATTGGTTAAAAATCTTGTAAATGCTCCTTTCCGTCCATGCTGAATGTACGTTACAGGCTCCTTCATACCCCCAATAAAAATAACAACAATTAAAAGCTTCTGTACTGTGGGGTTTTTGGCTGCAGATTTTTAATGCTGACCCCAGAGGTTCCCAAGATCAGGTGATGGTGACTGCAAGGAGAATAATCCCTTCACACCAATAATTAAGGGCAGCCTATATAGTAACTGGGTTCTGTCATGAAAAACAGATAATAAACACATGCACATGTGTTAAGCTGTACTACTTTACAGCTCATTCTGTGCAAACATAATAATTTACATTTTCATTTTAACAGCATGAATTGCCCTAAAGGTAGCAAAAAAATAAAAAGGGCCTAACCAAAGAAGGCAAAGGGAGAGGATCTGAGGAGGTGAAACATTTTTGCTCCTTTCAAGTAATATTATAGGATTTGTAACAAGGCTGCAGGGAATAGTTCATGGCTGGAGCTTTTTTAAAGTAATTCAGAATAAACTGACTGAAATAAACCAGCTGCTGTATTTAAGATGCTGAAAGTTTACGACAGCCATGGAAGTCACTTAATTCTTTTTTAGTTCATAGAAGCAATTTTCTCATTCTTTAAGAAAGACTGTAATTTAGTAAAACAAAGTTTCAACAGCCACACACATACAAACATAGAAATCCTGACAAATAAATAGTGCAAAATCAATAATTTTCAAGAACTTGTAACAGAAATATCAGGTCCATGATCGGCTCTGTTCTTACTACATAGTGAATCAGCATGGCACTACTCAGAAAACAGTACATGAATATCTAAATCCAAATTAAAAGCAATTTAATCCAGGGGAATTTAACAGCACTGACATGTTCAAGAATACCGACTGTAACCTTCCATTGTGTGGGAGTAAGGAGAGCAAATTCTGACCTGTTATTTGTCTGTGACACTTTTTTTACTGGTTGCTTTTATTTTATAACCTCATTAAATTTGGATGATGAAGCATTAATTCTATGGCCCACATGTAACTGTACAGATATTTCTGAGACTAGTTGGTTAGCGGTTGTTGGGCTGCACAAAGCAAACTCGCTGTTACAGCTTGTGTATCCCCTGACAGTGCAGGGGAAGGAGCACACATGTTGTGGATATGTACGCTCATGGCTCTCGGGAGATAAGGAGGGGCTCCAAACTCAAAACAATAATAGCATGAACAGTCAGAGAACAGTTACTCCATTGTCGTGGGGATTAGGAAGCACTTCTAATTTCCAACTACCGCAGGTAAATCCCTCATTAAAATGTTAATTCAATTATATTTGGTGGGGAGGCATCTGATTATGGTACCATCAGCTCTTTTCTTGCAGATGGTACAGCACCACTGCTGTGTGCAAAAAACCCATGTACATTAACCTTACAACATGCTAAGCAATGGAAATATACGGTTCATCGTGGTTTACATGATGTAGCAGGATATTTATCTGGAGCTGAAACAGTTTCAAAGACAAACTACTACTTCTTATTAAAAACATGCTCGTTTGACACTAAGAATTCTGTGGGTAAAAAAAAGGAATTTTCAGTCTTGGTGCTTACGAAGGGCATCTTCGCCCTGGAAGGATGAAAAAAATCTAAAATGCAGTGATAAAAACCTAAGAATCCCCCCACTACTCCCCTCAGCTCCTCCTGCTCCAAAACTAATTCATTTCTATTCTAAAGAGGCTATGGATGGAGCTCAGACTGTGATCTAGTCTTCACGATCCACAGCTCCTCTGGTGTGGAAAAGCACTGCAGCGATTTATGCACATTGCAGCGAGAATCCAGGATCTGAGAGGAGGTGAAATGCTGCAGGATGCCATCCCCCTCCAGCCACGGGCCACAGCAAGCTACTTCCTCCTGGTAGCCAGGACATGTGCCTGGGCTCAGAAAATCAATGCTTCTTCCCCTGAGCATCTCCTGAATGGGATTTTGCTCCACGCTGTTCGTTTCACGCGGCGCAGCGGAACAAACCAGAGGAGCCATGAATAAAGTCCCATTTAGCCTTATTAAAAATCGGTATGCAAACATCAGACTTTGGGGTTGGCTTTTGAACATGTTTCAGAAGTAGCCTAGATTCCTCAGGATGAGCAAAATCTCACATCCTTGACTATATACAATTCTTCCTACACAGAGATACTGTAAGTTAACAGAAAGGCTCTCTTCTTAGTCCCAAATGAGACCCAAAGAAAGCACAGGCATATTCACTCTTGCAAGTGGGGAATCAAGACTGGAACAAAACATGTCTGTAAACAGAGCTGGATTAAAAAAATCCAACTAATTTGTGAGACACTTGTGTAGTAGTTATTAATTTAAGAAACTACTCCAAAACACTTTTCAGCCTATGCTTAGAATAATTCCAAATTAAATTATTAGCCGGTCAGCATTCTCAAGCAGGAAATTTTCATAGTCCCTTCGGTAGTCATCAAAACAGGTTTCATTGATTTTATGTTTTGCTTTGGGAAAAAAATGCCATTCCTTAGACTTCATAGAGCTGATGAGGAAGTTGAAGTTACAGTCTACATTTCAGTAATGCACAGCAGAATCAATATCATATTGCTAAGCACACACATTGTCTGAAGACTGCGATGTTTTGCTCATTAACTAACCTGAACATAGATGAAAGAATTTTGAAACAAAGAATAATTGTTTGGGGAAAATCTCTTCACCCACAAGAGAAGAGATAATTCTCTTCCCAATTTCACCTTGGTTTAAGTGAGGTATGACTTATTTTTTTTTAAATTGAAAAATACCAGTTATCTAGGGGATGAATTCAACAGATCTGGAAGCATTAAAAGGCTTCAATAACTTACAATGGCCATTCCCAAAATGTAGTCTTTTCTCATCAGTGCCATGTTTAGACTTCTTGTATCCACAGAATCTACAAGCAACAGAAAAAAATTAATACAGAGAATTTCATATGTTAACTGCAGGTGGAAACAGAATAAAATGTTTTCCCTCCACAATTAAATGCCTGTTTGAAAGTTTAATGATATTTACGTTCTCTGTGCCCTATAGAGACATGTTATGTTCTCAGGGAATTTGAGGAAATTGGCTAATGAGAGGATTTGTTGATTTTTGACCCCTACAGTTTAATTTTACAATTGCCTAAGAATGTGTTTATAGCATTTTTTAACAACGGCTGCATGATTGGGGCTGCTATCGTTAGTGGGCTTATTATCAAGCACGAAGCAGCATTTGGAGCTGCTGGGCAGCAGACAAAGGAGAAGGTGCAAACCGGCCACGCTACTGCTGGATGACACCCAATTTGCCATGCTCATCAAAGCCCCTTGGGGAAATGGAACAGGGAGCAAATGTGCAAAGCAGGCGATAAACTAACCTCCCAATCAGGACGTACACCACAACTGTCAGGAGAATAATGGCTACCGCTGCTGAAATGGCAATCATTACGACCTGGCTATTCTCACTGGAAATGGAGAATGCTGGAAAGTTAACACAAAAATATATAAATAACTCCCTCCACACAAAACACTGATTACATCACAACTGACACTCATATAGAGCACAGACAGATTAAGTCATCACTATACAGCATTTTGTCTCCTGTCAAATATTTAATCTGCTACGCAATTTTTGATTAGACAAATAAACACAAGGGAAGAAAACAAAAGACTCCAGCCATCTTTGACAATTTACCAAAGTTATTTATGCTACTGCCGATTTTTACTCTTTCTGATTGTAGTAACTGCTGTTCAACTGATACTTTTACATAAACATATACGCAAATACAAAGATACATACCATGACATACATATATTTTGTCACGGTCAGTAACGAATTTTTCCTTGGCAAGAAATCCCAGCCAGTCAATAATCACCCTTACTCTCATTTCTGTATGATGGAAAGTGCTTTAACAAATTAAGCTTCCCAGTTAAGCTTGACAGAGTTCCTGTGAAGGCTGTGAAAAGCCCAGGCACACAGAAGCAGCGCAAAGAAGGACTATCCATGGTTAATCAATGCCTACAGGAAAATGAGGGGCTATTTTCTGCCTTACATTGGATGCTTCCCTGGAGTCCCTAAGCATGGAGCTTCAGTGCGCTGGACTGCTATGCAATGAGAGAATACCTGTAGATCTTAGGTATGTTGAGCCATCTTCAGCAGACACCTACCGAACTTCACTGAGCACAGCAGAATTCGGCTCCTCAACACTATGCTTGAAGTTAATGCCCAAAGTGAGCTGAAAGCTAGCCCTCCTGCTCCTCACAAATCGGACAGTTTGTCTACGTGACTGCTTGAAGACACACTGTTCCCATTGGGAAGAAGCCTCTGCCTATTACAGACCTACAACGGTAGTCAGGTAGTTAGGATAACTTGGCAATAGGAATCAATTTACGCAATTTGGTGTCTATGCAACTTTAATGCTCATCATTGAGATGTGCAGGACTGTCTCCTGTCACCTTCCACATTTTTGGTCAGCTACACAATTTTTTTTTTTTATTATTACTACTACTACTTTGCAGAGAAAATTGATTAACTTCTAAATTCTGAAATTTCTTATCACTTCAAGTGGGTTTTTTTCTCCTTGCTGTACTTGTCTGTCCTATCTTGAGTTCCAGCTTCACCCAGTATATCAAAGCTACATGTCACCACAACAGCAATTTGTAACTACTTTTTTTTTTAAAAAAAGAAGCTTATTTGCTTTTCAGAGTAAGAGATGAGGTGGGGGAGGAAGAAGCAGGGGTGAAATACGTAACAGATCTCAAAAACACATGGATGGAAATGGAGGACCATTTGGCTTGTGCTACTCTTCTTGGTTAAAACTCTGTTGCTTTTAGCAGAGCACTGCGTGCACCATGGATTCTCAAGCTTTATCATGAGTACAAGAATAACCTCACAAGAGTGTATCAGAATTACAGTCTTTAGTTGTGTTATAACTCTGAACAGCAGACATGAGTCTTCTGTGAAAGTCCCACCTTCTAAAAAGCAGTCTTTGATTATGCAGCATCAGGCTACATCAGTAACTGTGTACCTAAACAAAGGCTGACTTTTTGATGCATTAAGCCACTTTCAGCTTCTAGCAACGAAAAGGTTTCATTTATGATATAGTACCAAGGGATGAGCAAGTACCATTCAAGATGATGAGCTCTATTAAGAGTCTTTCTGATGTAACAACAGAACTTGTAAAGAATACTGATAAGGTCATCAGTTAAATAATGTTATAAGCTAGGCACTAGAGAAAAGAAAAAGCAGTGCCAGACCAGTAAATGACTTGCCCAAGGCCACCCAGAAACATAGTGACAGAGAGGAGAAGGGAGCCACACCGCCCAGCTCTCTGCCCAGCTACCCAGCTGAGCGACCATCCTTCCCAGGCTGCGTGCATTAGCTCCAGCTACACTTAGCGGCAACGTGGAGAATTACACACTGACCCACGGGAGCAATGGATCAAAATATTATTAACTCTATTGGATCAGGGGTTTATAGTCTATAGAGTTCAGGCCAAAAATCTGGAACAGCACAAGGCTGTGAATCTGTTTCTTTTATAGAACTTCCTCTCTCGGCAGGTATCGATTCTGGCACAAGGCAGAGGTCGGGTAGGGAATGGAAGAAAATACTACATGTGATATTCATGGTCTACTCTTTACAGCATGTTTCAAGTTTAATGATAAAGCATAAAGTTATCTGGTAACGCTACCCAGAAAAACATTTCATAAATGGTTATGAGTCATGTTTACTAAACTAGAAAGGGAGTGAAAGCAGCCATTCCAATCAGCCAGAAACTGGGCAGGATGTCAGTTTAAACCATTTGAACAAATACATACAATCCGGACTGGTTTCAAACTCAAACTTGCGGCTGCTTGTCCCGTATCCAGCTGCAGTTCGGGCTCGAATTTGAAAGACGTAGGTGGTATCGGGTTTGAGGCCACTGATGGTAACATTGGTGCCTTTGGCTCTCAGAATGGTGTAGCTTGTCTCTTGTTCCTGCTTTTGGGAAGAGAAATTATCAGATTAAAACCACACCCTAACAAAACTGAAACAAGAGATGGTTGGTACAAAAGTAATTTTGAATCACCTGGAGAGCACTGGCATATTTTTTTAATATTTATAGCCTGAAAAATGCTTGTACAGCCACTCATTTTCAATCAGCTAAAAATCTTTTGATTAGCAAGAAATCTAAATCATTAGAGCTTCTACGGCCTTGTGCTCTAAATGAAATACTAGACATGCTGAGGGATACGACATTTCATTAAATGGCTTTGCACCACTTTGTTCATAGTCTGTAACACAACAAGAAAATTGAGATTATAATGTTATTTAAAAACCATAAAACAGATTTGCCTACTGCACTGAAATGGAAGTCGTAACAGGCTAACTCAGAACTTTTAGGGCCCTGCACAGCTATTGCAGGATGTAGTTTTTACTGCCCCTTGTTTTACAAGACAGTGTTTACCTTTGTAACAGTCAGAAGAGAAACTCCACTCAGGCTCTTCACCTTGGCTCTGTGAAGAGGTGAATATAACTGGTTTTCTATTTCTATCATGCTATAAAAACTCTGAGACTGATACGTCCATCCTCATTTGGGTAAAACCCACTGAACTTGCTCCTGAACGAGTCTTGGGCTTCAGTAACCAGAAAGGAAACGTGTGTTTGCTCCTTACTGCGCCCTGCTAAAGAGCAAGGTGTGCGTTCAGGACAGCTGACACGCACACAGCCGCACTCTGCTTGACAGTCACTTATTTTTGACATCATGACTTTTTATATAAAGTAAGAAATGGACCATTTTGTAATTTAGTAAGTTTGGATACACTTCACACTGCAAAAAAGCTAATTCTGATAAAAGCACATCTCAGTCCCACTGTAAGCCCATAGTCTAAAAATTCAAGCGTGCATTTGGGGCTTAAGGTATTGCTTATTTTACTAAAGCCACCTTGTACCAAAAGAACATTTTTGGCTTCCTAAAAATGGCAGCTGGAACTGCTTCAGAAAAAATCTTGGATAGCAGCCACACATGTGGGGAAGTGCAAGAATCTCAGTTGTTTAAGTTCGCAGTTATGAACTTTTTTATTCTAGAAGTGGTGGGAATTTCACATGCTTCTCTTTGAACACTCTGAAATACACATTGAGTTTTGCCTGGCTGAAAGCAGAATCTGAGCTAAGTTAACGTATGTTGGATACAAACAACCTCACCAAATTCCCACTATGTTTTATGGCATTGCATTAGCTTGCAAAGCACTGACATTTTAACTCTGACAGCACTAGAGAGCTCATGCACAAGTACAGAGGTCAGAAAATACTCACACAGAATCACAGAATGGTAGGGGTTGGAAGAGACCTCTGTGGGTCATCTAGTCCAACCCTCCTGCCAAAGCAGGGTCACCTACAGTAGGTTGTAGAGGACCTTGTCCAGGCGGGTCTTGAATATCTCCAGAGAAGGAGACTCCA